>Ga0255334_1000723_pt1 | contig 21199 bp, 13 predicted proteins | sample EtOH5_35cm_T3_12_FD_202080 | JGI IMG/M metagenome (GOLD analysis project Ga0255334, IMG submission 202080) | Sandy soil microbial communities from University of British Columbia, Vancouver, Canada - EtOH5_35cm_T3_129 | ecosystem: Engineered > Artificial ecosystem > Sand microcosm > Unclassified ...
CGCACGACCCGTCGTGGCGATGACGACATCGGCCGTTCTCATGACCTCTTCGAGAGTTGAGGGCTCCCCACCCAGGGTGCTTACCCGGGACAAGGCCTCTGTGTTGAGATCGGCACCCATCAATCGACCGACGCCGTAGCTCGACAAAAGTCGGGCAATGCCAAACCCGGCCGCGCCAAACCCCAACTGACCAACCACACAGGTGCGCAGATCTCGCTTCAACCGCTGCATGACATTCAACAAAGCCGCCAAAGCAACAACGGCCGTACCGTGTTGATCGTCGTGTAAAACCGGCTTATCGAGACGCTTGCGCAGTTGTTCTTCAATTTCAAAACAGGCCGGCGAAGAAATATCTTCTAGCTGAATTGCACCAAACGAAGGCGAAATAGCCATGACTATTTCGACGATTCGAGCCGGGTCAGTTTCTTCGAGCAGTATCGGTACGGCGGAGATATCAACAAAGCGAGCAAACAATGCGGCTTTACCCTCCATCACAGGCAGGGAGGCTAACGGCCCAATGTTACCTAACCCCAACACTCTTGTGCCATTGGTTACGATAGCCACAGCATTGCTCAGATAAGTATAACGCCAGGCTAGACTGGGATCTTTGTGTATCGCCATACACACCCGTGCAACGCCCGGCGTGTAGATGTCTCGCAGCTCCTGCTGAGATACCAGCGGCAGCCGTGAAATCATGCGTATCTTACCGCCTTCATGACGGGTGAACACTCGATCTGAACGCCCCATCAAACGAGCGTTGGTCAATGCGTTGATCTTGGATTCGACCGCGCGATGGATTGTTTCGTCCCCCTCGACCGTGATTTCCCAGACCGTTTTGCCTTGTTCGCGCCGCACCATGTTTAGGTGATCGACTAGCCCCCCGGCTTCACCAATCGCTGCCAGAATTTTTGCTAGGCTACCGGGTTTGTGCTCAGATTCTACCAAGAGAATTTCAGGGATATTCATGTCCGGAAGCTCGTTTTTTGTAAATTAGTTACTACGGCAGAAAAATCATAGGCGATCACATTACTTCTGACATCCATCATCAACGTAAATAGCCGAGACTTTCTAGTTTGAGGATAATGCGCTGAGCCGCTTCATCCGGCGTATGGTCCTTCGTATCAATCGCCAGCTCGGGATTTTTTGGTGCTTCGTAAGGGTCGCTAATGCCGGTGAACTCTTTAAGTACACCCGCTCGGGCTTTTGCGTACAGGCCCTTACGATCACGAGATTCACACATTTCCAACGACGTAGCTACATGAATTTCGAGGAATCCGCCGTGCGCCTCTATAGTTTCACGAATTTCTCGCCGAGTCTGTTGATAAGGGGCGATGGGAGCGCAAACGGCAATGCCCCCGTGCCGGGTGATCTCGGCCGCAACAAAGCCAATACGACGCACGTTGAGATCGCGATGCTCTCGAGAAAATCCCAGCTCACTCGACAAATTTTTGCGCACAATGTCGCCATCAAGCAAGGTGACCGACCGACCACCCATCTCCAGCAATTTGACGCGCAACGCGTTGGCTATCGTTGATTTTCCTGAACCGGATAAGCCGGTAAAAAATACCGTAAAGCCGCGCTTGTACCTCGGCGGATAAGTTCGCGTCAGCTCTTCGTAGATATCCGGGAAAGTCAGCCAGTCAGGCGTCTCCCTGCCTTCATCAAGGCGCTGCTTGATCTCTGCCGCATCGAACTCCGTTACGGATTCGCCTGCGACCACTTCATTTGCAGGTAAATAGCGATTTGACTTGCCGACGCAAACCAATTTAGGCAGAAACACGCCCTGAACACCCAGCTCGTCCTGATGCGCCGCCATTAGTTTTTGCGCCGCGCCATCCGCCCGAAAATCTGGCTCGTTGAAGCTCCCAGGCTCGGCGTAATTAACACCAACAACCAGGTGACTACAGCCATAATTTCGATTAACGATGGCGTGCAGCAAGGCTTCGCGAGGGCCGGCTAAACGCATTTGCAGCGGCAGCAAATTAAGCTCGGTGGTGTTGTGCTGGTAGCGTGGCAATAAGCGTTCGTGACAACGAACCCGAGTAAAATAATCGACATCACCGGATTCGGTAGGGCCACTCACGGCATGAATCAGCAGGTTTGCTTCTGAAGCCGCAATGGCACGCTGAGTCAGCTCCCAATGTAATCGGTGAATAGGGCTGCGGGTCTGATAAGCAACGACCTGAGTCCAGCCCAATTTGATAAATTTAGCGCGTAATTCAGCCGGACTGTAACGAAGATTTTTGAAGTCATAATGGGTAGGAACATCCATACCAATCAGGGTACCGCCCAGGTAAACCGGCCGTGTCCCGTGCAATAAACGGTACACCCCAGGATGACGATCATTGTTAGTACCGTATACTTTCAGCGCTTCCTGCTGGCGATCCGGACGCCAATGATCACTCACCGTCAAAATAGCGATTACCACGCCTTCCGCGTCGTTGAGCGCAATCTGCGTTCCTACCTCAGCTTTGGCGGCAAACTCTTCGGTGACGTCCAGGATAACGGGCAATGGCCATAAGGTGCCGTCAACAAGCCGCATTTCGCGCAAAATGCGATCATAATCAGCCTGGCTTTGGAACCCGCGCAGCGGCGAAAAAGCCCCATTAAGTAGGAGTTCAACGTCACACAGTTGTCGTGGCGAGAGGTTCCATGCGGGATGGTCGGCGACAGACCGTTTTTCTTGCTCGCGTCTCTCAGAGGTGGCGTAGTTATTCACCGGCTTGCCACCATAAACTTCAATTAATTCAGCCATTCTTTTCTTGTCCCTTCCCTGCTGCAATCCTGGTTACTGAATCAACCAGAGCTATCGTGCTTTGATCTATAGCACTGTTTTTATGGAATACTCGATGGGCCATCTACACGGCCCATCACGATCAAAATTCAGACCCTGAAGATTTAGGCCAATATCGGATCAATTTCTGTGCGTAGTGCTGACACGGCAGAAGAAATCACCAGAACAGCGATAATCATATGATTCCAACCCGCACACTCAGGCGTAAAGATGAACAGTGGCGACAGAAACGCCAATACGCCAAAACCCACATTGACGTAGGCTTGCCAGCGCCTTGCGTGACGTAAACCCAGCCAAGCGACGATGACAATCAGACCAGCTAGAATCCGCGAAGTAACGGCGGCGGCTCCGTCATAACCAAGAATCCAGGGTGAAAGAAACAGCCAAGATCCAAAAACCAATAGCAACCAATCCTGCCAACGCTGATACATTACATGTCTCCTTGTTTTTTAAAGCAATTAGTCAAGAAACTCACTGGTCATTGCCTCCCCTCAGGCCCTGTTGGTTTTTTCGAGGCTCGCTGGCGATATCCTACTCCGTAATGCCCAGCCTAGCATAGAGTTGATAGCCCTCTTTGTGTCACAAATCAGGTAATTTATTACCCTTGACAGTTTATTTTTTTCAGATACTTTGAATCTTCGTCCTCAGCAATCAAACACAGGAGCCCGCTATGCGTAAGAAAAATCAACTGATGCCACTATTCATGTTACTCACTGTGGCTAGTTTGCCCGTATTAGCGGAAGAAGTTAAGCCCGCAGCAACCCAGCCAAACCACATGTTAAAGATGATGGACGGCGATGGTGATGGCCGAGTCAGTAAACAAGAGTTTATGGACAAGAGAGCTCAACATTTCGAAAAAATGGACGCCAATAAAGATGGCTTTTTGGATCAGCAAGAAGCGACCGAAATGCGCGAAAAAATGGGCGGCATGATGCAAAAAATGCGTGAGCGGCAAAAACAACCCGCAAGCGGCAGCCACACACCAGAGCCCTAATTGAGAAAAACACCCGCCCAAACTCACTTGGACGGGTTGTCTTTGATGCTGGTATGCCACAGACCGTTAGTGGAATAGCTCTGCCAGGCCCAGCGCAACCATCGCGTGACAGCCAGCGCCAGCCATAGCGACCAGGCCAACATGGCTAAGCGGTACGCCCACATCGGCAGCGACACCATCCAGCCCTGCGGCAACGGGCCATCCGTGCGATCAACAAACCAGTGCAGCCAGCCGGCATGTGAGCCATTGCCGGTAATCTGCATGTCTGGCTGCGCCAGCACGAGACTTTGCGGGATCGTTGCCAGCAAGCCACTCATAGCGATCAGCGTGTAAAATGCCAGACTTATTTGCATTAAGTTGAAGACGCGTGGCGTGAGTTTTTCGGGCGTTATCCGCGCCCGCGCAGCAACTACGAAAAACCAGGCAGCCACTAACAAGGTCCACGGCAGCATCATGGAGCTCATACCCAGCCCCAGCAGCACCCACTCGTAAGTGCGCAGTGGCGAGCCTGGCAGGCGCGCCAGCACGACAGCAACACCCAGTACCACCAGAAGCACGCCCCAATACAGCACAACCGGGCCAGCGCCCGGGCCACCGATAAACAACGGCCAGCGTTCATCCGGCACATGTAATTCTGTATCGATATTGGTGATCGCACGGCCAAAATCCAACGCCGGCGTGGTGGCTATTACACCCATGCCTGCCGCGTCACGCCAACGCACAACCGCCGATTGCACACCCGGATGAAGAGGAATAATCGCTTCCGCACCATCGCCGGCAATCACTTGCGGCATACCGTCAATAACGATCGATTCCAGCGTAACGCCTGTCGGCAAGCGGAAACGGTATTTCCCCCCTTCACTGGACAACAAGGCAAGCGTCATCTCGGTGCTTGACGCCCGATGTCCCGGGTGATGAGCAATACGTAGTTTTTCGATCGTTAAGGTTTCACCTGCTATTGCCTGCGGATGAACCATCGACAACGCGAGTTGTTCGCCAGGCCACGGGTACCAAGCAATGCCATCCGCATCTTTTATCGGCGGTATGCCGGCAGCATCCACATGCCAGCGTGTCGACACATCCACATGCCAACGTTCTACCCATGGGGCGTCTGACGGCGCCGTTAGTGTTAACGATGATATGGGTTTGATGACTGACGTCCATCGAGCGATGTTTTGCTCCTGCGCAAGCGCAACCACCACCTTGCCGTCTTTGATGTTGACACGTGATACCACGGTCTCGCCGGCAAGCAGGGGCACATCCACCGTAATTGGGTCAGTGCTCGGCGCGACGCGCGTAACGCTAGTTTCGATATGCCAGTCGATATCGAAACGCAGTGTGCGCTCGACGATTACAAAAATCGGCTCCGGGTCGTTGAGCAGACGCTTTTCTTCTGTGAGAACGCGCTGCGCATCGGCACTGCGCCGCAAATCGAGCGCGCCCCCAGGCAATTGGCCGTCCACAATGCCAGCAACCTGCCAACCACTTGCCGTAGCAGTGACGTAGCCAGGACGCAGAGCGAACGAAAACTGTAGCGCATCGCTGGTGCCGACTGGCCCTTCAAGAACGACATCGTGCATGCCGGGCTCAACAGCCAGCAGCAGCTGGCCATCGTTCATCGCTGTCATTGCGGGCTTGCCGTCCAGCATGACGCTGCGGGCGCGCCAGGCATTACCCGTGGTCGGCAACGGCACGCCAACGCGCGCAGCCGCCGCCACACGCAAACGTAACACCATACGCTCAGCATTTGCGTCGAGATGTGCTCGTTCGATTGCGGCGCAGGAGGGTAGGCAGTCTGGCGCGGCGGTGAGGCGAGTACGCAATTCCATCAGCAACGCGGCGTCAGGAATCTCCGCAACGGCGACTGTCGGCAGTGTGGTTGTAATCAATAACAGAGCGCCTGATATGAAGGCCAGCGAGGCTGTCGAAGTAAAGCGCGACAAGCGCATGTCCGGCAACGCCCCACGCCACAGTGCCAGCATCAACAATGCAATCAGAGCAACCCGCGCAAAGCAGAGGATGCGGTTGGTCAATGGATTGATGAACCAAAAATCAACGCGCTGTGTCTGCCCCACTGGGCCTTGCCAGTGCAGTGATACGGCGCGCCAGCTCCAGTCCGGCACGCCTGGCCCCGTCTGCACACGTGCATCTGGATCGAGCGTTTTCAGTGGTTGAGGCGCCGCCGGCGCATTGAAATACAATTTCTTCAGCTCGCCACGCGATCTCCACTTCATATCCTCAGGAGGAGCGGATTCCGCCATAACATTCTCAGCCATCGCCGCGTCCGCTGCATCAGCATAGTTATCTGCTTCAACGTGGATATTGCGCCCTGGGTATTCAAGTACTGGATAGAGGCCCTGCCGCACCTGACTGACTGCGAATAATAACGCCACCACCACCAATGCCGCCACGCTCAGCCAGCGATACCATGAAGCCCACTGCTGCAGGCGTCCTGCCGGCAACGTCTGCCAGATGGCCAGCACCCCCACCAGATTTAACCACAAGAACACCGGTGCGCCGGCGATATCGTGGGTGAGCACCAAGGTAATCAACATCAACGCGCCGACACGCAGGTCGCTCATCCGTGCAACGGCCACGGTGAGTACCAGTACCAAAAAGATATCCCAGAGCGTCCAGCCAGATACCCAGCTTGGGTCGGCCCGATCAACACCCCGTGCGGCAAATAGCGTCCAGCCGGGTGGCAATTGCAGTGTTGCGCTCAATCTCTGTACATCACGGGCAAAGCCGGTTGCAACAAAATTATCTGCCGGCATCACGCGGCTTACCGCTTCGACAGCCAGATCGCCCGGACGTACTTCAATGCCCGGCTGTGTATTGGCATTATCAGCAGCTGGTAAGGCCGTAATCACCTGTGGTTCGCCATTTTGGGTGACCCGACCCGGCGATACGCCAGCGGCAAATGCCAGGCGACCACTGCGCTCCAGTTGCCCCGCCAAATGATCACGGACAGTCAATCCAGCGCCATCGAAATCGAGCCACAATTCACGCTTTAACGTCAGTGGTTCGGGTTGTGGATTGATATCGCCACGCCCCTGCTCGATGAGCTTTAGCACGGTGTCGCCGGCGAGCAGGTAGGCCGGCAGTGCCTGCCATTGCTCCGGCAATCCGATCTGACGTGGGTCGACGGTAGACGCACCCTCGATGCGGACTGTACGCAAACGATGATCCGCGAGAAATACCCAAACTTCCTGCGTCGGCCAATGATCCCCCTCGGCGGTGCGGCCGGGCACATCGGTAAGTGCTGTTACACGATAATCCTGGGTAGCCGCAAGCTGGCGCGCGTCAAGCAGTAGCACCCATCGACCAGCCCGAACCTGCACGCGCACATCACCGTTTTTCTCTAGCCGGGCCGGCAAACCCCCACTCAGCGACACCGGCGCAAAACCCGGCGGTAATGCGTGTCCCAATAGGATTTCGCGATCTTCACCCGCCACATCAAGCTCAACGCGCGTAAGTAACCGCAGCGGCACCCCGTCGGCAAGCTGTCGGAACACTCGCGTTACCGATGTGTTGCGCTCGCCCTCCTCGCTTGCCGCCATCGCTGTGCGGCCAAACCATAAAAGCCCATCGGCATCAACCGACGCTGCCTGCAGCTTGCCGTCTAGCGTTAGGGTAATCAATCCCGTTGCCGCACCCAACGACAACGATTCCGGTCGTTTTTCCCAATACAGCGCACCAACGATGTGGTAAGTGCCGGTAACGAGTTTTACCTGAGGTAGGCCGTCTTTTTCTACCACGGCAAGTGATTTGCCGTTAGCCACCACATCCTGTGGCCAATGCGTAGCATCTCCCGGCAGCGCGAACCAGGTTTCGGCATACGCCTGCACGGTCACCGTAAAACGTGCACCGGTGCCGGTTACCGATAAATCCAGGGGGCCTGGCCAGGCGCAATACCGCTGGTCGGCGTCTCCGGCCAGGAACGGACAACGCACATTTTCAGCTCCGTGCAGCGACCAATCCCGCCAGGCTTGTAGTTCCGGAGGAATCGCGGGCTCTGATGCCTGAGCTGCGGGTAACCACATCAGAATTGCCAGCAAAGAAGCCAAAAATCGTCTCATGGACTTATCCCTCGACAAAATTGTTGGATACGCGCCGCTTTAATCATCCGTCACCTTACCACGCAACACTTTGGTTTTACCGCGCTTTGATTTGGTATCAACACGGCGTGCCACGGCGGCACGTCCCGGCCGGGTTTTGATACGCCTGACCTGCACTACTGTCGCGTCGCGAACCAGCTCCGCCAGTCGCATCAAGGCATCTTCGCGATTCTTTTCCTGGCTACGAAAACGCTGCGCTTTGATGATGACCACGCCGTCTTGGGTAATGCGGTGATCGCTAAGCGCCCGTAGACGCTCCTTGTAAAAATCCGGCAGCGACGAAGCATTAATATCAAAGCGTAGATGGATCGCGCTCGACACTTTGTTGACGTTCTGTCCGCCGGCACCTTGGGAACGTATCGCGGTAAGTTCGATTTCTGTGTCGGGGATATCGACATGACTGGATATTTGCACAGGCAAGCGGCCATCTCCTTTGTGAAAATCTACTATACCAGCGACTCTTTACCACAACCGGCCGGCTAAGCCGGTATCTCTTTCCACTGATCGGCTGATGGCGGTGGCGAAACTGGGCCAGTGTGCCCATAATTCGACGGTTTCGCGCGCGCGCGTCAACCCAGTGTAGACGAGTTCTCGAGTGACCAGGGGCACGGATTCGGCGGGCAGCACCAAAGCAATTTGGTGAAACTCCGAACCTTGGCTTTTATGCACCGTTAGGGCGTAGGCGGTCTCAAAACGAGGTAACAACGGCGTGGGTAATGCGCGTACCCCGCCCTCGGGATTAGCAAACCACGCCATCAGCCGCCCGCTCACGGGATCTGGCCAAATCACACCCATGTCACCGTTAAATAATTTGCTGCCATAGTCATTTCGGGTAATCAATATCGGCTGACCGCGATACAGCCTGGATGCCCGGTTATCGCGAGAAATTAAGCCAGACCGTTGCAACGCCATTTCGATTCCGCGATTAACTTCTACCACCCCGTAGGGCCCTTCACGCAAGGCGCAAAGCACGCGATAGTGAATTAAAGCGGCCAAAGCCGACGCGGGATCTTCAACTTTTAGATATTGCGCAAAATGAGCGGCGGATTGACTGAGCAAGGCGGGCATCTGCTCTGGCCTGACAAGGTCGCGCCAAATGAGATCAGGAGAGTGGCTGGTGCATAGCGATTGGGCGGTGGTGACGTCGCCCTGGTTAACTGCCAAAGCCAGCCGACCTATGCCGCTGTCACCAGTAAACCGATAGCCGTGGTGCAGCAGGCAAATACTACCGCTTAACGCATCATCGCTCGCTGGCGCTGACTGCGCCGGCACGGTTTGCCCGGTGAGTCGCGATAATTGTTCGGCCAAGGCCGGTGGGTAGCCATTAAACCCCGCACAAATATCGCCAAGAACTGCCCCCGCTTCGACAGAAGCCAACTGGTCTTTGTCACCCAACAAGATCAACCGAGTCTGCGGCGCCAGCGCACGCAACAAGCGAGCCATTAGCGGCAGATCCACCATGGAGGCTTCGTCGACCACCACCACATCCGCCGCCAACTGAGGAGAGTACTGATGCGCCCAATCGCCGAGATTGGGTCGTATCGCCAGTAACCGATGCAGGGTGATGGGCTGTTCGGGGATGGCTGCCAGCACGGATTCTGCGCAGTTTAAATTGGCTTTTTGATGCTTGATGGCTTCGCCTAGCCGGGTCGCGGCCTTGCCCGTTGGCGCGGCCAAAGCAATGCGTAAAGGCCGCGTTGGCTGGCTCGCTTGGTGCAGCTCGAACAGTAAGGCCAACAAACGCACAACGGTCGTGGTTTTGCCAGTACCTGGGCCACCCGAAATAACCGTCAACCGTTGCAAGCAAGCGATGGTCGCCGCTATTTTTTGCCAGTCAATGGCGCGTTTATTTGATCCGAATAAGCGCTGCAACCCGTCTACCAATACGGACTCATCAACCGTAACCGTCGTTGATAACTGCGCCAACTGACGAAGACGATCTGCCACGGTGGTTTCGTCCCGCCAATAGCGCAGCAAATAGAGCCGATCATTATCGAGAACTAACGGCGCCCGGCCACCCGGCGTGGTAACCATCGAACTCGCCAGCAGGGCTGTCCGCCATACGGCTAATGAGGGCGTAATTACGCTGCCGCCTAACACGGGAGTTTCTGCCCAGCGTTCCAGCGGCAGACAGGTGTGCCCCTGGCCGGCTTGCCGACTAACTAAGGCGGCTGCCAACAGCAGCTCCGGCGCTTGTCCACCCGCCAGCTCTGCCATGTAATCGGCAAAGTGCATATCCAGGGAGCGCAACTCTCCAGTCGTTACGGCGGCACGTAATTGCTCAAGCACGATCACCCCCGCTGAATAAGGCATCCAGATCGGCAATCAATCCAGGTTCGGGTTTGTCAAAATGAATGCCGCTTTGGTGTCCTGTTGCTGGCGACATACCCCGTAAAAACAGATAATAAACGCCGCCAAAATCACGCTCGTAGGCGTAATCGGGCAAGCGAGCTTTAAGGTGGCGATGCAGAGCGACGCTGTAAATTAACGCCTGCAAATCGTAACGATGCGCCTGCATGGCGATATCAAGATCAGCGTGCTGGTAGGTATCCGCCGCACCCAACCGATTGGATTTATAATCCGCTATGTAATATTTGCCGGCGTGACGGAAGGTCAAGTCGATATAGCCCTTCATCATGCCCTGAACCTGGGAGAAGACGAAAGCCGCTGTGTTCGGACGGTAGCGCCGTATCGTTGCCTGCAAATCACGCGCCTGCAAGCCAGCGAGGGGAAAGTAGAACGCCATTTCGCTGCGCCGCTGATGGGCGGATAGATCGCGCAGCCGCAAGCTTCCGCCCGCATCCAGCGGGGTATCCAGCACATCCGTTAGCCATTGCACGAGCACCGGTTGCCAGTGCGCCTCGATGCCGGCATGGGTCAGCGCCGGCACGACCATCGCCGTTAACACGGTGGGCGTGGCGGTCGGAAAGTCCACAACCTCCAACAGGCTGTGCAATAGGTTGCCGACGGCCGCACCCGCAGGAAAGCTGTGGACGTTGAGGGCATCCACAGCAACCAGCCGCGTCACCGCCGGTGTGCCCGTGCCTGGCAGGGTGGGCTCGTCCGCATCGACATCGCGACTGTCATGATCACCCCCCGCCAAACCCATCGAACTGCTACGCTGGCTAGCCGCCGCCAGCTCGGTGTAGCTAGTGACCCGCCAATGGCTGTCGATACGACCTTCGAAATGGCGCACCTGTACCGCTCGGCGCGGTGCGGCTGCTTGCGCTTCGGCGGGCGGTGAGGGCTGGATAGGATCGGCGAGATCGGCCTCGGTTAATTCCTGCAGCGCCAGGCTCCCCGGCCATTGCGACTGCCACTGCTGCCAAGGTGCTAGCCAGGCTTGATTATCCGCCGTTGACTTACCATTTTCAGACTTAATATTCAGCCCCAATAAATAAGCCAAGGCAGAATCTGCCGTGCCGTTGATATTACCCCAGGCCAGATAACAGGCGTGACTTGCGCGAGTCAGCGCGACGTAGAGCAAGCGCAGCTCTTCGGCCAAATGTTCCTGTTGCGCCTGCTGTTGATGCTGTAAATAATCAGCCGACCCCAGATCCAAGGTCAGTGCCAGCGTTTGGGGATCATGGAACAGCACCGCCTCACCCTTCAGTGGTTTGCCGTGCCAAAGATAGGGCAAAAAGACCACTGGGTATTCCAACCCTTTGCTCTTATGCAAGGTGACAATTTGGATTAAAGATTCGTCGCTTTCCAGCCGCAACTGCTGATTCTCAGACTCAACGCCCGCATCATCGCGCCGCGCTTTCAGCCAGCGCAATTGCTGCTCCATGCCAGGATGATCAGCGCTGGCCAGCTGCAATAACTCGCCCAAATGCAACAGATTAGTCAGGCGTCGATCACCGTCGGGATGAGCCCGCAAACGGCCAACCACCTGCTCGCCATGCAATAAGGCGTGCAACATCGGCAACACACCCCGATGCCGCCACAATTCGTGATAACTTTGAAACCGCGCCCGGCGTTCGTCCCAGTGCCCGCCCTGTTCAACTTCGGCATACAGGCTGGCGGCATCCATACCCACCAAATGCCCAACCATAGCGGCGCGCAAAGCACCGTCGTTAGCCGGCTCGCACACCGCCCACAATAACCGTGACAAGTCCTCGGCTTCGTCGGTGGCAAACACACTATCTTTGCTCAAAAATACACTGGCGACGCCGCAAGCCCACAAGGCCAGTCGCATTTCTTCTGCTTCATACCGATTGCGCACCAACACGGCGATATCACCGGCTCGCAACGGCCGATCACCGAGTCGGGCGCGGCCTGCTGCCGCCAGCGCTAACAAGTGCTGAATCTGCCTGGCGTAGCTGACGCTGATCAGGGCCTTGGCTTTATCGATGCCGACCGTTTTGTTGGTTTTGGCCTTACTGGCCGACTTGGCAGGCTTGGTTAATTCGACCGATTCAGCGGGTTCGTCAGGTACCAATAAATACGTTAGCTGCAATGGAGTAACCGGCTGACCATCTATCTCAAAAGGCGTTGATTCTGCCCGACCAGCCGCCGCTACAGGGTGAAAATCTATCTCCGGCGCCATCAAAAAAGCATCCGGCCGGTGCTCGAATATCGCGTTAATCAAAGTGACCAAGCCGCCAACAGAGCGTTGATTGACCCCCAAGGTGTGCGGCGCACCGTAACCGGCAATATCCCGCCGCGCCCGGACATAGGTGTACACATCCGCCCCACGAAACTGATAAATGGCTTGCTTGGGGTCGCCGACCAGATAGAGAGCTCGGCCGGAATGCTCTGCCAGGCTAGTTACGCCCATTTTATAAATACGCTGGAAAATTCGGTATTGCCGCTGATCGGTGTCTTGAAATTCATCCACCATGGCCACGGGATAACGCGCCGCCAAAGCAATAGCCAGCTGGTTTGCCGCCACCACGCCGCGCTGGTCGGGGTCCAGCGCCTCATCCAGCCGCGACAGCATGTCGTCGTAGCCCAACAGTCCCGCGCCGGCTTTACGTTGCGCCAATTCCTCACGCAACCAGGCCAGTGCTGCGTTAATCGTGATTACTTGCCAACACAAATCAAGTCGATCAGCCACTTGCTGACAACGCGCCATCACCGAAAAAAACACGTGCTCCGGGGGCTGCGCATTTTTCTTAAGCGAGCCTTGCAGTTTATTCGGAGTAAACAAGGCTAACGCTGAAAACAAGCTAAGCGACGGCTGAGGATCGGCACAGAATTGCTGCATCACCTGGGCGGCGGCTTGCAGCTTGTCTGTGCGATAAGTTTTCTCATCGCGCTTCAAACCGGGATCGGTGAGCAGTAAAGCCATCACCTCCTCGCCGTGCTGCTGCCACTGAGTTTTAACCTCTTCTGCCAGGGCAGAAAAATCCGCTTCGGCGATTGTGGCTTCCGTGTCGCTTATCACCGGCAACATCTGCAAACCTGGATAATTCAAATAAGACGTCACGGCTTTGAGCAGGTCCGCCGGCCCGCCAAGCCACCGCTTTGTCACCCACCAGGCTAGGCGCCGGTCACACTGCGCAAAACGCCGTCGCCAAAAATCTGTGATGATGGCCAGCCGCAAACTGTTTTCATCCGTCACCAGCTCTTGTTTAAAATGGTTAGCTGTCTCAAAGGCATAGTCGGTGACAGCGCGCTGACAGAAGCTATGGATGGTAAAAATCGCCGCTTCGTCCATACAGGTTAGTGCATCGTCCAGGCGGCGAATCATCTCTGGTTTGCGATCTTGAAAGCGCCTGGTAAGGTTTAGTAGCAGTGGATCGGTCGGCTGCGTCTCGCCACAGAAGACCGCCCTCGCCTCAATTAATCGCGCCCGTATACGAGCCGACAACTCGGCCGTGGCAGCCTTGGTGTAGGTGACCACCAGAATCTGCGCGACGGATCGTTCTGCCTCCAGCAACTGCCGCAGATAAAGCCCGGTCAGCGTGTAAGTTTTGCCCGTGCCTGCACTGGCTTCAATCAGATGAATGCCGTCTAGCGGCAGACTTTCCAGCTTCAGAGACGATGGAGTCATCTCACGGCCCCTCGGGTGACTTGTTAACTTCGCGCGCCCGCAGATAAGGCCGATAGATGGCCAAAGCCAAATCGGCGAACTCGGGTGAGGTCAGCGGTTCGACGCCGCGAAAAGCGACTCGATAATAGGGGTCTTCGCGCTCACCACGATTTCTATCGTTTGAGTTCCACACTGCGTGGGCGGCTTTGATGGCCTTTGCCTCGTCGTTGTCTTTAATCAGCGCCTGAGCATAGGCCAGTGAAGTCTGAGGGAAAAACGGCAACGGCCGTTCGAGGTTACGGCGATATAAATCCAACAGCATTTGCAGCGGCACAACGGCATCTTCCACGGCAGAAAAATGCCACTCTTCATCTTGCGCGTAATAAGCGCTGCGCCAGTGAGCTTGCGGTTCTAGCAGATTTAGCAACAGATGATCCAGCCACAAACCCAAAGCGTATTTAGCTTTCAGCTTTCCAGAGCGATAACGCACCAGACCGTGCGTCGTCAACCCGGTGATTTTGCCCACCAGCCGCACATCGCCGATCATCAAATCCAATTCTCTGTCCGGCTGCGGCTCCCCCAAGATAAGCCGTAACCTTGCGGCAAAATCGGGCAATGCATCGACTGTCGCTGCAAACTTTACATGGCCAAGCTGGCCATGCGGCAAACGCGCCGACGCGTGCAATCGATCCTGCGCACTCTCCAGACTATCACCTCGCAACAGACCGGTGAGTACGTGATCTTTAACACGATAATTCTCCAAAGCATCAAAGCTGAAAGGTTCCGTGTCCTCCGTCAAATCTTGATATTCGGTCAGTCGAACACCCAGCCGCTCGCGCAGAAAATGCTCGGCCGGATTACGCAAAAAACGATGCAAGCTATCCACATCCAACACGTTCGTAGTCGCATCAGGCATCGGCAACGATTTGGCTGCAAAAGGCAGCTCTGGCGTGGCCACCCTCGTTTGCAACCACACGCTGGCGTAGCTAAACAACTGCGGATCATCCGCCCCATAACGTGGCGAATAAACCTGCAAAGGATGCTCGGTCAGCACTCGCCGTCGGGTGTCTGGCCCGTAACTGCGCTCCAATACCTCCAGCAACTCGCTGACCAGTACCGACGGCAGCCGCGCCGAATTGTCGCGGATATCGCGGCCCTGATAGCTGATATATAAAACGTCTTTGGCCGACAGCAATGCCTCCAAAAACAGCTGACGATCTTCATCCCGCCGATTACGATCCCCCCGCCGCGGCCGACTCGCCATCAAATCAAAGCTGGGGGGACGATGCTGACGCGGAAAATCCCCCTCGTTCATACCCAACAAACAGACCACACGAAATGGCAGGCTGCGCATCGGTTGCAACTTGCAAAAGGTGACGGCGCCCGTAAGAAAACGACGCTCCCCACCGGGGCTATCCAAAGCCTGGCGCACATGCTGATAAAACACGGAGTGCGGTACATCCGCTGTAAATCCTGCCGCCGTCGTCTCGGTCATAAACGCTTGCAGCGTCTGCCGAAGGGTCGCGATGGCGGTATTTTCTTCTGGAGTTTCCGGTGCAAACAACCCAAAGATATCCTCTGCCACCGCCAACCAGACTGGCGGCGACTGCGGCTGACTAAGCTGAGCTTTCAACGCCCGCAGCCGATCAACGAAATCCAGCACCTGCCCCAAGGCGGGACTGTCCGTACTGGATGACAACGCCAAAGGCATCACGCCCGCAAACGGCAGCGATTCCTCATCGCCCATGGCATAACCCAGCAGCAACCGAGCCTTACCAAAGTGCCAGGTGTGCATGTCATTTTCTGGCAAACCTTGCTGCTGCCGATCCTTAGCATCCCAAGCCCAACGCACGCCACTGGCGATGATCGCTTGCCGAATCTGCTCGTAAGCGGACTCATCCAGCCCCCAGCAACGTTGAATCGCCGGCAACTCCAGTAACCCCAGCACTTCCGAGGCGGTCAGCTGACTATCTGGCAACGCCAGCACACTAAGAAAAGCCGGCAAAATAGGATGCTCCGCGCAACGCGGTAGATCCGCTATCGACCACGGAATAAGCGCTTGCGACTGCGTAGCAAACACCGCCTGCACGTAAGGGGCGTAATTATCCATATTGGGGGCCATCACCACCACATCTCGCGGCGTCAGATCGCGATGTTGCTCGAACAACGCCAGCAGCCGATCATGCAGCACCTGAACTTCGCGCATCGGCCCATGACAATCGTGGATTTGCAGCGAGTTATCCGCCGCCGCCCAGGCTGGCCAGGCGGCGCTTTGTAAATTCAATATATCCGATTGCAGCCGGCCTAAAACGTGCTCGGTGGGCGGCTCCTCAAACTGCTCCTCATCCACCCCCTCGCCTTCCAGCAGCAGATCCACCCAATCCCGGCCCTGCCGCCCCCAAGAGGCCAACAGTGAATGACCCACCGTGAAGTAACCCTCCTGATCAGAGGAGTTACGATCACGACTCAGCTGCCGACGGCGCGCCAATCGGCGCTCGTCCTCCACATCCCCCCAATACTCCCGACAAGGATTAAGCACATAAATACGAACGTCCAGCCACTTCGACAGCCGCTCTAACACCCCAAAATAAGCCGGCGCCAACGTGCTAATGCCAAAGACCGACAAGCGACTCGGTAAACCCTGCAAATTGGGTCGACCGTGGCGGCAAAGCTCAGCAAACCGCTCGAATAACTGACCGCGATGAGTCTGACCGGTACGCGCCACCACCGTCTGCCATAGGCGCGCTTGCCAATCCGCCGCCAGCCCGTTCTGTTGGTCGTGCTCCCAGGCAATCAACCACTCCGGGCGATAGACCAAATATTGGTCGTACAACTCCGCCAGGCGTGCCGCCAATTGATAGGTTTTAAGAGGATCCTGTTGGCCGATATAACGGGCCAGTTCACTTTCCCCCGGCTGTGCAGCAAATTCTGGCAGCAGCCCGTAGAGCCGCCACAACAGCGCATCCCGATCATAGGCCGAAGTTTTCGGTAAATCCGGCCATTGCGCCTCAAACAATCGCCAGACAAAACTGGCTGGATAAGTAAAATTTAGATTAGCCGCAATGCCCAATTGATCGGCAATGCGCAGCGACAACCAATGCGCCATACCCGGATGCTGGACCAGCATAATCTCAGGGCACAGCGGATCGACCACGCGGCCAGGCGTTGGCGTGACCAGATCAGTAATTAGGCGACCTGCCAAGGCCTCCAAACGATTACTATGAACGGTATACAGCATTACAACGCAGTCCCTTGCAGATTAGACGGTCGTTGGTGCGGCCGTGATTTGCCTCAGCCTACTCAGTCAAGTGGGCTGATCACGCCGTGCCCACCTTTATTGAGAGCGTGAGTGTAAATCATCGTCGTCTGCACATCCTTGTGGCCAAGCAATTCTTGAATCGTTCGAATATCTTGCCCACGCTCCAACAGATGCGTCGCGAACGAATGCCGCAACGTATGCGGCGTGGCGAGTTTGTTCAAGCCTGCATCACGCACGGCCTGACGTACCGCACGCTGCACCCCTTGCTCGCTGGCATGATGCAGCGCTCGAAATCGACATCCTTCACACGTCTGTCACCGGGTGTGCATGTGCCACCTTACTGCCCATGGATGGTGCAACAATAAATATTGTAAGCCATGCGAGCGGATACAGGCCGCCAAGACTAATCAATACTGCTGTGATCGGCTTCAACCACTGCTTGAGGCTGGACGCTGAAACAAGCAGCAATACGCCAATAGAGAAAGCAGCTATTCCTGTGGAATGAAAATGCGCTCGTTGGGCATAGCGCCATATCTTTTCGGGGCTGTTCGCATCATGAAGTTCCGGGTATGCCGCGATCCCTTGAGCAATATAATTTTCAAAAAATGCCTCGTTGACGCCAAAGGTGATACCAAGACCAATACCAAAGAGCAAGCCAAGTATTACTAAAGCAAGACCAATTTTTATGCTTGCGAGGTTGTTATTCATTGAGTTCTCCAAGATACCTAACGAGGCTGTAGAAAAACCCTGTTCGGAAAAATTTCGATCATTTTTTGGGGTGCCTTGACCCCTCCCGAGGTATCGATCGTTGATTGTGGAGCTGCTGGTAAAGTCATTTTTTTCCATCCTTAGGTTCAAATTGTTTCCGCAGGGTTGGAGAGTCGACCGAAGGAATTTCACCCCCAGCCTCTCGCAGAACGGTGCGGGAACCTCTCGATTCACACCTATCGTTCAGGCCTTCAGCAGGGGCCTCCTGCCTACTATGCCGTCTGCTGACTTCTCACCAGCGGTCAACATCAGTTGCCTGATGCTCAGCGCAGAAAAAAAACCTGCGCACTGATGAGATCTCCCGGGGTAAGACACGTCACTTTCACCGCGCGAGCGCTGGATTTACAAAGTGCATCCCAAACGCAGATAGAGGGCTTCGCGGTTACGTGCCCGCTCGCCCCGAATGCACCACGCCTCATATCCAGTTCTTGTTCATCGCCCCGCCGTTTTGGGTTCAGCGCACCGATAGACCCTACCTCGCGGTAACGCCCTTGCCGTTTCCCTAGCCTTCGGCTCTGCGAAAACCTGGCTGCCGGACTTGCACCGACATAGTGACGTGCCATGCCCGGCACACACGTTTGAAATCAGCCGCGCCGAAGGCGTCGGCTGGATTGATTTGTTGGGCTTGCCCTTCGGCCAACAGAAGCAAGCGTGAATCTGCAAGTGGACAATATCCCGATCAATTTACTGTCACCAGGCGGAGGTCGCGTGCCAGGCGTTCTCCTATGGTGAGGCCATCCTGTTTCTGCGATGACAAGCTCAGATGCTCTATGGAGTGATCGGCGCCGGGAAGCACGTGTAGAAGATAGCGGCCACCTGCGTTTTCAAAAAGCGCCTTGGCCTTGGCCTGTGAGGTGAAATTGATGTTGGTCACGCCCTTGGAACCGAAACCGCCGACTATCGGTAAGTTTACGTCCAATGCACCGTGGTAATTGTAAATCGTGTGGTTCAACGCCGCTGGACAGGCGGGCACTTCGGCCATCAGCGTGCCAGCCAGCGTGGCAACCTCCCTGAATAAATCGGTCAGGCAAGACATGGTTTGCATCATCATGGCTCCATTGGAGTGGCCAACACCAAATGTGCGCTCTGGCGAAATACCATATTTGCGTTGCAAATAACGTACGGCGCCAGTGATGTAGCCGACATCATCCACCTTGTCGCTATAAGGCTCACCACAGCAGCCGCTACCAGCATTCCAAGCCTTTAATTTATTGCCGCCGATGCGGGTTGCCGCCGAGCCGTTGAGATAGGCGACAATGAAGCCGTTCTTCTCTGCTACCCCATCAATTTTCAGGTGATCCAGCATGAAGCGCGCATTGCCGCCACCGCCATGCAATGCCACCAGCAATGAGCGCCTCCCCGCTGCCGGTATGGAATGGGGAACATACACCAGCATTTCGCGCCCACCGAACGCATCATCGTGAATGTTCGCCGTCATTGCGCCCAATGATTCCTCGCTAACCACGGCTTCCTTATTTTCCCGTTGTGTTTCCCAAATCTGCTTGAGACGCTGCCATCGCGACCCTGTCCCTTCATCTGTCTGTGCCCGTGCCGGTTGGAGCAAGGCGGAGAAAAAGAAGTATAGGAAGCAAAACGTGACAATACGGGCAAGATGGAATGCCGGCTTCCGATAGGGGTTGTTCATGATGGCATCTCTTTTGTTGTCCAATCGGGATAGGGAGGCGCCTCGCGGCGCCTCTCCTCCCACACCACCGGGCATACGGGTCACGTACCACGGCGGTTCGATAAATATATTCACTGCACCGCGATGACGGGCAGTCCCATAGTGCAAAAATACGTCACCGGCAGCGCCCGTGACAGTGCCGGGGTTTTCGAGAGCCGCCATGGGCCATGCGCTGATTTAGACACATTCCATGCTTCGCGCACAGAAATGCCTCGCTTACGCAGTTCCCGGTAGCCGGCTCTATCCCATTGCTTCCATAGATAGCAACGCAACTTACGTCGTATCCATTTATCGATGTCTCGCAGAGGACTCTGTACTTCGGCAATGCCAAAATACGCTTTCCAGCCAAGCAGGGTTATTCTCAGCTCTGCAATCACTACCGTCAAATGGCGGCCGCGTGTACGACAGGTGAGTTCGCGGATACGGTCTTTTAATCGGTCGATAGCTTTATCGGCCACTTTTAATTTCGCTTCCTTGCGACTAACCGTAAATCCCAAAAACTTGCGTTTATGGGGGCGATCTACCGCGCTTTTTAACGGATGCACTGTGAGTCGCAGTGTGTCATTAATAAAGCGAGTTACGCTTGCCATCACCCGCTCTCCTGCCCGTTGGCTTTTAACTTGAATGTTGCAGTCATCCGCATAACGGGCGAAGCGGAGGCCGCGCCGTTCCAATTCCCAATCCAGTTCATCCAGCACAATGTTGGCCAACAGCGGTGACAACGGGCCACCTTGCGGCACGCCCATGGTCGTTGGCTGAATGCCATCATCACACTGCACACCGGCTCTTAGGTAGCGATTAATCAGGCGCAACACATCGCTGTCATTGCTGCGGGTTTTAAGCCGCGCCATCAGCCGATCATGATTAACCCGATCAAAGAATGCCTCTAAGTCCATGTCCACTACCCAGCCATATCCTTCGCGGATATTGGCTTGCACTACGCGCACTGCTTGATGTGCGGAGCGTTGCGGGCGAAAGCCATAGCTGTGTGGGTGAAAGTGCGGCTCCCATTGCGCCTGTAGCACTTGCGCAATGGCTTGCTGAATAAAACGATCCACCACCGTTGGAATACCCAGCGGTCGTTTCTTTCCATCGGACTTGGGAATTTCAACCCGGCGAACCGGTTGTGGTCGATAGGTGCCTGCAACCAGCGCGGCGCGAAGTGTTGGCCAGTGCTGTCGCAAGTAATCGGGAAGTGCATCCACGGTCATACCGTCGATGCCTGGCGCGCCCTTATTCTGGCGTACTTTCTTCAGTGCACGTTGTAAATTGGTGCGGTCAAGCACTTGTGTAAACATCGTGCTGGGGGGAATTGATGTGGGTCGTTCGTGCAATCCAGTCGCGGATTCATCCTGCAAAATTTCCGCAGCCGGCTTACGCCAGTATTCAGATGCCATTCCGCCACTCTTCACACAATGCCTCCATCATTTATCGTTCAGGCCTTCAGCAGGGGCCTCCTGCCTACTATGCCGTCTGCTGACTTCTCACCAGCGGTCAACATCAGTTGCCTGATGCTCAGCGCAGAAAAAAACCTGCGCACTGATGATATCTCCCGGGGTAAGACACGTCACTTTCACCGCGCGAGCGCTGGATTTACAAAGTGCA
>Ga0255334_1000725_pt1 | contig 21190 bp, 25 predicted proteins | sample EtOH5_35cm_T3_12_FD_202080 | JGI IMG/M metagenome (GOLD analysis project Ga0255334, IMG submission 202080) | Sandy soil microbial communities from University of British Columbia, Vancouver, Canada - EtOH5_35cm_T3_129 | ecosystem: Engineered > Artificial ecosystem > Sand microcosm > Unclassified ...
CATGATGGCTTCGGGGAGGCGGTGCTCGGCGTCTGCGAGACGGATCCCGACATGCCCGGCACGGCGCTGGTCTCCGTGAATGCGCGCATGGTGGCCGGGCGGCCGGACCTGGCAGTCAGCACCGCGGCGCACGAGCTGGGCCACGTCGTGTTCGATGTGCCTGTGGCACTCGGCACGCCAGCGCGGCGGTATCGGTCAGTGACGGCCGGCCCGAGCGCGCTACTCGATCGGACCACAGCGGCCTCCGAGCGTCGGGCGAATGAATTCATGGGTGCGCTACTCGCTCCCCCGGTGCAGCTCCATCTCCGGATGCTGGTGCACGCGCGGTCGGAGCGGCTGCGCACGGTCCATGCGCCGCATCGGGGACGGCAGGGCTGTCGCGTGTTGGCATCCGACAACCCGCCCGAGGTGATCGAGGGCGTGGTCGCCGCTCTGGCGGGCGACTTCGGTGTGTCGGAGCGGTTTATCGCCGTACGGCTGAGCCGCTACGGCCTGGTTCAAGGAGAGCACCCACCATCCCGAAGATCCCGCCGACGCAGGTGCTGAGCCGGCTCGCCGCGCTGAACGCGGCGCCGACCGCCACGCTGAAGGACCAATGGCGGGAATTGTTCGGCAAGGAGCCACCGCCCTGGAACCGGGCCTATATCCAGAGCCGGCTGGCATACCGGATCCAGGAGTTGGCCTATGGCGGGCTGAAGCCCGAGACCGTCGACCGGCTCGTGGCGCTGGGCGAGCAGCTTGACGGCGGCAACGTGGTGCTGCGCCGCATTCGCGCCGACAGCCGCCCACTGTCCGGCACACGCCTGATCCGAGAATGGCAGGGCGTGCAGCACGTGGTCACCGTGCGCGTCAACGACTTCGAATTCGAGGGGCGGCCGTATCAGTCCCTGTCCGCCATCGCTCGCCACATCACTGGCACGCGGTGGAACGGCTGGACGTTCTTCGGGCTACGCGCGCGAGGTGACGCGTGACCCGCCGTGCCCGCATCGAGCCGGCCATGCCGGCGACCACGAAGAAGCTCCGTTGCGCAGTCTACACGCGGAAATCCACGGACGAGGGGCTGGAGAAGGAATTCAACACGCTCGACGCGCAGCGCGACGCCTGCGAGGCGTACATCACCAGCCAGCGCGCCGAGGGATGGGTGCTGGTGCGCGACCGCTACGACGATGGCGGCTTCTCCGGCGGCACGCTGGAGCGGCCGGCGCTGCAGCGCCTGCTGCGCGACATCCAGGCCGACCTGGTGGACGTCATTGTGGTCTACAAGATCGATAGGCTAAGCCGCTCGCTGATGGATTTCGCCAAGCTGGTGGAAGTGATGGACGCGCACGGCGTGACCTTCGTGTCCGTGACGCAGTCCTTCAACACGACGACCAGCATGGGGCGGCTGGCCGGGCCGGGCCCCAGCCGTCGTCGCGCGGGCGCCGGCTTCGCGACCGGTGGCGCGCGCAGCGCCGAAGCAGCGATGGTCGCGGCTTGCGCTTTGGACGGGCTCATCCCCTGCTGTCCACGGCCGCGGCGGCCAGGCGTTCGAAGCGCCGGTCGAATAGTGTCGCGGCGTCGAAGCGCGGCTGACCGGTTTCCTCCACCATCAGGTCGATCGTGTCCTGTTGCCGCGCGATCGCCTCGGTCCAGTCGGCGGGGATGTCGGCGACGCCCTCGCCCTCATGGATCGCGCGGCCATCGGCGGCGGTCAGGCCCTGGTCGCGTACATGGTAGCGGTCGATCCAGATGGCCGGATTGGCTTCCACCCATCGCCGCGCGCGGGCCCACGCCTGGACATAGGAGGCGGCCGCGGCGGCGCGCGCCGGATCGTCCAGCACCGCCTTCGGCGCGTAGAGGAAGGCTGCATCGTCGCGCAATCCATGGTCGAGTGCGCGCGCGCCATCCCGGGTGAAGTTCTCGACGTAGCGGAACAGGTTGGTGCCGGCGACCGGCGCCGCATCGACGAGGTTGCTGGCGAGCGCGTTGGGATAGACGTCGCCGGTGCTCGGCAATTCGACCAGCGTCACGTCGCGCCTCGCCAGGCCCAGGTCGCGCAGCAGCCGCAGGACCAGCACGCCCTGCGCCTGGCCCGGGCTGTAGGCGATGCGCTTGCCGCGCATCTCGGCCAGCTTCGTGATGCCGGATCGTGGCGCGGTGGCGATGCGGTAGACCGGGTAGCGGCGCCAGTCCTGGCGGAAGCGCACCGCGATGATTCGGGTCTCGAGCCCGGTCCAGGTCGCATGGATGGGCGGAATATCGGCCACCGATCCGATGTCGAGCGCACGCGCCCGGAAGGCTTCGAGCGTACGCGGGCCGCCGCTAAGATTGGCGAAGCGCGGCGTGAAGGGCAGCGCGCCGGAGAATTCCAGCGCCTTCTGGATCACCGGATCGCCGATGGTCAGGCGCGTCCCCGGCAGAACCTCAGCTGACAAGGAGGAGGCCGCGGCGCGCCGGGCGACCAGTGGCAGAATGGGCAGCGCGGCAAGCAGGCCGCGGCGAGTAAGGTGCGTCATGGCATGGGACTCGGTTCTGATGGTTGTGACTGAGGCTCTGAGGTCACGTGACGTGACAGCCGAGCCGACATCGCGAGACCAGAAACCACGATTTTTTCACGTTGAAATATCATCCATGTGATTGCTTGCTAAGCCTTCTGATTGGCCGGTAACCCGCATCTCCACGGCCTCCCATCACGGTCTAAAATCGGAGTATGGCGAAAGCGCGCCGTGGAACAACGGAAAAATTCTGCTAATTATGATTGACTCCATTTTTGAATCGTGGAATTTCAGGAGCCATCGTGGTCAATGGGGGCCGCGCGTAGAGGAGGCCGCTTCGATGTCGATCTCCAGTCGCCAGGGCTGTGCCGCGCGGGGCTGTTGAAGCTCTCGCTCATCCCGCCCCTCCTCGGGTGGCGCCTTGCCACCCTTCATGACCGCATCGGACTCCCCCAATGCCAAGACTGCACCTTCGCGACTGGTCGCGATGTCGGATCGAACGCGCACGCCGCGCTCTCCGCCGCTGATCCCCAACGACCCCTTCCTGATGGGAGCCTTCCCATGACTCATTTTCGTACACACGACCTCGACCGACGTGCCCTGCTGGCCGGTGGCGTCGCACTTGGCACCACAGCCTTGGGGAGTGCTTTGCCCGCCGCGGCGCAACAGCCTGCCTCGGTGCAGCGCGCGGCGACGTCCCAGCCGGCCAGTACCGAGGCGAGCTACGACGAGCGCTTCCTACAGCGGGCCATCGAACTGCGCAGGAAGCTGGCGGATGACTGCGCCGCCACGCCGATCCCGGCGCATCCCACCAATGGCGACCATGCGCGGTATCCGAATGCCATCGGTTCCGACACGCGCGGCCTGCCGCACGATGCACGCGGCGAGGTGGACCAGGCCGCCTGGCGCCTGGCCAATACCGCCTTCCGCACGCGCGACGTCGCCGATCCGCCGGCCTCACCCGTGACCACGCCGATCCGGGCTTCGCCCGACTGCGGGCCGAGGTGCTGGCCACCCTTGACGATGGCGAAAGCCCAGAAGGAGTTTCCCGCTCATGATCCCGCTTCCCCGCCGCCTCGCCATCGCCACGGCCACGGCATCGCTCTTCGCGCCGCGTATCCTGCGTGCGCAGACCCGCGTGGTGCGGATCGGCTTCGCCTCCATCGGCGCGGGCAACCGCCAGTTCACCGGCGGTTCGCCGATTGCCGCCTCCCACGCCGAAGGGTGGCTGGAGCGCGATCTCACCGATGAGCGCGGCTTGCAGATCCAATGGTCCTTCTTCGCTGGCGCCGGCCCCGCGGTGAATGAGGCGCTGGCGAACAACCAACTGGATTTTGCCTTGCAGGGCGACCTGCCCGCAGTGATCGGCCGTGCCAACGGCCTGCGCACCAAGCTGATCCTCGCCAATGGCGTGAACAACCCGATCTACCTCGCCACGCCACCGGACAGCACCATCACCCATCCGCGCGATCTGCGCGGCAAGACGGTGGCTTGGCATCGCGGCACCAACCTGCACCTGGCCATCGCCAAGGTCCTGGCGGCCAACAACCTGACCGAGCGCGACCTGCGCGTGATCAACCTCGATTTCGCGGCTTCCGACGCCGCGCTCGCCTCGCGCAACATCGACGCCGCCTTCAGCTCGCCGGTGCTTTTCGGCCTTCAACGCCGCGGCCTGGCGAAGATCGTCTACAGCACGAAGGGCGATAAGCCGGGCTTCGCGCGGCATTCGCACCTGCTGGTTCAGGAAGCCTTCGAGAGCGCCAACCGAGAACTCACCGGCCGTATCGTGAACAGCTTCGTGCGTTCCTCCGACTGGGCCTCGAAGGAGGAGAACCGCGAGGAGCTGTTCCAGATCTGGGCCAAGTCGGGCCATTCGCTGGAGAACTTCCGCGAGGATTTCGAGGGCCTGCCGCTCGCCTTCCGCAACGGCCCGCTGCTCGACGCCTTCCTCCAGGGCCAGTACCGCATCCAGGCCGAGCAGGCTCTCGAGCATCGCCTGGTCCGCCGCCAGATCGACACCGCAAGCTGGTTCGACACGGCCTACCTGGACGCCGCGCTGCGCGACCTCGGCCTGCAGAATCGCTGGCAGCGTCGCGATGCCGAAGGCCGGGAGATCTCTGCCTGATGTCGGCCACGCTCGCCCTCCCGCGCCGAAAGCTGGCCCCCACCGCATGGCGGCGGCCGGGCTGGCCGGTGGCTCTGCTGCTGCCTCTTGCGGGGCTGCTGACCTGGCTCGTGGCAACCCGTGCGGGCTGGCTGACGCCGGCGATCCTGCCGGCCCCGGCCGAGGTCTGGGCCACGCTGGCGGAGCTTTGGCAATCGGGCGACCTGCAAAGCCACGCATTGTGGAGCATGGGCCGCGTCGCACAGGGTTTCGGGATCGGTGCGGCGGCGGGGCTCGCGCTGGGCGCGGCAATGGCGGTGTCGCCGCGCGTCGATGACTATCTGCGGCCAAGCTTCCTGGCGATCGCGCAGGTGCCGGTGATCGGCTGGGTGCCGCTGCTCATGCTGCCGCTTGGCATCGGCGAGGCGCTGAAGGTCGTCATCATCGCCAAGGCGGCGCTGGTGCCGGTCACCATCAACACCCAGGCCGGCATCCGCGCCGTGCCGCGCGGCTTTGTCGAGGTAGCGGGCGCCTTCCGCTACAGCCGCTCGCAGTTGCTGCGCCATGTGGTGCTGCCGGCCGCCATCCCGCCCATCTTCACCGGCATCCGCTACGGGCTGACCAGTTGCTGGAAGGCGCTGGTGGCGGTGGAGCTGTTGGCCTCCGCGGAGGGGTTGGGCTTCCTGCTGGTCTGGGGCCGGCAGATGTTCCAGATGGATCTGGTGGTCGCGGGCATCGTGGTGATCGCCGCGGTCGGCTTTGTCTTCGACGGCACGCTGGCGCTGCTGGAACGCCGGCTGCAGCGCTGGAGGACGGCATGAGCGCGCGATTCTGGCGTGGCCTCACGCCGCCTCTGCTGGTGCTGGCCGTTTGGCAAGGGGCGGGCCTTGCGGGCATGACGGATCCGCGGCTGATCCCGCCGCCGGCGGAGGTCGCTGCCACCGCCTGGCGCGTGCTGACTGACCCCGCGATCTTTCTGGCTCTTGGGGCGAGCCTCGGGCGGTGCCTCGCTGGCTTTGCCATCGGGGGCGGGCTGGGCCTCGTCTTCGGCCTGCTCTGCGGCTTGTCGCGCCCGGCGGATAGGCTTCTCGGCCCGAGCTTTCATGCGCTGAAGAATGTCGCGATCTTCGCGTGGATTCCGCTGATCGCCATGTGGTTCGGCTTCGGCGAGCAGGCGCGCATCGCCTTCATCGCGCTGGCCGCCTTCACGCCCGTGGTGCTGAACACCTGGGAAGGTGTCGCCGGCACGCAGCGTCAGCTGCTGGAAGTGGGCGCCGCGCTGCGCTTCCGGCCCTGGCAGCGCCTCGCGCGGATTCGCCTTCCGGCGGCGATGCCGTCCCTGATGACCGGCGTGCAGCTCGGCCTGATGCATGCATGGCTGGCCACCGTCGGCGCCGAATACTTTCTTGCCAAGGGGACCGGCCTCGGCGGCGTGCTGATCGAGGGACGCGACACCTTCGACATGGCGCTGGTGCTGCTCGGCGTCCTGCTGCTCGGCGGTGTCGGCCTGGCGTTGAGCCAGGTCGCGCGCCTCGGCGGCGCGCGCCTCGCGCCCTGGCGCGGAGACCTCGTCTGAATGCCCTGGCGCGGCGACCTGGCCTGAGCGACCACACAATGAAAGGAGACAACACCATGTCCTACGATGCTCTCAACCTGCACCGCATCTCGCCGCATATCGGCGCCGACGTGCACGGCATCGACATCACCCGTCCGCTGTCCAACGCGCAGGTGGACCAGCTTCACCGGGCGCTCGGCGAATACGGCGTGCTGTTCTTCCGCGACCAGCCCTTCGACCATGACAGCCAGAAGCGCTTCGGCCGCTACTTCGGCGATTTCGACATCCACCCCAATGCACCGGGGCCGGACAGCATTGCGCGGCTGCTGGAGCGGCTGACGCTGCAATGGCATCCGGCGTTCCAGACCGCGAAAGGGGCCTGAGGCATGGATGGCTCCATCCCGCCGCGCAGCCGGGGACAGGGCATCTTGCTGCGCGGATTGACCAAGCGCTTCGGCGACAATCCGGTGCTGCGCGGCATCGACCTCGACATCCGCCCCGGCGAGTTTTTGACGATCGTCGGCCGCTCGGGGTGCGGGAAGAGTACGCTGCTGCGCATTCTCGCCGGGCTCGATGAACCCAGCGCCGGGGAATTGCGCTTCGATGGCGAGAGCGCACCCCGGCTGATGTTCCAGGAACCCCGCCTGCTGCCCTGGGGGCGGGTACTGGCCAATGTCGAGGTCGGGTTGGGCCGCAAGCGTGATGATGCGGGCCGGGCGCTGGCGCGGGAGAAGCTTGCGGCCGTCGGCCTGGACGGTCGCGGCGATGACTGGCCCGCCGTGCTCTCCGGCGGTCAAAAGCAGCGCGTCGCGCTGGCCCGCGCCCTGGTCAGCCAGCCGCGCTTCCTCGCCCTCGACGAACCGCTGGGCGCGCTCGACGCGCTCACCCGCATCGAGATGCAGCGCCTGCTGGAGCATATCTGGAAGGAGCAGGGCTTTACCGCCCTGCTCGTCACCCACGACGTGACCGAGGCGATCACCCTCGGCGACCGCGTCGTTCTCATCGAGGCAGGCGTCATCGCGCTCGACATCACCATCGACCTGCCGCGGCCGCGCCGCCGTGGCTCCCCGGAGGTGGCGGCGCTCGAAGCCCGCATCCTCGGCCAATTGTTCGGAGACGCTCCATGACGATCACCCGCCGCGCAACGCTCGGTGCACCGCCACGCACCAGACCCACACCGGCCCAGAGGTTGGGGGAAATCTCCAGCTTGTCCCGGCGGCCCTGGTGCAGCGCGCGCATGCGGCTCTGCCCCACGCTGTCCATCCGCTGGAACACGCTCTGCGCGGTGGCGATGGTGGCGTCATCGACGTGGCGGATGAGGTCCTCCGCCGCCTCCCACGCCTGCGCATTGGTCTCCCGCACGATGACATGCAGTCGGATGCCGAAGGTCAGGCGCCGGCCCTTTCGCGCCGCCGCGGCGCGCACGGTGGCCAGCTTCTCGGCGACCTGCGCCGGCGGCTCGCCCCAGGTGAGGTACTTGTCCACCGTCTCGGCGGCGATATCGATGCCTACATCCGAAGACCCGCCGAAATACAGCGGCGGGCCGCCCTGTTGCAGCGGCTGGAAGATCAGCTTGCCGTCCTGTACGCGCAGATGCTCGCCCTGCTCGGACACCGTCTCGCCGGCCAGCAGACGGCGGTAGATGTGCAGGAATTCGCGGGTGACCGCGTAGCGCCCGGCATGGTCGAGGAAGAGGCCGTCGCCTGCATTCTCCACCGGGTCGCCGCCGGTCACCACGTTGATGAGCAGCCGGCCCTGGCTGAGCCGGTCCAGTGTCGCCGTCATCCGCGCCGCCAGGCTGGGCGAGAGCAGGCCAGGCCGGACAGCCACGAGGAAGCGCAGCTTCTCGGTCAGGGGCACCAGCGCGGAGGCGACCACCCAGCTGTCCTCGCAGGAGCGGCCGGTGGGCAGCAGCACGCCATAGTAGCCCAGGGCGTCCGAAGCCTGCGCGATCTGGCGGAGATAGGGCAGGTCCACCGCGCGGCCGCCGATGGAAGTGCCGAGATGCCGGCCATCGCCATGCGTCGGCAGGAACCAGAGGATGTGGGCGGGGTTGCTCATGCCGCCACACTCCGCACCGCATCGGCCACGCGGATGGCGCGCGGCAGCAGGCCGAGGCCGTGGAAGACGTCGGCGACGCGCTGCTGCTCGGCGATGACCTGCTCGCCCAGTGGCGAGATGCCGAAGCTTTGGCGGCGCAGCGCGACTTCGAGGATAGGCGACGGGATACCGGTCTCGGGCGCAAGTGTGGTAGCGGCGCGCGGGATATCGGCGCTGACCCACCGGTTGACCTCATCGAGGGCGGCGATGATGGCTCGCACTACCTCCGGATTTCCGGCGACCAGGCGCTCATGGGGCCAAGTAGAACTGGTGGTTCGGGGCGATGCCGGTGCCGTCGGCGAGTTGCCGCGTATTGCCCGGCGCCTCGGCGGCGGCGAGGAAGGGGTCCCAGATCGCCCAGGCATCCACCACGCGGCGCTCGAAGGCCACGCGGGCATCGGCGGGTGCGAGGAATTGCGGCTCGATGTCGGCATAGCGGAGACCGGCGGCCTCGAGCGCGCGGACCACCAGGTAATGCACGTTGGAGCCGCGGTTGAAGGCGACCTTCTTGCCGCGCAGGTCGGCAACACGCTGGATCGGGCTGTCGCGCAGCACCAGGATCGCCTCCCCACGGGGCGAGGGCGGCTCGTGCGCCACATAGGCGAGCGGGACGCCGGCGGCCTGGGCGAAGATGGGCGGGGCTTCGCCGGTGGTGCCGAATTCGACCGCACCCGCATTGATGGCTTCGAGGATGGGCGGGCCGGCATTGAACTCCGCCCAGCCGACGCGATAGCCGAGGGCACGCAGCCGCGGCTCCAGCGTGCCGCGGGCTTTCAGCAGCACCAGGTTGCCGTATTTCTGGTAGCCGATGCGCAGCTGGCGCTCCTGCGACAGTGCGGGAGCGGCGAGGAGTGGCGTGGCAAGCGCTGCGGGCACTGCGCTGGTCGGCGATGCCGATACGGTGGCGGCGCGCATCCGCGAATACCAGGCGCTCGGCATCGATAGCTTCATCCTCTCCGGCTACCCGCATCTGGAGGAGGCCTACCGCTTGGCCGAACTGGTGTTCCCAAAGCTTGAGCTGGCACATCCGGGCGGGCTGGCGCAGGCCGCAAATTCCGGGCCTTTTGGCGAGACCATCGCCAATATCCATCGCCCCGGCGAAGCAAGGGCGGCGGGGTGATCGCGATGCGCATTTCCCGCCGCGCCCTTGGTGCCACGCTGCTCCTCCCTTCACCGGCCCGCGCTCAGGAATGGCCGAGCCGACCTATTCGCCTCATCGTGCCCTGGCCGGCTGGCGGGCCGACCGACCTCTACGGCCGCGCACTCGCACGGGAACTCGGACCACTGCTCCCGCAGCCCATGGTCGTGGAAAACCGCACCGGCGCCACGGGCATGTTGGGCGTGAGCCACGTCGTGCGCAGTCCGGCCGATGGGCACACGTTGCTGGTGGCCAATACCACGGCGGTGATCGGCAGCGTGGTCTCACTCGGCGATGCGGCCCCTTTCGATCCGTTGCGCGATCTCGCTCCCATCGCGCTGTTCACCGAATCAGCCAGCGTGTTGTGGGTTAATCCCGGCCTTGGCATCCGCAGTTTCGAGGCGCTGCTGGCCCGCGCGCGCGATGAACGCCAGCCTCGTCTGGCCTTCGGCACCACGGGGGGCGGCTCGGTCTCCGAGCAATCAGTGGAGCAACTCGCGCGCCACTTCCGGCTGGACGTGACCAAGGTGCCCTATCGCGGTACTGCGCCACAGGTGACGGATCTGGTAGCCGGCCATGTGCAGTTCGGCACCGCCGACTTTCCCACCGCCGCAGGCCATTTTCGCGAGGGGCGGTTGGTTCCGGTTCTGGTGATTGGTCGTGAACGCCTGTCGGAACTGCCGGATATCCCCACCAATGCCGAACTTGGCCTGACGAAGCCGGACTTCACCATCTGGAACGGCATTTTCGCACCGGCGGGTGTCGCGCCGCCGCTCTTGGCGCGGCTTGAGGCTCTGGTTGCGCATGCCGCGGCGGCGCCGGGCCTCCGCGCCATAGCCGACGGCAATGGCAACCGCGCCATATTCCAGGCCGGCGATGCGGCGCGCCAGCGCCTGACCCGCGACCTGGGCGCCCGCCGCGCTTTCGCCGCCGAAGCCAGTTGATCCCATCCGAGAGGAGAGACGCGATGAGCACCACCCTGCTTGCCGAGCTGAACTATCTGGGCCCCGTCGAAGGCCGCCCGCGAACCTACGCCTTCGACCCGCCGCCGGGTGAGCCGCGCAGCACCGTTACCGCCGACCCGCGCCGAGTGCCAATCCATGACGCGCGGCGGATCGTGGATGAGGTTGGGCTGGACACCACAGGGTTCGGCCTGATCCAACACCGCAGCGCCGTCACCGACTTCTCCGATGAGGCGCAGATTCGCGACATCTACTATCCGGAGAGCGTCGAGGTCATCAAACAGGCCACGGGTGCCGACCGGGTTCACATCTTCGACCACACCATCCGACGCCGAATCCCTGGCCAAGCCGACTACCGCGACAATGGCCCGCGCCAGCCTGCAACGCGCGTGCATGTTGACCATACGGCTCGATCGGGGCCGCAGCGGGTGCGCGACCTGTTGCGGGATGAGGCGGAGGAACTGCTGAAGGGTCGGGTGCAGGTGATCAACCTCTGGCGACCCATCCGCGGACCGGTGCTGGATCATCCGCTGGCCTTCGCGGACGCCCGCAGCGTTCCCTGTGAGGATTACGTACCCTCGGACCTCGTCTATCCGCACCGCGTCGGCGAGACCTACCAGGTGCGCTACAACCCCTCGCATCGCTGGTACTACGTGCCGCACTTGCAGATTGACGAAGCTTTACTGATCAAATGCTACGATAGCGAAACCGACGGCCGGGCGCGGTTCGTGGCCCACACGGCTTTTGCAGACCCGACCACGCCGCCCGACGCACCGCCGCGCGAGAGCATCGAATTACGTACGCTGGTGTTCCACCGGGCTTGACGGCACCAGGCCGTGGAACTCGGGATTATTCATTCCGCGGGATGCTCGTTGTTGGTCTCCAGTTCGTTGGTCAGGCCACCCGCCGCTTCATGACCTGCACCGACAGCGGTGCCGCCGCCAGGTCAAGCGTCGAGGCGCTGACATTCCGCGCCGTCACGCGCACGCTGTTGTTCGACCAGACATGGCAGTCGAGCATCCGGTGCGCTGCCACCACCACCACGGCATAGAAGTAGCCGTCCTCCCGCCCGGCATCGTCGGTGGCCGAATGGATAAAGACGATCGGCCCGCCGACTTTGACCCGGCCGAGGACGATCTGCTGCTCGGTGAGCGCCTGGCTGGCGCGGCGGCTGCGGCGCGATCGCCTGGCCTGGGACGGTGCCGCGGGCAGCCTGCTCGGTGCCGCCTTTCTGCTGCTCTGGGCCGGCATCATCGCGGCCGGTCGCTGGATCGCCTATCTCGAGGATCTGTAGCGATGGAGAATCTGCGCGCGGGGCTGCGCTGGCTGCAGGCGACCCCCTTGGCGGAGGCGATCCAGGATTCCGACATCCTGTTCCCAGCCTTCGAAACCCTGCATGTGCTGACCTTGGCGCTGCTGTTCGGCACCATCGCCCAGCTCGACCTGCGTTTGCTGGACTGGACCGGACGCGGGCGGCCGGTGAGTGTCGTGGCGCGGGAGGTGCTGCCCTGGACCTGGGCGGGTTTCACCATTGCCGTGCTGAGCGGGTCGCTGCTGTTCCTGTCTTCCCCGCTGCGCTACGCTGACAACCCGACCCTGCGGATCAAGCTGTTGCTGCTGGCTCTGGCCGGGGCCAATGCCCTGGCCTTTCACCTGGCCAGCCGGCGCGGCACCTGGGCACGGGATGCCATCGGCACGCCGCCGGCCGCGGCGCGCGGCCGGGGCGGCATCGCTGCTGATCTGGACGAGTATCATCCTGGCCGGGCGCTGGATCGGCTTCACCTTGCGCTGAAGCCAGGCCGCGGCGATTCAGTCGCCTGTCCAGAGGTTCGGCAGTTCCGCATCGGAGCAGCCGGAGACGAAGGGTTTGGCGCACCCGTCGCCGGATCGAATATGGCACGCCGAATGCGACCATTATTGCCGCCATAGGCATGGATGCTGATCGAGACACGATCGTCGAAGCCATTGGCGATCGCATGGATGTCGCCGATGCGTGGCGACACGGCGACCACGGCCCCGGGCGCGAGGTGGTGCGTCTCGCCAGGCTGCAGCCTGCCATCGGGGGCCGCGCGTATAGTCGATCCCGTGTTCGGCGCCGCGCAACGCGCCGACCACGCCCCAGATGCGATGGTCGTGCACCGGCGTGCGCTGCCCCGGCCCCCAGACGAAACTGACGACAGAGAGCCGGTCGAGCGGGTCCGCGTAGAGCAGATACTGCCGGTAGCGCGTCGCATCCGGCGTGGCATAGGCCTCGGGCAGCCAGTTGTCCTCTGCAACCAGCCCGGCCATAAGGCCGCGCATGGCCTCCAGCACCGCCGGCTCGTCGAGCCCGGGATCCTCGACAAGTCGCGCAAGCGGGCGGGCCCCGCCATCAGCATGGGGCGCCCTCAATCAGCGCGGATATTCGCAACACGGATCACCTCCCGCCAGCGCGGCAGGTTGTCCCGCAGCGTGGCGGCCAGCACGTCAGGTGCGCCGCCGACGATCTCGAAGCCCTGCTCCTCCAGCTTCTGTCGCGTGGCGGGTTCGGCCAGCACCGCGTCGAAGGCTGCGTTGAGGCGCGTGATGATGGCTGGCGGCGTGCCCGCGGGTGCCAGCACGCCCTGCCAGTTCGTGACATCGAAACCCGGGAAGCCCTGTTCGGCGACGGTCGACACCTCCGGCAGCGCTGCCGCGCGCGTCGGCGTGCTGACCGCGACGGCGGTCATCCGGCCCGCGCGGATATGCGGCACGGCGGGTGGTCGCGGAAGAATAGCACCCGAAATCGCCGAGTGCGCGGTGCAGCTCATGCACCTGAACATTGCTCAGCAGCCTGGTGATGTCGATGTCGCGCACCTCGGCGCCGACATGGGGCGAGATGCGATGGAGCTTCAGGGTATAATCGCTCCTGACGGTCTCCTCAGGCGATGGGTGGCAGGTCGAGCGCATCCCAGACGGCGCCGCACAACCGGCTGAAGACCGGGTCGCCCCGCAGAGCCCGCCCCTCCCGCGGGCGCGGCAGTGTGATTGGCAGGTCAAGGCGAATGCGGCCTGGGCGCGAGGAGAGCACGATGACCCGATCAGCCAGCGTCACCGCTTCTTCGATGTCATGCGTGACGAAGACGACCGAGCGCCGGTACGTCGCCCAGACGCGCAGCAATTCCCGCCCCATCACCGCCTTGGTCTGGCTATCGAGCGCGCCGAAGGGTTCGTCCATCAGGTACAGGTCGGGCCCGTAGGCGAGCAGCCGGCCGAGGGCCACGCGCTGGCGCATCCCGCCCGAAAGCTGGTGCGGGCGATGCTTCTCGAACCCCGCCAGGCGCAGGAAGCCGATCAACTCCGGCACGCGCACCCCGATCTCCGCCTTCGTGAGCCCGGCGAGTTCGGCGCCGACGGCGATGTTGTCGAAGACCGTGGCCCAGGGCATCAGCGTGTCGCGCTGGAACATGAAGCCGACACCGGGCGGCGGTGCAGTCACCGGCACGCCATCGACCAGCACGCGGCCGCCGCTTGGCGGCAGCAGGCCGGAGATGACGCGCAGCAAGGTCGATTTGCCGCAGCCGCTCGGGCCGACGATGGCGACGAATTCGCCCGGCTCGACCCGCAGGTCCAGCCCGTCGAGCACCAGGACCTCGGCGCCATCCAACCCGGTGAAGGCGATGTCCAGCGCCTCCACCGCGATCTTCGCCGGCACCGTGCTCAGCCTGTGTTCATGCGCGGCGCTGGCCGCGGGCTGCCCGTCGTTCATGCACCCCTCCATGCGGAAAAGCGGCGTTCCAGCAGCGAGACGACCGCATTACCCAGCATCGCGATGACCATCAGCGCGACCAGGCCGGCGAAGACGCCAGTGGTGTCCAGATGCCCGCCAGCGCGTTCGATGTACCAGCCAAGCCCGGCGCTCGATCCGATCAGTTCCGCCACCACCGCGCCGATCAATGACAACCCGACGCCCAACCGCAGCCCCGCGATCATCCAGGGCACCACCCAGGCGAGCAGCACGCGCCGCGTGATGAACCCGGGCGAGGCACGCATGGTGCGGAACAGGTCCACCAGGTCACGATCGACCGTCTTCAGCCCCTCATGCACGTTCAGCATGAAGACGAAGAGCACGGTGGAGAACGCCATCATCACCTTGGAAAACAGGTCGATGCCGAACCAGATGATGAACAGCGGCGCCAGCGCCACGCGCGGCAGGCTGTAGAGGCCAAGGATCAGCGGCTCCGCGACGGCATTGCCATATTTGTACCGCGCCATGGCGACCCCGATCGGGACGCCGACGACGAAGGCGAGGAGGAGGCCAATCCCCGCCTCGGTCACCGTCCGCCCCGCATGGCGCCACAAGTCGCCGGTCAGCGCCAGCGACCAGAGCCGCTCGGCGATCAGGCTCGGCCGGCTAACCCAGATCGGATCGACGCCGAGCAGCCCGGCGGCTTCCCAGGCCGCGAGGATGACGGTGAAAAGCAGCACGCGGTCGCGCACAAGCCGCCACCGGCGGTTTGGTCGCGCGACGGCGCGCAGGCGTGGCAGAGCCGCCGTTTCGGTCGCCGCAGTCATCCCGGTTCCGCCCCCGTGGCGATGGGCCGCGACGGGTCGGCGCTCCAGCCGGACCAGGAGGCTGGGAACAGCGCCGCCGAGATACCGACCGAGGCCAGCGCCGCGATCTGATGTGCCGCCGAAACCCCACCGCCGCAGGAAACGGCAACCGGCCGCGTGCCATCCACGCCAAGTGCGGCGAAACGCGCGCGCAGGGTCACGGGGTCGGCGAAGCGGCCATCCGTGCCGAGGTTTGCGCTGGTCGGCGCACTGATCGCGCCGGGAATGTGCCCGGCGGCGTAGTGCGCGGCGCCGCGCGCATCCAGCAGCGTGCCCGCGCGCGCATGTGCCTGCGCCGCATCGGCGGTGACGACCGGCAACTGGCCGGGCGTGATTTCGACATCGCCGGCATCGGGCAACGGAATGTCAGTCGTGACCGCACCGCCGGCGGCGATCCAGGCCGCGAGTCCGCCGCTCAGGATGCGGACATCCGCGACGCCGCCCCAACACAGTACCCACCAGGCGCGCCCGGCGCGTTGGCCACGGCTGTCGTCATAGACGACCACGGTCTGGCCCGTCCTGATGCCCCACCGCCGCGCGTCCCGTTGCAGGATTTCCACAACGGGCAGGGGGCGGCGCCCCGCCGGGCCGGCGGGATCATCGGCCAACTCCGTCGCCAGATCGACAAAGACGGCGCCTGGGATGTGCCCCGCGCGATAGTCGGCGCGGCCGTCGCCTTCCTCGCCGGGCACGCGCACATCCAACAGGACGGGCGGCGTGCCGGTGGCGATCAGGGCGGCGAGGTCAGCGGCCTCTATGAAGATGCGGGCGTGGGTGTCGAGCGGCATGGTGGGTTCCTTACGTCGTCTCGAGGACGGCAGCCGCCGCGCGCGCGGCGGTGTGGCGGTTCGTGGGCCACGGCAGGTTGAAGTGGGAGCGGAAGGTGCTGCCCTCGTATTCGGTGCGGAACAGGCCGCGCCGCTGCAACTCCGGCACCACGAAGCGCGTGAAATTCTCCAGCGCACCGGGCAGGTAGGGCGGAAACAGAATGAAGCCGTCGGCGGCGCGTTCCTCGAACCAAGTCTGGAAGTAATCCGCGACTTCCTTCGGCCCACCCACAACCTCCGCCCCGCCATTGGTGCGGCGGAAGGTGCGGAACAGGTCGAGCAAGGTGATGCGGTCATCGCCGTAGCTGAGCTTTGCCTGCTCCACGATGCGCGCAGCATCGGGGTCGAGGTTGGCCAGGGTCGCGACATCGCCGATCCAGGCATCGGGGTGTTCGCCCGACAGATCGACGCCGAGTGCCGCAGACAGCGGCGCGAGGTTGGGCGGCGCCACGGTCAGTTCCTGCACGCGGCGATAGATCGCGTGCCCCTCTGCCTTCGTCTCGCCAACGTAGTAGGCGATGCCGCAGACAAGGCTCTGACTGTCTGGGCTGCGACCGTATTTCGCGAGGCGCCCCTTCACCTCGGTATAATAGGCGCGGGCCTTGTTGAGTTGCAGGGCGTGGCCGAAGCGGATGTCGGCATACTTCGCGCCATATTCCCGCGACCGCTCGCTTTGCCCGGCGGTCAGGATCGGCACCTGGCCCTGTGGCGGGCGCACGATGTTCAGCGGCCCGCGCACCTGGAATTCCTCGCCGCGATAATCGATGTTGTGCACCCGATCCGGGTCGAGGAAGCGGCCGCCATCCTTCTCGGCGACCAGCGCGCCATCTTCCCAACTGTCCCAGAGTTGCTGGACGACCTCGGTGAATTCGGTGGCCGTGTCGAAGCGCCGGTCGGTCTGCCAATGCTCGTCGCGGCCAAAATTCTGTGCGGCTTCGGGATCGCGACCCGTGACGACGTTGAGCGCGAGGCGGCCGCCGCTGAGGTGATCGAGCGTCGCGGTCGCGCGGGCGACGTTGAAGGGATGGGCATAGGTCGTGTTAACCGTGGCGACGATGCCGATCTTCTCAGTCACCGCGGCGATGTAGCCCGCGAGCGTGAAGGCCTCCGGCCGCAGCACCAGGTTTGGATGCTCGGTCTGCTGCTCCGGCAGGCCCACCACGCGGTCGCCGATGAAGTAGAAGTCGAGTTTCGCTGCCTCCGACAATTGCGCGGTGCGCTTGAGGAAGGCAGGGTCGAAGGTGCTGTCGGCCCGCGCTTCTGGTAGGCGCCAGCCAGCCGGGTGGAAGCCGGTTGCCCAGATCGAGAAGCCGAGGCGAATGTGCTTGCGGGACATGGCTGGGTCCTCAGTGCGCAGCCGCGGCGCGGAACAGGCGCAGCGGCACGATGGTTTCGTAGGGCACGGGGCGAATGGCGGGATCGGTCGCGATCAGATCGTCCTGCAGGCGCTGGATCTCCTCGGGCGTGTAGACGCCGTCCCGGCTGAGGCGAGCGGGCAGGCCGGCGGCAACCTGGGCAATCACCGGCTCGGGCAGTTCGGGGTAGAGGCGGCGCAAGGTGGCTGCTGCCACGTCACGATCATCGAGCAGCGTCGCCTGCGCCCGCAGCACGACCTGCAGCACGCGCTGCGCGACAGATTCATTCTCCTCAATCCAGCGCTGGCGGGCGATCAGCGCAAGCGAGGGCACGTTCTGGGTTCGCCAGTCGTACAGGATGCGGTAGCCCTGCCCCTCCAGGCGCAGCGTGTCGAGGTTGCCAAAGGTGCCGGCGGCGATCCGCCCGGTATCGAGCGCCGCCTTCTGTACCGCGCCCACGCCGGCGCCGACGATCTCGAAGTCGCGCCCGGCCTGAAGATTGCCATCGCGCGACAGGAGCAGGCGCACGAGGTTTTCCGTCAGGCTACCGGGCGAGGTTATACCGACCCGCTTGCCGCGCAGGTCCTCCAGGCTGCGCACCGGCGAATTCGCCGGCACCAGCAAGGAGTAGGTGTGCCGGCGGTCCAGCGCGAAGGCGATGACACCGTCGATGTTGCGATTACGCAGGCGGACCGCGTGTTCCGGTGCGCAGATGCAGTAGGTGATGCCATTGCCCACCAGTGCCTGTACGGCGGGCGCCCCGCCCCGGAAATCCACGATGCGGGCGTTGATGCCGGCTTCGGTGAACCAGCCCCATCCGATACCGAGCGCCACGGCGGCTGAGGCGTCGCCGAGTGAGCCCGCGGTGCCGAAGGTGACCTGATCCTGCGCGCGGGCGGCACCGGCAAGGCTGAGCATGACCGCGACGGTGGCGCAGCCGCGCCCGAAACCCCAGCGGCGGCGCAGGCGTGCCCGAATGGATTGGATCATGATGTCTTCCTTCCGCGATGGGGTGGGAGGCCCATCCGCTATCATATGCCGTGTATTTCATAAAGCACGTTTAGAAAACGTATGTCCAGTTCGCCGCGAAGCGAAGCAGGTGTGCGTCGCGGCAGGCGGCATGAGGCCAAAGGGCCGGCGACGTCATCACCGATGAAGGGACGGCTACCGCGACAGGTGAAGGATCGTCGCGTCTCGCCGCGCCAAACAGTCAAAAGTCTGAGCCGAGAGCACGATAATTTATGTGGTGTTGGCGAAATGCGGGTTGGCCGGATCTGGCCAACCGATCGTAAGCGGCACGTCTACCAGGGCAAAAGCGGACACCAGTGCCTGGCAGCGGCGACCGCCCCGACTGGATGTCTGCCGCACATCGTATCGGGCGATACACGGAGCATTTTCTAAGTGATTGCTCGCCACCACGACGAAAAAGGTATGAAATTTGTGTGATTGACATTTCACACTAATGAAACGCATATTTTGTTTGCTGACTGATGCGTGGGTCTGGCGATCCGCGCCGCCGGCAATCGCGTCGAGGTGGGATCCACGCGCATGTCCAAACGTGAAAAGCCTCCGGCGATTTCCTGGATCCGCCTCGACGTGCCGCCAAAGCCATCGGCGGAGGTTCAACTCCTGCTGGATCGAACCAAGGAGAAGCTCGGCTATGTCCGCAACGGGCAGATCGCGCTGCTGCACCGTCCGGGCCTGGTGCTGGGCCAGGATGCGCTGAGCCGGGCGGCCACGCAGGACCCCGACAGCGACCTGTCGCGCCGGGAACGCGAACTGATCACGCTGGTGGTCAGCAGTGAGAACCGTTGCGACCCCTGCGTCTTCGGTCATGCCGCGGCGTTGCGCGAGATCACCGGCGACCCGGTTTTCGTCGATAAGGTGACAGTGAACTTCCGCCACGCCGGCCTGTCGCCGCGTGAGCGCGCTCTGGCCGACTACGTGCTGAAAATCACCCGAACACCGGGTGAGGTCGAGCCAGAGGATCTGGATGTGCTGCGCCGCGCTGGCCTCGCGGAGACCGAGATCATCGAGACCGCTGCCGTCGCCGCCTATTTCAACTTCAGCAACCGCATCAACAGCGCGCTCGGCGTGGCGCCGAACCTGGAGGCCGCATCAGCGCACCGCTGACGTCGTATTTTGCCCGTTGGGATTCCACATGCTGACCCATTCCCTGATCAGACACATCCCGGCGATCGCGCCAGATGTGGAACGCGCGGCCCGGAGTTGCTTGCGCCGCAACCATCCCACCGCCGCCTTCGGCGGGACCGCCCCTCGGCGTCGACAGCGCCTGACGTGTCGCGGACGCCGCGAAGCCTGGCCCAGAGTGAAGGGGCGGGTGGGTGAGCGCGGCCCTACATCTCGCCCAGACGGCGGGGACCAGCGCGACGGCGCCACTGATCGCAGCGATTGCCTCCGCCGCCGGCCATCATGACCGCGAAGGCAGCTTTCCCTTTGAAAGTTTGGCGCTGCTGCACGACGCGGGCGTGCTGGCGCTGACTGTGCCGATGGCACTCGGCGGCGGCGGTGCAGGGCTGCGGCTGGCGGCGGATGCAGGGCGTGTGCCTCGCGATGGACATCGACCCGCGCTACGTTGACGTCGCGGTGCTGCGCTGGCAGCGGCTGACCGGGCGCGCCACATCCTTCGCCTTGAACTCCGCCGAGTATTGCGTCCGCTTGCCCGTCATACGGGTCCGTCGTTCTCAAAGGCAGACTGAGCTTAACCGCCTGTCCAAAGATCGGAGACCAGCACACACGAATTGCTATTCTCGATAGGTCGGATCTGCATCATCCAGGAGGCGACACAATGATGGCCAAGCTATCTCTGCCCGACTGAGCGAGAAATCCTTCTCGCTGACCAAGGACCCGAACCAGGCAGCCGCCCGCTCTGAAACCGGATTCAAGGTCGCACCTCCCGCCAAAGCGGCAATCTGCGCTGCGCAGGCGCGTTCCAGCGTATGCATCAACCAGAAGGCCTCGCCGACCGTGCGGCCGCAAGTCAGCAGACCATGATTGCGCATGATCAGAGCCCAGCGGCTGCCCAGGTCGCTGGCGAGCGCCGAGCGACCATCGACCCCAGCCTCCATGTGCTCAATTGCGTGATAGCCCAGATTATTATGAAAAAAACATGCATGCTGGCTTGCGGACAGGAGCCCCTGAGCCTGCATCGACACCGCCATTCCGGCCACCGTGTGGGTGTGCATGACGCAAACCGCATCCGGGCGAGCCATGTGAATCGCAGAATGGATCACAAATCCCGCAGGGTTCACGCCGTAGGGTGAGGCCATCACCGGCTGCCCATGGCAATCGATCTTGACCAAGGAGGACGCGGTGACCTGCTCGAACAGCATGCCATGCGGGTTGATCAGGAAGTGCTGGTTCTCGCTGCCGGGAACCGCGAGTGACGTATGCGTGCCCGTGAGATCGGCCCACCCGTACCTCGCTATCAGCCGGTAGCACGCAGCGAGGTGAACCCGCGCCTTCCATTCTTCGGGTGAAACCTGCTCCCGAACCGAAGGGGTTCTCACAGCCGTTCTAGACATCATGTTCTTGATCCTTCCACGACATTACGATTTCCGTATATTCCAGGGGAGAGCGTTGGTTGCGGAGATTCGGTCGACAAGATTGCTGCGGTGGGCCGTGGCAGGATAGTATTGTCCGAGCGGCACAATCGGCGCGGTCCGGAAGGCCTGCTGTTGTATTTCGTCAAACGCTGTCTGCCTCTCTTGATCAGTCGAGGCCTGCGTCCATGCACCGGTCAGGCGTTCTATTTCAGCATTCTCGTACCAGCCGAACCAACCGGTTTCGCCCTGACCACGAATGTAGTAGTTCAGGGCCGGATTGGTGATCGAAACGCTCGTTGTCCAGGTATGAAAGATGTTCCACCCTCCCTCGTTTGCAGGGGCTTTGGACGTCCGCCGCTGGCCCACCGTTCCCCAGTCCATCTGCTGCAGCTCAACATTGAAGCCGAGTTTCTTGAGCAGATCAGAGGTGGTCTGGGAAATTCGGACAGCCCGATAACTGGATTTCTTGCCTGACAGCGGTGATTTTGCCGCGGATCAGGAGAGACCATGACGAAGCGAACCCGCCGGACGCACAGC
>Ga0255334_1000726_pt1 | contig 21125 bp, 18 predicted proteins | sample EtOH5_35cm_T3_12_FD_202080 | JGI IMG/M metagenome (GOLD analysis project Ga0255334, IMG submission 202080) | Sandy soil microbial communities from University of British Columbia, Vancouver, Canada - EtOH5_35cm_T3_129 | ecosystem: Engineered > Artificial ecosystem > Sand microcosm > Unclassified ...
CAAGCGAAAGACAGGATTCATATGACCGCCGTAAAAGTTGCGTAACGAAACGGGACTTTCGAAAAAGTTCGTGCTTAATAGGAAAGGTCTTGTTCTCCAACGGATCAATCACTATGTCAGCGGTACAAGGTCATTGGCGCGAAGTATCCGAGCAAAGTTTGCCGGCAGCAACTTATTTAAATGACACGGTTAGAACTTCAAGTCAGTTGATTATCATCGTCGAGCGCAAGGAAGACTGGGCGTCCTACTTTCCCAGCGAAGACATCGTCACGGCTCAGGAATACCTCGAGCAGACCCGCGACAACGAGCAGGGCAAACGGGTCCAGGTGATCAACCTGTGCCGCAGCTACAAGTACCTGGGGCACGGTTATTACTGCTCGCTGCTGGCCGAGGCGCGGGGGCACAAGGTTATTCCATCGGTGCGCACCATCAGCGAACTGACGCGCAAAGCCCTGTACGGTCTGGCGCTGGATGACCTGGATAAAACCCTGGAAAAAGCCCTCAGTCATCACCTTTACAGTGATACCGAAGGTTTTACCCTGACCCTGTATTTTGGCAAGACAAATATAGAGCCATTGCAGGACTTGGCGCGACAGTTGTTTGAAGTGTTTCCGTGTCCGATATTGTTAGTTGAATTTCGCCGAACTAACGGCTGGCACATCGAAGGGATAAAGTCTGGCGCCTTGCACAAGTTGCGCGAAGATCAGGAAGATCAGTTCGCCCACTCACTCGACACGTTCAGCCGCAAGATCTGGCGCGTGCCACGGTCGCGGCGCCTGGCCCGTTATGACCTGGCGATCCTGCACGATCCGCAGGAAGCGTTGCCGCCGTCCAACCCCAAGGCGCTGGAAAATTTCGTACGTGTCGGCAAGACCTTGGGCATTGATGTGGAGCTGATCGAGCGCAAGGACTACGCACGCATCGCCGAATACGACGGGCTGTTGATCCGCGAGACCACAAGCGTCGACAACCATACCTACCGTTTCGCGAAAAAAGCCGAGAGCGAAGGGTTGGTGGTGATGGATGACCCGGCATCGATCCTGCGTTGCACCAACAAGGTCTACCTGACCGACCTGCTCAACAGCCATCAATTGGGCATGCCCGCCACCGAAATTCTCTACAAGGAACGACCGGAAGACTTCGAACGGGTCGGTGAGCGCCTGGGCTTTCCGCTGGTGTTGAAGATTCCCGACGGCTGTTTCTCCCGTGGCGTGATCAAGGTCGAAAGCCAGCAAGCCTTGCTCGAAGCGACCGCCGAATTGTTCGAACACTCGGTGCTGTTGCTGGCTCAGGAGTTTTTCTACACCGAGTACGACTGGCGCATCGGCGTGCTCAACCGCAAACCGATCTTTGCCTGCCAGTACTTCATGTCCAAGGGCCATTGGCAGATCTACAACCACAAAGCCAAGGGACAGGACATCAACGGCGAGTGCCGTACCCTGGCGGTTCACGAAGCACCGCGTGCGGTGGTGGAGCTGGCGGTGAAAACCGCGAACCTCATCGGCGACGGCCTCTATGGCGTCGACCTCAAACAGTCCGGCGACAAGGTGGTGGTCATCGAGGTCAACGACAACCCGAACATGGATGCCGGCATCGAAGACGCGTATCTGCAGGACGATTTGTACTCGTTGGTGCTGGAAGAATTCGTCCGCCGACTGGAACTCAAACGCCGCGGCCAGGCTTGGTGAACGGCCGATGATCAAGAGCTTTCAACTGACCCACGGCGTGCTGCATTCGGTCGAACGGCTGGACGCCGAAGTGATGCTGTTCAGCAACCCCGATGCGGCCGAGCGCGACTTGCTGCACAGCCATTTCAAACTCGATGAACACGCCCTGGCGTCGGCGCTGGACCCGGACGAGGTGTCGCGCATCGAGTTTCACCCCGACAACCTGTTCCTGATCTGGAAGCGCCCGGAGAACTACTCCGGTGCCGGCAGCCTGGCCTTTGAGGTGTCGTCCTGCGGCTTGCTGTTTTCTACCCAGCGTTTGCTGGTGATCGCCACCGACGATTCGCCGCTGCATGGGCTCGGCACCCGGCAGAAACTGAACACGCCGTTGGATGTGTTGCTGGATCTGCTGTTCAACAACATCCATCACTACCTGGGCCACCTCAAGGTAATCAAGCTGGTTGCGCGGGAGTTGCAGCAGAAATTCAACGCGTCGATGCAGAACCAGCACCTGATCCAGATGTTCAACCTCAGTGAAAGCCTGATCTATTACATCAACGCGATACACAGCAACGGCGCGGTCCTGACCCGGCTGCGCAACCACGCGGAAAAGGAGCACTTCGGCACCGAGGCCATCGGCCTGATCGACGACCTGATCATTGAAAACAACCAGTGCTACAAACAGGCGGAAATCTATTCCACGGTGTTCTCCGGGCTGATCGACGCCCGGGGCAACCTGATGAACAACAGCATGAACAACCTGCTGCGCAAACTGACGCTGATCAACGTGGTGTTTCTGCCGCTGAACCTGATTGCGAGCATCGGCGGCATGTCCGAGTTCAGCATGATGACGGCGGGGACGCCGTGGTGGGTTTCATACCCGTTGTTCCTCACGGCAATGATGCTGGGGGCGGGAGTGATGGTGTTGGGGCTCAGGCGGTTGGCGAAATAACATCGGCGACAATGAAATTGCCATCGCGGGCAAGCCCGCGATGGCAATCTCAACACCATCGAAAGTCCCCAGTCAGGCGATCTGTTCGGCGTCGACTGTCTTTTTCCGATCCCGCAAACCCCGAACCACGAGATACAACAACGGCCCAATCGATACAAAAACCGCCGTAATCACCAGATAAGGCACCACCGACCACCCCGACTGCCCACGCTTGCGCGCATCGCTGTACATCCACACCCCGGCCAGCGTCGCCAGCAGATAAAGATCAATCACCACCTGCGCCGTATCAGGTCGCGACATCAGGCTGATGCCAAATTCGATCAACGATTGTTCCGCCTGGAGCATCACCGCAACGGTGTAGCCAGCGAAGGCGAGCAGGGCAATCAGGGGCAGGGCGACAGACTTCATGGTTTCCTTCCTTGGACGATGAGCAGAACAGCGAGCCTACACAGGCCGGGAAAATTTGGCCATTGACTTGCCTGCCATGCCCGGCTAATTTCCAGCCATGACTTCCACCGTATTGCGCTGCCAGCCAAGCATTATTACCGCCATTCCTTATTTGGCGGGCTAGCTCACGACTGCAGCACCCAACCCGCCCTAGAGGCGGGTTTTTACTTTCTGTCTCTTGGGTTCTGATCAACGTCAGGAGACGACCATGACCAGCACACCCGCCCAGCAGAGCTTGCTTGAGCATTACGTCAAAAAGATCCTCGCCGCGCCGGTGTACGAACTGGCGGTACGCACGCCGTTGCAAGCCGCGCCGGCGCTGTCCGAAGCCCTCGGCAATCAGATTCTGTTGAAACGCGAAGACTTGCAGCCAACCTTTTCCTTCAAGATCCGTGGCGCCTACAACAAACTGGTGCAACTGAGCGATGAGCAGAAGGCGTGCGGCGTGATCACTGCCTCGGCAGGCAACCATGCCCAGGGCGTGGCGCTGGCGGCGCGTGAATTGGGGATTACCGCGACCATTGTCATGCCCGCCACCACACCGGAATTGAAGGTGCTTGGAGTGCGCAGCCGCGGTGCCGATGCCGTGCTGCACGGGGAGAGTTTTCCGTTTGCCCTGGCGTACGCCTTGAACCTGGCAGAACAAACCGGCCGCACCTTCGTTTCGCCCTTCGACGACCCGGACGTGATCGCGGGGCAGGGCACCGTCGCCATGGAAATCCTTCGTCAGCACCAAGGGGCGCTCGACGCGATCTTCGTGCCGGTGGGCGGTGGTGGCCTGATCGCGGGCATCGCCGCGTACGTCAAATACCTGCGACCTGAAGTTCGCATCATTGGCGTCGAGTCGGAGCATTCCGCATGTCTGCGCGCCGCCTTACAGGCCGGTGAGCGTGTTGTCCTGCCCAACGTCGGTACGTTCGCCGATGGCGTCGCTGTCGCTCAGATCGGCGCTTATGGTTTCGAGGTCTGCCGGTTTTGCGTGGATGAGGTGCTGACCGTCAGCAACGACGAACTCTGCGCGGCGATCAAGAACATCTACGACGATACCCGCTCGATCACCGAACCTTCCGGCGCGTTGGCCGTGGCGGGAATCAAAAAGTACGTGGCGCAGACTGGCGTGCGCGGTCAGACGCTGGTGGCTATCGACTCCGGCGCCAACATCAACTTCGACAGCTTGCGCCACGTCGCCGAGCGCGCCGCGCTGAGCGACGCCCCGGCGTGAGCAAGTTTGAGAAGCCGACCACCATTCCCCTGTGGGAGCGGGCTTGCCCGCGAAGGCGTCTTCAAATTCAACATTAATGTTGACTGATAGACCGCTTTCGCGAGCAAGCCCGCTCCCACAGGTTCTGGATCGAAGTTATTCCTGAACAGCTTTTTCGACCGTGCTCGACGCCGACCAGATCCGATAGCGCACTTCCACGTCCTTGGGCACATACAGCACGATCGGCAGCTTGCTGTTGTAACGCAACCTGAAGCCGTCACCGACCACCGGGACGAAGTCCTGTTTGCTTTTGCCATCCGGGCAGGCCATCAGCGTGCTCATCGGGCCGATCACTTTTTCCAGGCGGTAGAACGGGTAGCCCCAGCCTTCGAGGTTCTTCTCCTCAAGCATGCCGCCCAAGCGTTGGCGATTGCAGTCAACGGTCAAGGTCTTGCCAGCGAGAATTTCGACCTGATAGTTGTCTTCAGCGGATTGCGGGGCGAGGTGAATGACCTGGCGGGTGAAGCCGTTTTCGGCTTTGGGAAACGGAGCAACGTCTTCGAGTTTGGCTGCGTGAACAACGGTCGATAGCCCGGCAACAATCAGGCCGACGGTAGTGATTCGGGTCAATGAACCCATGATGCCTCCTTGCGTGTGAGTAGGGTCAGCGGATGTTAAAGGGAGTGGCCGCATTTTTACTGCCATGGGCGGCCAATGCAAACCCGGACTCATCAGGTTGCAATTTGCAGGGGCGAGAACCTGCGTTCATGCAGACTGCATGAGTCCATTTACTTGAAGACACATTAAACCTTTGAATTACCGATGAGCTGCACGGCGAAATCCGGGGCATGTTTTATGCTTCATCTGGTCCTGAAGCTGGCCGCGAATGAGTTGAGTCGGCATTGATAGCTGATTGGCAATCTCACAAAAGGAGAGGGTCGCCATGTTTCTTTCTGCCTTGGAACTTCGCAACATCATCGAAAGCAGTTTTTTGCCGAAACGTTGTCAATGCACGCTGACGCCCGACCTGTCGATGACCATCAAGGTGTATTCAGATCTTGAAACCGATCAAGTGGATCTATTGAAGACTGGCATCAATGCCAAGTCGCTCAATGGGTGTCGTGAAATCAATGACCTGATTGCCGGGCTGCGCACCGAAATCCAGCATCGGGCAGAACTCCAGACGCTGCACCCCGATCGGCAAGCGCTTTAATTCGCCGTCGTCACATCACGGGTCTGGCCAGGAAGCCAGACCCGTGTTTGTTGTTTCCGATCAATTCTGATAACTGCACGCATCCGACCATTTGCGATACGAGATCTCTGCGGGTTTGCCCGACGTATCGATGTACTTCATCTCAGCCGTAATGACTTTGCAGTCAAGCGTCGTAGGTTCGGTCAGCGCAACCACCTTGGCCACGTGCAGCGGCATCCCGTATTCGTAGGGCACTGCTTGTGAGGAAGTGGTGTCGTCGGCCTGGGCAAGCCCGGTAAACCCGGTGCAGGCGAGGGTGGCGGTGACCAGCAAAATGCGCGTATTCATGAGCAATCTCCGGTGCGGACGGAACGAGAGTTCGACGTAGTGAACGTCGAACCTGCCGCACTGGGCGTCAGAGGAACCTGAGGGCGTGCGGTCCAGTAAAGTTTTGGACCGCAGGGTTAAGCAATGGTTAACCCGACTGAATGCCGCCTGTCGTGAGGGGCGTTTCTGTCAGGCGTTTCGTTGGGGGGAAAATCTTCGGTAGCTTCGGCTTCGTCCTACAAGGATGGATGCTTTGTCGACTTTCGGCTGATGGGGCGTAGCGATTACTGTTTGGGCTCGCTGCAAAATCAGCGAACAGGTTTGGTCACCTGATAACACTTGTGCATAGATGTGCGATCATTCGCGCCGCGGACTTCTGCGTCTTGTAGTGCGTTGCAATGGTGGCTGTGTGCAGGACGCCTTCGGGCGAGCCGTTTGAGTGTTACCGGTTGACCAAGCCTGTACACAGCCGCCTCCATCGTTTGGTCACGGTGCTGGCGATTACTAATTAATACTCGAGTAATTACTATGCATACGTTAAATCCGTTCCCCGAACGTCACCGTTCAATCAAAAGCAGCGTCACCGAAACATCTCCTCTGGTCATCGACACCGAAGCCAACCCCCAAGACATCCTCGAAGCCGCCCTCCAGCGCATCCGCGCCTCCAGCGAGCTACTTGAAACACTCCACCTCCAATGTTTCAAAGACGGCGACGTGCAGGACATTCCGCACATCACGCACGCCCTTTACCTGCTGACGCAGGACGGTTGCGACTTGCTCAAGGTTGCGCAGCAACGGATGCTGGGCTGGAAGGCACCTGCCTGACGTTTGATCTTTACTGACAAATCCAGCGCCCGTAGGCGCTGGATTTTTTATGGAAGGGGCGTCGCGTCAAGGCTTGGAGGCGTTCAGTTGTATTAACGACTCGCCCTTCGAGGTCACTGGAAACTGGTCCAATTCCAGAAAACTCCCGTTCTTTCCGTAGCTCAAATATTTGTGCGAGCTTTCATTACCCGTATTCTCAAAGATCACCTGCGCACCCTGAGCGGAAATTTTTATCCAGCGAGGACGGTTCCTTTCGGCGAAATCAATACGTTGGGTTTTCCCGTCCGTTGAATCGAAATAGAACAAAGCTCCTTGCAGATAGTTAGAAGTGAACACGCCCGACACCACCAGTACGTTTGTATTTTTTTGATCTGAAGCACATTGCCATTGCACTTCGCTTCCTCGAGATGCCTCAGCATCGTCGTAGACAAACCTTGTGATTTGCGCGTAGCGAATTTTGTAAATATGGGAATCTATGATTGGCGAGCCACGCAGCAGCGAAATCGTGTTTTGTGATCCTGCCAATTCACAATCAACCATCGTTTGTAACGACGGTTGATCCGCAAATGCAGGAACGCAAAAAGTGACAAGTCCAATGCCAAACACAAAATGCTTCATTTGATCGAGTCAAGTCCCATTCGCTGTCCCCGCCGGATTCAAAACGCGACCGAGTTCTGCACACGGTTCAGAAACAGTTTCAGGCCTTGTTGATACACCCCAGCATCCATGACATCGCTGTGTTTGGGGATGACATACGCCTTTCCCTTTCGATCTAGTTCGGCACAGGCAACCAAGTAGAAATCGGGCGTTTCCCTCACTCGCACAATTTGCCCCCACGCTAACCCGCTCTTGATGCCCTTGGGCCTGATCACGGTGAAACCCTGATCATCGAGTTGAAGGCGATAAGCTCCTTCAGCGGTCTTGAGGTTTGTGCGTAGCCTTGCTTCGATAAGGCGCTGGTTCAGTCCGCGAAAAGTTGTGCGGGCGCGGTTGGCGGCGATGCGCGCACGCAAGTAGCGCAGCAGGCGACCTGAGAAAAACCACCAGAGCGGGACGAAAATCACTCCGAACAGCACCATGGTAATGACCTTTTCGGAAGTGAACTGGCGATCGGGGAAATAGATCGCCAGCGCGCCAGTGACCAAGCACAGTACAAACAACAACGGAGAGAGCAGACGATCCTGCATACGCTCGACGTAGCCCAGTAATTGGGTCTGTTGCTGATCATGCTTGAGCATTTCGCGCTCCAGCAGTTCAGCCAATCGCATCTGGGTATGTGCGGGGGTTATGCTGAAGTAAAGCTCCATGGTGTTGAATCCGACGTCCTTTTCTAATGAGGCCATAAGCTTAAGTGGTGGCTGTACCATCGATGAATGTACTTGAGTCATCTACTGTTCGAGCGCGTGAATCGGTGGATGCCTTTTCTTTATCTTCGATGTAGATCGCCTGAACGAGAGGCGAATATACATCGTGATACCACTGGTCTACATCGTGTCTGTTAGGCAGAATTTTGCAAAGTAAATCTTCATATAACGTGTCGTCGCCCACATAGCCTGCATTGTCGATTAACCTTACGAATCGCTTAAGCAGATCAGCGCGATGTAATAGGGCGCAAAAGCCAATGACTTGTACGCACTCTTCATATTCGTGTGGCCAATCGTCTATGGAGAGTGGCGATATGTCAGGCGATTGTTCAGACTTTGCTAGTTTTGCCTGTCTGATTTGATACTTATCAACTAGGTCCTCAAGCAGAAAGGCTAGAGATGGCATTTCTTCTCCTGCGGTGTATGCCGCCAAAAGCTTGCGAAGAGCTAATCGTTGAAAAAATCTTGAGCGAAGTGTGGCCTCTCTCTCGGGGAAGTCGGATTTAAAAGTTTTAGTCGTGAAAAACTCAGTCACCTCGTCATGTTATTTTAAAAAGATTTCGTAACGGTTTTCACTAAAATATCGTTGTCTGGTTTCATCGTTCCAAGCGTTGAGCAATATAAATTGTGTTTCTCTCGTGCCGCAGCGGAGACCATCTGCGCGATGGGCGGCTTTCCGCCCATCTGTCTTAGCTCTACACAAGCGATCGCGAAAATTACTCTTCAGCCGACCAATACCAAATAGTGTCGCCCCAATGGGAGTCACTGAACCCCGGCATTACCTCGCCTTGATTGAAGTAACGGCGAGAATCAGATTTTGCTGGAGTAAACCAATAGCCTGTTTTACTGCACGGTTTTCCCGCTTCGATACGACCAATTTGCGTTGTAGCGGACTGTGAGTGAGCCCGGGCATACTCCACCAGATCCTTCGGGTAGACTAAATGATCCAACTTGCTGTCATCAATGCCGTACAAAAAAGCAGCTGCTGCGGCCTCAAAGGCCCAATAGCCGACGTAACTTCCATCGTCGTCTTCAATATCTAAATGACTGTCGTGCCAGCTGGTTTGCAGTTTTGCAAAGGCGGGATACCACTCCTTGCAATATTGCTTTAGTAAGTCGCTGGCCTCTTCTGGGTCGGTTGCGTAGATCGCTCTAATAAGCAGTGTGTAGTGATCGTGATACCACTCGTCTAAATCTGCGCGTCCAGGCAGATGCTTGCGCAGCAGGTCTTCGTAAAGGGTATCTTCCTTGGCATACCCTGCACGGTCTAACAATGCGACAAAGCGAGTCAACAGGTCCGTACGATGCAACAGAATGCAAAGGCTTATTACTTGAACGCACTCTTCATACTGTCCAGGCCAGTCGTCGATGGCCAATGGTGAAATATCCGGTTCACCTTCCTCGTCAGCAAGTGCTTGCTGATAAATTTCGTAGTGTTTTATAAGTTTTTCTAGTCGAGGTATAAGGCTCTCAATGGGTTCTCCAGCGGTATAACTGATCTGTAAAGCGTTAAAGGCTGCATCTTTGAAGTATCCAGTACGTAAGGATTTCTCTTGGGCTGGAGAGTCTGCCTGCATTGTTTTACCAATCCAACGCAACTCAGTCGTATCGTAAAGATTTATAGATTTTTGATAGTAAGAATCAAAAATAAATTTTTGTCGTCTGTTCATACTGTTCGTTTGGCCTCTTCCTTAAGAATATCCAATTCACCAAATTTCTTTCTAAGCGAAGCCAGCCGCTTGTTGACGGCCACACGTACTTCCTCTTCGTCGTAGTGAAAGCCGGTATGTTCACGGTGTGTTGCTTCTGCTGCACTTTCTAATTGTGCTTGTGCATGTGCTTTCGGACTTAAACTAGAATGATAAAGTGGTGTGAAAAAAAGATGTCGATTGTACGACATCATAATTTCTTCTTTTAAAACAATATCCTTAATTGCAAGCGGCAATTTGTCATTGATCCACACACGACTCATCTGCACAAAATATTTTTTCTTTTTGCTGCTTTTTTTAGCGTCATTCGCGGCTGGTTCTGGTTTAGGGTGGGGCTGGGTAGATTTGCCACCCGCTTTTCCTCCCATTTTGCCCCCTGCCTTCTTTTTTGCTGGTCCTGTCTTGGTGCCTTCTGCATCAATGATAGGTTCGAGTAACTCGGAAGGGTCAACTACACCTGAAAGGCCCAGTTTTGATGCGATTTTTGGTTTGGTACCTTCAATCTGCAAAAATTTTGGAGCATCTTCTCGCTTGCTAGCCTTGGCTTCGACGATGGCAAACTTCTTGTTACCGTTAGTCGCTGGGTCTGCTCGCCAAATTGAATCAATACCGGTGCCGTTAGCACCATCGGTCAGTTTGTAAAGGACATGTCTTGCTTTCGGAAGACCACCTTTTGACAGTTTGCCAAAAGTGTTGCTGTTTGGATTTCCACTCAACCATTTGCCGTCCGCACCTTTATCGTGCCCATCCCATTGTTTTCCCCAACCAAAGGTCTCTGCACAAATATAGTCTGCTATATGCTCACCACATACTCCCAGCCCTTCGTTAAGAATATCAGCGGTCTGTATGCCTAGTTTGGAATTTGCGGGTTTGTTCGAGTGTCCTGCGCTTGGATCATCTTTACCATGTGTTGCAACTGTCGCATCTTTACTTGCGGGCTTATCTGCTTTCTTAGGGTGGGTGGAACCGGAGGAGGCTGCAGAACTATTACGCTGCATCCCTTTCCATTTAACCAACCGCTTCTCAACAATCCCCACCATGGCCGGCATGTTGTCGCGTGAGGCGGCGAGGACGGTGACGACGGACGTTTTCGCCCAGTTAGGAAGGCTCTGGAATGTAGAGGAGCCTTTCACGCCGGTAATGATCTCGTCGAGTTCAGCACGCAGTTTTCCTGCATCGAATATCTGTTTGAGCAGTTCTTCCGGGCTGGTTTTAACTCCGCACTCTTGCAGTACGAAGCGAAGCAGGTCGAACAACACCGGGGCGTAGCGTTGCGGGTCTTTGTTGACGATTCGCAAGCTCTTCTTCAGGCCGTCACCGGGGCCGGGGACCCAGCCGATGACTGCCATCAGCAGGTCAAATTGCGCGTCTTCCTTTCCATCCGTCGACTCTGCGTTGTAGAGGACGATGGAGGATTCGATGGTGTCGTAGGCATCGATGGCCTGACCCAGAAAGGGCACGGCGCCGAGCGCGATGCCTTTGGCCAGTTCAACCGCTGCCTCTTGATAGGCGGCGCTACGGTCTTCGCCCCCGTCGTTTGCGCTCTCAGCTACTGCCTCGCTCATGTCAGCCTCCCTGCGGCTTTCTCCACCAATGCTTGTAAATCAACCTGGTCCGGGTCCAGACCGAGCTTGCGTAAATCTTCGTTAACCTTTTCGTCCGAGTTCTGCACCACCGTTACGCTTTCACGGGTGAACGGCCTTGGATCTTCGCCGTAGTACACCTTGGCCGGTCCTTTCGGTACATCCTCCAACCGGGCGAAGCCGTCATCATCCAGAACGCCTTCACGCGTGGACCCATCTGCAAAGTCAACGCGATATGACGCACCCGGAACCGGCTCAAGGTTGTCGTAATGCAGGTTCAATTCCAGCCAGGTCGGATTGGCTTTGGCTTGTTTCATCAGCTGCCCGGCGATATCGGCAGCGGCGAGGCCCGGAACGAGCGGGGCAAGGATTCCAATCCCGGTCCCAGCCCCCGGCACACCGCCCGAGTTCGCCTTCACCTCAGCCCCACTAATCGTCACGCCACCCGCATCCACCTTGACGAAACTCCCCCCAGCCTTCGCCGTCAGTTCCATCCCGCCTTCAACCACCACTTTATTACCCGCGTGGTAGTGAATCTCCTCACCAGCCTCAACAAACTGCGCCGTCCCGACCTTCACATGCCGGGTCACGCCCACCGTGAGGTGATCATCCGCCCGCGCTTCAGTCTTGCGATCAAGATGCGTAATCCGGTGCTCTTCCACCTTGAACTCGCTGAACACCTTCGCCTCAACCGTGTCATGCCGCTCATTGCCGATGCGGATTTTCTGGTCGTGTTCGATGTTTTCGTCCCAGTCGCGCTGGGCATGCAGGTAGATCTGTTCCGCGCCTTTTTTGTCTTCGATGCGAAATTCGTTGTAGCCCTTGCCGCCCGGTGAGCTGAGGGTCTTGAAGGTGCTGCGGGTTTTGTTGGCCGGCAGGTCGTAGGGGACGACGTTTTCCTTGTGGTACAGGCAGCCGGTGACCAGCGGTTGGTCGGGGTCGCCTTCGAGGAAGGTGACGAGCACTTCCATGCCGACACGCGGGATGGCGATGCCGCCGTAGGCGCTGCCGGCCCAGCCGGTGGCGACGCGCAGCCAGCAACTGGTGTTGTCGTTGGCCTGGCCGTCGCGGTCCCAGTGGAATTGCACTTTGACGCGGCCGTACTCGTCGCAGTGGATTTCCGAGCCGGGCGGGCCGGTGACGATGGCGGTCTGGCTGCCGAGGACTTGCGGTTTCGGGTGTTCGAGGGCAGGGCGGTAGTGCGCGTCCCACGGCGTGGCGAGGAAGCGGTTGCGGTAGCCCTGGTGGAAATCGTCTTTGTTGTGGGTGACGTCGCTGGTGACGTTGGCGCCGAGCACTTGCGGTTGCTTGCCTTCGTGGACCACTTCCAGCAGCAGCCAGAGATCGTTCCATTCGGCGCGCGGGTGTTCGCTCAGGGCCATGAAGTGACCGCTGACCAGCGTCGGTTGATCGCCTTTGCCTTCCGCGAGTTTGTAGTCGCTGCGGTGGCGTTCGAGGGCGCGGGTGGCCAGTTGTTTGCCACGGGCACGGTCGGTGAAACGGCCGGGGTAGTCGTAGTCTTCGAGGTCCGGAGCGAACGCACTGGAAGCGGCGCCTTCAGGCAGGATGCGCGGTTTTTCGAAGTCGTAATCGCGGCGGCTGACGCGGCTGGTGCGGGTTTCCAGGCGCAGGTTGAAGCGCTTGATCACCGGTTTCTCGGCGGCCATGCCGGAGTCTTGCTGATAGGCCACGGGCGCCAGTTTGCGGAACACCGTCTGATCGTCGCCGAACACCAGTTTGTGGCCGCTGCTGCTGTGCTGGAAGTGGAAGTGAATGCCTTCTTCTTCGCACAGGCGCTGGATGAAATGCAGGTCGGATTCGTCGTACTGCACGCAGTAGACGCGCTCCGGATAGATCGCGCCGAGCTGGAAGTCATAGGCGTCGGCCAGAATGCCGCGGGCCTCAAGGACCTGGGCGATGATCTTCGGCACTGTCAAATGCTGGAAAATCTGCTGGTCATGGTTGTGGCGCAGGTAGGCCAGTTGCGGCACCAGGCTGATGCTGTAGCGGGTCAGGCTTTTGCCGGAGTCGCCTTGCTCGATGCGATAGACCAGGCCGTGAATGATGCCTTCGCCGGTGGCGCCGAAGGTCAGGCAGCCGGGCTTGTGCAGCAATTCTTCGAGTTTCAGGTCGGGACGCGCGCTGACCAGTTCGATGTCAAAACAGAAGGGCTGATTGAGGGCTTCGCGACCGACGAAACTGAGTACCTGAAGGTCAGCGGAAACGCCTTCCAGCGTGAGGGAAATATGGATTGCGTTTGCGTCCAGCATGCCTTGAATTCCGTCCTTTGGATAAGCAGGAGCGGATGGTGCAGGATTAAACCGCCTCGTTCAAGGCGCAAATGCCGTAGAAGAGGGCGTGCCCCGGCATCAGGAAAACCCCTAATGGCACGGTTTCGACCAATAAACACGGGGGCTCTTCGCCTGGGGGCTCATCGATCAATTGCCCCCCGCTGGTCAGCGCCGTGCCAGAACAAGGAGTCATTTTCCGACTAAAGTCGTCTGTAGCCGGTAAAAGCCTTCTGCCATCATTGCCGCTCACCCCCGTGTGTCGCCTTCATCCTGGCCAGTTCCTGGTCCGGGGCGAAGCTATTTTCTGGCTTATTGCGCCTTGCGCAAACGCTGCACTGTTGGAGCTTTTTCATGCGTCCCCCTTTTCAACTCATCACCGCGCGCCAGTCACTCGGCTTCGGCGCTTTAGTCCTGTGCGCCGGTTTTACCGTCCAGGCTCAGGCGAGCGGTTTTCTCGATGACACCACGGCGAAGATCGAATCGCGCACGGTGTATTTCAACCGTGATTTTCGTGATGGTCATACGTCCACCGAACAGGGCGCGTCCAAGCGCGAAGAGTCGGCGCAGGGCTTCATTCTCAATCTGCAATCGGGTTACACCGAAGGCACCGTCGGCTTCGGTATCGATGCGCTGGGCATGCTCGGGTTCAAGCTCGATTCCAGCGCCGACAGCAGCAACAGCGGCTTGCTGCCATCGTCGGGTGAAAACCCGCGTGGCTCGAAAGACCAGTACGCCAAACTTGGCCTGACCGCCAAGGTGCGCGTCTCCGACAGCGTATTGAAGTACGGCGCGCTGCTGCCGGACGTGCCGCTGCTCAAGTACAACGACGGGCGTTTGCTGCCGACCATGTTCAACGGCGCGCAGCTCACCTCTAAAGAGATCAAGGACCTGACGTTCATGGCCGCGCGCCTGGACCAGTACACCGCCCGGGACTCGACCGACGCCCAGGACATCCGCGTGCACTGCAAGAACAAGCGCTACGCCTGCAACGTCACCGCCGATCACTTCGACATGTATGGTTTCGACTACAAGATCAATGAGCGCCTGACTGCGCAGTATCACTACGCCGAGCTGGAAGACATCTATCGCCAGCACTTCGTGGGTTTGCTGGCCAGTCAGCCGGTGGGTGAGGGCGTGCTCAAGGCTGATCTGCGCGTGCTCAAGAGTGCCGACAGCGGCGCCGAGCGTGCCGGCTCCATCGACAACCGCGCACTGAGCGGCATGCTCGCGTACGCCATCAGCGGCCACACCTTCAGCGCCGGTTGGCAGCGCATGAACGGCGACAATTCGATGCCGTACCTGGATGGCACCAATCCGTACCTGGTGAACTACGTGCAGGTCAATGACTTCGCCGCCGCGCAGGAGCGTTCGTGGCAACTGCGTTATGACTATGACTTCAAGTCGATCGGCATCAACGGCCTGAGTTTCCTGACCCGTTACGTGAACGGCGACCACATCAAAGTGTTGGGCAGCGATCAGGAAGGGAAGGAGTGGGAGCGCGACAGCGAGCTCAAGTACGTGGTGCAGAGCGGGACGTTCAAGGATGTCAGCGTGCGGCTGCGGAACGCGACATACCGGACCAACTACGAGAAATTTGCGAGGGATGTGGATGAGACGCGGTTGATTGTGAGTTACAACTTTTCAGTGTTGTAGCGCCTGACAGGCCGCCATCGCGAGCAGGCTCGCTCCCACAATGGATCTTTAGTGAACATGGATCTTGTGTTCGGCATCGAGCCAATGTGGGAGCGAGCCTGCTCGCGAAGGAGCCCTCACGTTCAGCGCAAATCCAACTGCTGCCGATACGGCAAATCCGGCCCGGTCTTGCTGCACGTCAGCGCCGCTGCCCGCACCGCAAACTTCAACATCCCGTCGATCTGCTCGCGCGCCAGCGATTGCACTCCCTCGACCGAATCCAGCTGCTGCTCGGTCAGCCAGGTAATCAACGCCGCTTGGTACGTATCGCCAGCCCCGACGGTGTCGGCAATTTTCACCTTACAGGCCGGCACCGACCACGAGCCGTGATTGCGGCTAAACACCGTCGCACCTTCGCCGCCACGGGTCAGGAACACCACCTGACAGCGATGCTGCAACCAGCCTTCAATCACTTGCTGCGGATCCTGCCCGGGATACAACAGGCTCAGGTCCTCATCGCTGACTTTGATCAAGTCGGCCAGCTCAACCAGCGTCGCAACCCGCGAACGCCATAGCTCGATGTTCGGTTCAGGGTTGAGCCGAACGTTCGGATCAAGGCTGATCAGACGTTTGCCACTTTCCCGCTGCACCAGGGCGAGCAGCGTGTCGGCAATCGGCTGCACCACCAGCGAGAACGAGCCAATGTGCAAGCCGCGCACCTCTGGCCCCAGTTCCGGCAAATGCTCCGGTTTCAACTGCCGATCCGCGCAACCTTCGCCACGGAAGCTGTACTGCGGTGAGCCATTGGCGCCGACCGCGACCATCGCCAGGGTGGTCGGTGCGGCGAAATCCACCAGGTAATCCGGGCGTACGCCTTCATCCTGCAGCACTTGGCGCAAACGCCGGCCCAGATAGTCCGTCGACAACCCGGCAAACAGCGCCGCGTCCACGCCCAAGCGGCGCAAACCGACCGCCACGTTGAAGGGCGAGCCGCCGGCAATCGCCTTGAAGTTCACTTTTGAAGCCAGGCCGCTGGCGTCGTCTTCACTGAAGAAATCGAACAGCGCTTCGCCACACACCAGATACATAGTTGTTCACTCTTTAAAGGGTTGCGACATGCTGTTGATAGCGTTCATAGGCCTGCTGACAGGCCGTTACATTTTCTGCAATCGGCAGGGTTTCGCTCGCCGGATCGTGCTTCACGCAGCGCTCGCACAAGTCCGCGAGGCTGTCTTCGTGGCCGTTTGCCCAGGATTTGCACCACGCCGCCTGAATCGCCGCGCCGAGGGCGGCGGCTTCGCTTTGTTCGGTGCAGATCACCTTGGTGTTCATGATGTCGGCGACAATCTGGCGCCACACCGGGCTTTTCGAGCCGCCGCCGATCAGGCAGATGGTGCGGCTTTGTAAGCCATTGTGGCGCAGCAGGTCCAGCCCATAACGCAAACCGAAGGTCGTGCCTTCGACCACGGCGCGGCACAAATTGGCTTGCGTCAGGTTGGTCATGGTCAAGCCCAGCAGGCTGCCGGTGGCGTGGGGCAGGGCGGGGACGCGCTCGCCGTTGAGAAACGGCAGCATGCTCACACCTTCGGCGCCGATCGGTGCTTGCGCGACGAGGGCGTTGAACTGCTCGATATCCAGCTCGAACAGATCGCGAATCACCCCGGTGGCATTGGTCAGGTTCATGGTGCAGATCAGCGGCAACCAGCCACCGCTGGAGGAACAGAACGTCGCGACCGACGCGTCAGCGCTGACGGTCGGTTGATCGGTATAGGCGTACACCGTGCCCGAGGAACCGAGGCTCATGGTGATCGCCCCGGGTCGGATGTTGCCGGTGCCGATAGCGCCCATCATGTTGTCGCCACCGCCGCTGGACACCAGCGCCTTGGGGTTGATGCCCAGGTGCTCGGCGATGCCCGGCAGGATCGTGCCGACCGCTTGATGGGCGTCGATCAGCTCCGGCAGCGCCGCTTGCAAGCGACCGCTGGGATCAATGTCGCGCAGCAGCTGCAAGTCCCACTGGCGGGTGCGCACGTTGAAATAACCGGTGCCCGAGGCATCGCCGTACTCGCTGCAACTGCGGCCGGTCAGCCAGTAGTTGAGGTAGTCGTGGGGCAGCAGGATGCGCGCGATCCGGGAAAAAACCTCCGGGTGCTGTTCTTTGGTCCAGAGCAGTTTTGAAACGGTGTAGCCGGGTGCGATGACCACGCCGAGGCGTTCGAGCGAGCCTTTTTCACCGCCAATGTGCGCCAGCAGACGGTCGTTCTCCGGAGTGGATTCGGTGTCGCACCAGAGCTTGGCGGGGCGCAGTACCTGGCCTTGATCGTCGAGCAGGACCAGGCCGTGTTGCTGACCGGAAACGCCGATGCCGAGGATGTCCTGACCGTCGACGTTTGCCGCGATCAGCGCACGACGCGTGGCTGAAGTGAATGCTTCCAGCCATTGCGATGTGTCCTGCTCGCGACGGCCATTGGTGCCGCTGATCAATGTGTGCGCGGCGGCGCCTTGGCCGAGGACCTGACCGCTGTGGGCATCGAGGATGATGGCCTTGGTGCCTTGGGTGCCGCAGTCGATGCCGAGGAATAGTTGTTGGTTTGGCATGGTGGGTCCTTGGTGTGTCAGGTCGATCGGGTTGAAGCCATTCGCGGGCAAGCCTCGCTCCTACAGGGGATCTTTAGTGGACGCGGATTTTGTGTACGACACCGATCCAATGTGGGAGCGAGCCTGCTCGCGATGACGGCGGTGATTTCACCGCCGCTTTTACGCCAACACCCGCTCCAACGTCCGCGAAACCCCAACCTCGCGCAAACTGTTGCAGCACCACTCAAACGCCGCGACAAACTCTGGCGAATGCGCAATCGCCGTACCAAAAATCTCCTCCACACCCAGCAGCCGCTGGGCCATCAACGCATCATCGGCCACCAGCGCCTGACAAAACGCCGTCCGAGGATCGGGAATGGCGTAGGTATCACCATTCTCGTCCACACCTTTCAAATACAACGCCCACGCCGCCACCACCAGCGCCGCACGCTTGGTCTCCCGGCCATCGGCAATCAAGCGGTTGATGGTCGGAATGGTGAACTTGGGAAACTTCGACGAACCGTCCGAGCACACACGCTCCAGTTGATCGGCAATCGCCTGATTGGAAAAGCGCTCCACCAGGGTGTTCTTGTAATCAGTCAGATCAATCCCCGGCACGGGCGACAGTTGCGGCGTCACGTCCAGGTCCATGTAGGCGCGCATGTAACGCACGAACAGCGGGTCGTTCATGGTCTCGTGAACGAAGCGGTAACCCTTCAAAAACCCCAGGTACGTCAGCGCCAGGTGACTGCCGTTGAGCAGTTTGATTTTCATCTCTTCGTACGGCGTGACGTCGTCGGTGAATTGCACGCCGACCTTTTCCCAGGCCGGGCGACCGTTGACGAACTTGTCCTCCAGTACCCACTGCACAAACGGTTCGCAGACCACCGGCCAGGCATCGTCGACGGCGTGTTTGTCGGCCAGTTGCAGGCGATGTTCGGTGCTGGTCATTGGCGTGATGCGGTCGACCATCGCATTCGGGAAGCTGACGTTTTCGGCGATCCAGTCGTGCAGGTCTGCATCGCGCAACGCGGCGAAGGCCAGCAACGCTTTGCGGGTGACCGCGCCGTTGTGCGGCAGGTTATCGCAGGACATCAAAGTGAAAGCCGGCGTGCCCGCAGCGCGGCGTTTGGCCAACGCGGCGCAGAGAAAACCGAATACGGTTTTCGGCGAATCCGGGTGCGCGAGGTCGAGCTGGATCTGCGGCAGGTGGGCCATGAATTCGCCGTTGCTGTCGTCGATGCAGTAACCGCCCTCGGTGATGGTCAGCGAGACGATGCGGATCTCGGGACTCGACAGTTTGTCGATCAACGCTTGCGCGCCGTCCTCGGCCAGCAGCATGTCGCGTATCGCGCCGATGACCCGGACTTCGGTGTCATCGGTGTCGCCGAGTTCAAACAGGGTGAACAGGTAATCCTGCTCCTTCAGGTCGTCCCGGGCGCGGCGGTCTTCGGCGCGCAGGCCGACGCCACAAATCGCCCAGTCCAGGCCTTCGCCAGTGTTCATCAAGGCGTCGGTGTAATACGCCTGATGGGCGCGGTGGAAGCCGCCGACGCCAATGTGCGCGATGCCTTGGCGGGCGTCGCTCAGGGCGTAGGCGGGCAGGACCACTTCGGGTGCGAGGTGGTGCAGGTTCTGTTTATTCAGTTTCATCACACGCTCTCTGAAATCAGGCCGCTGCGCGCAACGGGCGGGTCAGCGCCACGCCGTCGGCATCGAATAAATGGCAGTGTTCGGCGTCCAGGTGCAGGCTCAGCGCCTCGCCATAACGGCTGGCCAGATCGCCGCGAACCCGCATGGTCAGCGCTTCACCGGACGAGGTCCGGACGTGGCAGAAGGTGTCGCTGCCCAGGCGTTCGCTGACGTCGGCGGTGACCTGCAAAGTGCAGTCGCCGGTTCGTGCCAGTTCCAGATGTTCCGGGCGAATGCCCAGCGTCACCGCGCCGCCGACGCTCAGGCTGGCGCCGCTCAGCGGCAACGTGATGCGGGTGCCGGCATCGAGCGCCACTTCGCAGCTTTGGCTGTCGACACGGGTGACTTTGCCCTTGAGGAAGCCCATCTTCGGTGTGCCGAGAAAGCCTGCGACAAACAGGTTGGCCGGCTGGTGATACAGGTCCAGCGGCGAGCCGACCTGCTCGATCTTGCCGCCATTGAGCACGACGACTTTGTCGGCCATGGTCATGGCTTCCACCTGGTCGTGGGTCACGTAGATCATCGTCGCTTGCAGGTCTTTGTGCAGGCGCAACAGTTCCAGACGCATCTGTACGCGCAGGGCGGCGTCGAGGTTGGACAGCGGTTCGTCGAACAGGAAAATTTTCGGGTTGCGCACGATGGCACGGCCGATGGCCACGCGTTGACGCTGACCGCCCGACAGTTGCTTCGGCTTGCGCTCCAGCATCGGCCCGAGCTCAAGGATGCGCGCCGCCTCGCCGACTTTCTTCTCGACTTCGGCTTTCGGTACGCCGGCCAGGTCGAGGGCGAACGACATGTTTTTGCGCACGCTCATGTGCGGGTACAGGGCGTAGGTCTGGAACACCATCGCCAGGTCACGCTTGGCCGGGCTGACTTCGGTGATGTCGCGGCCGTCGAGTTCGATGCTGCCGCCGCTGACTTCTTCCAGGCCGGCGATCAGGCGCAGCAGGGTGGACTTGCCGCAGCCGGACGGGCCGACGAAGACCACGAACTCCTTGTCGTTCACTTCCAGGTCGATGCCTTTGATGATGGAAAAGCCTTCGAAGCCTTTTTGCAGATTCTTGATTTTCAGGTTGGCCATGGTGATGGGCCTCCGCTTGTTTTTATTCAGTTGAACCGTGATCGGGCTTTTTTTGTAGGAGCCAGCGATGCGGAGATCCGACTTGCCGGCGAAAGCGATCTCACGGACGCCTTCGCCGGCAAGCCGTGCTCCTACAGGGATCGGTTACCGGATTATTTCACCGCGCCAAACGACAGGCCGCGGACCAGTTGTTTCTGGCTGATCCAGCCGAAGATCAGGATCGGTGCGCAGGCCAGGGTCGACACCGCCGACAACTTGGCCCAGAACAACCCTTCGGGGCTTGAGTACGAAGCGATCAACGCGGTCAGTGGCGCGGCTTTCGACGAGGTCAGGTTCAGCGACCAGAAGGCTTCGTTCCAGCACAGGATCAGCGACAGCAACACTGTGGAAGCCAAACCGCCCTTGGCGATCGGCAACAACACGCGAACCATTTCCTGCCACAGCGTGGCGCCGTCCAGACGCGCGGCTTCGAGGATGTCTTTGGGGATGTCCTTGAAGTAGGTGTAAATCATCCAGACCACGATGGGCAGGTTGATCAGCGTGTAGATCACGATCAGCGCGATGCGCGTGTCGAGCAGGCCAAAG
>Ga0255334_1000727_pt1 | contig 21099 bp, 23 predicted proteins | sample EtOH5_35cm_T3_12_FD_202080 | JGI IMG/M metagenome (GOLD analysis project Ga0255334, IMG submission 202080) | Sandy soil microbial communities from University of British Columbia, Vancouver, Canada - EtOH5_35cm_T3_129 | ecosystem: Engineered > Artificial ecosystem > Sand microcosm > Unclassified ...
GCCTAGCTTTGCTCACGCCATCACCGAGACCGCCTGATGGACCCGATCCATGTCGTGCGCTTGGCTCAGCCGGGCTGGACGGGCGGCATGAAGACCCTCACTGATCATGCATCGCAGCATGACGTCCGACGCGCCGTATCGCACCCGGAACCTCTCCAGGCTCGGCGCAGCGATACCTCAGTCGGCCGCCGCCCGCACCATCCGGCCGCGCCCGGCCTTCATGTCGTTGGTGACGCGCTCGGCCATCCAGTGCAGTGCATCGTCCGCGTCGCCGAGTACCTCGCCGGTTTCCTCGTCGATCATTTCCTCGACGCGATCGAGGCGGAAGATGCGCGGGGCGCGCCGCAGGTGGCAGTAGCCGAGAAAATACCCATGCGGCTCGAATGTGCCGTCCTGGCCGATCTCGCCGGTCACTGTGTCGATGGTGATGCGCCGCTCCTCGGCGCGGGGTGCATCAAAGGGGCGGTACCGCATGCTCACCTCGATGCCGAGACCCTTCGCGGCTGGCAGAAATTCATCGTCGGCGTCCTCGGCAACCCCGCGCCGGACGTCTTCCAGGATGCGGTCAACATCCACCCTGATCGTATGGACATTTCTCCTCGCCCGTCGCGGCGGGGGCGCTTCCTCCTGGGCATCATCGGCCGGCGCCGCGGTGCGCTGAAGCGCTCCGGCAGCTTTGGCTTTGGCGTTGGTTGCGGCCTTGATCAGCACCATCGCGACAAAGCCGAGGCCGATGCCCCAAATCGCATCGACCCAGACGCCAACACCAACGGCGACCAGCAGCAGCAGCCCAGCGAAGGCCTCCATGGCCGCCTCCCCATCAATTTGGCGGCACGCTGCCCTAACGTGATGGACCCCGCAACAAAAGGCTGCGCCGCCGGCGCGCACCACCAAGCCAAACCCCGTCCCCCAGCCAAGGCCGCCGCCTGATGCGCCCCACCCAGCCCCGCGACATCCGCGCGATCAAAACCGCGACCTCGGCCCTGATCGAGGAGTGCGGCGGCGTCGAGGCCGCCGCGACCATCACGCGTGTCGGCAAGAGCCAACTCTCCGACTACGCCAACCCCCATAAGCCGGACGTCGTGATCCCCGCCGATGTGGCGGCGGACCTGGAAGCAACGACGCATGCGCCGCTGATCACCGCGGTCCTGGCGCGCCTCACGCATCACCAGATCATGCCGCTGCCCGAGGCGGTGCGCGGCGACGAACTCCGCGCCTGCGCCGAGGCCCTGCGCGTCGCCGCCGAGGCCGGCGTGACCTTGTTCGATGCCGCCGCCGATGGGCTGCTCGACGACGCCGAGCACGGCGTGCTGGACGCGAACCTCGGCGCCCTGGTTGCCGCCACGCTGCGGGCCCGCGCGCTGCTGGCCGGCCGCCCGCTGCCGCTGGGGCAGGGGGCATGAGCTGGTCCGCCGACACCGATGCGGTGCTGCGCGCCGAATGGGCCGCCGGCACCACGACGTTGCAGATCGCGATCCTGCTGGGCGTCACCAAAAACGCGGTCGTGGGCCGGGTCAATCGGCTGCGGCTGACGCCGCGCGAAAACCCCGTCCACCGCGCCGATCCTCTGCGCACCAGGCTGCCCCGTCCACCCGCCGCCACGACCCCTCCCGTGCCTGCCCCGCGCGCGGCCACCACCGGCTGCTGCCGCTATCCGTTGTGGCCGCATCGCGCCCGGCCGCCGCAGCCTGCGCTGTTCTGCGACGCGCCGTCGCTGCCGGGCCGTTCCTGGTGCGCCAGGCATTTCGACGTGGTGCATCTCCGCCCCACCGCGGGGGCCGCTTGAATGTCTCCCCTCCCCCCTTCCGCGACGCTCTCGGGTGGCCCTGACGGCCTGGGCGTCGCGGCCAGCCGTGTCGCGTCGGATGCGCGGTGCCGTGACACAGTCAGTCCTCCCCAAACTGGCCCCGCCACGCCCGATGGCGGGGCCGATCTTTGGCCCCTGCGACCCTTGGCCACGCTGATCGCCCCGATTCTCGCCCGGGCCACCCGATCATGATAACGCCGCTGCCGGTCGCCGATCCCGGTTTGACCAGCGCCCTATTGAGCGCCTGTCACGGTCATTCCCTGCTGCACGCCCAGGCCGCCCTCGAATCGGCCATGGCGTATATAGCCGCGGCGCATCTCAGCCCTATGCAGCGGGTGGAGCTGCTCGTCCCAGCCGGCCTACGCGCCGTGCGCCGGGCCGAGCTGATCGTGGCCCGGCCCCAGGGCTATGCGTGATGGACCTGGCTCGGATTTGGGCCGAGGCCTGGCGCCACCGCGCGCGCCTGCCCGACCCGCTGCCCGCGCCCTTCGCCGGCGCCGGGGCCCTCGCCGCATCGCTGCTCGGCGCCTTGCCGGTGCGTGACAGCATCGGCGAAGACGGCGATGCCGCATGGGAGCCGATCCCGATCGCCGAGGCGCGTCCGCGTGACTGGCGCGTGATCGTCGCGGTGCGCGGCGGATCATCCTGGACGGGCCCCGGACCCGGCGCCCTGGCCCGGATGGAGCTGGTCGAACGGGCCCGCTATGTGCTGGCCTTCGGATTCATCGATCCGGTGGTGTTCGGCCCGCTGGTCGATCTCGTGGCGGTGCATCCCAAGCGCCCCGCACGTCTGCCCTGTCTGACCGGCCATGCCGATGCGCTGGGCGATCCGGGCTCGGCGCTGTCGCTGCACGGTCCTGTTCGCATCGCTCGCGACCTGGCCGAATGGGTCCGCCTGTTGCCGACCGCGGCGATCGCGCTGCCCCTCGGATCGCCCGAGGCCCAGGCCGCCTATCTACGCCGCTGCCACGACGGCGTGATCGGCACTGATCTCGCGCATGGCGAGGCGCTCGCGCAGCAGCTGCGCCGCCCGGTGCCGGCCGCGCCGCCGGTGTTCGTGGCGGCGGCATGAGATGACAGAGGCCGATCATGTGGAGATGCTCGAGCTCGCCGTGCGCCTCGCCGGCATGGTGGTGATCAGCGGCTATCCGCATCCGCTCTACGACGACGCCCTGCGCGGCTGGCGCAGACTGGAGCGGCTCGCCTATGCCGATGGCGGGCGCGAGCGCTGCGAAGTGCTGTGGATCAGTCCCGCTGCGATGGCGCGTTCTGCCGGGATGCTGGCACTCGGAAGCGCCGCATGAGCGAACGCGTCATCCCCCTGAACGATGCCAAGCGCGATGCCAAGCGCGCCGCCAGGGCCTCCCGCGACCGCCAGGACCGGAACCAGGATCCCGCCCGCTTCGATAACCCGCCGGTCGCCCCGATCGGCACCGCCGACGGCAAATACTGGGTGTTCCAGGCCAATGGTGAGCTGCGCGGCCTACCCGCCAAGGACCTCGGCTCCTCGCCCACCCTGCTCGCCCTGTTCGATGCCGACGTCGCCTGGCTGTCCAGCCGCTTTCCCGCGTTCGACCGCGAGGGCAACCCGACCGGCTGGTTTTCGACCAAGCACGTCAATGCCTGGCTGGTGTCCGAGTGCGCCCGTCACGGCCTGTTCGATCCCGATGTGCCGCAGCGCGGCGTCGGCGTCTGGCGCGCCGGCTCCGCCATGGTGCTGCACACCGGCCGTCAGGTGCGCCATGTCGCCGCCGATGGGCAGGTGACCGAACGCAATGCCGGATTCGCCGCCTGGGGCGCGCTCTGGCCCCGTCGCGCCGCGGTGCCGCCGCCCGGCGATCCCGCGCCCCTGGAACACGCCCATTGGCTCCTCGGCCTGCTGCAGCGCTGGACGTGGGAGCGTAGCGGCGAGGCCGGCGTCTTCCTCGGCCTATGGGCCGCGGGGTTGCTCGGCGCGGCGATCCGCTGGCGCCCGCATGCGCTGGTGGTCGGCGGCGCCGGCACCGGCAAGTCGTCGTTGATGGAGATCTACGCCCTGGCCAGCCCGCTCGCCTTCGCGAGCAACGACTTCACCGAGCCTGGCCTGCGCCAATCCCTGTCAGGCCGCGCCGCGCCGCTGGTGCTGGACGAGGCCGAGGGCGACATGGACGGCCAGTTCAAGATGCAAAAGGTGATCGAGCTATTGCGCCGCGTCAGCGGCGGAGAGGGCGCGCGCACCGTCAAGGGGTCGCCTGGCGGCGCGGCGCAGGTCTTCAGCGTCACCAGCGCTGCCGTGCTGGGCGCCATCCTGCCGCCGCCGCTGCTGCCGCAGGACGCCAGCCGCATCACACGCCTGGACCTCTGGCCCCGCGCCGAGGATAGCGACGCCCTGGGCCTGCCCGACGAGGCGGAGCGCGATCTGCTCGCCACCCGCGCCCCTGGGCTATGGGGTCGTGCCCTGGCCGGCCTGCCGCGGTTCCATGACAATTTCGTCGCCATCCGCACCGCCATCCTCGCCCATGGCTGCGCCCCACGTCTGGCCGACCAGATCGGCACCATCCTCGCCGCCCGCGACATGATGTTGTCAGACCGGCCATCCGACCCGCGGGCCGCCATCGACAGCATACCCTGGCTGATCGTGACGGCCGCCGAGGCTGCCGCCGACGACGGCCCGCATGCTGCGCTGGCGCATCTGCTCGCGAGCCCATCCGAGATCACCCACGGCGGCGAGAAACCTTCGATCGGCCGCCTCGTCCACCAGGCGCTGCACGACCAGGTGCCGATCGAGGCGCGTCGGCAGCTCGGCGAGCACGGCCTACGTGTCGCACCCATGTTGGCCGGCGTGCCCGGCAGCACGGTGCTCTACGTCGCCAATGCCCATCCGCGCCTCACTCGGATTTTCGAGGGCACGCAATGGAACAGCGGCCGCTGGCGCGACGACCTGCGCCGTCTGCCCGGCGCCATGAACCCGCCCAACCCAGAGCGAATCGGGCATAGCAAGGTGCGCTGCACGGCCATTCCAGCCGCTCTGCTGCCACCGCTGCGGCCCGAGAGGGAGGACTGACCGCCTGGCTGACCGTCCCGACCGTCCCGCCCACCGTCCCGCGCAAGTCGTTGAAAACGCTGCTTTGGGACGGTTGGGACGGTTGGGACGATCAATCTCCTTCATGTGTGTGCGTGCGCCCGCGTGAGGGAAATCTGGTGTCCCAACCGTCCCAACCGTCCCATTCCTTTATTATCAATAGGTTAAGCGGGACGGTAGGCGGGACGGTTGGGACGGTCCGAACACAACGCAAAAAGGAAGCTTGCAATGGGAGCCTGCCGCATGCCAGATCACGCCGTTGAACCGGCTCCGGGCGCTCTGTCGCCCTGGAGTGCGGCAGCCATTCAGCCCCCCGCCCGCTGGTACTGCGTTGAAAGCCTACCTGGCGCTGAACGCACAGCCCGCGACCGTCTTCAAGCACAGGACTTCACGGCTTACCTGCCGCTCTATGGCGTCAAGGTCCGCCACCAGTGCCGCCGGGCCGAGGCACGCATCGTCGTGCGTCCGCTCTTCCCCGGCTACCTGTTCGTCGCGTTCGACCGAGAGCGCGACCAATGGCGCCCCATCGCCAGTACTCGCGGCGTCAAGCGCTTGTTCGGCACGACGCCGGAGTTGCCGACCCCGCTGCCCGATGCCGCGATGGCGCTGATGTTGCGCACCGCCTCGCTGCAGTCCGTCGTGCCCCAGGCAACGCTCGAGGCGCTCGAGGCGGGCAAGATCACACCGGCCCAGGCTGCCGCCGCCCTGGACGTGCCCTCGCGGTCGCCGCAGCCACCCCTGACCCCGGGCACGACCATCCGCATCATCACGGGCCCGCTGGCCGGCAGCAGCGCGACGGTGAAATGGTCCGACAGCCGACGCGTCGCCGTGCTGTTCGGCCTCCTCGGCCAGCGCAGCCTCTCCATGCCGCGAGCCGCCGTCGAGCCATGCTGACCGGCGCCGCCTGGGTATCGGGGGAAGGGCTGGCGACCCGGCGGGTCCTTCTGGCACCTGCCCTCACACGGGAAGCTTGCGCGTCTGGGGTCGGTGGTGAACGGGTTGCGGAAGGGTGCAACTGGATGCACCCGTTGCGTCGCTCTGCAACGCAGGCAGGTTGACCATGCCAAGGCTGACCATCACAGAGATTGCCGCCCATGCCGGGGTCCATAAAAGCACCGTTTCACGACAGGTCCGCCGCCATCATCTCGTCGGCGCCGATGGCCTGGCTGATCTGGATGCCTACCTCGCTTTGCGTGCATCAGGAATCGATCCGGCCCTGCAGACCTCGGACACGGCCGCCATCGTTGGTGGCGATGAAAAGTCATTAGCCGCTGAGCGCAAGCGGAAGATGTCAGCCGACGCCGAGCTGGCAGAGCTGGAATTGGCACGTCAAAAGCATGAGCTCGTGCAGGTACGCGATGTTGAGACAGCGCAGGAAGACATCGCTCGAAAGGTCCGCCAGGCCGTCATGGACGTAGCTAGGAATGAAGCGGCGGCCCTAGTGCTGCTGGCGGACGAACAGGCGATCGAGGGGCATCTGGTCCTGGCGCTTGCCGCCGCCCTGGATAGCGTGAGGGACCCAGACACCGATGACATGGGACGGGCTTCCTGACGCTGAGACGATAGTTCGCCGCGCCTGGTCGCGGGGGCTCGCTTCGCCACCGTCAAGGTCTCCATCGGAGTGGGCTGACGACAAGCGCATCCTCGGCACCGAGGAAGGGAAGTTTCCAGGAAAGTGGAAGACCAGCCGGACCCCATACCTTATCGAGCCCCTGGCCTGCATGGCGTTGGCGCACCCGTGCGAACGGGTGAGCCTGATGTTCTCGGCGCAGACGGCGAAGACGGCGGGTCTTTTGAACGTAGGTGGGCAGATCGCGTGCGAGACGCCGGCGACCGTGCTCTGGGTGCTGCCGTCACTGGATGAGGCCAGCGCGTTCAATCGGGAGAAGCTGGATCCAATGATTCAGAACAGCCCCGCTGTACGGCAACGGATCAAGCCGCTGGCGAGCCGAGATAATTCGGGCAGCACGATGCTGCGCAAGATTTTCCCAGGCGGAAATATCGAGATCGTCGGAGCGAACTCGTCCAAGGGCCTGCAGATGCGCACCAAGCGCGTCGTGATCATGGACGAAATTTCCGAGTTCCCGTTTAGCATCGGAACTCGGGGTGATCCGGTCTTGATGGCCGAAACCCGGACTATCGCCTGGGGCAATCTCAAAAAAATTATCGCGGCGAGCACGCCTGGGCTTAAGGGCACCTGTCGGATCACCAAGCGGTGGGAAGAAGGATCAGCCGGGCGCTATCACGTGCCATGCCCGCACTGCCACACGCGGCAGGCATTGAAGTTTGCCAACCTGCACTGGCCTGACGGAAAGCCCGAGCTCGCAGCCTACCACTGCGATAGCTGCGGGGCAGCCATCCAGCACGCGGCCAAGCGATCGATGCTGGCGGCTGGCGCCTGGGTGCATGAACACCCCGAGCGGTTGGGGAGCCACGCAAGCTATGCGCTGAACACGCTCTACTCGCCCTTCGCGACCTGGTCCGAGATGGCCCGCAAGCGCGAGGAATCGCGCGATGATCCGCAGGCCGACAAGGTCTTCACCCAGCAATGGCTCGGCGAGGCCTATGAGGCTCACCACGATCTTCCGAGCCATGAGGTTCTGCACCGCCGTCGAGACGCCAGGCCGCAAGGGCGCATTCCTCCAGGAGTGCTGTTCCTGGAGGGCGCGACCGACGTGCAGGGCAATCGCCTGGAATGGGGCGTCTACGGATTCGATCGGCACTTCGGCCAATGGCTGGTGGACGGTGGCGTACTTGAAGGCGATCCGAATCTTCGCCTGGTCTGGGACCAGATGGCCGAGATCATGGCCCGGGATTGGCCAGACGCCTGGGGACGGCGCTGGCGCGCTACATCATGGGGCATCGATTCCGGCTTCCTGTCGCCGCAGGTCTATCGCTTCACCAGGCGCCATGCGGGCCAGGCCGAACCGCGGGTGATGGCGCTCGACGGACGCGCCAAATGGGGGCTGCCGGCGATCGGCACGCCCACCATCCGCGATGTCGACTACGACGGCCGCAAGATCGGCGTGGTGCAGCTCTGGCCTGTCGGCACATGGGACATCAAGAGCGAAGTCGCCTCGGCCATGCGACTGACCGAAATGGGGCCCGATGAAACCGGCGCCTGGCGGCGCGGCGCCATGCGGTTCCATGAGGCCTGCAGCGCGAATTTTTTTCAGCAGCTCTGCGCTGAAGCCTGCGTCGAGATCGACACCAGGCAAGGGACCAGCCGCCGCGAATGGAAAAAACTGGGGCCGAATGAACAATGGGATCTGGCCACCTATACCCGCGCCCTGGCGCGCCATGACACGGCGCAGTTCACCGAGGTGGAATGGGATGGGCTATCCGCCAAACGGCTGGGGCCGGCCATGGCCGCGCAGCCGGATCTGGCCAGCTTCTGGGCGCCCGGGATTCGGGATGTCGCAGCGCCGCCGGCGGCACCGCCGCCAGCCCCGGAACCGCCGCTCGATATCGTGGCGAGGCCGGGTTGGGCTGAGGGGCGTGCGGCCGGCTGGGGTCGCGCGACAGGCTGGGGACGCGGAGCAGGACGGTAAAAGGGGGCAGGAATGGCGGCGACTCAGGCGGACATCGACAAGTTGGTCACTGCCATCGCCACCGGTGAGAAGGTGGTGAAGTTCGCAGATGGCAGCTCGGTTGAATATCGGACCGTGATGGAGATGGAGCGGGCGCTTTCCATCCTGCAGGGGCGCGTGGCCACGGTACCGATGATGCGCACAACCCTGACCCACTTCGTCCGCGGCTGACATGAGTTTGCTCGATCGCGTGCTGGCCGAAATCGCGCCCGTGTACCAGATGCGGCGCACCGCGGCGCGGATGAACATCCTGCAGCTGGAGCGGCTGAGCGCATCCTACGATGCGGCCCGCCGCTCTCGCCGGACGCAAGGGTGGCTGACCGACGGCGGCAGCGCGAATGCCCAGACGCGTAATGACCTGCTGCCGGTCCGCGAACGATCCCGCGACCTGGTGCGCAATAATCCCTATGCCTCCGCCGGGCTGGATATGCTGGTATCGTACCAGATCGGCACAGGTATCGTGCCGCGGTCCAAGACGGGTGATGATGCGCTGGACCAGCTGCACGATGCGCTCTGGGAGGAATGGGCGCCGCATTCCGATATCGCGGGGCGGCTGGATGTCTACGGCCAACAGGCGCTCATGGCGCGCACCCGATCTGAGTCCGGCGAGGTCCTGACATTTTGCTTGCCGCTGCCCTACGACGACATGAGGCGCCGCGGTTCGCCCGTGCCGCTGGCGCTGCAGGTGGTCGAGCCGGATTATCTCGACAGTAGCATCGAGCAGGATCTGGCCGGAGGAGCCGTGATCAGACAGGGCGTGGAGATGGATCGGTCCGGTCGACCCGTCGCCTACCACCTGTTCCGACATCACCCTGGCGAGCCCGGGCGCATGTCGTGGTCGGGTGGGGATACGCGGCGGGTGGAGGCCAGATACCTGCTGCACACCTATCGCCAGGATCGGCCCGGCCAATTGCGTGGCGTGCCGGACCTTGCGTCGGTGATGATGCGGCTGCGCCTCCTCGACGAGTACGAGGATGCGGCGATGATGCAGGCGATGGCACAGGCCTGCGTCGCCGCATTCGTCACCAGCAATGGCGGGCCGGCGACGGGCCCGCTGGAGAGCGGCAAGCCCGGTGCGGCCGACGCGATGCTGCGGCAGATCGAACCGGGCATGATCGAGCGCCTGCTTCCAGGCGAATCCGTGGACTTCCTGGTCCCGTCCGGCAGCGGCGCTTTTCCGGAATTCACGCGGCACCAGCTGCGCGCCATATCGACAGGGTACGGCCTCACCTACGATCTGATGACGGGCGATCTGAGCAACGCCAATTACTCGAGCCTCCGCGCTGGTCGGCTGTCGTTCAAGCGACGCCTGGAAAGCGCGCAATGGCTGATGATCGTGCCGCAATGGTGCCAGCCCGTGCACCGCGCTTTCGTGTCGGCCGCGCAGTCGGTGGGCCGACTTCCTGCGCGCCCCACCTGGCCGGTCGAGTGGGGGCCACCGCATTTCGAGATGGTCGATCCGCTGAAGGACACCATGGCGCTGCGCATGCAGCTGCGCCTCGGCATCACGACCTGGGCGCAGGCGGTGGCAGAGGCCGGGTGGCATCCCAAGCGCCAGGCGGCAGAACTCGCCGAGGTGAACGCGATGTTCGACGATCTGGGTCTGATCCTGGACGGCGATCCACGCCGCACCGGCAATGGCGGCACGGCGCAGGATGCGGCGCAGAACGCCGATGTCGAAATCGCGGCCACCGGCGTCGCCGGCGGATAGAAAAGGAAACCATGCATGAAGCGCAAACCGGGCGTCGCCATCGTCGCCGCGGCGGCAGGGATCACCCTCACGCTCATGGGCGATGTGGGCTGGGACATCACGGTCAGCGGCGTAGCGGCCGCCCTGCGTGGCCATGAAGGCAAGCCATTGACCATCAGCCTCAACAGTCTGGGCGGCTCAGCGTTCGATGGGGTCGCGATCCACAATGTGCTGGCGCGCCACAAGGGCCCGAAGACCGTCATCGTGGAAGGCGTCGCTGCCTCGGCCGCCAGCCTGATCGCGATGGCCGGCGACCGGATCGTGATGCCCGAGAACAGCTTCCTGATGATCCACAACGCCTGGGGTGGAGTCGTGGGCCAGGCCGATGAGATGCGGGAGCAGGCTGCCCTGCTCGACATGGTCTCGTCCGCCTATCGCAGCACCTATGCCGCGCGCACCGGCCTGCCGGAAGCCGAGATCGCGGCGATGATGTCAGCCACCACCTGGATGGGTGCGGCCGAGGCGGTGACCCGCGGATTCGCCACCGAAGCCACCGCACCCCGCGACATTGCCGCTTACGCCTCGCGTGCCGAGACATTGGCTGAGGCCCCCGCAGCCATTCTGGCCGCGTTCCGCCCACCATCAGCCATACCGGAGATGCCCAACATGAAGGCCACACTCGCCGAACTGCGCACCATTGCCGCGCGCGCCAATCTGGGCGCTGACTGGGTCCTGGCCCAGGCCGAGGCCGAGGCGACCACGGTCGCCGCGACGGAGGCTGCGCTGGATGTCCTGGCCACCGCCTCGGCCCAGGCCGCGCAGGCGGCGGCCGCCCAGGCGGCGGAAGCGACGCGGGTCGCCGCTGCGACCGCGGCCGCCAATGCCGCCGCCGCCGGCGCCCCCGCCGCGACCCCCGGCTTCACCGTCACCCGCGATGCCGGCGATACCCTCCGCGCCCGCGTCTCCAACGCGTTTGCCGCGCAGATCGCCGCCAATGCGCGTGGTGTCGCGGTGACCTATGCCGATGATCAGCGGGAATTCGCCGGAATCGGCATGCTGGGTGTCGCGCGCGAGCTGATGGCGGCGGCCGGGGTCCGCAACGTGCATCGCCTGGACAATGCCCAGGTCGCGGACATGCTGCTGGGCGGCGGTGCGCCCTTCGCGTCGGGCACCCATACCACCGGCGATTTCGTCGGCGTGCTGGCCAACACCCTCAACAAAACGGTGCGGGAGCTGTACGGCGCCTATCCGAACACCTGGTCCGCCTGGACGGATGAGGCGGAGGTCGGCGACTACAAACAGATCACGGCCGCCACCATCGGTCAGGCCAGCGAACCCGAGATTTTCGCCGAGGGCGGCCAGGTGAAGATCGGGACGATCGCCGAGGACCCGGCCGAGACCTACCAGGTATCGGAGCGCGGTATCCTGCTGCCGGTCAGCAAGCAGGCGCTCGTCAACGACGATACCCGCGCGTTGACGCGCGCCGCGCAGAACCTGGCGCTGGGCGCCTATACCGGCCTGCGCCGCGTCGTTTTCGGCATCCTGACGGCGAATGCCAATATGGCCGATGGCAATGCGCTGTTCTCGACCACGCACAAAAATCTGGGTACGGCTGGGGCGATGACGGCGACCAGCTTGGGCCAGCTGATTGCCCTGCTGGACGCGCAGACCGGCCCGACCCGTGCCGGCCGCCTCGCCGCCCCGCTGCCGCCCACTATGTCTGCGGCGTTGGTGACCGGCAGCAACAATCGACGCACGGCGCTCGAGCTGCTCGGCGCCACCATTGTCCCGAACGCGAAGGATGCCGCGCTGCCGGCCGAGATGCGGGCGATGATGGCGCCGGTGTTCGACCCATTCCTGAACGGCGCCTCGACGCCGCAGCCCTATTATGCGGTGCGGACGGAGGCGGGGATGCGCCCGGTCGAAATCTCCTACATCCGCGGCCAGCGCACGCCGCAGGTCACCCAGGCCGAGCGCATCGACTACACCGGCATTACGTTCCGTGTGCTGTTCGATTTCGGCGCCAAGGCGGTCACCTGGCGTACCGGTGCCGCCAACCTCGGCTGACCACGGCGTGGCGCGGCCAGAGACGGCGCGCCCGCTTCCAACCTCATATCAGGAGATCACGACATGGCATCGAACGCGCGTGGCGGCGGCAACGAATGGGATCTGCCGGTCCCGTATGCGAGCGGCATCACGTCCGGCCAGGGCATCCAGGTCGGCGCATTCCTGTTCGGCGTGGCCCAGTCCACCGGGGCGCAGAATGCGCTGGTCGCCGTGGAATTCCACGGCGTCTATGACCTGGCCAAGGAGTCGTCGCTGGTCGTCTCCGTCGGCGACAAGCTGTGGTGGGACAACACCGCCCGCGTGCTGACCAAGACGGCGACCGGCAATATCGCGGCCGGCATCGCGGTGGCAGCGGCCTTGGCGGCCGATGCCACAGTCACGGCGCTGATCGGCGCGCGCGTGCCGGCCGCGGCCGCCTAACCGTGGGTGGGGTATTCGCGCGGGCGGCGGCGGTGCTGGTGGGCAACCTCGACCGAGGGACGGATTGCCGGTATCAGCTGGCCGCCGGCGGCCCCAGTTTGCCGCTGCGGGCAATCCTGTCGGCGCCTGATCGCGAGATGCAGCTCGGGCAGGTCGGGCTGGTGGTGCCGGACATGACGGCTTCGGTGCTCATCGCCGAACTGGCGGAGCCCCAGGCCGGCGATGTGCTGCTCGATGGCGACACCGCCTATACGGTGAGTTGGGCGGAGCGGGATGCCGAACGCACGCGCTGGATGCTCCACCTGCGCGCCGACGCCGATCCCAACATGGTGGCGCTGCGGCTGGCGACGGCGGCGCAATAGGCCGTGGCGACCGCGGCATCCATCCTGATCGGCCAGGCCATCGAGCGAGTGCTGACCGTGGCGCTGGCCGATCTCGAGATGCCGGTCGAGCGCGAACGCTATACGCCGCTGACACCACGCGAGCTTCCGCGCGTCGTGGTGCTCGAGGATGATGACGGCCTCGAAGAAGTCTATGTCGGGGGTGCCGCGCTGCGCGTCGTGCGGCTGTCGGTCGAATGCTATGCCGATGGCGCGACCGCCGCCCATTCCATGAGCGCGATTGCCACGCTGCGCGACCGCTGCCGGGTCGCAATCGAGGCGGATCGCACACTGGGCGGGGCCTGCCTGTCGCTGGAGATCGGCGAGGGCGATGGCAGCATCGGCGGCAGGCTGGCACTCGACGTGCCGGAGAAATCCGTGGCACGATCCCATACCACCCGCGTCAATGCCTATTACGCGACGCAGCCCGCGGCATGATCGGGGTCGACACGCGAATCGCGGTGGCCCGGCTGCGCCAGTTCCCGCCGCTTCATGTCGAAGAAATGGCCAAGCAGGTCACCGCGGTCATGGCCAGCCGGACGCGCGGGTTGGAAAAGACGATCGAGGGAGCGATCGCCGCCAGCGGCCTCGGCGCGCGTCTGCCGCGCACGATGCAATCCAATGTCTACCCGAAAGGTAAACCAAGCCTTGGCGCCGCGGGGATCGTCTGGTCCAAGGCGACGGAAGTTATCGAGGCCTTCGGCAATGGCGTGGTGATCCAGGGCAAGGACGGCGGCTGGCTCGCGATCCCCACGCCCGAGGTCGCGAAGATCCGCGGCTTCCGCGCCATCGAGGCGGTGCAGGGCGGCGGTGTTCGCGGTGTCGGCCGCAAGACCGCGCGCATCACGCCAAAGAGCTTTCAGGCCGCAACCGGCCTGCGCCTGCAGTTCATCTACACAGGCACACAGATCGCATTCCTGATCGCGACCGGCGTGACCTCCAACAACCGGCTGGGATTCGCGCCGGCGACCAAGCAACGGCTGCGGCGTGGTCGCGTCCAGAAATCATTCCTCGCCTTCTGGCTGATCCGCCAGGTGACGCTGCGGAAGCGATTCGACCTCGCCGCCATGGTCGCGGCCGAGCGGCCACAACTCGCCGCAGCCCTGGCCGACGCGATCGCGCGCGGCGTTGTCGCTGCCCAGCTGCGGATCGCCACCACAACCTGAGCAAGGATCGGCCTCATGGCTTTGGATTTTGGGTATGCCGCCAATATTCTGCTGGCGACCGAGACCACATACGGCACGCAATCTGCCAGCACCGCGTGGAACCGCGTGCCGGTGCTTTCCTTCGATCCGGGGACCAGGCAGCCCCGGGAAAACCAGGACGTCACCAGCTACCAGGGTGGGCGGGATGGCGGGATCTCGCTCACCGGCCTGCGGACTATCGAGCCGACCATCGAAGTGCCGATGGACCTCAACAATATCGGCCACTGGCTCCATCTCGTTTTCGGCGCGCCGGTGACGACGGGCACCACGGATTACGTCCATACGTTCAAATCCGGCGGGACCACCCTGCCCTCCGCGTCGGTGGAGCGGCAATTGGGCGGCGTGGGCGATTTTCTGCGGGTGCTGGGCTGTCGGGCCGATTCCCTCGATCTCACCTTCAGCCCAGGGGCCGCAGCGCAATCGGCCAAAATCGGGCTGGTGGCCAATGGCCGCGTGCGGACCGGGGTCTCGGCGGATACCTCGCCGGTGGATGCCCTCTTCCTGCCACTGCTTGGCCAGGCCACGGTGATCAACCGCGCGGGGTCCCCCCTGGCGCGTGTCACCGGCGGCAGCATTCGGTTCAGCAATGGGCTGGAGCGGCTGCGGGAGGCCAATGGCGGGGTCGACATCAAGGAGGCCGCGCCGGGCCCCACCACGCTGACCGGCACGGTCGATATGCGCATGGACTCGGATCTGCTGATCGATGATGCCGAGGCCGGCCTCCCCATCGCGCTCACCTTCGGCTATTCGCTCGGGCCGACGCAGTCGCTGGTCTTCACCGTGCCGGGGGCGCTGGTCGAGCTGACCGATCCGCCGGTCCAGGGGCGCGGTGGCATCCAGGCCAGCTTTTCCTACACGGGCCAGTATGATGCGACGGCCGGATGCCGGCTGTCGGCGGTGCTGAAAAATCAGGTGGCGGCCTACACCTGATGCTGACCTTGCCCGATACCTCCCCGCGCTGGATCGATCTGCCGCAGGGCGTGCGCGTCTTCGCGCGTCCCGCCGGCTCCGCCACCCGGGCCGCCGCCATGGCCTCCGCAACGCTGCGGCTCGCGGAGTTCGGGGTGATCGCGGAGGAACAGCGGACCCCGCTGCTCTATGCCTGGTTCGTCCAGGCCATGGCGAGCGTCTGCATCCTGAAATGGCAGGGCGTGGCGGCGCCACTGACACCGGAGAACGCCGAGGCGCTGATGGATGTGGAAGGCATGATGGAGGTCTTCGCCCCCGCCATGCTGCTGCCGTCCGAGGCCCTGGCCGCGGAGGGAAACGGCTCAGGGCCCGCGCCGAATGGCATTTCGGCGGCGGGCCCCGATATTGCCGAGGCTGCCGCGCCGGGGGGTCCGCCTGCAGCCCCTGCGAATACGACGACCCAGCCCGCCTGCCCCGCACGGTAGAGGGCTGGGCAGCGTGGGAAGCCGCGACGATCTGCACCCGTGAAACCAAACATGGCCCCGGCATCGACGTAGCGGCCGCGGCCGCGCTGCTGGTGCAGCAGGGCCTGGCCGCCGATGTCGCGCTGCTGCTGGTGGATGCGGTGCGGATCGGTCTGTTGACGGCCACCACGAAACCATAGGGGGAGGCACGCATGTCAGGCACGCGATTGCCTATCCGCATGGAGGCGCTCGGCAAGGCGGAGGTGGAAGCTGCGCTACAGCAGATTGCGCAGGCCGGCGTGCGGGCCATGGAACAGGTCAACAAATCGACCGCGACCGCCACCGTGACGATGTCCGGGTTTACCGCCCAGATCAACAAGGTCCAGAGCGCGCTCGACATCGTCGGTTCCGCGGTGCCTGGACTGTCGGCGATCACCGGACCGCTTTCCGCCGCGGCGAATTCGCTGGACGCGCTGAACATCGCGGCGACCGTCGCGAGCAATTCGACGGGGGGATTGCTGGCGCGGTTGATCGCGTTGGGGACGTCGCCTCTGGGCACGATCGCGACGCTCGGCTCCATCGCACTGGCGAGCACCCGCGCCGGCGAGGCCGCCACTTCGACGGATGAGGCGATGCGCCGGTGGAATGCGACGCTGCAGGCGCTCGCGCCATCCCTTGATGCGGTGGAGCGGTCGGCCATCGCCGCCGCCAATGCGCAGCGGTTGCAGCAGGCGACGCAGCTGGAGGGCGATTTCGGCCGAGTCATCACGAGGCGGGGCAGCATTGTCGGCGAGATGTCGGTTGCCGATCGGCGTGAGGCGGCGGCCGCAGCATCGCTGGCGGCTGCACAGGCGCGGCAGTCGCGGTACCAGCCGGTGATCACCTCGGCCGATGAAGCCAATCGGGCGCCAGACCCGGTCGGCGATGCCTTGGCCGCGGACGTCGAGGCGGCTGCGCAGAACCTGGCGCGCGTGACCGAAACCCGCACCCGCCTGGTCGAGGAATATCGCACGCTGGAGGCGCAGGACGCCGCGTATCGCGAGGTCAGTCGCCGGCTTGCCGCGCCGATCGTCTATGCCGCGCCGATCGGTCCGCAGGAAGCCACGCCAACGCGCGCGTCGGGCAATGGTGGCGGCCGCGCCGCCGCCGCGCCGACAGACTATTCCGGCCAGGTCGAGGCGACACTCGACCGCATTCGGCAGGCCAATGAGAAGGCCGGCCAGGCGATCGCCGCCTCGCTCGATCCCGCCTATGCGGCATTGTTGCGCTACCAGGATGCGCTCAAGGCAATCGACAATGGCACCTTCGATTCCGAACGCCGCACCGAACTGCAGGCATTGGCCCAACGTCGCTACAACGACGAATTGGAGCGCGGCGAGCGGTCTGTCACGGCCTTCGGAAAATCCGCCTCGGCTGGCCTGGGCAAAGCGGTTGACCAGACGTTAAACGCGGTCCTGGCCGGAAAAAAGCTCGGCGACGTGCTGAAGGATCTGGAGTCCGACCTGGCGCGGCTGGTGCTGCAAAGCGCGATCACCAGGCCGTTGGAAAGCGCCCTGACTCCGGCGCTGAGCGCCGCCGGCCAAAGCGTGGGCAGCGCGGTGTCCGGGCTGTTCAATGCCAAGGGCAATGCCTTCGACGCCGGCGGCGTCATGCCCTTCGCCAAGGGTGGCGTGGTGGATCGCCCGACCATCTTTCCCTTCGCCCGGGGCACCGGTCTGATGGGGGAGGCGGGGCCGGAGGCGATCCTGCCGCTGCGCCGCGGCGCCGATGGTAGCCTGGGGGTGCAGGCCAATGGAGGTGGTGGTGGAGCCTACACCTTCGCGCCCAACATCACCATCGATGCGCGGGGCGCCGAGGCGGGGACCGAGGCCAAGATCGCCGCCGCCGCACAATACGCGATCGCCGAGGCGCAGAAGCAGTTTTTGGTGCAGATCGCCCGCGGCGGCAGCACCGCCAAGGCGGTGGGCCGCCGCCGATGACGATCCTGCCCTTTCCTTCCGTCATTGCCCCATCCGCCATGACCTGGCGCCTGACCGGGAACACCCAGACCGCCACCAGCCCCTTCGATGGCACCACCCAGACGCTGCGCCAGCCCGGTGAGCGATGGGAGGCGACACTGACCTGGGAGACGCTGGTGGAGGCCGATACGCGCAAGCTGGAGGCGTTCTTCGCATTCCTGTCTGGCCGCGCGGGGCGCTTCACCTTTTCCCGCCCGGACCGGCCCAGGCGGGGCGATGGTGTTCCTGCTGGGCCGGTTACGATCAGCGGTGCCGGCCAGACCGGAACCCAGATCATCCTGGCCGGCTGGACCTATGGCGGCAGCTGGTCGTTTCTGGCCGGCGATATGGTGGGTTGGAACGATCCGGCGGGTCGCCCGCAAATGCATGTGGTGACGGGCGATGTCGGCGGCCCGGGCCCAGACGGACGTGTCCTGGCCAATATCGCGCCCGCCATCCGCCGAAGCCCGGCCGATGGCGCCGCCGTCACCTTCACCCCCGCGGCCGTGTTCCGCCTGCGCGCCGATGACGGCGGCAACATGGGGCTGCGCCCCGGTGCCTTCGGCCGCATCACGCTGGATATCCTGGAGGCCCTGATATGACCCGCCCCATGACGACGGCCGCCGATACCGCGGTGCAGGCCGAGGTGGTCGACCGCACTACCGCCGTGGCGCTGGATTTCGCCTCCGGCATGGTGCGGCTCTGCGGCGCGCCCTTTGACATCACGATCGACGGCGAAACATTCATCGGCGTCGGCCAGCTCGGCGGCATTTCGGTGGTGGAGGAAAGTGCGGAGCTGCAATCCTATGGGCTGACGATCTCGCTGCAGGGCATCCCGCGCGACAGCATCGCCCTGGCCCTGACCCAATCCTACCAGGGGCGGCCGGGGATTGTCTGGGAGGTTCCGCTGACCGCGGCAGGCCTGGCCGTCGCCGATCCCATCGTGGTGTTTCGTGGGCGCATGGACCAGATGACGGTGGAGTTGGGCGCCACCGCCGCGGTGCGGGTCCAGCTGCAGAACCGGCTGGTCGATTGGGAGCGGGCGCGCATCCGCCGCTACACTTCGGAAGACCAGCAGCGCGAGCATCCCGGCGATCTCGGCTTCGCCTTCGTCTCGGCCACCGCAGAAAAGGACATCATCTGGCCGACGCGCACCGCGCTGGAACGCGGCTGATGCGGCCTGTTCCGATCCGCCGGCGCTTTGCCGATTGGCCGCAGCGCCTGGCCGAGGTGGTCGAGGCCCGGCGCGACCAGCCCTTCGCCTGGGGCCAGCGCGATTGCGGAATGTGGGCCGCGGATGTGACGGTGGCCCTGGCCGGCTGGGACCCGCTGGCGGCCTGGCGTGGCGCCTACGACAGCGAGGCGGCGCTGGAGGCGATCCTGGGCGCCGAAGGCCTGGAAGCCTTCCTGGACCGCCTGCTGGCGGCACAGGGGGTCGAGGCCTGCGACCCGGCCTTCGCGGCGCGGGGGGATTGGTGTCTTATCCTGGCCGGCAACCAGCCGATGCTGGGGGTGGTGGTGGGCGAGACGATCGCCGTCACCGGTCTGGACGGTCTGCGTTTCGTGCCGCGCCAGATGGCGCTGCGCGCCTGGGCGATGTGAGGTGGCGGCGATCCTCATTGCCGTGGTCGCGGCAGCAGCGGGTTCGGCTGCGACCGCCATCGTCGCCGGCGCCGTCGGCGCCATCGTCGCCGGCGCCGTCGGCGCCATCGTCGCCGGCGCCGTCGCCTATGGCGCGACGCTGCTGTTCAACACCCCGAAGAAAACCGCCACCAAATCCGGCGCCAGCAGCGCCAGCGATCGCAAATTGATGATCCGCACGCCGGTGTCGCCGCGCGTGATCGTCTATGGCCAGGCGCGCGTCTCCGGCTCGCTGGTCTATGCAGCCAGCTCCGGCGAGGCACAGATCTACCTGCACCTGGTGGTGGTGCTCGCCGGCCATCCGATCCACGCGATCGACACGGTGCTGCTCAATGATGTGCCTGTCTACATCAGCGAGGTGGACGGCTCGGGCATGGTCATTGCCGGGCAATTCGCCGGCCATGTGCGGATACACAAATACCTCGGCAACCAGACCACCGCCGATGCCGACCTGATCGCCGAAAGTCCGGATGGATGGAGTGCCGAGCACAAGCTGCTCGGCTGCGCCTACCTCTACGTCCGGCTCGAGTATACGCGCGACCTGTTTTCCTCCGGCATCCCCACCATCTCGGCCGAGGTCTGGGGGCGCAACGATATCCTCGATGTCCGCAACGGCCTCACCGGCTACAGCAACAACCCGGCGCTGTGCATCCTGAACTACATGCGTTCCGAAGCCGGCCTCGCCGCCGCCGCGGACGAGCTCGACGCCGGCACCTTCATCGCGGCTGCCAATCTGTGCGACGAGGCGGTAGATCTGACTGAGGATGGCAGCCAAACCCAGCGACGCTACGAGCTGGACGGTGTGTTCACCACCGATGTCGCGCCGATCCAGGTGGTGGAGGACATGCTGACCTCCTGCGCCGGCACCATGACCTATGTGCAGGGCCAGCACCGGCTTTATGCCGGCGGATATGAGGCGCCGACCGGCAGCCTCGGCATTTCCGACATGGCCGGCTCGATCGAGCTCGAGACACTGCCGACCCGGAGCGACCTGTTCAATTCGGTGCGCGGAACATTCGTCAATCCAGCGCAGGCGTGGCAGCAATCGGAATTCCCGGCCTGGACCAATGCCGGCCTGCAGGCACTGGATGGCGAGGTCATCTGGCGCGATGTCGAGTTCCCATTCACCATCGACGGCGTGCGGGCCCAGCGACTCGCCAAGATGTTGTTGGACCGGGCGCGCGAAAGCCTCACGATCCGCTGCCCGGTGCGCTATGCCGGGCTACGCTACGTCGTCTGGCAGATGCTGAGCGTCACGCTGCCCGACTTCGGTTTTGCGGCGAAACCCTTCCGCGTCGTGTCCTGGACCTTCGATCCCCAGACCGGGGTCGTGAACCTGACGCTGCGCGAGGAAAGTGCCGCCAGCTACGCCTGGCTCTACGACGACCCCTCGGAATACCCCGAGGCGCCCGACACCACCCTGATCGACCCGCTTACCATCCCGGTGCCGCAGGACCTGGTGCTGATCGCGACCACCGCGTTGAATGCCGATGGGGCGGCGATGCCAGCGCTCGAGCTGACCTGGACCGCGTCGCCCCACGCCTTCGTGACCGCGACCGAGGTGCAATGGCGTGTCTCCGCCGGACCCGGCGCGTGGAGTAGCGCCGAGGTGCCGGCTGGCACAACCCGCTACATCATCGCGCCGGTGGTTGTGGGCCAGCTGCTGGACGTTCGGGTGCGTGCCGTAGCCGGTCTGGTGCGCAGCGCCTGGAGCGCGACCATCAACGGCCTTGGCGTGGTCGACACCACCGCGCCCGGCGTGCCGACCGGACTGGTCGCCGTGGGGCAGACGCGGGCGGTGGCGCTGCGCTGGGTGAACCCCGGCGATCGCGACCTGCGCCATGTCGAGATCTGGGAGCGTGCTGCGC
>Ga0255334_1000728_pt1 | contig 21059 bp, 20 predicted proteins | sample EtOH5_35cm_T3_12_FD_202080 | JGI IMG/M metagenome (GOLD analysis project Ga0255334, IMG submission 202080) | Sandy soil microbial communities from University of British Columbia, Vancouver, Canada - EtOH5_35cm_T3_129 | ecosystem: Engineered > Artificial ecosystem > Sand microcosm > Unclassified ...
CTCGCCACAGCAGGTGTTCGAAAACCCGCTTTCGGCGCGCTGCAAACAATTCATGTCCAGCAACCGCTAACGGAGCTACCCGCATGCAGAACTACAAAAAGATCTTCCTGGCTGCTGCCGTCACCCTGGCCTTCAGCGCAGGTGCCGCCGCCGAGACCTTGAAGATGGGCATCGAAGCGGCCTACCCACCGTTCAACAACAAAGATGCCAGTGGCAATGTCGTCGGCTTCGACAAAGAAATCGGCGACGCCCTGTGCGCCAAAATGAAAGTCGAATGTACCGTGGTTACGTCCGACTGGGACGGCATCATTCCGGCCCTGAACGCCAAGAAGTTCGACTTCCTGATCTCCTCGATGTCGATCACCGACGAGCGCAAGCAAGCGGTGGACTTCACCGACCCGTACTACTCCAACAAGCTGCAATTCATCGCGCCGAAAAACGTCGACTTCAAAACCGACAAGGATTCCCTGCAAGGCAAAGTGATCGGTGCACAACGTGCGACCCTCGCTGGCACCTGGCTGGAAGACAACATGGAAGGCGTTGAAATCAAACTCTACGACACCCAGGAAAACGCCTACCTCGACCTGACCTCCGGTCGTCTGGACGGCATCCTGGCGGACAAGTACGTCAACTACGAGTGGCTGAAAAGCGACGCCGGCCGTGCTTATGAGTTCAAAGGCGACCCGGTGGAAGAAAGCGACAAGATCGGTATCGCTGTACGTAAAGGCGATGAGATTCGTACGAAGCTGAACGCCGCACTGAAAGAAATCGTCGCTGATGGCACCTACAAAAAGATCAACGACAAGTACTTCCCGTTCAGCATCTATTGATTCTGACCTGCCGGGCCGGTGCCGTTATTTGACGGCGCCAGTCCTTGGTATTGCCTGCGTGATTTGAAAAGAAATCCATGACTATCGATCTCTACGGATTCGGCCCGGCGCTCGCCGCTGGCGCGCTGATGACTGTGAAACTGGCACTCTCGGCCTTGTGCCTGGGGCTGGTGCTCGGTCTGCTCGGTGCTTTGGCCAAGACTTCCCCGTACAAGCCGCTGCAATGGCTTGGCGGCACTTATTCAACCCTGGTTCGCGGCATCCCTGAATTGCTCTGGGTGCTGTTGATCTACTTCGGCACGGTCAACCTGATGCGTGCCCTGGGCGAGTTCTTCGGCAACCCCGACCTTGAACTCAATGCCTTCGCCGCTGGCGTGATTGCGCTGGGGCTGTGCTTCGGCGCCTACGCCACGGAAGTATTTCGTGGTGCAATTTTGGCCATCCCCAAAGGTCACCGCGAAGCGGGTGTGGCGTTAGGCCTGTCGAAATTCCGTATCTTCACCAAACTGATCATGCCGCAGATGTGGCGCATCGCCCTACCCGGCCTGGGCAACCTGTTCATGATCCTGATGAAAGACACCGCGCTGGTATCGGTCATCGGCCTGGAAGAAATCATGCGTCACGCGCAAATCGGCGTAACCGTGTCCAAGCAGCCGTTCACCTTCTATATGGTGGCCGCGTTCATGTACCTGGGCCTGACGGTTCTCGCCATGTCCGGCATGTACTTCATGGAAAAACGCGCCGCTCGCGGCTTCGCGAGGAGCACCCAATGAACTGGGAAGTCATCATCAAGTGGCTGCCGAAACTGGCTCAGGGCGCGACACTGACCCTGGAACTGGTGGCCATCGCCGTGATCGCCGGTTTGCTGCTGGCAATTCCGCTGGGCATCGCGCGCTCGTCGCGACTCTGGTACGTGCGGGCAATTCCCTACGGCTACATCTTCTTTTTCCGTGGTACGCCGTTGCTGGTTCAGCTGTTCCTGGTCTACTACGGCCTGGCGCAGTTCGACGCGATCCGTAACAGCTCGATGTGGCCGTACCTGCGCGATCCGTTCTGGTGCGCCACGGCGACAATGACCTTGCACACCGCGGCCTACATCGCCGAAATCCTGCGCGGTGCGATCCAGGCGATTCCACCGGGCGAGATCGAAGCGGCGCGAGCCTTGGGCATGTCCCGGGCCAAGGCGCTGGTCTACATCATCCTGCCCCGTGCCGCGCGAATCGGCCTGCCGGCCTACAGCAACGAAGTCATCCTGATGCTCAAGGCCAGCGCCCTGGCCAGCACCGTGACCTTGCTGGAACTGACCGGCATGGCTCGCACCATCATTGCCCGGACCTACCTGCCGATTGAAATCTTCTTCGCCGCGGGCATGTTCTATCTGTTGATGGCCTACGTGCTGGTTCGCGGCTTCAAGCTGCTGGAGCGCTGGCTGCGCGTCGATGCCTGCCAAGGGCGTTGATTCCCACGTGCTGACGGGCGAGGCCCTACTCGCCCGCTTCACGGCGCTGGATGCTTTTCTGATCGAGCATCAGGCGTTATGGAAGCCTCGTCCGTTTACTCATCTGCGGCTTCCGTGGGAAGCGTCCTACCCCGAGTTGTCTGTATGGCTGCGCGGCAGGTCATTGGACGATGCGGAAAATGCTCATAACCAACCCGCTCTTCTGGAGGCGCCGGAGCCATTCGCTTCACTGGCGGCGTTTTCCCTTGAGCTGAGCGCTGTAGGTGAATTGCCGCCTCATGCACTCGAAGCCGCTGGCCATCGGCTGAATGTCGATGTGCCGGGGCGCAAGTGGCAGCAAATCGAGGCGTTTGCCAGTCGGCTGGAATTTTCTGAGTCGCCGAAACATTGGCTGGATTGGTGTTCAGGCAAGGGCCACTTGGGGCGACGCCTGTTACAAACCGGTCAGCAGCTCACTTGCCTGGAATATGACCCGGCGCTGGTCGCCAATGGCCAGGCACTCAGTCAGCGTCATCATTTGCATGCGCTTCACGTCGAGCAAGACGTGCGCGCGCCGGGGGCGGCCTCTTTATTGAAGGCTGACCACACGCCAGTAGCGCTGCACGCCTGCGGTGATCTTCATGTGCGGCTAATGCAACTCGCGAGCGCCACCGGTTGCAAGCAGCTGGCCATCGCCCCTTGCTGCTACAACCGGATCAGCGTGAGCGAGTATCAGACGCTTTCCTCTGTGGGTATGCGATCCGACCTACAACTGTCGCTCGAAGATCTCTCGCTGCCGATGAACGAAACCGTCACTGCTGGCGCTCGCGTCCGACGTCAGCGTGACACCTCCATGGCCCGACGCCTGGCCTTCGACCTGCTGCAACGGCAACTGCGCGGCGTTGACGAGTACCTGCCCACCCCTTCCCTCCCCAGTGCCTGGCTGGATAAATCCTTTGCCGATTACTGCCATCATTTGGCAGCGCTCAAGGAGTTATCCACAACCGGACCGCAAGATTGGCCAGCGCTCGAAGCTACCGGTTGGCAGCGACTGGCTGAAGTACGCAATTTGGAGCTAGTGCGCGGACTTTTCCGACGCCCGCTGGAGCTGTGGCTGGTACTTGATCGAGCCCTTTTCCTCTCCGAGCAAGGGTATGCGGTTTGCCTCGGCACCTTCTGCGAAAGCACGCTCACCCCGCGTAATTTCCTGATCCTCGCTGAGCGCCCTTAAAACGCCTCAACCTGTGGATAACTCTGTTGATGAAATTATCGTGGATCCAATATATACGGCCGTTTCGGGCTAGAAACACAACTGTTCAATTTTCGTACACCTATAAAAAAAGCGGGAAAACAGGTATTTGCGAGCAAATGAGAACGGGTCCACAAATTTGCCTCTAAGCAGGTGCGGTACAGATCCCGTTGTGCATAAGCATTAAGGCAAAACAGCATAACGAGCTGCGAAACCTCAACTATCTTTGCCAAACGCCAGATTTTCCTGGCGTTCAAACAGCAAGGAGCTGGGAAAATCATGAGCACATTGAACAGTGCGCAGGAAGCCGTCGATACCGTCGCCAACCAAGCCATTGATGCTGCGCTGCAGCAAACCTTCGCGGTGGGCGGCGCCATCATCAACAACGCAACAGGCGAGGTCATCGCTGCGCTGCACAACAACGTGCTGATGCCTTTCCCCGGCGGTGGCACCACGTACTTTCTACCTCATGACCCGACCGCCCACGGCGAGCGGCAATTGGTGGACTGGTACTACGAAAACGTCGCGCCATTGAACCTGCCACCGCCCAATCAGTTGACCGTCGTCACCACGCTAGACCCGTGTGCCATGTGCGCCGGTTCGCTGCTGACTGCAGGATTTAACGTCGCCGTCAGTGCGATCGATGACTACGCAGGCATCAACTACAACAGCCAGTTCACCTTTCCGTCGCTGCCGCCGCAGATCCGCCAACAGGCGCAGGCCACCTGGGGTTACTACGCGATTGCGGCGCCGGTCAGCCGGCCCTATCAGGGCTCGACCAGTCCGGTTTTTGCTGGCCAGACCATCGACTCGGCGGCTTACTTCCTAACCAGCTCGATTTTCTCCGCCAGCGTCAACACCGTACGCGAGGCCAGCAACAACAGCGGTTTGCCACCGGATCAACTGCAAAACCCGGCAAACCTCCCGGCCAACAGCAAAGTCCGCCAGGCACTGACCGCGCTCAGCCCGTTTGCGCTGACCGTGCAATCGACGAACCCGCGTGACCCCGGCGCAGAACTTGCTCCGCCGCTGTTACAAACCGCACAGCACAGCCCGGTATTCAACTCGGTGGCCCTCATCGATCCGTTCGGCAACTTGCTCGTGTGCCTGGGAGGCGTCGAGAATCAGTCGCCGATTCGCACAGCGTTCATGGAAACCACCCGCAGCTATGCGGTCATGCGCTGGACCCTGATGAACGACCCCGACCCCGTCGTGCGTGCCGAGGCTGGCCAATACCTGACCCATCCGAAGTACGGCACCTTCGTCTTCCTCTACGCCCCCGACCCCACCACCCCTCAGGCCGTGATGACCTTCGGCGCGTACGGTTCGACCATGGAAGGCCCCGTGCCGCAAAGCTATCCGTCCAACCTGCAATACGTGTTGCTGCCGGGTAATACCACCCCGCAAGCCTTGTCGACACTGGCCCAGAACCTGCCGCCGTTCTACACCCAAAGCGTGCAAGTGGCGCCCGCGCAGGTGCTGAGTCAGGACTTGATCAACGCAGTTAAAAACGGCGTGTAACGCTTTAAAGCAATCGCATTGGCCGGCCCCGCAGAAGCGTCCGCGGGGCGGGCCTGACGCCTGCGCAAAAATAGTCTGAATTCAGGGGTTTACAGAACCAACCCAATCGCTATAATCGTCGCCCAACACGCCGGTATAGCTCAGTTGGTAGAGCAACTGACTTGTAATCAGTAGGTCCCGGGTTCGACTCCTGGTGCCGGCACCACATTAGGCTCCACTGCATTCCACCGAATACTCTGGAAGCCCCGAAAACCCGCCCTTTGGCGGGTTTTTTCGTTCCAGGACCCTCTGTCGGGATCCAACAAAATCCCCCTTCCCCGAGGGTATGTTAGGGGTACTGCGATTTTCCGGTCAGGAGCGCGTACCCCTATGCCACGTCTAGCGATCCCTCTCAGCGACCTGCAATGCCGCACGGCCAAAACCCGCGAACGCGCCTACAAACTGTTCGACGGCGGAGGCATGTACCTTTTCGTCAAACCCAATGGCGTGAAGACCTGGCGCTTGAAGTACACCAAGCCCAGCGGCAAGGAAGGTACGCTCATCATCGGCAATTACCCCATCGTTACCCTTTCCGTCGCACGACGTAAGCGAGACGAAGCCAAGGCGTTGCTGCTCGACAACCTCGACCCAATGGAAGAAAAGAAGAAGGCCAAGATCGTAGCCCAACGGGCGGCACTGCTTTTCGAAACCGTTGCTCTGGAGTGGCACGCCGACATGTCCCGTCGCTGGACCGAAGGACACGCAAAAACCGTGATGAGCCGACTGCGTACCCACGTCTTCCCGCTGATCGGCCAACGACCCATCGCTGAACTCGATACCCATGACCTGCTAGAGATCACCCAGCGCATCAAGGAACGCGGCACCATGGATGTGGCGTTACGGGTACAGAACTACTTATCCACCATCATGCGCGGGGCCAAAAGGGCTCGGCAGATCACCATGAATCCTGCACTGGATCTGGCAGGCTCGATTCACGCGCCGCGCACAGTCCATCGCCCGGCCCTCTCCCTCAACCGCCTACCCGAACTGCTACACCGTATCGACAACTACAACGGCCGCGAGCTGACACGCCTTGCCGTCCTACTCACGCTGCATGTATTCGTCCGCTCCAGCGAACTGCGCTTCGCGCGATGGAGTGAGTTCGACCTCCAACGCGCCATGTGGGAAATCCCCGATACACGCGCACCGATTGAAGGGGTACGCAACTCCACGCGCGGGACCAAGATGAACGGCGACATTCAAATGGTTCCGTTATCGCCGCAGGTCATCGAAATACTGGAGCGCCTGCGCAGCCTCAGTCGCTTTTCAGAGTTGGTGCTACCGGGTGATCACAAGTACTGGAAGCCCATGTCCGAGAACACGGTGAACACCATGCTCCGCAACGTCGGCTATGACACCAGTAAGGACGTGTGCGGCCACGGCTTCAGGACCATGGCCTGTAGCGCCCTGCTGGAGTCCGGGTTATGGACCGACGCAGCCATCGAAAGACAAATGAGCCACAAGGAACGCAACCGTGTGCGTGCCGCATATATCCACAAGGCCGAATTCCTCGAACAGCGCAGGCTGATCATGGCGTGGTGGAGCAACTACATCGACGCCAACCGCCATGGGCATGTGACACCCCATGAATTCGCTCAGCCAGTCGGCGACAACATCACGTCCCTACAAAATAGCCGTGGCGCATCCAAACGTGGGTAAGCCTGTGAGATCACCGTTGTCCGCCCTTCCACGCGGGTCCATCCAAGCGGGGCTGCAAAGCCGCCCTGCTTGGATGGACCTCATTTAAAAAATCTAAAGCCCACGCAAATTGTCTGTGGAAAACCATAGATTTCCACCGGTGGATAATTTCATCCACAGCCGCAGAATTCCCGAAAATTCGAGCCTTGACCCAAACTATCCACAGGCGTAGAAAAGATCGGGCAAAGCGCTGTCTTTGACAGCAACCCAGGTAGCCAGAACCTTTAAGGCTACGCTACACCGTGGTGGTTCTCCCAAAGTGCGATTAGCGTCCGGCGGCTCGCACGGTCACAGCGATGTGATGGATGCCTACTTTTACCAGTGTGCCCACTGCGGCAACTTTCCCCTTTCATAGCTGCCCTGCAGCAACCTATCCGCTTGGCCATTTCATTGCGCCAACCTGCGCCCGTCTCTTTCTTCTGGAAAGAGACGGGCGCTCCTACCGCTGCTGCAGCCGAACTCGTACAAGGCTTTGCGGCATTTCCCCTCGTGACAATCGGCGTCACAAATACCGAAGTCACCAGCAACAGCGATGCAGATGATGGTGCCGCAGCCCAGGGAATGGACTGCACCTGACTGACAGTCAGGCACGCCCCGGTCATCGCTCCGCGGCCTTATCCCGACTCAGATCTCTCGGTGTTGGTTTCGTCAACCAATGCAGCCTCCACCCGCCCACCGGTAACGGTGTTCAGGAGGTCAGATCATGAGATGCCCAGGCTCCCGGTCGTAAAGAGCCGTCAGTCCCGCGTTAGTGGACAACCCTCACAGGTCGCAGGGGCCTTGATCCCTGATAACACTCAACATTCTTGGCGGGATGACGTGGGGAAGGTTTTAAAGGTTTGGCTTCGAGAGGAGTTTGATCATGGCATTGGTAGGTAGACGGGACGGGCGGAATTTTGGCTATGGCCGGCAATTGAGTTATGCCGGGCCACAGGCGTTGCGGGACATGTTTGGCGGCGGGCATTACGGCACGGTCAAGGCGCACAGTGATCGCTGGCAGGCATTTGTACGCTGGTGTCACTCGGAAGATGGGCCGGGGTTTAACGATGCGCGGCAGATTGATCGGCAGACTTTGCTGGACTATGCCGGACATCTGCGCCAACAAGTTGAACAAGGTGAGCTGGCCATCTCCACTGCGCAAAACCGGTTGTCCAGTGTGAATCGGACCGTGGCCGCGCTTCGCGGTGATCAGTATGTGAAAGTGCCGAGCCCGAGTAAGGCGCTGGGAATGCGGCGCACCAGTGTTCGTCGTTCAGCGCCGCAAGGCCAAGATCGCGAACAGGTGAAGCGGATCGTCGACGTGCTTTGCGAACACCAGCAGCCGCGCGCCGCGGCCATCGTGCAGTTGGCGCGAACCACCGGCATGCGCATGCGCGAGGCCATTTTGGCCAACCTGCCCCGGTTGCAACGTGAAGCAGAGCAACTTGGCAGAATCAACATCCAGGACGGCACCAAAGGTGGCCGTTCAGGCGCGTCAGCACCTCGCTGGATTACGGTAGATAATCATATTGTTGACGCACTGAAGTTTGCCGAACAGGTCTCGCTCGACGGTAGTTGCAACCTGCTTGCACCGAACGAAAGCTACCTCGATTTTGTGCAGGGAATCGTCCGTCCCGCACGGGACATCATCCATAAGCACGACCTCAAAGGCTTCCACGAATTGCGGGCAGCCTATGCGTGCGAACGCTATGAAAAAATCACCCACTACCCCGCACCCATCAACGGTGGCCATTGCTATCAACTCGACCGACGCCTAGATCAGGAGGCCCGAGTACAAGTCAGCTATGAGCTGGGGCACGGCCGTATCGACGTGGTATCGGCTTATATCGGTGGTCGAACATGAGCAAGCCATTCGATATGGAGCTGTTCCTGGCGGGCGTCCTGACTGGGTCTCACACCACGCGCCAACGCCACCTTCGTCAGGCGAAGGCTATCCAAACAGCAATCGCTGATCGCTGGCAACGCGACAATCCATGGACTTGGCAGCAAAAGCATCTCGCATGGTTTCTACATCACCACGTGAACCAGCACGCTGAATCGACGCGCTATTACTATCTGCTGACCGTGCACTTGCTTGTACATCGCTTAGGAAAGTCCTGGCAGCTCAACCGCTAGGCGAAGGTCGGAAACTGACCCAAAGGAGCCAATCGTGACGGGTAAAAACCCACCAAACATAGACGATGGACAAAACAAATACCTCCAATTTTTTAATTCAATTCAGAATGGAAACGCTACCCCGGTTGTTTCTTATCTCGCCTCTGCGCTAGTCTTAACACTGTACATTTCACCAATAAAAAACCATTACAAAATAACCAAATCAGTCAATATAGAAAAGGAGGTCAAATCTTGAAGCTACAAGACGTTTTTAAATTATCGGGCATGCCTACTCATACATTCGTCAAGCCTACTGAGTACTTACGTTTATCCGTAGCGTTAGACACTCCTGGCAGAGGAGTGATAATTGAAGGCCCCTCAGGAATAGGGAAGACAACAAGCGTAATTAAAGCTCTCTCTGAATTAGGTATTCATAAAGAGACAGAGATTCTTTCTGCAAGAAAATCAAAAGATCTAATCAGAATCAGCGAAATATTACAGCTTTCAGATTTCGGAATGGTCGTAATTGATGACTTCCACAAGCTTAATAGAGAAACTCAAGAGGCCTACGCGAACCTAATGAAGGTGTTGGCGGACGAAGAGTCCAGTGACGCCAAAATTGTTTTAATCGGAATAAATAAAGCTGGCCAACCACTACTGGATATGGCACGAGACTTAAGGAATCGAATAGATCTGATAAAGTTTGAATCAAACCCTGAAGAAAAAGTACTTCAGCTACTTGAACTTGGCGAGCAAGCATTAAATATTGACATAGCTATAAAGACACAAATATCCCAGCAATCTGAAGGCAGTTTCCACATTGCCCAAATTCTTGCTCATCGGGCCTGTATTTTATCTGAGTTCTCATTCAAACAAGAAACTCAGGTGAAAATCAATACAAGCTTTGAGACTGTAAAAGGCGCGATCCTGGATGAATTGTCATTAAGTTTTTACGATCTCGCAAAAAAATTCTGTACAGGACAAAGAGTTAAAAAAGGTAGCCGCGCCCCTTATTTACATGTTTTGAACTGGCTTTCGCAAGATCCTGAGTGGTCAATAAACATACGAAACACTTTATCACAATATCCGCAGCATAAACCAAGTGTTGGCCAAATCATTGACAGGGGACATCTTAGAGATCATCTTGATGCATGCTTAGAACTTGATGAGGTGGTTCATTATGATGATGACTCATCTATAATTTCAATAGAGGACCCAAAATTTTATTACTATATAAAAAACATGTCATGGAGTAATTTCGCTAGAAATATTGGTTTCCCTAGCATCGAGTTTAAATTTAAATATGATTTCGCCTTGTCTTTTGCTGGAGCGCAGCGCCCACTTGCAGAAGAAGTATTCAACAAGCTAAGTGTCAACGAAGTTGGTGTTTTTTATGATCATAATGAACAGCATAGAATTTTGGCAGAAAGCGTTGAATCGTATCTAGCCCCAATATATGCTAGCGAATCTAGATTCGTGGTTACACTTTTGAGCAAGGAATATCCTCAGCGCATATGGTGCAAGTTTGAGTCAGAGCAATTCAGAGGAAGATTCGGTACTAATTCAGTAATTCCAGTCTGGTACCCTGACAATTATCCTGGCTTTTTTGATTTGACTTCAGGGGTTGGTGGCCTGAGTGTCGATAGCAACCTCCCCATCAGCGAGCAGGCTGAATTAATAGCGAAAATTTTAATTAATAAAATCGCAGAGACCAGAACTGAGGATGTAGGTCACGGAGATATTTCTGAAAGCCCTGCGGATACCGTAGTTGCTTAGCCGACCAAAACAAAATTATTATTGTTAACTAGCATTTATACTTGAAGAGGTTGTTTGTTTTTATTAGCTGTGCGGCCTTTGCAGTCAGATCCCGTGACATAAAATTTATGATGTACCTTAAAGTCGTTTCCTGCCGAACGTGAACGGCAGGAAACGACCTACGCGGTGTAAAAACGCAGTCGCCGATTTGAATGCCGCGTTAAATGGCTCAAACGCAGCTTTCAGGTATTTGCACGGTACGAGTTTCCTGACAACATGTCATAAGACTCCTGGCCACAAGCATCCACGAAGGCTATTAAAATACCGCTTTTAAGTCCGCCAAAATAAAAAGGGGCCGGGTTTATTTCGCCCCCCTTCTGAAAAATAGATCCGCCCCCTATTTTGATTCAGGGTCGACTCACTTAAAAATTAAGCTAAGGGGCGGGCTTTAGCCCGTGCCGATTGATCGAAGCGAACGACTTGAACTACTTGTTATGTGGTTTTTTTGACACATGTAATTTTACTGGTATCAATTGCGACTTCGAATTCACACGACTGGTGTGAAAAATAAGCATACTCTTTTGAAATTTTAGTTTCTAAAACAATTCTTTCGCTCTTTTTAAACCAAGGCTGGCCTGCATAATGTTTAAACGCAAAGTCATGGGCCAAGTTTTTGCATGTAGTCCATGATTGACCATAATTCCTTGAGTTGAACTCAGCGATATCTGTGCCTCTATACAGAGTAATCACGCTTGGTAGCTCATTAATGTCGTTGGGCTTTAATTCTTCATCAAGAATTATCTTTGGATACCAAGCCTCATTTTCTTGACAGGTAAATAATTGATGAAGCCCGTTATAGGCAAACGAGCAAAATGCATGCCTCAATGAGTCGAGAACAAAGGTTGCATCCGTCTCACCAAAAATTTCAGATAATTCAGCGTAGTATTTATTTATTTCTTTTTCGGCAGGGCTATCTAGGTATGAGCTGGCCTCAAGCTTATAACCAAGTTTATTTTGGGTGCGAATGGAATATATAAAAAAAGAAATGGCCGCTTCAAGCTGCTTTTTGTATGGCAATAAAGAGCATTCATTAAATTTTGAATCAATGGATTTAAGTGAGATTTTCATCTCTTCAGATAAAAATTTCTGATCTTCAATTGATAGCATGGTTCACAGACTCAGTGTCACATAACGTTGTGGCATAACCGACGCAGGAGAGTTGCGGAGGGAACCAAAAAGCGCAGCTTTTGGGCGCCCGGTTGATGGGCTTGTTAGCTAGAAACTTTTGTAAGCTACATGACATTACCATCGCCATCGCCTCGTCATGGACAGTCAAGAGGAAAAGGGGGGGGCAGATCTATTTTTCAGCAAATAAACTCAGAAAATCAATCTGTCCCCTTTTCGCTCGTCCCCTGATCCTGCGCTAACACCAATCCATACTGGAAAAGCGCCATATCCATGACTCGAGCTGTCGGGTATGGGAGTTTAAGTCTTTCCGTTTTGAGGTTAAGAGTGGGCAGGTTTAACTCATGCACTACTCTCGCCAAAGCAGTGAGGCCTCTCCCGCTAGCACTAGTAATGGATAGGCGGCGAGGGAATAAATCGCGACAAGCAGAAATATAGAAGCGATCAAGCGCCGGAAATTCTCCCCAAATACCCATTAGAATTTTAGTCTTGAGGGTGTCCGTCCAGGATACATTCGATGCTAGTGATTCCATCGACTCGAACACTGAATCCAGCAAAGCTTGATTGTACGCCAACTTCGGAGCGCTAGGCGCGAAGTCAGCCATCTTTAGTTCGAAAAGCTCCGGGCCTTGTCCTTCGAAAAGCAGGGTGGCTAATGCTTTCATCAGATCTAGATTGCTGTTCTGCAAAAGCCCTGACGATCCGCGAAACATCCCCCAGTTAGCGAGATAGAAGCCTATGTGGAGGGCTGTTGTCTCCAGTTGATCGTCTGCGATGAGATCCCCCCAGCAACTGCGTCGCTCATCCCATATGTATTCGTAGAGAAATTCCCATGCTTTCAACCGTGGGTAGTCATTGTCAGGTGAAGGCTGGATGTTCTTGTAATAGGCTTCGGCGTAGGTCCTCACGTCAAATGTCATGGTCTTAGCTTCCTTTCTTGTTTGGGACTTCACTGCAGACGCGATTTTTTGGTAGTAGATGAATTAAGCGGAGCGTGACCGCAATTGCCATTGAATTTGTCTTCTGGCGGTTGAAAAGATGTCAACGAATAGCATTGCTGAGACGTCCGGTTCGAGGTTTGTGACGGGGAAGCCTGAAGACCTATTTCCGCCAATGATGAGTACCTTGATTGGCTTGCTGACATGTTTGGCAAAGTCATGCCGATAGGCGGTAGCTTGTTGGTAATCGTTGTAATTTAGCCCGTGGCTGGGGCGCTTAAACTCGATTAGAAGATACTCACCGTTGAGGTTTTCGCTGAGGAGAAGATCGGGTCGCATGGTGCCCAGTTCGCCTATGTATTTTTCGCTGAGATAATCTTCCACCTGGCGTTGCAGCGTTTTGTTCGAGCTGAAAAGCGAGTATTCGGGCCCTAGGATCCACAGGCTGTTTTCGATGGCTCGATGCATAGTAGCCTCAAGCGTGCTCGCGTTGCCGGCTAGAATCTCAAGCTGATCTAGGTATGCGGACCGCGCGCTGGCTTGCTCTACCAGAAAGGCCATATCCGCTAGGCCAAACTCGTTCAGCGAGTCAACGAGGGCAGAAATATCACGAGGCTTCGCTTCGGCAACATGCTCGAGAAGAATCCGGTAGTCGGAACGTTCTAGGGCTTCTAGGATAACGAATACGATAGGCTCGACTTTGCTCGGCACCTCGTCGTAGTACTTTTCCAAAACCTTTTTAATCGCCCTATCAGCGTACTCGCGCTTGAACTCTGGCATTCCAGCCAGTCGCTCATGAATTGTCTTCTGCAATCTAGCGTGGGCCAGCCGCATCTCCATCCCATGAGTTTCTGCGAACGCAGCTCTGAGTTTGCCTTGGACGTGCTCTGATACCTGATGGAATAGCTCGCTATTCTCTACCACCGCATCCCACCCGGCAGTGACGTGTTCACTCAAGCCGTCTGCGTCGATCTCCCCGAACATTTTCCTCAGCAGCTTTGGTGGGAAATCATCGGATTCATCCAAGCCGAAGAAGCTTGGTTTTCCAACCGCCTTACCATCCACCATCAACGTGATCCCCGGCTGCCGTAGGCCGGTCTTAGCATCACTGATTGCGAAGCGCAGATTCACATCCCCTGCTTCGGGGAGTGTGGCGCTATCTTCGGTGTAGGTGCCAGACAGATCGTCGATGGCCAAGAGCTTGCCATTGACGGTGATGTTGAAGTCTTTCTGTCGGCCGTATTCTTGAAGGAGGATCTGGCGAAGCTTATTGGCATCCGGATAAGCGAGTTCTTGATGTAGATCCGACAGAACAATCGTGGTGCCGTGAAGCTCCGGCGGACACGACAGCACCTCGGCAGCGATGGGCAAATGTTCAATATCAGCTTGTTTCTCAAGCTCTTTCAAACTCAAGGTAAAGCTAACTTCATTCCCTCGCGCGCGGGTCGTCAACGTCATTACTGACGCGGCCATCAGTCCTGCAAATTTGCCAATCCCTTTCCGGCCTTTGATTTGCCGCTGTTTGCCACCAGTTCGTAGGCCTCGTTTAGTGCGTCGGTCGGAGGCTATCTTGAGGTAATGAGCAGAGAGTTCTTGGGACGTCATTCCCGTACCGTCATCGGTAATTAAGATCGGGTCATCACTTAGAGGGGTGGGTAGGGTGATGGATACCTGCTCTGCGTCAGCGTCCCAAGCGTTATCCACCAGCTCTTTCAACGCCTTTTCCGTTGAGGAATACTCTTGGCTGAGCAAGGTGGCAAGACGTGAATCTACTTGGAAATGTAGTTTGTTCATGGTGTGGCATGTCCCTATTCACCATCGGCTCTAAAACGAGCCATATCATCAGGCATGACGCCTATATACAGTGATCTGTCGATAGTACGTTTTAACCGAGATAGCCGCGCATGGCAATTAGCTATTAGTGCGAGTAGCGGATTGTTGTAACGACAAAAACCTACCTTCTAGCAAACGCTTGGGCTTGTCGCATTTAGCGCTGTCAACCCGAAGTCTCGTGCCCCTTTTGAATTCAAATGACTGCGTCTGGCCGACTCCTGCCTATTACCCATGGGAAAATAATCGGCAACGTTCAAACTCTAGAGGTTTACTATGCCGCATGCTGCTCTGGATATTTTACGTGCAGGCCGACAACGTGCTGACGTTTTAAAATCCCCGATTCGATTCCATCGAGAGCCATAACTAGCTGATTTATTTATAGTTACTAGTTGGGGTACGCCGAATTTTCCAGCGAAATCCAGACGCCCGGAAAACCTGGCCTCGCCGAGACATACCGTTCGTCTGGTGCCGCACCATACAAAACGAAGCCCTCGTAGAAATACGAGGGCTTTGTTGTTTCTGGTACTTCCACTTTTTGTCCACACACTGGAATCTGTGGGAGCGAGCCTGCTCGCGATGAGTCCGTCAAACCCAACGACGATCTACTGACCGAGACAAAGGGCCACCTTTCCAAGGCACCAAAAACGAAGCAACCTCAACCAAACAGCATCTTTTGCCAATGATCCTCACCCACAATGGCAATCGAAGCTCCCGCCTCACGCAACTCCACTGCCTTCATGATCTTCGTTCCATAAGTACTGTGGCGCCACTGCTCATTACCCACGCTACCGACCACCAGGTAATGCACCTTCTTACTCACACCGCCCCCAATCAAACCACCTCGTTCTTCGACCAGAGCCTGACAATCCTTACGCGGCCCAAAGGCCATGACACCCGTAAATACAAACATCCGGCCATTCCATACCAAATCAGGGGTCGGTGAATCGAAAGGAAGGTCCGTAGGAGCAACGGCAACAGCACCGCCGACCTTCGCTCCCTCAATACCCACTCCAGAAAAACCACGCAGGATGTTAAGCAGCTCCAGGGACTCATCCTTGTCTAGAGCATCGTCCTGAAGCATGCACGCCAAACGCGAATACAGCAGATTGATCACCGGATCATTCAGATGCGCGAGATTGTTTTCCAACCATTGCTTTAGAAAAACCGCTTCCGTGATGTTCACAACACCGTCAGCCGTAATCCCAGCGGCCAACCCGACCAAGGCATCGGCGGCGCGTCGATCGATTCGGGCGCGGTTGAAGAATTGGCTGTTCTCGAACTCGTGGTGTAGATCCATTACGGGTTTTCCTTGAGGTGGGTACTGGTTTGATACCGAGGCATTAGCAAGTAGATGTTGTGTTCAACGCTAGCACCACTGCGCGCAGACACCCCATTTTTATACGTGCCGGCACCCTACAAAACAAAGCCCTCGTAGAAATACGAGGGCTTTGTTATTCCCGGGGTTTGAGTTTCTATACCCCGAGGGTTTCGATCAGTCGAATTCCGTCGATTCCGAAAGGTGCTCCCAAGCGTCGATTTCCGCCTGAAGATACGCAATCTTTTCGCGCACCAGCCTCACAGCATCCTTCCCCAGTAACAGATGAACCGGCGGCTTTTGCGCAGCCACCAGGGTCAACAATGCCTGCGCCGCTTTGTGCGGATCGCCGGCCTGCTTGCCACTTTTTTCTTCACGCGCCTTGCGGACCGGATCGAACACCGCATCGTACTCACTCAATGTGCGACTCGAACGGATCATCGAACGCCCCGCCCATTCGGTCCGAAACGAGCCCGGCGCCAGGGCGGTCACGTGGATGCCCAGACTTTCCACTTCTTTGGCCAGCGCTTCACTCACGCCTTCGAGGGCGAATTTGCTGCCGCTGTAGTAGGCGATGCCCGGCAACGTGATGAAGCCGGCCATGGAGGTGATGTTGACGATATGCCCGCTGCGCCGCTCACGCATACCGGGCAGAACTGCCTTGATCATTGCCACCGCGCCAAACACATTAACGTCGAACTGGCGCTGCATCTCGGTCAGAGGTGACTCTTCGAGGATGCCCTCATGACCATAACCGGCGTTGTTCACCAACACATCGATCTGGCCCACCTCGCGCAGAATATCGGCCACCAGCGGCTCAATCGCCGGGAAATCGGTGACGTCGAGCACGAACGCTTTGGCGCGACGGGCGTCCAGTGCTTCGAACGCAGCACGCTCGGATTCGCGCCGCACCGTCCCCACCACCGTGTGTCCCGCCGCCAGCGCTGCTTGTGAAAAAGCCAGGCCGAAGCCTGAACTGACCCCGGTGATCAGGAAAACCTTGTGAACGTGGGCATTCATGGTGTGCTCTCCAATGAAAACGCCGTCGACATTGATCGACGGCGCTGGGGACAGATCAGGTCTTAGTGACCCGCGCTCTGCCCACCATCCACATGCAGGATCTCGCCAGTGACAAAGTTGGCGCTATCCAGATAAACAACAGCCTGCGCAATATCACTGATCTCGCCCATATGCCCAACCGGGTGCAGATTCCCCAGCGCTTCATGAGTTTCCTCGCCATGCATTGGCGTCTTGATGATGCCTGGAGAAACCGCATTCACCCGAATCCCGCGCTTGGCGTATTCAATAGCCAAAGATTTGGTTGCCGCGTTCAAGCCACCTTTAGTCAGCGAAGCCAGTACCGACGGCACACCGTCAATCGCGTGGTCTGTCAGGCTGGTGGTGATGTTGACGACGTGGCCTTTGCCTTGTTTTTCCATCTCGTTGATCGCGAGTTGGGTGATGTAGAAGAAGCCGTTCAGGTTCACCGACAGCACGTTGGCGTAGTCTTCCGCGGTGTACGCGGTGAACGGCTTGGCAACGAAGATCCCGGCGTTGTTGACCAGGGTGTCGATGCGGCCGAAACGTGCGATGGCCTCACGGATGACTTGCTGGGCGACTTCCGGATTGCCGATGTCGCCCGCCACGGTGAGGATGTCCGGGTCGGTAGACGGTTTGATCGAACGCGAAGTGGCGACAACTTTGTAATCCAGATCACGGAAAGCTTTGACCATGCCTGCGCCGAGACCTTGGGAGGCGCCAGTAATGACGATGACTTTTTTCGAATTGCTCATGATGAACCTCAACTAATAAATGATGGTTTGAAAAAGTAAGTAATCAGGCTTCGGCGGGGGCCTTCGCCATTTGTCTCAACATCTGTTCGTAGTACTCGACCGACTGCGAACCGGACACCAGGTGACGACCGTTCAGCACCATGGCCGGAACCGAATTGATGCCACGCTGGCGGTAAAACTCTTCAAGCTCACGCACTTCTTTGGCGAACGCGCCGGACGCCAACACCTCTTGAGCAGCCGCCGCATCCAGTCCCGCTTCAGCAGCCAGACCCACCAGCGTCTCGCGATCGCTCGGGTTCTGGCCGTCGGTGAAGTAAGCGCGCAGCAGGATCTTCTTCAGTGCGACCTGCCGCCCTTCCTGCAACGCCCACATCAACAACCGGTGAGCATCAAAGGTGTTGTAGAAGTGCGTACGCTTCTCCAGTTCGAACTTGAAACCGATGGCCGCGCCGCGTTCGATCTGCATCGCTTTGCCGGCGGCGACGTCTTCGGCGGTTCGTCCATATTTGCGCATCAAATGCTCAACCGCTTTTTCGCCGACTGCCGGCATGTCCGGGTTCAACTCGAAGGGCTTGTAGGTCAGCTCCACCGATACTTCCCCAGCCACGTTCTCGATCGCCTGCTCCAGCGCCGTTGCGCCCAAGGCGCACCACGGGCACACCACGTCGGAGATGAAATCGATGGAGACGGTCGCGGTCATGACTTCCCCTCCGCCTCAGCCAGCTGCTTGCGGTACTGGGTGGTGGTGATGCCGGCGTAGCCCCAGTTATCGGTATCGACTTCTTCGATCACGATGTGGGTCAGGTGCGGATCCTTGTTGAGGACGCGTTGCAGGGTTTCAGTGATTTCGGCGATCACCTGAGCTTTCTGCTCAGAGGTAACGCCATCGCGGGTGATGCGTACGCTTACGAAAGGCATGAGGAATCTCCAAGTGACCTTCCCTTCGGAATGAATGGGTCGGCGTTGGAGTTCAATGTAGGGAGTTAGCTGGAGGGGATAAAGGTGGGGGCGGGAACATCATTAGTTACGCGGTGTAATGTATATGCGCGCGGAGTAATAGCTCTGATGGTCCCTTTCAGGCGATGACTAATCTGTAGGAATCGGCCCCCCCCCCCGTAGTCCAGTTTTTTACGTGTCGTTATTTTCCAGTTTCGGCGACACGTTCTTGTGATGTGTCGCTGACGACGACATGTACACCTCAATGCAATCCTCTGTTTGCCACGGGCGAACTTCAGAGCTCCGAACGGCGCGGCTCGCATTCATTTCGCGCGCTGACTCCAGTAGATCCTTCTGAAACTGGCGCAGTTCAACATCCATCTGATCTCTCCTCTGTGGAGCAACAAAGTATCAGCAGGCTTATCCAAATTGTGAAGAATTATGGCTGAGCAATAATTATTGCCCAGCCATAACGCTCACCAAAACCTGCAGCATTGCAGTGCGCTCAGGCCGGTTCCCAGTCTTTATGCTAAATTATGGCTGGCCAATAATTATGGCGTATCCATAAAAAGAGGTAATTGCATGAGCAGCATTTTTCAGCGCCCTGAACTGGCTGAAGAGATGGCGAACCAGCTTCTTAATCCGGGTGTGCTCGATGAAGGTTTACGCTCAGGTCTGTTTTTATCCGGCCTGCGCAGGACCGGTAAAACGACATTCCTGAGGAGCGACCTCATCCCTGCGTTGGAAGAAGAGGGGGCTCTGGTCATTTACGTCGACCTATGGAGTGACACGCTGGCCAATCCAGCAGCACTGGTGCATGACGCCATCCGTAAAACCCTGCAGCAGCTCCAAACACCAGGCTCTGGTTTGCTCGAGATGCTTAAGCGTGTCAGCGGTGTTGATGTAGGCGCTGCAGGATTCAAATTTGGTTTCAAACTCGACAGCATCGGGAGCTCAGGTGGGCCAACGCTGGCGCAGGCGCTGACAGAGGTTGTTGATCAAGCGAAAACCGATTTGGTGCTGATCATCGACGAAGTGCAGCATGCCATTTCTTCCGACGATGGCAATCAGCTGCTTCTGGCACTCAAAGCTGCTCGTGATGCGATCAATCCTCGACCCGATACGCCGGGTTACTTTCTGTTTATTGGAACGGGATCGCACAGGGCGCAAGTCAGCGAGCTCACGGCAAAGAGGAACCAGGCGTTTTCTGGTGCGACATCGACAGCGTATCCAGTACTAAAAGGGGATTACGTTGAATACCTGCTTAACCGGCTCGCTGCGACGGTGAAGAAAGAAAAGCTACCTTCACTCAAAGTCGCCATCGAAGCATTCAATACCTTGGGGAATCGGCCTGAGGAAATGCTCAAGGCGCTCAGACAACTCATGCAGCAAGACGGCGATCCCGATCTTTTCTTACCGGTTATCGCTAGCACTTTGCGCTCCGCGGCGGCCAGCATCGAACTAGAAAAAGTGGAGCTGCTAGGTAGTTTGGCTCAGGCTATTTTCAACAAAATCGCGTCAACGGAAGGTGATGCCCGGGGCATTTTTTCCATCGATGCTGCAGCTGAGTATTCGAAGATCGTCGGCCGTGAGGTGCGCGTTGAAGAAATTCAGCCAGTGGTAATTGCACTGGTTGCCGAGAACATCATCATGCGGCGCGGGCATGGAATTTATGCGATTACGGACCAGTTTGTTCAGGAGATTTGGTTGGAAGAACGAGCGCTGATTGATGCTAGCTAGCGATCTCTACGCTGTTGCCGTTGCTTGTCGAACCAATCAATTCCACACCGACGCCACCACCTAGCCACGATTGCGCATCCTGCTCCCTCAAGCTACCTTCAGACCGTCGCTGCCAATTCAGCGACCGGGCCTGAGAACTCGAATTCGATGCAGAAACCAACCGGAGTTCTCCTTATGCATGCCCGCAATCTATTCAAAATTTTCGCTACTACTACACCGGGTCACGCCCACCACCGCCCAAAAACCGGAGGTGCCCAATGACCAACCCCCAAGACCTGAAAACCATCGGCCTCACCCCTTTCTCCTTCCACGGCAACCAACCGCTGTTCCGCATCAACGGCGGTGTCCCGATCATCCAGGCCCTCTCCCACGCCTCAGATCTGCTCCACATCGCCAAACTTCTCGCATCTGACGCCGCCATGGTTCGTGATACCGACCGGCATGCCTGGGCGTCGCATTTTTTGCAGGAGATGAGTAAGGCGATCATCGATGACGTAGCGAAGGTGCTCGATGCACCGGGTAACAATCGCAGCCAGTAATATCGTCAAATAAACCTACGCCGCAAACATGGAAATGTATGGTCAGCCCATCTCCTGCAACCTCATTGGCTGTTTTCGGTAGAGCTGGCTTGCGCTAATGTATCCGGGCTCATTGTGAGCGTTGCGGTAACAACGCTCGGCCCTCGATGAGTAGCC
>Ga0255334_1000729_pt1 | contig 21037 bp, 15 predicted proteins | sample EtOH5_35cm_T3_12_FD_202080 | JGI IMG/M metagenome (GOLD analysis project Ga0255334, IMG submission 202080) | Sandy soil microbial communities from University of British Columbia, Vancouver, Canada - EtOH5_35cm_T3_129 | ecosystem: Engineered > Artificial ecosystem > Sand microcosm > Unclassified ...
TGACCACCAGGTCGTCGATCGAGCCGATCCGTTCATCGGCGGGGTTGCTGACCGCGGCGCCGATGATTCGGCTGCCGCGCAGCCCGCCGGTCAGGCGAAGCGAATCGACCGCCACGAGGTTGGAGCTCGAAGGGTTGGTTGAGGCGGCAGGGGTCGGGGTTTGGGCAAAGGCGGGGGCGGCGCCGAGGGTGGCGGCGAGGATGAGCGTGGGAATGCGATGGCGCATGGCGTGAAATCCTTCCGTTGAGCCTGCCGCTTGTTGCGGCATGCAGTTGCAACGCCGTGCATCCAGCGGGGGTTTCGGGTATGAAGCCATGCAACCTGCCCGACCGCGCCTACGTTTCCGATGCGTATGCAACGCAACGCTAGAAGGACCATCATCATGGGTACCAGCACCGAACGCGCCATCGGCGCCGCTGAAGACACCGTCGCCGGCCTGCGCCGCAAGGTCGAATCGGTCATGGACGAACAGGTGACCCCGGCCCTGGCCGAGGTCGCCGGAACGGTCCAGGCCAAGGCCGAGGACGTCTATGGCCGCGCCAAGGCCGAGGCCGACACCATCGCCGAACACATCCGCAACCGCCCCCTGACCTCGGTCGCGATCGCGGCCCTGACGGGTTTCGTCATCGCCCGCATCTTCGGACGCTGAGGCGATGCGGGCCTTGCGCCTCGCGGTGCTCGCGCTGGAGGCGGAAGGCCTGCACATGCGCATGGCGGCCCGGCGGCTAGGCCGCCGGGCCGCTCTGGGCGCGGTGGCCGCGGTCGCCGCGATTGCCTGTTATGCGGTTCTGCATGTGCTGGCCTGGCATGCCCTCGCCAATTCATTGGAACCGGTGCCTAGGGCGGCCGTCCTGGCCGGCTTCGACGCGGTGTTGGCGATCATCCTGGCCTGGATCGCAAGCCGCGACACCGAAACCCAGGCCGAGCGCGAGGCCCGCGCGGTGCGCGACGTCGCTTTGAGCGGGGCGAGCCATGCCCTGCTGCCGGCGGGCTGGACCCAGGCGATCGCGGTGGGGCGCGTTCTGGCCGCGATGGCGGGAAGCCGCATCCAGCGGTGACGCCCTGGCCGTGGCCGCGCGGGGATGGTCGGGCCTTGGTGCGCGGCGCGGGGTTTGCCAAACTCCCGGCATGGCCGAAACCCTGACATGATTCCGCAATCCATCACCTTTTGGCTCAATGGTCACAAGGTGGTGCTGCCGCCTGCGACCCGGCCGGCGCAGAGCCTGCTCGACTGGCTGCGCGGCCCCGCGGGGCTCCGCGGCACCAAGGAAGGCTGCGCCGAAGGCGATTGCGGCGCCTGCACCATCGTCCTGGAGCAGCCCGACGGCGCCCGGGTTCCGCTCAACGCCTGCCTGACCCTGCTCGGCCAGATGCATGGCCGCGCGATCCGCACCGTCGAGGGCCTGCGCGACCCCGCCGGCGCCCCGCATCCGGTCGCGCGGATCCTGGCCGAGCATGACGGCACCCAATGCGGCTTCTGCACGCCGGGCTTCGTCATGGCGGCCTGGGCGGCGCTGGCGGCGCCGGGCGATCCGCATGAGGCGGTCGCCGGGAACCTCTGCCGCTGCACCGGCTATCGCCCGATCGTCGCCGCCATGGCGGCGATGCGCCAGACGCCGATGCCGCCGATGCCGCCAGGGCCGCCCGGCGCGTTCGATGCCGGCGCCACCCTGTTTCAGGCCGAAGGCCAGGGTTTTCATCTCCCGCGCGATCTCCCTACGCTGCTCTCCCTGCGCGCCGCCCATCCCGAGGCCTGGCTGCTTGCCGGGGGGACCGATCTCGGCCTGCGCGTGTCGGAGCATCGCGAGCGGCCGCCGCTGGTCATCTGTCTGCTGGCGGTGCCGGAGCTGCAGCGGTTGCGGATCGACGACAAGACGATCCGCATCGGCGCCGGACTTGCCTATCACCGGCTGCTTGCCGCCTTGCGCGGGCTCGACGATCCCGTCGCACTGCCTTTCGCGCGGCTGCTGGCGCGGCTGGGCAGCGCGCAGATCCGCGGCCTGGGCACACTTGGCGGCAATCTCGGTACCGCCTCGCCGATCGGCGATGCGCTGCCGCCGCTGGTGGCGCTGGGGGCGGAGGTGATCCTTGCCTCGCTGCGCGGCACCCGCCGGCTGTCGGTCGAGGCTTTCCTGACGGGCTATCGGACGAATGCGCTGGCGCCGGATGAGGTGATGACCGAGATCTGCCTCCCCCGCGCCGCCGCGGGCGATGTCGTGGCGATGGAAAAACTGTCCCGTCGCCATGACCAGGACATCACGGCGGTCGGGCTTTCGGCCTGGCTGCGGATCGTCGGCGGAAGGGTGCGGGCAGCGCGCATCGCGGCCGGCGGCCTCGGGCCCAAGGTACTGCGGGCGGCGGCGGCCGAACATGTCCTGATGGGGGCACCCTGGTCGCTCGCGACGGTGCGCGCCGCGGCCGCCGCGCTGGACCGCGACATCGCGCCGCTGGATGACCTGCGCGGCAGCGCCGCCTGGCGGCGGGCCGCGGCCGCCGGGCTGCTGGAACGGGTCTGGTGGCGCGAGACCCGCCCCGATGTCGAACCGATGTCGCTGGAGAGCCTGTGATGGACGGCGGCACCCGCGCCAGCGGCATGGGGGCGGCGCTGCGCCACGACAGCGCCTTGCGCCATGCGACCGGGGAAGCGGGCTTCATCGACGACCTGCCGGAACCGCCCGGGCTGCTGCATGGCGCGCTGGTGCTGAGCACCGAGGCGCATGCGCAGATCGAGGCCATCGACCCCGCCCCGGCGCTGGCGCTGCCCGGCGTCGTCGCCGTCTTCACCGCGCGCGACCTGGCCGGGCGCAACGACATCTCCGGCAGCGGCAATGGCACCGAGCCGCTGTTTGCCGAAAGCCTCGCGGAGCATTGGGGCCAGGCGCTGGGGCTGGTGGTGGCGACGGATCGCGACGCCGCGCTGGCCGGGGCGGCGGCCGTTGGCCTTACGCTGCGGGGCCTGCCGCCGGTGCTGGATCTGGCCGCGGCGGTTGCGGCCAAAAGCCTGTTGATGCCGTCGCAGATCCTCGCGCGCGGCGATGTCGCGGCCGGGCTGGCGCAGGCGCCGCTGACGGCGACGGGGGAATTCCGCTGCGGCGGACAGGAGCATTTCTACCTCGAGGGCCAGATCGCCATCGCGACGCCGCTGGAGGATGGCGACATGCTGGTGCAGTCCAGCACCCAGCACCCGACCGAGGTGCAACACATCGTCGCGCGCGTGCTCGACTGCCCGCAGAACCGCATCACGGTGCAATGCCGCCGGATGGGCGGCGCCTTTGGCGGCAAGGAGAGCAATGCCTCCTGGGTCGCCGCCGCCGCCGCACTGGCGGCGCGCGCCACCGGCCGGCCCGTGAAGCTGCGGCTGACGCGAAAGGCCGACATGGCCGCGACCGGCAAGCGCCACCCCTTCCGGTTCCGCTGGACCGCCGGGTTTTCGCCGGAGGGGCGGATCTCGGCGCTGGAGGCGCTGCTCGCTGCCGATGGCGGGCATACGCTGGACATGACGCCGGGGGTGATATTCCGCGCGCTGACCCATGCGCTGAACGCCTATGACGTGCCGGTGGTGCGGATCGAGGGCCTGGGCTGCAAGACCAATACCGTCAGCAACACCGCCTTCCGCGGCTTCGGCGGGCCGCAGGGCGTGCTGCTGATGGAGGAGGTGTTTCGCGCCATCGCCGCCGCCACCGGCCTCGATGTCGAAGCCGTGCGTGCAAAGAACATGGCCGGCGCCGAGAACGGCGACCAGACGCCCTATGGCCAGGCGCTGGATGGCGCGCTGATTCGCCGCGTGCATGCCGAGGCGCTGGCCGCGAGCGGCTGGGCGGGGCGGCGCGCGGCCATCGATGCCTTCAACGCCGAGCATCCGACCCTGCGAAAAGGCCTCGGCAGTTTCGCGCTGGCCTTCGGCATCTCCTTCGGCGCGATGCATATGAACCAGGCCGGCGCGCTGGTGCATGTCTATGAGGATGGCTCGGTCCGGCTGAACCATGGCGGCACCGAGATGGGGCAGGGGCTGTTCATCAAGATCGCCCAGGTCGTCGCCAGCGCCTTCGGCGTGCCGGTCGAACAGATCCGCATCACCGCGACCAGCACCGGCGAGGTCCCCAATACCTCGCCCACCGCCGCCAGCACCGGCAGCGACCTCAACGGCTGGGCGGCGCATCTGGCGGCCAGCGCGATCCGCGACCGCATGGCCGCGGTCGCCGCCGGGATCTGGGCCGTGGATTCCGCGGAGATCGGCTTCGAGGACGGCATGGTCCGCGCCGGCGGCAACCAGTCGATGAGCTTTGGCGAGCTGGCCCATGCCTGCGTCCGCCGCCGCGTCTCGCTTTCCGCCACCGGCTACTACAAGACGCCGGACATCCACTGGGATCCGGTGGCGATGCGCGGACAGCCCTTCTTCTATTTTTCCTATGGCGCCTCGGTCGCCGAGGTCGTCGTGGACCGGCTGACCGGGGAGCATCGCTGCCTCGGCGCCTGGCTGGTGCAGGATTGCGGCAGGAGCCTGAACCCCGCGGTGGATCGCGGTCAGATCGAGGGCGCCTTCATCCAGGGCATGGGCTGGCTGACCAGCGAGGAGCTTTACTGGGACCAGGCCGGCCGGCTGCGCAGCCTCGGGCCCAGCACCTACAAGATCCCTGGGTCGCGCGACGTGCCGCCGGTCTTCGAGACGAAGATCCTGGAAGGCAGCCCGGCCCGCGCCGATACGATTTTCCGCAGCAAGGCGGTCGGCGAGCCACCGCTGATGCTGGCGACCGCGGTCTGGAATGCGTTGTGCGATGCGACGGGCGCCACCAGCCTGGACCTGCCGGCGAGCCCGGAACGCGTGCTGGCCGCGATCCGCGCAAGCGGCAGGTAGCCCAGGGGCCACCTGCCGCCGCGGGTCTTCAGTCCGCGTAGGCGCCGGCGGCCTGGATGATCGGGCGCCACTTGGCGATATCCGCCTGCCAGAAGGCGCGGTGGAAATCGGGTGTCGCTTGTTCCTGCGGCACCGGCGCGGTGCCGAGATCGGCAAAGCGCGCGATCAGCCGCTCGTCACGCAGCGCCGTCTGCAGCGCCTGCGACAGCCGGTCGAGGATCGGCCGCGGCGTGCCGCGCGGCGCATACATTCCATGCCAGACCGTGACCTGGAAGCCGGGCAGCCCGGCCTCGCTGGCGGTCGGGATTTCCGGCAGCGAGGCGAGCCGCTGCGATGTGGTGACGGCAAAGGCCTTCACGGTATGGCCGCGGATCTGTTCCGTGGTGTTGGTGGTCTGGTCGCAGAGCAGATCGACGGTGCCGGCGATCAGATCGCTGACCGCCGGGGCAGTGCCGCGATAGGGCACCGTGGTGATCTGCACGCCAAGCGCCGTCTGGAACAGCAGCCCGCAGAGATGGCTGGCCGCGCCGATGCCGGCATTGGCGAGGTTGATCTTGTCGCGGTCGCGCCGGATCACCGCGATGGCCTCGGCGAGGTTCGCGGCCGGGAAGCGCGGGGTGGCGATGATCGTCATCGGCACTTCGGTGACGAGGCCGATGGTCTCGAACCCATCCACCGCATCATAGGGCAGGCGGCGATACAGGGTCGGGGTGGTGGCCATCCCGATATGATGCAGCAGCAGCATATAGCCGTCCGGCCGGGCCGCCGCCACGCGGGCGGCACCCAGCGTGCCGCCGGCGCCGCCGACATTCTCGACCACGACCGACTGGCCGAGGTCGCGCGACATGGCCTCGGCGACGAGGCGCGTCACGGTATCGGTCGGCCCGCCGGCAGAGAAGGGCACGACGATGGTGATGGGGCGGTTGGGATAGGTCTGGGCCGCGGCGGGCAGCGCCAGCAGCGCCCCAACGACAGCGGTGGCAAGGACACGACGCAACATTGGATGTTTTTCCTCCGGGAATGGGCAGGCGACGCCATGGCGGCGATCTGCGGCCGCTGCCCCGGGGGGCAGGCGGCCGGCAGGCTCGACCGATACCATCTTGTGCTTCTTGCCGAAGTGAAGCGCCAGGACAATGCCCGGAGTCATCCCCTGTCGGCGCGGGGCGATGGCGCCGTCAGGCGTCCATCTTCAGGGCGGCAATGAAGGCCGATTGCGGGATCTCGACCTTGCCGAACTGCCGCATCCGCTTCTTGCCTTCCTTCTGCTTGTCCAACAGCTTGCGCTTGCGGCTGATGTCGCCGCCATAGCACTTGGCGGTCACATCCTTGGACATCGCACCGATCGTCTCGCGCGCGATGACCTTGCCGCCGATCGCCGCCTGGATGGGGATCTTGAACAGCTGGCGGGGGATCAGATCCTTCAGCTTCTCGCAGATCGAGCGGGCGCGCCGGTCGGCCGCCGAGCGATGCGCCATGAAGGAGAGCGCATCCACCGGCTCGTTGTTCACCAGGATGCTGATCTTCACCAGATCGCCTTCCTCATAGCCATCGACCGCGTAGTCGAAGCTCGCATAGCCGCGGCTGATGGATTTGAGGCGGTCGTAGAAGTCGAAGACCACCTCGTTCAGCGGCAGCCGGTAGACCGCCATGGCACGGTTGCCGACATAGGTGAGGTCGATCTGCACGCCGCGCCGCTCGCTGCACAGCGCCAGCACCGAGCCGAGATATTCGTCGGGCACGAAGATGGTCGCCTTGATCCAGGGCTCCTGGATCGACTTGATCTGGCTGGGGTCCGGCATGTCGGCCGGGTTGTGCAGCTCGATCTCCTCGCCGTTGTTCTTGGTCAGCTTGTAGACGACCGAGGGCGCGGTCGCGATCAGGTCCAGGTCGAATTCCCGCGACAGCCGTTCCTGCACGATCTCCAGATGCAGCAGGCCCAGAAAGCCGCAGCGGAAGCCGAAGCCGAGGGCAGCACTGCTCTCAGGGTCGAAGTGGAAGGAGGAATCATTCAGCCTGAGCTTGCCGAGGGATTCCCGCAGCTTTTCGAATTCATCCGCATCGGTCGGGAACAGCCCGCACCAGACCACCGGGATGGAGGGTCGGAAGCCCGGCAGCTGTTCGGTCGCCGGCGCGCGGTCATCGGTGATGGTGTCGCCAACGTTGCAATCGGCCACCGTCTTCATCGCGGCGGTGATATAGCCCATCTCGCCGGGGCCGAGGTCGTCCACCGGCAGCATCTTCGGCGTGAAGACGCCGATGTCGTTCACCGGATGCGCGGTGCCCTTGGCCATCAGCCGGATACGCATGTTGCGCCGCAACCGGCCCTGCTTCACCCGCACCAGGATGACGACGCCGAGGTAGGGGTCGTACCAGCTGTCCACCAGCAGCGCCTGCAAGGGCTTGGTCTCATCGCCCGTGGGCGAGGGCAGGCGGGTGACGATCGCCTCCAGCACGCCTTCGATGTTCAGCCCGGTCTTGGCGCTGATCATCACCGCGTCATCGGCGGGCAGGCCGATCACATCCTCGATCTGCTGCTTCACCCGGTCGGGTTCGGCGGCGGGCAGGTCGACCTTGTTCAGGATCGGCACGATCTCGTGGCCGGCATCCAGCGCCTGGTAGACATTGGCAAGCGTCTGCGCCTCGACCCCCTGGGAGGCATCGACTACCAGCAGCGAGCCTTCGCAGGCCGCGAGGCTGCGCGAGACCTCATAGGCGAAATCGACGTGGCCCGGCGTGTCCATCAGGTTCAGGACATAGGTGACGCCATCCTTGGCCGGATATTCCAGCCGGACGGTCTGCGCCTTGATGGTGATGCCGCGCTCGCGCTCGATGTCCATGCTGTCGAGCACCTGCTCCTTCATCTCGCGATCGGCGAGACCGCCGCAGAACTGGATCAGCCGATCGGCCAGGGTGGATTTCCCATGGTCGATATGCGCGATGATCGCGAAGTTGCGGATGCGGGCGAGCGGGGTGTCGGTCATCGAGGTCCGTATATCGGGCCGCGGGGAGAAAGTCCCGGCCCGCGCCGAGGTGGCACATAGGGCCGCGGCGCCCGAAAGCAAAGCGGGCGGCGGCCGACGGCCTCAGTCGCTGGCCATGACCTTCACATAGCTGCCGGGGGCGGGCTCGATCACCGCCAGCGCGCCGTCGCCGGGAACCCGGGCCGGGACCTCGGCCTTGTCCAGCGCCAGAATCCAGCGCTGCCAGTCCGGCCACCAGGAGCCGGCGAGCTCGGTCGCCCCTTCCAGCCAGGCCTCGGCGGTCGCGGGTTTCTCGTCGCTGATCCAATGGCTGTACTTGCCCGCGGCCGGCGGATTCGCCACGCCGGCGATATGGCCCGACGCGGCCAGCACGAAACGCACCGGCCCGGAATAGATCTGGGTCGCGCGATAGGCGCTCTTCCAGGGCGCGATATGGTCTTCGCGGGTGGCGAGGATGTAGCTCGGCACCTTGATCTTCCGCAGGTCGAGCTTGACCCCCAGCAATTCCACGGCACCGGGCTTCACCAGGTCGTTCTGCTGGTACATCCGCCGCAGATAGAAGGAATGCATCTTCGCCGGCATGCGGGTGCTGTCGCTGTTCCAGTACAGCAGGTCGAAGGGGAAGGGTTCCTGTCCCAGCAGATAGTTGTTCACCACGAAGGACCAGATCAGGTCATTGGCGCGCAGCATGTTGAAGGTGCCGGCCATTTCCGAGCCTTCGAGGAAGCCGCGCCTGGTCATCTTGTCTTCCAGCGCCTGCAGCTGTTCCTCATCGATGAAGACGCTGAGCTCGCCGGCTTCCTCGAAATCGACCATGGTCGCGAAGAAGGTCGCGGATTTGATGCGGGTGTCGCGCTTGGCCGCCATATGCGCCAGTGTCGCCGCAAGCAACGTGCCGCCCAGGCAATAGCCGATGGCGTTGATGTTCCTCTCGCCGGTCGCCTCTTGGATCGCCTCCAGCGCCGCATAGGGGCCGAGCCGCATGTAATCGTCGAACCCCAGCTCCGCCAGCGTCTCGTCCGGATTGACCCAGGAACAGACGAAGACGGTATGGCCCTGGTCCACCGCCCAGCGGACGAACGAATTCCGCGGCCGCAGGTCGAGGATATAGTACTTGTTGATCCAGGGCGGCAGGATCAGAAGCGGCCGCTTCAGCACCTTTTCCGTCGTCGGATTGTACTGAATGAGCTGCATCAGCGCATTCTGGTAGACGACGCTGCCCGGGGTGACGGCGATATTCTCGCCGACGGTGAATTTGGTGCGGTCGACCATGCTGATCTGCAGGCTGCCGCGACCGCGTTCGAGATCGCCGAGCAGGTTCGACAGCCCCTTGAGCAGGTTCTCGCCGCCGGTCTCGACGGTGCGGCGCAGCACCTCGGGGTTGGTCAGGGCGAAATTGGTCGGCGACAGCGCGTCGACGAATTGCCGGGTGTAGAAATCCACCTTCTGGGCCGATTTCTCGTCCAGCCCCTCGGCCGAGGCAGCCGCGGTCTGGAAGAAGCGGGCCGAGAGCAGGTAGGACTGCTTGATGAAGTCGAAGATCTCGTTCTCGCGCCAGGCCTCGTCCTTGAAGCGCTTGTCCTTGGGATCCTCGGAAATCACATCGCCGGTCGCCTGGCCCATGATGCGCCGCGCGGTGTGCTGCCACAGCGTCATGTAATCCTGCCAGAAGCCGATCTGCGCCTGCATCAGCCGCGCCGGGTTTGTCATCAGCCGCGTCGTCATCTCCATGAAGGCGCCGGCGAGGTTCAGCGGGTCGGAGGCGCCGCCCGTGCCGCAATCGGCCTGACGCTTCAGGAAGTCCTGGACAATGCGCTGCCCGCGCTCGGCGACATCGGCCATGGTGCGTGACACGACAGCCGGGTCGGGCAGGCGGAAACCGGAGGGGGTGTCATCCTGGGCCATGCGGCGTTCTCGTCTTCTTCTTTCGGTGGGGCCCCGACAGAGCAGCCGCGACGCTTTCGCCAGGCTGCGTTATGGGGCACATGCTGGCCCTATGGACAACCGACGCGGCATGAGCTTCCTGCGTGCGACATCTTCAGCGCGCCTTGAACCTAGGGGCCACGTGATGCCCCGGCAAGCGCAGCCCCGCGAGGGGGCGGAAGCGCTGCTGCGCCTCGCCGCGGTTCTGCTGCTTCCGGCCCTGCTGCTCGGCGGCTGCGTGGGCAGCCCGGGTGAAGGCGCCGCGGAATTCTTCGACAATGCCACGGGGCGCGCGATCGAAAGGCGCGGCCTGCCCCCGGGCAGCGACCGGCCTTTCCGTAACCTTTCCGAAGTGCCGCCGCGGCCAAGCCGCCCGGATGACGCGACCCGCGCCGCCCTGACCCGGCGGTTGGAGCAGGAGCGGGCAGGGGCCTCGGCCCCGCTGCAGGCCAGCGCCGGCCTGCTGCCGCCGCCGCCGCAAGGCGCCTCGACTCAGGTGCCGCTGGCGCCGCCCGCCCCGGCCGCCCTGCGCGCCGTCCCGGCGGTGGCCCGGTCGTCGCCGCCCGAGGCTCGGTCGTCGCCGCCCGAGGCTCGGTCGTCACCGCCTGGGGCCGCGGCCCCCGCGCGCCTGCTGCCGGTCGATCCGGGCAGCGTGCCACCGCCGCCGCCGCGGCCGCTGCCGGCCGATCCCGGGCTGCCCCCACCGCCGCCCTCGATCCGCTGAGCTTGCCCGGCCTGCCCGTGTTCTTTGGGGGGCTCTCTCGCCCTGGCAGCCCCGCGCCTGTATCCTGCGGCACGGACTCTTCCGCCCCCAAGAAAAGACCAGACCAGAATGACCGAGGAATTCCACCGCATCCGCCGCCTGCCGCCCTATGTCTTCGCGGAGGTCAACACGGCCAAGGCCCGCGCCCGGGCCGCAGCGGAGGACATCGTGGACCTCGGCATGGGCAATCCCGACAGCCCGACGCCGCCGCATATCGTGGCCAAGCTGATCGAGGCGGTGCAGGACCCGCGCACCCATCGCTATTCCATGTCCAAGGGCATCCCGGGTCTGCGCAAGGCCCTGGCCGGCTATTACGACCGCCGGTTCGGCGTGAAGCTGGACCCGGAGACCGAGGTCGTCGCGACCCTGGGCAGCAAGGAAGGCCTGGCCAATCTCGCCCAGGCGATCAGCAGCCCGGGCGACACCATCCTGGTGCCAAATCCCTCCTACCCCATCCACCAGTTCGGCTTTATCATCGCCGGCGCCTCGGCCCGCTTCATCCCCTATACACCCGATGACGCGATGCTGGCGGCGATCGACCGCGCGGTGCGCCATTCGGTGCCCAAGCCCACGGCGCTGATCGTGAATTTTCCGTCCAACCCGACGGCGCTGCTGGCCAGCCGCGAATTCTACAAGGATCTGGTGGCGCTCGCGCTGAAGCACGAGCTCTTCATCCTCTCCGACCTTGCCTATGCCGAGCTGTATTTCGGCAGCGAGCCGCCGCCCTCGGTGCTGGAAATCCCCGGCGCGATGGAGTGCACGGTGGAATTCACCTCGCTGTCCAAGACCTACAACATGCCGGGCTGGCGCATGGGGTTTGCCGCCGGCAACCAGCGGCTGATCTCGGCCCTGGCGCGGGTCAAATCCTACCTGGACTATGGCGCCTTCGCGCCGATCCAGATCGCCGCCGCCGCCGCGCTGAACGGGCCGCAGGACTGCGTCGCGGATATGCGCGTGCTCTACAAGGAACGCCGCGACGTGATGGTGAAGGGGCTGCACAACGCCGGCTGGGATGTGCCGAGCCCGGATGGCTCGATGTTCCTCTGGGCGCCGATCCCCGAACGCTTCCGGCACCTGGGTTCGGTCGGCTTCTCCAAGCTGCTGCTGGACAAGGCCAAGGTCGCGGTCGCACCGGGCCTCGGCTTCGGCGAACACGGCGACGGCCATGTTCGCATCGCGCTGGTCGAGAACAACCACCGCATCCGCCAGGCGATGCGCGGCATCAAATTCTTCCTGCAGGGCGACAATGCCGGCCCGACCGATCCCGCCGCGGCGAAGGAGTTGAGCGGCGCATGACCCATCCGCTTGCGATCGGCATCGCCGGCCTCGGGACCGTCGGTGCCGGTGTCATGGCCGTGCTGCGCGACAATGCCGATATCATTGCTGCCCGCGCCGGACGGGATATCGCGGTCACCGCCGTCTCCGCCCGCGACCGCACGCGGGACCGCGGCGTCGCGGTCGCGGGGCTCCGCTGGTATGAGGACCCGGTGGCCCTGGCCGCCGATCCCGCGGTCGATGTCATCGTCGAATGCATCGGCGGCAGCGAAGGCCCGGCCCGTGCGCTGGTCGAGGCAGCCCTGGAGGCCGGCCGGCCCGTGGTCACCGCCAACAAGGCCTTGATGGCGACGCATGGCGCGGCCCTCGCCGCACTCGCCGAACAGCGCGGCGTGCCGCTGGCCTTCGAGGCCGCTGTCGCCGGCGGCATCCCCGCGATCAAGGCGATCCGCGAGGGTCTGGCGGCCAACCGCCTCTCCCGCGTCACCGGCATCCTGAATGGCACCTGCAACTACATCCTGACCTCGATGCGGGAGAAGGGGCGCGAGTTTTCCGAGGCGCTGGCCGATGCCCAGCGCCTGGGTTACGCCGAGGCCGATCCGGCCATGGACGTGGATGGCACCGATGCCGCCCACAAGCTGGCGATCCTGGCGGCTTTGGCCTTTGGGCGTCCCGTGGCCTTCGACGATGTGCATGTCGAGGGCATCCGCGGCGTCTCGGCGCTGGATATCCGCCTCGCCGACGACCTCGGTTATCGCATCAAGCTGCTCGGCATTGCCCGCTGCGGCAAGAACGGCATCAGCACCCGGGTGCATCCCTGCATGGTGCCGGCAGCACATCCGATCGCCTCGGTCGAGGGCGTCTTCAACGCCGTGGTGGCGGAGGGCGATTTCGTCGGCCGCGTCGTGCTGGAAGGCCGCGGCGCCGGCGCCGGGCCGACCGGCAGCGCGATCGTCGCCGACCTCATCGACATCGCCCGCGGCCGCCACACCCCGGTCTGGGGTGCTGCCGAGGCGGCGCTGCGCCCGCTCGCCACCGTGCCGATGTCGGACCACGCCGGTCCCTATTACCTGCGGCTGATGGTCGTGGACCGCCCCGGCGTGATCGCCGATGTCACCGGCGTGCTGCGCGACCATGGCATCAGCCTGGAATCGATGATCCAGCGCGGCCGCAGCCCGGCCGAGGCGGTGGCGGTCGTCCTCGTCACCCATGAATGCGGGGAGGCCGCGATGTCGGCTGCCCTTTGCCGCATCGCCGCCCTGGATGCCGTGCTCGAAGCACCCGCGGTCATCCGCATCGAAAGCCTTTAGGGGAACCCAAGCCATGATCCGCGACAGCACCCCGGTTGACCGCAACCTCGCCCTCGAACTGGTCCGCGTGACCGAGGCCGCGGCCCTGGCCGCCAGCCGCTGGATCGGCCGCGGCGACAAGAACGCCGCCGATGGCGCGGCCGTGGACGCCATGCGCCGCGCCTTCGACACCGTCGCCGTCTCCGGCACCGTAGTGATCGGCGAGGGCGAGATGGATGAGGCGCCGATGCTCTTCATCGGCGAGAAGGTCGGCCTCGGCTGGCAGCATGGCGGCCCCGAGGTCGATATCGCCGTCGATCCGCTGGAAGGCACCTCGATCACCGCCAAGGGTGCGGAGAATGCCATCGCGACGCTGGCGGTCGGCCAGCCCGGCAGCTTCCTGCATGCGCCCGACATCTACATGGACAAGATCGCGGTCGGCCCCGGCCTGCCGGATGGTGTCGTGCACATCGATGCCTCGCCTGCCGAAAACCTCCACGAACTCGCCAAGGCGAAGAAATGCGAGATCGGCGATCTGATGGTCTGCATGCTCGACCGCGACCGCCACAAGGCGATGATCAAGGCCTGCCGCGACGCCGGCGCCCGCATCACGCTGATCGGCGATGGCGATGTCGCGGGCGTCGTCGCGGTGAGCCAGCCGGAAGCCGGCATCGACCTCTACATCGGCTCGGGCGGTGCGCCGGAGGGGGTGCTGGCGGCCGCGGCGCTGCGCTGCATCGGCGGCCAGATGCAGGGCCGCCTGCTGTTCGAGAATGACGAGCAGATCGCGCGCGCCGCCTCCATGGGCATCACCAACACGCATATGATCTACACCGTCGAGGATATGGCGCGCGGTGACGTCATGTTCTCCGCGACGGGCGTGACCAATGGCGCGATGCTGCGCGGCGTGCGTCGCGGCCCGGCGATGGCGGTGACGCATTCGATCGTGATGCGCAGCGCCACCGGCACGGTCCGCTATGTCGAGGCCCACCACAACTTCGCCCTCAAGCCGCGGGCCTTCCTTGCCTGACGGCGTCTTGCCGCAGGAGCCCGCTTTCGGGATTGCGGCAAGCCTGACCGGCCGGGCCTGGCTCTGGCGCCACGGCGAGGCGCGCATCGCCGCCGCCCTGGCCGAGCGCCATGCGCTGCCGGGGCTGGTTGCCGCCGTCCTGGCGGGGCGCGGCATCGGGATCGAGACCGCACCCGATTTCCTGGCGCCGACGCTGCGTGCGCTGATGCCGGACCCGGCGAGGCTGAAGGACATGGATCTGGCGGCCGATCGCATCGCCGCGGCGATCCGCTCCGGCGAAAAGGTGGCGGTCTTCGGAGATTACGACGTGGATGGCGCCTGCTCGGGCGCGCTGATGGTGCGCTTCCTGGGGCTGCTCGGGGTGGCGGCGCGGCCCTACGTCCCGGACCGCATCCGGGAAGGTTATGGCCCCAATGCCGCCGCCATCGCGCGGCTTTGCGACGAGGGGGCAGGGCTGATCATCTGCGTCGATTGCGGCATCGCCGCCGCCGATGCCCTGGCCGCGGCGGAGGGGCGGGCGGATGTCGTGGTGCTCGACCACCACAAGGCGGAAGGCCCGCCGCCGCCGGTCGCCGCGGTGGTCAATCCGAACCGGCTGGATGACACCTCGGGCCTCGGCCATCTCTGCGCCACCGCCGTCGCCTTCATGGCGGCGGTCGCGACGCTGAGGGTGCTGCGCCAGGGGGGGTGGTTCGCCGGGCGGCCCGAACCGGCCTTGATGGAATTGCTGGATCTGGTGGCGCTGGCCACGGTCTGCGACGTGATGCCGCTGACCGGGCTGAACCGGGCCTTCGTTACGCAGGGGCTGAAGGTGATGGCCGCGGGCGGGCGCCCCGGCATCGCCGCGCTGCTGGCCCTGGCCCAGGCCAGGGAGGCGCCCTCCGCCCATACCTTGGGCTTCATGCTGGGGCCGCGCATCAATGCCGGCGGCAGGGTGGGGCAGGCGGATCTGGGGCTGCGCCTGCTCGCCAGCGACGATGCCATCGACACCCGCGCGATGGCCGAGGAACTCGATCGCGTGAACCGCCACCGCCAGGAGGTGGAGGCCGAGGTCATGGCCAGCGCCATGCGCCAGGCCGAGGCCCAGGCGGCGGCCGGGTTGCCGGTGCTGCTGATCCTGGGCGATGGCTGGCATCCGGGCGTCGTCGGCATCGTCGCCGGCCGGGTCAAGGAGCGCTTCAACCGCCCCGCTTTGGTCGGCGGCGTCGCCGATGGGCTGGTGAAGGGATCGGGCCGGTCGGTCGCCGGCGCCGATCTCGGCGCCGCGGTCATCGCCGCGCGCCAGTCCGGGCTGTTACGCACCGGCGGCGGCCATGCCATGGCGGCGGGGTTTTCCTTCGAGGCGGCGCGGCGGGAGGAGGTGCAGGCGTTTCTCTCCACCCGGCTGGCCCATGCCGCGGCGCTGCCGGGCGCGGCGGGGCTGGCGGTGGAGGGCAGCCTCTCGCTCACCGGCTGCACCACCGCTTTGGCCGATGCCCTGGCGCGGCTGGCGCCTTTCGGCGCCGGCAATGACGAGCCGGTCCTGGTGCTGTCACGGGTCCGCGTGGCCAAGGCCGATCGTGTCGGCAAGGAGGGCGCCACCATCCGCGCCTTCCTGACTGGGGAGGGCGGCGGCCGGCTCAAGGCCGTCTGTTTCCGGGCCAAGGATGGCCCCCTGGCGCAGGCGCTGCTGGCCGGCGGGGGGGTGCCGCTGATGCTGGCCGGGCATCTGCGCTCCGAACGCTGGGCGGGGGAGGCCAGCGCCTGCTTTCACATCGTGGATGCGGCGCCGGTCTGAGCCGCGGGGGGAGGCCCGGTGGACGCGCCCTGCACCGCCTCTTCGAGGTCCGCGTGATGCTGAAAGGGGCGCATGCGCTGATCGAATGCCTGGGCGGGCTGGCGCTGGCGCTCGCCGGCTCCGCCCACATCGCCGCCTGGGCCATCTGGCACGGCTGGACCCTGCCCGAGCAAGCCGACACCTGTGAGGCGCTGCTGAAGGCCGAGGTGCTTCCCGGCATCTTCGCCAAGCAGGTGGCAGGCTTCCAACGCAACGAACTCTACCGCCGCCCGCTGGGCGCCGAGGTCGAATTCATCACCGTGATGTGGTCCGAGCACTGCACGAGGCGTGAGCCTCAGCGCAAGCGGCCAGGCATCCGTTCCACCCGCGCCCATTCCGGCCAGCCGACCCAGCGCTCGATTCCGGCGATGGTCAGCGTGGCCACCACGGCGATTGCGATCACGATCATCCGGCTCCGCGACGGTGGTCGTCGAACGAACATGGCCATGCGGATCAGGAGGCGGGTGTAGAAGTCCACGCCCATGGATATTGGCGCATCCTCGGACCGATCAATGCGGCCCGGATTATGCGCTACCGCCGCCGCGTCGCCGGCCGCGCATGCACCTCGATCGTCCCCGCCGCGGCCACCGCATCCAGCATCAGTTCGCGCAGCATCCGCACCTCCCGGATGCGGGCGAAGCTCCCCCGATGGAACAGCGCGACATCGCGGCCCGGCGTCACCGGCGCATGGATCTTCCGATAGGCGACCATGTCGTCCAGCAGCGCGCCGACCTGCACCGCAAGCTGCGGCAGCAGCGAACAGCCGATGCCGGCGCCGATCATCTGGCGTAGGGTTTCCAGGCTCGCGGCCTGCATCCCATCGGAACTGCGCCCCCCGCCGCGCGCCCGGCTGGGGCAGAGCGCCAGCATCTGCTCGCGCAGGCAATGCCCCTCGTTCAGCAGGATCATCTCCTCGGCCGGCAGATCCTCCAGGTCCACGCGGTCGATCGTCGCCAGCGGATGGTCGCGCGGCACCGCCAGGATGAAGGGTTCGCGAAACAGCGGCAGCGTGGTGAACCCGGGCTCCTTGATCGGAGCGGCGGCGACGACGGCGTCCAGATCCCCCGCCTCCAGCGCCTGCACCAGGCTTGCGATTGGCCCCTCGGTGAAGAGCAGCCGCAGCCGCGGATAGCGTTCCCGCAGCGGTTGCAGCAGCAGCGGCACCAGATAGGGGCAGAGCGTCGCGATCACCCCCAGGCGGAAGGTGCCCACCAGCGGCTCGGCCCCGGCCTGGGCGATCTCGCCGAGGCGCCGCCCCTCGGTCAGGATCACCCGGGCCTGGGCGATGACCGGCTCGCCGCGCTCGGTGACCAGCACGCCATGGCCGCCGCGTTCGAAGATCGCGACCCCCAGGAACTCCTCCAGCTTGCGGATCTGCGCGCTGAGGGTGGGCTGGCTGACGCCGCAGGACAGCGCGGCCTTGCCGAAATGCAGGTGCTCGCCGACCGCGGTGACGTATTCAAGGTCGCGAAAACTCAGCCCGGCCAGATTCATCGCCCCTTCCTTCCGGTCACGACAGCACGATTCGCCCGGAGGCAAGCCCGCTGCGAAGCCCCGGCCCCGCCCGGCACGCTGTTGCCGAGGGTGAGCGGGACAAGCCGATCCTGCCCCCCGCCGCGCAGCGGCACAACGCAGCCCGCCCTGGCAGGCTGCGGAACGGCCGCATGCGCAACCGCCGTTCGGCGAGGCGGTCATGAAATCGCTTGCCGAGGGGCTAGGCTTCCCTCGCCTCAGCGGCTATGCAGCGCCTCGTTCTCGCGGGGTTTCGCGCTGAACCCTGTCGCGATGCGGCCCTGGCCCCCGATCCGGGGCGGCGGTGGCTTCGCGGAAGGTTCCGTGATATCGCGCAGACATTGGCCTGTCCCGTTCGTCTAGAGGCCTAGGACACCAGCCTTTCACGTTGGGTACACGGGTTCGAATCCCGTACGGGGCTCCAGTCGGTCTTCCAACCTCACATTTCTCTTCCCCCGATAGCACCGTGAACCGCAGGTTTCCTGGGATTTTGTCGCGACGGCTTGAGGGTTGGAGAACGCAACGACCGGCGTATCCGTCCCCCCAGGGGCCATTCTCTCTCCGAAGCTCGGGACTTGAGCGATTTAGTCTACAAGCTTCAAGTCACTGAAATCGGGTCAAATTTTTGCCGAGGCACACCGGCCGGTTGCGCATCGCGACCGGCTACCGGTCGATTCTGGAACCGCAAAACAGCGCTCTCCACCCACGGTATTGCGACGAGACGCGGGCCGGGGAACCATAGCGGCCATGCCAAGCACAAGGCCGCACTCCGCCCTCGGGGCGCTGCGGCGGTGACGAAATAAGGACGTGGCGTCTGGCAACAGGCGGTTTCCTGCGCGAAGACAGGGTTTGGAACGCGTAATGGTGGCGAATGCCGATTCTGAACTGGTTGACCCGAGACGAAGACATACGCGCCGCGCGGCGCGTGCCGTATCGCCTGCTGGAGGAAGTGCCTGACCTGTCCGCGGGTGACCGGGATAGCGGCAACATGCTGATCCAGGGCGACAATCTGGATGCGCTGAAGGCGCTGCTGCCCTTCTACGCGGGGCGCGTGAAGTGCATCTATATTGATCCGCCCTACAATACTCGCTCTGCGTTCGAGCAATACGACGACAATCTTGAGCACACGCAATGGCTGGCGCTGATATGGCCCCGACTAGAAATTCTGCGTGATCTGCTGGCCGAGGACGGCTCAATCTGGGTGTCAATCGATGACAACGAAGGACAGTACCTTAAGGTCATTATGGATGAGGTATTTGGTAGATCGCGGTTCGTCGCGAATAATGTCTGGCAAAAACGATACTCGCGCGAAAATCGTGGATCGATCGGTGACGCCCATGAGTATGTAACCGTGTATGCATCAAACCCAGAATTATTCAAGGCATCTCGGAACAAGGTTGCTCTTACCGACGAACAGGCGAAGATTTACAAAAATCCAGAAAATCCAAAAGAAACAGATCCGAGCAAGCGGTGGCGTGGCTTGCCAATGACCGCACAGGGCTATCGACCAAATCAGATGTATGAAATTTCATCGCCATCGGGGCGTGTTCATACGCCACCAAAGGGCCGGTGTTGGTCAATGATCGAATCTGAATTTCTGAAATTGAAGACGGCAGAACGTATCTACTGGGGAAAAAAGGGCGACTCCCAGCCCAGCGTCATCCGATACCTTTCTGAGGTTGAAGGTTTGGTTCCATGGACCTGGTGGCCTCATTCCGACGCCGGACATACGGACGAGTCAAAGAAGGAGGCGAACGAGTTATTCGGATCTGACGTCAGCTTCGGGACGCCAAAGCCTGAACGTCTTATCCACCGCATCATTCAAATCGCCACCAACCCTGGCGACCTCGTCCTCGATTCTTTTCTTGGCTCCGGCACTACGGCGGCGGTTGCGCACAAGATGGGCCGTCGCTGGATCGGGATCGAGATGGGCGATCACGCCGCCACCCACTGCGCGCCTCGCATGCAAAAGGTCATCAAGGGTGAGCAAGGCGGCGTCTCCAAATCCGTCGGCTGGCAGGGTGGCGGCGGTTTCCGCTTCTACCGCCTCGGCCCGCCGGTCTTCGATGCGGAAGGCCATATCCGCCAGGATATCCGCTTCCCCATCCTCGCGGCCCATGTCTGGTTCAGTGAGACCAATCGGCCCTGGGATGGGAATGCCAGCACACCCTTCCTGGGCCTGCACGGGGACCAAGCTTTCGCGCTGCTCTACAACGGCATCCTCGGCGACAAGCGGCCGGGCGCAGGCAATGTCCTGACACGCGCTACCCTCGCGCTGATCCGGGATGCGATCGCCCAGGTCCATCCAAACTTCGCCGCGGAGAACCCGGCCTATCCGCTCACCATCTATGGCGAGCAATCCCGGCTGACACCCACAACCCTCGATCGTGAGCGCATCACCTTCAAGCAGACGCCCTACGACATCAAAGCGCGGGCCTGAGGGGCATCTCATGAAGCTGAAGCAATACCAGACCGGTACTCTCTCCATCCTCCGTCGCTTCTTCGAGGAAGCCCGCGTGGCAGGGCCGAAGCTGGCGTATGAGGCGATCACCAAGGAGCCGGACCAGGCGAAGCGGCTAGGCCGCTATGGGGGGACTTATACGGCCCTCGAAGCACTGCCGAACCTGCCCTATGTCTGCCTGCGGCTGCCCACGGGCGGCGGCAAGACGATCCTGGGCGCCCACGCCATCAGCATCGCGCGCGATGCCTGGGTGGAAAAGGAATACCCGATGGTGCTGTGGCTGGTGCCATCCAACACCATCCGCCTGCAAACCGCCGAGGCCCTCAAGAGCCCACGGCACCCCTATCGCCAAGCAATGGACGAAGCCTTTTCCGGCCGCGTGCGCGTCTTCGATATCGGTGATTTCGCGAATATCCGACCGCACGATATCCGCGACCATTGCTGTATCGTGGTGGGTACCATCCAGACGCTCCGCGTGCAGAACACCGAGGGCCGGAAGGTCTATGCTCACAACGAGAATATGGAGCCGCACTTCACCGGGCTGCCGAAAACGCTGCCCGGTCTGGAGACGCTGGAGAATGGTGGGGTCAAATTCTCCTTCGCCAACCTCATGCACATCCATCGGCCGCTGATGATCGTGGACGAGGCGCACAACGCTGTCACGGGCCTCACGCGGGACATGCAGGCCCGTGTGAACCCCTCGGCCATCATCGAGTTCACAGCGACGCCGCGTCTCAACTCCAACATCCTGCACAGCGTCACGGCGCAGGAATTAAAGCTGGAGGAGATGATCAAGCTGCCGATCATGCTCAAGGAACATGACACCTGGCAGAATGCGGTGAACGGCGCCATCGCGGCGCGCGCGTCGCTCGCCGCCGCGGCCGAGACTGATGCTGACTACATTCGCCCCATCATCCTGTTCCAGGCCCAGCCGAGAAACCAGGAGGTCACCGTTGCGGCGCTGAAGACGCACCTGATGGAGGTGGAGCAGATTCCGGAATCGAAAATCGCCGTGGCGACCGGCGATCAGCGGGAGCTGGACGGCCTCGACCTCTTCGACCGCAATTGCCCCATTGAGTACGTCATCACCGTCGAGGCGCTGAAGGAAGGCTGGGATTGCTCCTTCGCCTAC
>Ga0255334_1000730_pt1 | contig 21036 bp, 19 predicted proteins | sample EtOH5_35cm_T3_12_FD_202080 | JGI IMG/M metagenome (GOLD analysis project Ga0255334, IMG submission 202080) | Sandy soil microbial communities from University of British Columbia, Vancouver, Canada - EtOH5_35cm_T3_129 | ecosystem: Engineered > Artificial ecosystem > Sand microcosm > Unclassified ...
GTCGGGGGGGGGTCGCAATCTGTCCTGTCTCATGTCGTCTCACCGTCAAACGTAGATGGAAACGGGATCATGGCCCACACTTTTGCTTCTCGATTGTCCACACCACCCTTGGCATTGGCGCGGTACCGGAAAGAGACGCGCACCTGCTCCCCCTGCCCTTGATTATCCATCTGTCGGGAGCGGCCCATCTTGCGGGGCAACGGGGTCATGCACATGCGCCACGATATGCATGCCCGTGGCGCGTCAGATGATGGACGCGAGGGTGCACATTTGCAGCATCCCGCGGGAACGTACGAGTGCATCGCGGCAGCTGAAGTACACCGCGGCCGTGGGATGGCAATGTGGTACGGATGGCCCTTTGATCCAGTGGACGACCTTGCGCCGCTCGACCATCATAAGGCGTCGTTTGCATCGCAGCAGCCTGCCATCACGGCCCTGCTCGCCGAGCGCGTGGAGCGTCACGTGCTGTGGATCGAAACCGCACGAGTGCCCATGTGGGCCATAGCAGTCCACGACGATGCACGGGCCCGCTCGGCTAGCCGGTGTCAGCCCACGAGACAGGATGGTGGGATCTATTGTGCCCTTTGCAACCGAACGCCCCGCCTCGCGTTACGGCACTATCGGTTTGCCGTCATACCATCGTTCCCGTCTGCATGTGAACCAATTTATGTGACGGCGGCGTGGTGGGCACCCCGCATCGACATCTGCCGTCGACCGCGCCCTTTACAGCAGCAGCAGCAGCAGCAGCAACTACCCCAGGCTTGCGCGCAACAGTGCAAACGGACCCGGCGACGGAAAGGGCCCAACGTGGGCGCGCAAAGGCCTCGTATGGATAGGACCGCATCGTGCCCTCATTCTCTGGGCACGCGCGATATCGAGAGCACCTTTGAACCACATCCGGAACAGGAGCCATCTTTTGGGAGCGTCCTGCGCTTCACGCCGACAACATCGTACGAGGTCGTCCCCGAGCATGTTGGGGGGAGACTAACGCAGTATCGCGTCCGCTGGCCGTCCTGCCGCGCCGCGGCCGATGACAGACACCACCCGGACGGCATCGATCTGTGTTCGCTGGCCGTGTACCTGAGTCGCGACGGCGAGCGTGTCCTGGACCCGCCCATGCTGCGTTGGAACGGCGCGTTGGGTGATCTCGAATGCCAATTGAACGCCATCGCTGATCCTGCTCTGCTCGTCCACGCCATCCTCTGCTTTTGCCCGATGGTGCGCTGCAGTGGCGCACGGCCTCTGCTGCCCTTGCACACATCGGACCGGTCCTGTCTGCCACCCCCGCCACCGATTTAACAATGACTTTTGGCTTTTCCCGCCCTGTTCATGCCCAATCTATGGTGATGTATGAGAATGGTTGGGGCCGCAACCCGATGGGGTTTGGTGGATTTTCGTTGCATGCACCATACAATGGGCTATCCTATGTGGAATTGCCTGTGAGGCACCGTGTCTTGTGTTGGAAAGCAAAACGGAATTTGTGCAACAAGAGGTGGACAACTTGATTGAAACAGTTTGCGCCGATCAACCCCATCCCCAATTCCAGGCGCTAGTTATCCTCTAGGACATGTTCATGGTGATGACAATGTTGCCCTGGTTCTGCGACACGTCGAGATTCAGGGGGCCCGAGTAGGCAGGTGGCACCTCGCGGTCCCACCAAAAGACCGCCGCGGGACGTTGCGGCGTGTTGGCTCGCTCGTACTCGACCATGAGGGCAAACGCGTCGGTATAGGTGCTCACGGGCACGTACCGCTTGACTGCATGTTTGACCACACAAAAGAGTGTCCCTGGTGGGAACGGCTCGTTCAGGACGACCTCGATGACGTTTCGCGCGTGCGGCTGGCGTCCGTTGCCAAACAGGATGTAGCACCCAATGAGGTCGCCGACGAGTTTGGCGACGGGTGCACGGGGCATGCACCATGCCTTGTGCGGCACCGCGAGAGGCAAAGACAGCGTGTGCGAGGCCTGGGCCTGGCCCTGCCCGAGGTTTTCGGCCACACGTGCGCGATGGCTCAGGCGGCTCACGTCGTCGTGGCGAAACTTCCTCCATGCACGGAGGCATGGACATCCCCTCCTGTCAAAGTACTGGTACATGTACACGTTCCGCAAGGGGCCCATAGTAGGGCGCGTTGGATGCGACGCATGAACGCGAGAGTATCCCGCGCCGATGATCACCGACGCCAGCGTCGTACTCGTTACCATCATGAGGCCCAGTTCATAGCGTGTCATAAAGGAACACAGGTAGGCCAGCACGTCCAGCGGCAGGCACTCGATCGTGAGTTGTTCCGAATCGCCATCCGTGGCAATGCACATGGCGTCGCTCTTGCTCCTCGCCGACATTGCCATCGTCCCGTTCGTACCGGCAGTGGAAAAGGAAGCGACGACCGTCCCTGTTTGACGGTCGAGCAGGAGCGTGCGCAGGATGGTGACAGGAGAAAAAGGAGTCGCAAAAGGGCCAATACCCGATTTGCGGTACGCGCCACGCCGAAAGCGTGCCCCCACCGGGCACGGACGGCGCTGCAGTAGGGGATGAGAAGGTATCGCCCTCAATGATGGGAGCACGTGAGCAAACGGGAGGAGCGTGCCTCTGGGGGCACCATGCGCGGCTTGTACCTCTCGGACAAGGGAAAAGGACAGGGACAAGAGAATGGAGCCCGCTTCGCAGAGGACAGATGCGCAGCAGGACCTGACCCATGCACCAGCAACGCCGAGCACACACGCGCGGACCACCGTCCTTTTGTTTGGCGGGCGCGCACATGATAAGCCAAGTGAGACGACAAGGGAAAAGTTCCCCGACGGGCCATTGAGCACACTGGCATCGCCTACGTGCGCGCGCCTGGGTCAGAGAGAGCGTACCGAGAGGCGCGCCACCCACACGGGGGCCGTGTTGGTTGCCGCACGGTCCATGCAATGCGCGACGCCCGACACTCGATCACCTTTACGGCACGAGGCACCTAAAAGAGAGACGCCGGTAGCCACGATCCGTGATCACTTTGGTCAGCAGCAGCAGCAGCAGCATTCGGTCAGGCGGAGCACAAACTCGCCCGAGGGCCTCGATGGCGTACGCCATCAGCGCGATGCATCGGGGACGATTCCCGAGTCGACATCACCTCCCAGTCCGGGCCTGTGGGGGCGCGTGCGTACGGTCGTTGCCGGCGGATGGAACGGCACGGGATCATCCCCACCATCGCCCTCCCCCTTGGTGCCTTTTCCGCGACACAGTGACGGCCGGGCTGCAGAGCATACCCCCGCGGAGCGCGGGCTCCTGGGCGAACTGTGCGCGCAGGCCCAACCGATGCGCGTGCTGCCGCGGCCCCTGTTTGATCCTCGCGCCCAACGGCCAAAGTCCCGCACCATCGAGGACCCAGAGGCGACCGCGGGGCGAAAGCAGACACCCTGGTACGCGATCGATATGGACACGCGTGCACTGACCTGTGAGGCCTGTGGCCTCGACTGGGAGGACTTTGATATCGCAAAGCCGTCTACGAATGACACCGACGGTGGCGAGTACGCCGAGCGCGTTCTCTTGCGCAGTGCTGGACGTGCGCGCGGCGCCGGCTGGTGGTGCGAGATCATGCGCGGGCCCGCCCGCCCGTCCGATGCGGGGCCCGTCTACTTTGTCGATCTCACATTTGTCGACATCGGGCGCCGACCGCAGAGGGGAATCGTACGCGGCAGTTGCCTGGCCATCGTGTTTTGACCGCTCCCACCACCACCTGTTGCCCCCTTCCTCGGTGGACGCCAACAGCAAGAGACATTGTCTTTGTATTCAGAACCAAAAACCTACACAAATAGGTATGTTTTCGCCTTATGAAACCAAAAAAGCGGGAATCGTTCTCGATAAGACCACACTCTATGGGGGTCCACATGAAACCGCAAGGGCGTCGCTGCCCGACCGAACACTGGACATCTATGGGATCGAACTGATCTCATAAGGTATGGTGCATCCGGCTTAACAGACAATCGGCATCGAGGTCCGTGTGATCCCATCGCTTCTCGGCAATGTTTGTGAGCAGCCAATCATTAACCGCCACTTTCTGCACGCTCTTTGAGGCAAGACGTAATTCTCAAAACGCCGACACCGCGCAACATGCGCGCATCCATGCACATGCGTGGCGAGCAAAAGGATCCACCATTGGACGTGTGCATTTTTGGTTAAATTGCCGCAAAGCAGCAGTGAATGGATGAACAGCCAATGGGAGTGGGAAACGCCTAGAATGAACCAATGGCGAATCTCGTAGACACGAATGGGTTGCCAAGATAACTGGCTTGGGCGGGCGTGATTCCATAACAACATCCCAGACACAGCCCTCACACGTCGCGCCACCCGCACTTATCGACACACCGAGAGCAGGGGTAGAGGAGAAAAGGGAGATAGAGAGAGAGAGAGAGAGAGAGAAGACGATACACGTACGTACGCGAGGTCTTTTCCATTCTGTTTTCGATTGCGGCGTTGCTTTGGGTGGGGTGGGGGTACAGGTCACCGCACATGTTTATTATTGTTGTTTGGCGTTGGCGTATACGCTCTCTTTTGCCAAAAAAACAAAAACAGTCGAGCCGAAATGGGAGAAAAGATGGCAGCGTCGTGTCGCGGTACCAAGCGCATGTTTGATGCTCTGTGCGAGACGGCGACCGCGTTTATGACGTGCGACGTCACTACTGCTCGGGAACCCGTTCGACAGCTGCAGCAGCCGCAGTGCGAACAAACTGCGCCGGCCAAACGCCAACGTCTTGAGGGTACCGCAAAAGCGCCCGCCATTGCCTTTGTGCGTACCGATCAGAATCATTCGACCGCAAAGTCCAATTGCGTCCTCGCGCCGTCGAGACCGTCCATTCCTTCTCCCATGAGGATCGTATCAGGCGTGACCATTTCGCTGGCTCCGCAGTCTGACTTTGTTGCACCGCCTCGGCCTACCGTCCGCGCGTTGCCTCTGCCACCTGTGTGCCCCCCCTACGGGCGCCTCCAGCACCAGCCGATGCCCTCTATTCAGCCCCTACATCAGCAGCAGCAACAACAACAACAAGTCCAGACGCAGCAGACTTGGTGGCACCACCAGCAGCACCAGCAGCGTGTGAAACCGCCATGCGCACCCGTGCAATCTGTGCCCAAAAGGACAAACGCGAGGGCGAGAACGGTTCCGCCATCGGTGCCAAAGAGACCCGGCATGGTGATGCTCCTTCCCAAGGGATACACGCCCACGGCGCGGCCTCTTTCGCCGCCCATACTCTCCACCAAGGCGCCCGCTCCCGAACGCTTGCCCCGCGCCACTGCGTTTGATCAACAGCAGGCGGTGGGCAGTGATGTACTGAGGGCGACGTCGCAGCGGCCCGCACAAGAGGCCAAGCCCCTAACCAAGGCCGTTTACGATTGCGCCGACCGGGTCGTGTTCAAGGGCGACTTTCGCGACGGCAGGGCCTGCGGCCACGGGATACTGTGGCCCACGCCCGAGAGCCGCATCGAGTGCGACAACTGGTATACGGATGACTTTGCAACGCGGGCCAGGCCCATATTGGGTGCCGCCCACTTTATCGTACCGCGATCGTTGGGCGTCATTGTGCTCCCCGACAGGATCTCGCTGCGCTGCAAGTGGAAGGGCGCGCCTCTCAAAATGCCTCAGGTGCTCGCCGTCGTGCTGCCCGAAACACCATCGCCTCTCCCGTCTTTGCCGCCTATGGGCACAAGACACGCCGTGGATGGTAAGCACGGTGGTGCCACGGACGCCGCCGCCACTACCACCGCCGCCGCCGCAAAACGTGCCGTGCACAAGATGGGCGCCGTAAAAATGGACGTCAAGCCGCTCAAACCTCTCACGCTCGACGAGAGCGCCGCCGTGAGGAACGCGTGCCGCCGGCAGCTAGGGCAGGGCAGCCGCGAAGCGGCCGACAGCATTGCGGCGCTCTTGTCCAGCGAGGCCGCGCGTTTTGTCGTCACTCTTCCCGACCGCACCATCTATGTCGATTTCGTTCCCTATCTCTTGCAGCACAGGCTCGTTTCCGTGCCCCCAAACATCCCTGCCTGTAATGCCAACGACAGCAACAACAACAATAATAAATCAGACAGCTGAATCCTACACCCGGTCTGTGCGCTTCGAGGTGCGCGCGTGTCGGGCCACATGCTACGGATGATGGCTCCACGTGAATGACTTGCGTTTCAACAACGAAACCCCCTGCGCGCGACATCGAAGCGTGTTTTCCTAATCGCAAGCGCGCTCTCAGAGGCGAAAACGGTCTTTTCCTCCCCTGTGTCCCATCTCGTTTCGTCGCCATTGCAAGGCGTATTGCCCATATAGTTTTACTGGACCATTGGCAGAAACCCTTTATCGAGCACGTCGGCCAGAGGCCATCAGAGACGTTCCACTACTATTACTATTAGACAGATGGTGTGCTGGCCGCAGGGCAACAGACACACAAAGCTTTGATAATTAGGGGAGGGGGGGGGAGCAAGGCATCGGCAGCGCAAGATCAAAAGGCACAATCGAGCACGATCCCATCGTCGTATAGGTAGATCGTGCACGCCCGATCGGATGCCTCTGTGGCGGTTGCGGGGGACGTTTCCTGTCGCGGAAGGCACGCCAGCGCGAACCCTCCCCCATCGAGCATGGTGGCCTTGCAGTCTAGTGGAGCGCAAGCCGCATGCGGGACAGACCGTGCTGCCGGCGCGCTCGCGGCGACCTCAATGTTTGTGGTTTGCGGCTGACGCACCAAAGGGGCCGCGATCAGGTCGGGAGGGCGCGTGGTGGGAGCGCCCCTGGTGGGCTCCTCGATACCAGAGGGCGGAGCGGCGGCTGCCTGCCGGTTAAAGGGCGTCTGTACGAGGGGGATCGCGCGCAGATACGCGTAGGGATCGACCGCCTGTTCCTGCATCGTCGTCGTCCTCGTTGTCCAGGCTTTCCATGGGGCACGCATACATACGCAAGAGACCAAACCTCTCGAAAAGGTGCGTGCACGCGTGCGTGTACACTCGATCCCGGCAATCGCACGCGCGCAATTAACAGGCGCATTGTGCCGGAAATGCTGGCAGCAGCAGCGCCGCTGTTGCGAGCGCCACGCGCGGCTTTGCCAGAGGGCGCGCCATGCATTGGGGGCAGCACATGAGAAAAGCGCCGCGCGTTCGTCTTACCCTCCCCCCCCAATCTAATCTCGCTCTCGCGGGCCAAACATAAGCGAGGGGATGACCAGCACCGAGGTCGCCGCCTCTTGCGCGGTGGCGAACCCACCGTGTGAGCCGGCAACGGGCATGGATTGGATAGGGCCTCTGCCCTCGCAGGCCAGCAGTATGGCGCACCTGTCAGAGTGGATGTCGCGCGTGGCCGCGCTCGCCAGAGACAACAGAGTACCGTTCGAAGTGGCGCCGCTGACCCGCGACGAGACGCGCACGTTGGTGCTCCTGCTGGAGATGCTCATCGTGGGCGCCAACCTGGTGGCCCCATGGCGCAACACGACGTCGTCAAACGATCCCCAAACACGGTACGCCACGGATGGGAACGACTCTGTCCTCGATCCGTCGCCACCGCGTCAGCCGCAGCCGACCTTTGGCGAGATCAGGCACCTGCTGCAGCCGCTCGCGCAGCTGTACGTGCCCTTTTGGACGGCGCTCGATGCCGTGCACGACACGTCGCCGGAAACCATGTCGCGTATCCCTTGGCCTCCTACGCCGCTGTCCGTATACCTCTACGTGCTCGACGGCGCGCTAGGGGCCACGGCGGGCCTGGCCCGCGGCGTGCGATTCGGCCCGCCCTATGGAGCGGAGCGCGCGTACGGCCTCGCCGCGGCGTCATGGGACATGCTCGCGCTGGCCGTGGTCGAGCCCGAACATGGCACCAGAGGCAGCGCCCATCCTGTCCTGCGCAGCCCACTCGTATCGCTTGATCCGTTTGCTACGTTTGACGGCGTGTCTGATGAGGATCTGCAGGACCCAATCGCTCAACTGCTCGCCTTTGTCGCCTATGACGCGCCCACGGCAACGCCCCATGTCGCCCACGTTTACGATGATGACGACGACGAAGACAACGACGGCGACGATGGCGACCACGACGACAATGGCGGCGGCGACGACGACGACTTTGAATCATCATCGTCGTCCGACAGTGAGGGCGAGGACAAAAGTCCCGGCGGCTACAGGATGTATGGCAAGCAGCCTCCCCGCGCACGTCCCTACCGATTGGTGGTGACGCGCAAGGCAGGCACCGATGCCCCATGGGTGGCCTACCTGGACGACCCCGAATGCCAGTGTGTGGGCTGTCTGATTGCGCAACTCGATGCACCTGCAGGCACGATCTCCAAAGATACCAAGAGCGCCGATCTTTGCCAGCCCACGGACGGCACACAGGGGGGTGGGAAAGAGGCGTTTGCCGTGCCGACGGCGCCCTACCGACGTCATCGGCAAAAGGACGGGGCGGGCGCGCCCGACCGCAATGCATCGTTGGACGCGCATCTGTCGGCGTTGGGCGACCCCACGTTTACGTACCATACAGAGGGCGTTTGCTTTCGGTACAGCGGCCGCAGCGCGCGCGGCATGCAGCGCTTTCTGTCGGCACCCGAAGCCCTCTATGGCATCCGCCGTTCGATGGCGCCCGACCGGTTCGTATGGCCCACGGCCGTATGCGCCCTGCTTTACGCGGCCATCGATGCCGCGGCGTCGTGCGATCTGGACGTGTGTCCCGTGGACCTGTGGCCCACAGAGCGCGGCCGCTGCGAGGCCATGATCGAGCCCGAGCAACTGAGCGTGGCCCTGGCCACGCGTTACGACGATGACGGCGGCGGCGACGGCGGCACCACCAGCAACAACAGTAGCAGCGTTTCGTCGTCCCCGACAGAGGCATAAACAAGCAGCAGCAATGGCCATAATGTTGGGCGTTTGAAAGGTATGGAGAGCGCCATCATTGCGCACATTTACCCTTTGCTGCTCGACACGCAGATGTGCGTGCGAGCACAGCAAATGCCGAGAGAGAGAGAGAGAGAGAGAGGGTTGTGTAGGAAACGTGTCAAAGAGGCAGACGTTTTTGGGAACGATGATCAGGAATACACGACTCGTTGTGGTTCACAAGAGTAACCGAGTACGGGAGGAGGGAGAGAATCAAAAAGCGAGCCACGCGTTCAGCAGGCCCAGGACGCGTTCCGTCGTTTCGCACCTGATGCGTTCAACGCACACTCGCCAATCACTGTCGCCCACGGCCGTCCCAAGATAGGCCAACTGTCCCAGTTCGTGCAGGAGGTCACGCGGACGCACTCCCACCAGACCCATTGCGCTCTCCCAGTCGCGCTCTCGACCGTGCGTCCGTGTGCCGGCCGAGCCATCGTTGCCATCGCGCGCCCCGTGCAGGGGAACCAATCGGGGCACGACATCCGTCCCATTGGCGATGCACGTGGCAGCAAAGGGGTACGGGCAGGGCGCGCGCCGGGTCCTGCACCGAATGGTGAGTTCCCCAACGAGAAGTGCCACCAGGTCGAGTCTGTCGTGGGTGCGCGACCCTCGAAAGGCGCCGCACAATTGCCGCACGATGGCGGCCACCCAGAACGCGTCCCACCCGACCGCATGCGATCGCTCGCCACCGGCGGCGAGCATGTGATCGAGGGAATCCACGGGGTCGCGTGGTTCCACGTGAGCGACCATGGTCAGGGCGCGCACAGACACAGCGGCGGCGGCCAGGGCGACGTCCGGCAGAGCATGGGTGCCCGTGACCGAACGCCATGTGTCCTCTTGTGCCGGCACCAGGAGCACATCGATGATGTGGCCCCTTTCGAGAGGCACGAGAACGGCCACATGGAGCGCGGCATCGGACGGATAATGGCAGTGTCTCTGCCTGGAGCGCACAAAGTCCACAATGCAGTCATAGTTGTGCAGGCACTCGACCGCATCCAGTATATCTGAAGGTGCAAGGGTCCCCTCCCCCGCATCCGCGGTGACTCGCTCGAGCCAATCGAGGGCTGCGTCGAGTAGGCCATATTCATCCCTTTCGTCGCTGCCGGCGGCCGGTAAGACACGACTGCGCACATCACCACAGTCGGTACGCGAGTCAGCTGCCACCAACAAGTTTGTTGACGACAGAGGTCGCTGCTCACCTGCAATGCGGTCTGGCATCGTCATCGACCTCCATGGTATCGCGCACCGTCGTACCCCCACCGTCGCCGGTACCCATAGTGTCGACAGAGGATAGCGAGACCTGACCGAACGCGGCGAGAGCGCACAGCAGGTAGCGCGTGCCGCGCATGTGCTCATAGTCGATGGCCGACGGACCAGAGAGTGCCTGCGCAACATGTCCGTGCTCGATCGCCACACGCGCGCGCTCAATCAGATGCGCGCGGTAAGGCACACCATTGATGACATCAGAGGCGTTGTCGGCCAAGCAAGAAAGTTGACGAGAGAGTCGGTCATCGAGCAGGGCCAACAGGTGACCCGCCAGCTTGGCCATATCGTACGGCGATCCCGCATCGCAGGACCGCTTGTCGGTTCCCGGTGCGCCGGCAGAGAGTGAGGCGACAAAGCGCGCGCACATGTCGTCCACGACACGGGCCATCCAAGAGCAGCGCCACCCGATCGCATCGCGCCGAGGGCACGCGACAGACGACGGCGTGACGGTAACGTTGTACAGCAGGCCCAGGGCTGATACGGTTTGCGCCAGTTCGTCGGCGGACCATCGATCCATCTGGAACCATGTCCACGTATCTCTGTCGCCGCCAAACGCAGAACCGGTTCGCGTCGGGCTCCACTCGGTCGTGCGCCTGTCGCCGTCCCCGCCGTGGGTAAAGCATATACGGAGCGAATCAACCGCACGGTCGCTGGCGGTGCTGGGAGGCTCCAGAATCGATCGGATGACCCGGGTGTTGTGCGCCACCTCGGCATTGGAGAGGGCCGACCGCACATCGCGCTCGGTGGTGTGTGCATAGAGGCAGTCCAGAGCCTGGTCGAGCGCCGGCAGAGAACCATTCCGGACGCACGGCTCGCTTGCCTCGGCACATGGCAGCGGCTGTCGGTGGGTGTCTGACGAGGACGGTACGGCGTGCGTGGTGGTCATTGCGTTTGTCGAGCGTATCACCTGATCGCCCTTTCTGCAGAGGCCCCGGCCGTCTTGTCCGCACGATCGGCGCGATTGGATTGCGTCGAGGACGCAAGAACCAATCGCGCTCATGGTATTGCGAAACGAGGTCCGCAGGCCTGGAAACGTGCAAACAAGGCGCCGGGGACCTCGCGTCCGTACGGTGTGCACGAAACGACGCTCGTGTCGGCATGTTTGGATGGGTGGGACGTCTGTTTCGGTTTTATGCAACCGGTGGATGTCCTACAAGGCCTGTGCGCGCATTCGACCACTGTGGTGTGAGCAACGCGCTCCCCCGAGGGTGGCTGGAAGCGCCACTTGTAGAGTTGGTGGTGATGATCAAGGTAAACTCTTTTGGCCGATTTGCCACATTATTACACAGATTTCGCTCTGTCTCTACCGTAAGGCGCGGCACCAGACACATAGTTTGATATATATGCATGTGTGTGCATATATATATATATATATAGTATGTCATTGCGTCCCCGTATGCAACGAAATCGACCGACTTTACAAGTCGCGCTCCCCCTCTGACGGGGATGCCATTTGAAAACATACGCCTCCGGGGCCGCACCATATGTGCCCACTATCGGGCTCGATTCGTGCAAATTCATGTGCTCGCCGCACAAGAGAGTGTCGCTCCCTGCAGTTGTCGCCCCATTCAAAAGATGCACAGTGCTGGATGATATCTCAAAAGGAAAGAGAGAATGCTCCAATAGATCGACACGTGCTTGTCTCACGCAGCGATGTGCAAGCCACAATCCATAATTAGCACTCTACACACACCCTGATGTACCTTATCTTTTGCTGCACACGCGCTGAAAACCATGGCGTGCGATCGGACCAACAGGAGACGATAAGGGAGGGCGAGGGTTTTCTCACCACAAGCAAACCAGCAGATAGAGGACGCGCAGGATGGACACAACCCTTGCCTCCCGTCAATCAAGGGCATCCCCACGTGTTTTGGGGCAGGGTCCCGATGGCGAAGCGGGTTCACGGGACACAAAAGACACCGTCTCGCAAACATTTTGGAAACGCAGCAATGGTTTCCAACCGCCAAAGCGTCCGCGAAACGGGCGTGACTGTTTTACGTCGACGCCGTCCCCCAATTGGATCGCCCCATTGACCACTCACACGCGTGCGCGCGTGCGGGTATAAAAGAGGGTTGCGCGAATGCGCAATGACACAGACAGCGTCAAGCATGGACGAAACCAAGAGACTTCTTACGGTGCCCCCCATTGTGTGCCTCGTGCCGGCCACCGACCAGGACAGGCTGGCCGACAATGGCCTGTTTAGCCTCCCTTGGCAGTTTGTGCACAGCGGGTTGGTCAAGGCCATGAGCGAGCGGGTGGCCGATGCAGCCGTCGTCGTCGACTATCGTATGGCGGGCCTGATGCATTGGCGCCCTCCCGGACGCCGCGTTGTTGTCTATTGCGACCGCGCGCGCCAGGAACAGTACCCGCGCGCTCTCATGCGTACCGTCGAGGTACAGTCGTCCAAGGGTGGATGGAAAGAAGCCAAGGTGGTCTACTCGGTCATGGATGCGTTTCACGCTCTCAGGCACGAACGCCTCATCTACGTGCTCGGCGGATACGACGCCGTGCATGCCTTTTGGCCCTATGCCAGTTTCGCCCATGTCCACGTCCTGCAGCACACCATCCCCGGCGCTCACACATCCCAGGGACGCGCCTACCTGGACCCCATGCCCCAGGCTCCCGCCCGTGTGGGTCCCACGATCCGCGCTAGCACCGCGCACGTAGCAGGGTCAAAAAACGATCTCACATTCAGGGTCGAGACCTACATCATGCCGCGCATGGAGAGGCCCCCCACGCCCAGCAGCAGAGCCGCTCATCATGACGATGACGTGGGCGGTCTTGCGTCGGTACCCTTGCTGTCGGCGGACCCTGTTTGCGGGCGCGTAGAGACGAGCGCGTGCACGGCCCCAGGTCGCCAGGGCAGCGGCGATGTCGCACATGCGCGCGGTAGGTTTTCGGCCCCTATCTCCCTTCCCCCTACACCATTCCTCAAACACCACTCTGCGTTTGGTGCAAATGGTTGACTGTCGTCGGTACAGCAGATGCTTGGAGAAGCCAAAAGCCTCCCGCGCCCATGCGTAGCCCCTCCACCGGTAGCAGCGATAGAGGAGATCGAGCGATCCAACAAGAGCACGCGCACTCTGGCGAACATGCGACCCTGGAGCGTGCGGCGCTCGAGCGTGCCATTGCCGAGAGCCAAAGGACCTACGCCGACGCACTCGAGACGGCACGCATCAGGCGGTACTACGACCGCAAGCTTGTCGAGGCCCAACGCCGCGAACGCAGGCTCGCCGTCAAACGCACGGTCAGGTTTGCCGATGATGGCGATGGTGACGATGGTGGCGGCGGTAGCGCACGGTCGACGGTCGTACCCGCCAACGATGGAGAACCGGATGCGAGCGAGCCGGCCGTCCCTCTGTCTGTGAGCAAAGAGAACGAGGCCGGCGAGAATCGGCCTGGCCTAGACAAACATGCATATAGAAAGGACGACGGGCACGTGATGGGCGTTGAGCGTGGTCCGGCCGATCACAGTAATGGCGACGGCGACAGGTGACGAGACCGTTGTTTCGTGCGCCAGAGAGACTGCAACGTTTTTGCAGCACTCTACATCTCTATTATACAAATATATATATATATCCATTTCATTTATACCCATGGGGAACCGTTCCATTTGACCCTTGCGAAAGGCCCTCGTCTCTTGAACGCATGCGTGCACCGTGCGCGCGCACACGCCCTGTCGACACATCGGAACGAGCCCGATCGCGCTTTGCCGCAAATAGCACAACGGGGACCATTGGCTGGAAAGCGTTCCCGTCCGCCGGCAGGTGCAGGTCGACGGGCCCGTGCCCGTTGCAAAGCGCCGCTTCCATTAAAGGACCAGCGAGCACACCGCCACGACGTCATGACAGGGGCAACGCAAATCGAGTTCCAAAAGAGGAAGCGCAATCATGTCCGAAAGAGGTCCCCGATGCGGTGCAACGTGGGGGAGGGGGTGCACGCGGTCGCCGGCCCAATCGTACGGCCCTGCGCGTCCTTCTCGCCGCAGGCAATGGCGTCATCGCCGCCCGAAGCGGCGTGAGGTCGCGCGATCTGGCCTCTTGCACGCTCGCGCCCCCCGTCTGCTTACAAACACGCGCACGCACACACATACATACGCGCACACATATAGAGGGAGGGGGTACCCTTTTGCCGACAACGTCAAATGGACACTGACACGAATCGTCGCGACGAAAAGCACTCTGCCGGCGTCTGTGCCGACGGCTGCCGCGCGCCGCACGAGAAATGGCGCACAAAGGACCACCGCACGGCGTACGAACCGCACCAGAGGATAAGAACCACCCCCTGCGGACGCTTCATACACTTTGTGCCCCTTGTGGGCCAACTCACAGGGGCCGGCATCGACCGCACCAACGTGCTCGCCCAGGTGGCATGCGCGGCGCTCGAAAGGAGCGGGCAGGCGCCCCAGATGTGCATCCAAGACCACGGCCGCTTTACGGCGGTCGTGCCCGTCGCCGACGTCGAGTCTTGCGTCGGAATAATCGAGCGGGCCCTTGCTGGCGAGCCAGAGCGCGCAGCTGTGGAACGGTATCGCACCGCTGGACACCTCGCATCGCTCATGGCCTCCCTCTCGAGGACAACAGGTACCACGCCCATTCTCCCTTTAGACTGCCCTGCAGACCTTGGTCCCGCATGACAGTGTCGTCCGTTTTTGTCAAACCAGTGTCAGGTGGGGTACCACGAGAACCGTCTGCGTCGAGCGGCGGTCCGTGGGACCGTCGCATCCCACCATCCACGGTTTCGTTGGGGCAGATCCAAACGTATGCGAGGACACTCTTGGCGCGGCCGCCACAGAGGAACCGTGGTCGCTGTGCGACGCACGACCTACCCCTGGAGGAGCGCTTCGCGTGCAACGATGGCACTGCCACCCTGCTGACCGATTCGCCCCAGGGACTGGCGCCCATGCATACGCGGGACACTGTGTCGCTGTTGGAGATGGCCAAGAGGACGCGCGGATCTTTCCGCAGGGACGCGGCGAGCCAAAGGCGTGTCATGGCCATCGACGCCCTGTTATCGCCAGCAGACGCGGACGGCGCCACGTCGCGGGACGCGTCTCTTTGGGACCATGACGATGTGTCGGATCCCTTGCAGAGACTGAACGCCATCAAGCGACACGGTAGCGAAATCAAAGGTACCCCAGGTGTTTCCGATCAGGCCCTGGTGCCGCGCTGACCGCACGCACCAACGGATCAGGGAAGCGACCACGTGAAGAAGAAGAAGCACGGGAAAGCCGATCACCCGCCGACGCGGCTGCCCAACACATTGACAAGCGGTGCGATGTCCTTACCTCCATGTGTCCCGATGATCGCTGATGGTTGGTCTGATTCTTTTCGCCCTCTAAAAGGATGCGTGAGGCCGTCGAGGCTGTAGACGGTGCGGAACCTCCGTTGGTGCTCGAACCCGTGGTGCGACTCGATCAGGTGCCGTCGCCCGTGTGCGGTTCGACCGAATCGCCCGTGCCAATGCAAGAGCCGCCTCTCGCCGGCAGCGCCCTCGATGAGCACGAGGCGCGCCACAATACCGCCGCCGTGCAGAGATTTGTGGCGCTGGCACACGATCACGCGTGCGCCATATGCTTGTGGCACTGGGACGGCGACGGGAAACGGTGGGGCCTCGCCTGCAAGTGGGTCCCTGACACGCCTCCCGCACGTTCGGCTCCGCACGCAACACCTGTGGAGCGATCGCTATGGACAGTGGCCCATTCGTGTCGCGCAAGCCCCATGCGGGTGGGCACCACCGTCGAATGGCACCTGCTGTGCGGCGATCTGCGAGGCACGCTCTACGCACCAAACGCATTTGCCAGTATGCATCACGTTCCGCCTCTGCTGCCGTGGACGGCGAACGGGAGCCAGACGGCCCCTCTGGCCACCCTCTCGATCCTCGACGGTTGGCTCTTTGTCGAATGCCACAGGTGGGCCGGCGACGTCCACGGTCACACTGATGATGCCGCCGTGCGCCATCTCATCGACCGTGCGGACCGTCTGGCTGCCACGGCCCACACCACGCCCTATGGGAGCCATTGTGCACGCCTCGTGCGAGTGGCGCGTACCATGCTCTCGCCCTTGTCGGCCACGCACGAGGGTGACCTCTTTATGGAGCCGAATCGTACCCCTTGAACGGACCGCGCTTCGCTTCGCCCCCCCCCCTGCATATACGCGGTCCCCTTTCTTGCTCTGGTGCACCATCTCGTCATTGGGCCTCGTTGTCTTCCTCTTTTGGGGCGACGGCGCATGCGCAAGACCAGCCCTGCATTGTGTGTTCTCACACTCGGTGCTACGCACCGCAGCTGTGTTGCGTCGCGAGAGAGTCTAGCAAATCCAGCGGCGTAGAATCCAAAGAAAAACAACAATCGTGAGGTGTTGGAAAGGGGGGGCCCGTCCACGATCCCCTCTGTAGAGTGAACCGCGATCACCGGAAGTGACAATGACCTTGTCCGCAGTATCGCAAAAGGGCATCAAATGGGGCCGATGGCTCGGCGACCGGTCGGCACTTTGTGAGCCGATACTTGAAACCTCCCCATCCCCCAAATGCTTACAGACAATAACGGTGCTAAGCGTGCCTGCTATGACCGTCGCCAGAGGTTTGAACGTTGTGACCTTTCCCCGACAGAGGGAGGGGGGCGGGGATAGGAGGGGCAGGTATAAGAGGACCAAGCGCGGGCCCTGCAGACGCAGGACAAACGGTCAGGGTCTGGCCAGCACTAGGCGCGCATCCTGTCGCCTGGTCGGCAGAGCAGAGGCAGTTCACGTTCATTGGGCAACCGTGTCTCTGAGCGTCCCCTGTTCTTTATTCCTTTACCAGGGCCTTTCTCAAACGTTGTGCTCTCCCATGGACGGAGCCACGATTGCTGCCAGCGGTGGCGACACTCGGCACGCCGCCTTTGCCCCTTGATCTTTCCCTCGATAATCATGTCAAGGTCGATGGCCTGACTCTCGAACAACAAGAGTTCGGGGGTCACCTCTCTAATGGGCATATCCCTGAGAAACCTGATATACACCGAGCCGGCCTGGCACAGCGCGCACCCATCACAACCGGAAATGGTATCGAGTCTGACGTCGCAGGATTTGAGGATGGCACATTGCTCGCGCGTCACAATGTACGACTGGTCGTATACAAAAAGACCCGATACTCTGAACTGTACGACATAGTGCTCGGCGGCCGCCCCCATTGGCGCCGTCGTCAGAGCGGCGGTCGACATTATCGTAGCAAGGAGGAGACAACGACGTGGCGGGTGCTGGGCGAAAAAGAGGTCAATGCGTTCCCTTTTCCTTTCTGGCGTGCCTCTTGCGCGTTTACGTGGTATATAGTTTGGTGGCGGCAATGGGCTCTCGGCGATCTAACCAATACGCAATCCCATGCCCTATCACCGAAAGAGAATACCCGTGATATCAGCGTTATAATTTACCATTTTCAGTTAAAAACAAGAGCCAATGGATGAATCGCAACCAAGGTATAAAAAGGCACATGAATGGCGACATATGATAGAGACACTAGACGCAAGCGCGCAACCAACCCACCGCAGAGCCATGTCGACCAAGCGCGGTAGAACACCCGAGCCGGCCGAAACCCTACCGCCGCCGCCCAAGTCTCGCAAGCAAGAGTATGCTAAAAAGACGATGAGCCGCATGGCCAAGAGAGGTGACCTCGAGGGCATCACAGGGGCTCTCGACGAGTGCGGACGCATCCCCCACCACAGCACCGTCCAGTACAAGGCGGCCGAATGCGGTCAGCTGCCCATCCTCGAGTTGATCTACGACAAGTACGTCAAGGACACAGGTGGAAGCACCTGCTTTCGCGACGAGGACGAGATGCAGGCGGCGCTGCGCAGCGGCAGCGACGAGACGATTCGATGGATGTGCCGCCACTACAGAGAACTGTTTTGCCTTGTCGAGGCCGATGAGGACGATGATGACGAAAACAGCAAGGTCGGGCCCAACGATATCGGCCGAGCCCACGGGAGGGCCCAATCGTGGCTGACCAGCGCCAAACTGTGGGACCTCTCCAAGTGGGCCTACACGGAACTGGGGCTCGAGTATGACGAGATATCGATGCGCAACATCATCTATAAAAACAACGTCAAGATGGTGCGGTTCGCCGTCGAATGCGGGGCCAAGATCCGCCAAGCTACGATACTCGATGCCCTTGAGGACAGGTCTCCCAATGCCGTGCAAGAGTACAAGAGGCTCAAGGGCATGTGACCACACGCCTTGCTTGTCTGTCTACCAAAACGCACAATATCATAAAAACAACCCTTTTCACCAAAGAATCAAGTGACGCGCGAGGACAATAGGGTACTCGTTCGCTGTGCGCGTCTAGCGCCCCTAAAGAGCGACTTGTGGGTCGCATTCATGCATCGGGCATCATCCAAACCGCGCCTTGCACACAGGCAGTATACCATTGTGCCTCTTGTATGGCCGGCGGGTGGGGCGAAAGCAGGGGACGTTTCGCTCAGGCCGGCTTCTGCGGCGCTGCATACTTACAAACGGGTACATTGTAAGGGTCGTTTCAACTGAAACCATGCCAGCCCGCGGGGAGCACTCGGTCGTTGGCAGATACTCGGTGACCACCGACTTGTCTACGGTTGCATTCGCGCGCGGCCCCTACCAAACTGACCTGTGTTTTCTCTACCACCGCGTTTTTTGTTTTTGCACATGCGGCGATTCGCCAAGGTCAACACGGCATTGCGCCAAAACCTCGCCGGTGCTCATCGTGCTTGGGCACCACATCGACACAGAGCCAGCGCGCTCATGCCTTTCGCCCCTCCACATTCTACGACTGCTCTGCTCGCCGACATAGCCAGCAGCCTCTTTACCGTAAACCTGACTTTTGCCCCTCTTTTGGACCATTATGCGCGAGCGCACTCTAGAAATCTTGCACTCATATTTGACAGAACGAGGGGATTTGGGGGATGAAATCTATTTGCACACAAAACGTTTACATTCACGACCGCCAACGCAGGTTTGGACGGAGAGCGAGGCAACCAGCCGTCCATCGGCATCGACTGCAGATCCCACTAATGGTTTGCCGCCGATCGACTGTCGGCCTATTCGGCTCTGTCGCAGGGCGAGCAGGGAACGGGCGTGCCGTAGAGCGTGTGTGCAACGTCAAAGTAGCGACGCACCAATGCATTGGAAATGCCGTGTTTCATGTGTGGGCTACGGAGCGATTCGTGGATCAACTTGACCTCGTTTTCCATCACCATGCGGTCCCTGTCAGACACGGTTACGTTCCCACGAGATTGCGCGCATGGCGCCTTTGAGGCGGCCTCGCACACGGCGACCAGAGAGGCGATGCCCAGAGCCTGCGCAATCAGGCGCACGCCGACAAGCGACGCGGCAGCGGGGTCAAGTTGCCTGTAGCGCAAGTACTGGAGGACGACGGAAAAGTCGTCAGAGTCGTGGTCGAGAAACAGGGTCCCATCGTCCTGCCAGTAGACCTTTGCGGCGTGCATGACTGCGACGTCCATCTCGCCGAGGGTGTAGATGTCAAACAGGAGCGAAGGCCGCTCCGATATGAGGGTGTGCAGCGTGGTGCGGAAGTGGCGCCCGCACACGTCGACGTTTACGAAACGGTTCTGCGGGATACGCTGAGGAGCGTCGCTGCTGGCACCGACGTCGGCGTCGCTTTGTTTCATATCCTTCTCGACTGTGCGTGCATCAGGCGCGGTGTGACTGTTGCAGAGTTCCATTCTTGCTTGCTCGTCGGGAGTTTGGCCGTTCTCGGGACCGCCTGTCTGTCGATGTTGTTTGTGTCTCTGTCGGGTTCAACGTTTAGGAGAGGGGCACGCTTTTAAACACCTCAGAAAGCAGGGCATAATCCAATGGGACGCAAGGACCAATGGAAGACGCACCGCAACGCGCCGGGCCACGGCGCGTGTACCGGGAAAGCCTCTAACCTGGCGCCAGCTTGGCGACCTCGACAACGAACCTGGAACCAGGTTCAGGGGTTGGACTCTGTGACAGTTCACACACCCTTGTCCAACCGCGCAAATGGGTCGACAAAATCTATCATTGGCTCACAAGACGCATAAAAGCGTGGAACACACAAATGCAGCCAACCATTCCACCACCATTACCGCACCGCAAGCAACTTGACAAGCCATGTACGCACTACAGAATCACATCCCCAACCTGTCGAACGAGGTAGAGGCCATTCAGAAGCAAAAGCAGGAACTAGAGCAGCAGCGCCAGCAGCTACTTCGTGACCGCCAGACGCTCGAGGCCATCGCCGCGCAGGTGGCTCAGGAAAAGGCCCTCGTTCAGCAGCAGCAGCAACAGCAGCAGCAGGTCAAGAAGGAGGGAAAAGCCAAGGCGCGTGTCAAGAGGGAGCCGCGCGTCGGCGGCGGCGGCGACGGGATCACCAACTCAAAACTCAGGAGCGACCTGGGCCCCCTTATCAACTACCTCTCGATCCCGTGGGACCAGCGCGCTGAATGGCTCCAGGACGCTCAGATGCAGGCCACGCTGCGCTACTATGACGGCAGCGGCAACGGCAAATACTATTGCCGTGCCTGCGGCTGCGAGTCGATGAACCACGTGGGCGCCGGAGGCCTCTGCCCCGTCATCGGCAACGCCGTCAAGTTTGTCTCAAAGCGCTTTATCGACCTGTGCTGCAAGCGGGCCGTGAGGGAGAGGATCACGATCAACAAGGCCGTCGAGTCCCTCGCCAAGGGGGCCAGTCCGTATGCCGCCGACAATGTCAACTACCCCTACGGGCGCGTCGCGTACGAGCCTGAGCCGCGCAAGTCGTCCCCGAGCGCCGTCGGTACCACCGCCATCAGGAAGGAGAGAGAGGCCGAAAGCGGACCGATGCCGCCCGACAATGCCGTCAAGGTGATCCAGGCGCAGCAGGAGCAGATCACGGCGCAAAAGCGTGCCCTCGAACAGCAGCACGCGCAGGTAGAGGCT
>Ga0255334_1000731_pt1 | contig 20999 bp, 20 predicted proteins | sample EtOH5_35cm_T3_12_FD_202080 | JGI IMG/M metagenome (GOLD analysis project Ga0255334, IMG submission 202080) | Sandy soil microbial communities from University of British Columbia, Vancouver, Canada - EtOH5_35cm_T3_129 | ecosystem: Engineered > Artificial ecosystem > Sand microcosm > Unclassified ...
GAGAGCGTTCTGCGTTCTAGTGCGCAATCAAGGTCAATCGCTCTCGTGAACTTCATCCTACGCTGGGACAAAGCGCACACAAAATCTGCGGCATTATATACTGGCGTCACTGAAACGGAAACGACACCGCTTGCCGCGTCCATTCCCGGCGCCGCCCACATCGGAAATCCCATGCAACTCAAGAACCCCATCCTCGGCCTGTGCCAACAGTCCACCTTCATGCTCAGCGCTGCCAAAGTCGACCAATGCCCCGACGACGAAGGCTTTGAAGTGGCCTTCGCCGGGCGTTCCAACGCCGGTAAATCCAGCGCGTTGAACACTCTGACGCATGCCAGCCTGGCGCGGACCTCGAAAACACCGGGTCGCACGCAACTCTTGAACTTCTTCAAGCTAGACGATGATCGTCGTCTGGTCGACCTGCCGGGCTACGGTTACGCGAAAGTGCCGATCCCGTTGAAGCTGCACTGGCAGCGTCACCTCGAAGCTTATCTGGGTGGTCGCGAGAGTTTGAAAGGTCTGATTCTGATGATGGACATCCGTCATCCAATGACCGATTTCGACCTGTTGATGCTTGATTGGGCCGTCGCCAGCGGCATGCCGATGCACATTCTGCTGACCAAAGCGGACAAGCTGACTTACGGCGCTGCGAAAAACGTGCTGCTCAAGGTTCAGTCGGACATACGCAAAGGCTGGGGTGATGCGATCAGCATCCAGCTGTTTTCGGCGCCAAAACGTATGGGCCTGGAAGACGCCTACACTGTATTGGCCGGCTGGATGGAACTGGCGGACAAAGGCTCGGAACTCGCGGAGTAAGCTCATTTACAAAAAACGCGGGCAAAAAAAACCCCGGACTTCTTATGGGGAGGGGGAAGTTCCGGGGGTCAAGTTCCGGACCGCTAGGGCGGGGTCCAGATTATCTGCCAACACTTAACACAACATAGGAGCATCGAAGGGCTTCACCAGCCATTCAGTTACTCTGAGTGGCAGTTCACAGGTTTAGTTCCGGCGCTTCAAAAACCATTTGAAATAAGTCGAATCGCTAACTGAAATAAGCGCTCTTCGCCCCCTCTGCCGCGGCACTATGCCGCACCAAAATCCCTGTGGGAGCGAGCTTGCACGCTCCCACAGAAGACGGGTTAGTGAGCCTCATCCCAGTTATTGCCTACGCCAACTTCGACCAGTAGCGGGACATCAAGCTTCGCGGCGTCAGCCATGTGGGCGCGAATCTCCTCGCGAACCTGATCGACCAGGTCTTCCCGCACCTCAAGCACCAATTCATCGTGCACCTGCAGGATGACTTTGGCGTCCAGACCCGACGAGGTCAGCCAGTTATCCACAGCCACCATGGCTTTCTTGATGATGTCCGCCGCAGTGCCTTGCATCGGTGCGTTGATCGCCGTGCGTTCGGCGCCTTTGCGCAGGGCTGGGTTTTTTGCATTGATTTCCGGCAGGTACAGGCGGCGACCGAAGAGGGTCTCGACAAAACCTTGCTCGGCCGCCTGGGCGCGGGTGCGCTCCATGTAGTCCAGGACGCCTGGATAGCGGGCGAAATAGCGGTCGATGTACGCCTGCGACTGTTTGCGATCGACGCCGATCTGCTTGGCCAGGCCAAACGCGCTCATGCCATAGATCAAACCGAAGTTGATCGCTTTGGCGCTACGACGCTGATCAGTGGTGACCTCTGCCAGATCGACGCCGAACACTTCGGCGGCAGTGGCTTTGTGCACGTCCAGGTCATTGCGGAAGGCGTGCAGCAAACCTTCGTCCTTGGCCAGGTGGGCCATGATGCGCAGCTCGATTTGCGAGTAGTCCGCGGCCAGCAGCTTGTAGCCTTTTGGCGCAATGAACGCCTGACGAATCCGCCGCCCTTCGGCGGTGCGGATCGGGATGTTCTGCAGGTTCGGATCACTGGACGACAAACGCCCGGTCGCCGCGACAGCCTGGTGATAAGAGGTGTGAATTCGCCCGGTGCGCGGGTTGATCTGCTCCGGCAGACGATCGGTGTAGGTGCTTTTCAGCTTGCTCATCGAGCGGTACTGCATCAGCACTTTGGGCAGCGGGTAGTCCTGCTCGGCCAGTTCCGCCAGCACGGCTTCGGCGGTGGACGCCTGGCCCTTGGCGGTTTTGCTGAGGATCGGCAGGCCAAGTTTTTCGTACAGGATCACGCCCAATTGCTTCGGCGAACCCAGGTTGAATTCTTCGCCGGCGATGGCAAACGCCTCACGCTCCAGTGCGACCATCTTGTCACCCAGCTCAACGCTTTGAATGCCCAGCAGGTTGGCATCGACCAACGCGCCCTGGCGTTCGATTCGCGCGAGTACCGGCACCAATGGCATTTCAATTTCGCTCAGGACTTTGCTCAAGCTAGGGATGGCATTGAGCTTTTCGTGCAAGGCCTGATGCAGGCGCAGCGTGACGTCGGCGTCTTCAGCGGCGTAAGGCCCGGCCAGTTCCAGGGAGATCTGGTCAAAAGTCAGCTGTTTGGCACCTTTGCCGGCAATGTCCTGAAAGCTGGTGGTGGTGTGATTCAGGTACTTCAGCGCCAGGCTGTCCATGTCGTGGCGGGTCGCGGTGGAATCCAGCACGTAGGATTCGAGCATGGTGTCGAACGCGATGCCTCGCACGGTGATGCCGCAGCTCTGGTCGCCACCGATGGCGCAGTTGGCCAGGATGTTCATGTCGAACTTGGCGTGCTGGCCGACCTTGAGTTTGTTCGGGTCTTCCAGGATCGGTTTCAGTGCGCGCAGCACGGTGTCGCGATCGAGCTGATCCGGCACCCCCATGTAGGAATGGGTCAGCGGAATGTAGGCCGCTTCGTTGGCCTGTACAGCGAACGACAGACCGACCAGTTGCGCCTGCTGCGCATCGATGCCGGTGGTTTCGGTATCAAAGGCGATCAGCGTGGCGTCGTTGAGCTTCTTCAGCCACAGGTCGAAATCGGCCTGAGTGAGGATCGTCGTGTACTTGAGTTCAGTCTCGACGGCGGCTTCTTCAATCACCGGCGCACTGACTTCCTGGCCGGAACGCTTGGCGTCGCGCTGGTTTTCTTCGAACCAGCTCTTGAATTCCAGCAGCGTGTAGAGCTCGGCCAGTTTGTCGTGATCCGGCTTGTCCATTTGCAGGTCGTCGAGGCCGATATCCAGCGGCACGTCGATCTTGATCGTCGCCAGTTGGTAGGAGAGGAAGGCCATTTCCTTGTGCTCTTCAAGTTTGGCCGGCAGGGTTTTTGCGCCGCGAATCGGCAGGGTCGGAACGATGTCGAGCTGCGCATAGAGCTCGGTCAGGCCGCCGTTTACGCCGACCAACAGGCCGGAAGCGGTCTTGGGACCGATGCCCGGAACGCCCGGGATGTTGTCGGAAGAATCGCCCATCAGCGCCAGATAATCGATGATCTGCTCGGGAGCGACGCCGAATTTCTCCTTCACGCCTTCCACGTCCAGCGCGCTACCGGTCATGGTATTGACCAAGGTAATGTGGCCGTCGACCAGTTGCGCCATGTCCTTGTCGCCGGTGGAGATAATCACCGGACGGTCGGCCGCCGCGCTGCTGCGGGCCAGGGTACCGATCACGTCATCGGCCTCCACGCCTTCGACGCACAGCAGCGGGAAGCCCAGCGCCATCACGCTCTGGTGCAGTGGCTCGATCTGTACGCGCATGTCGTCGGGCATGCTCGGACGGTTGGCCTTGTACTCGGCGAACATTTCGTCACGGAATGTCCCGCCCTTGGCATCGAACACCACGGCGAACGGACTGTCCGGGTACTGCTTGCGCAGACTCTTGAGCATGTTCAACACGCCTTTGACCGCTCCGGTCGGCAGACCTTTGGAAGTGGTCAGCGGTGGCAGGGCGTGAAAGGCGCGGTACAGGTAAGAAGAACCGTCCACCAGGACGAGGGGGGCTTGGCTCATGAGCAGGATCAACCTTTTCGGCGGGTCCGGCGCTAGAATAGCGGGACCGTTGACGACAAAGGGACAAGGTTATCATGCGCACACTAAATCGCCTGTTGCTGGCTGGCTTGTTTGCAATCACACCATTGGCCGTGATGGCCGCAGATGACGCACCCTCGGCAGACCCGGATGTCACGATCCGCACGGAAGGCGATAAAACTATCCAGGAATATCGGCAAAATGGCTTTTTGTATGCCATCAAGGTCACCCCAAAGGGCGGCAAGCCGTACTTTCTGGTGCGCGCGGATGGATCGGACGGTAACTTCATTCGCTCGGATCAGCCGGATATGCTGATCCCGGCATGGAAAATCTTCGAATGGTAAGCCGTTCCTAACTTAAATCGGCGCCGGCAGAGTGGCGGCGCCCGTACTGGCAGTTAAAACATGTCTGTGTTCACCCCGCTGGCTCGGCCCGAGCTGGAAACCTTTCTCGCCCCATACGGGCTCGGCCGCCTGCTTGATTTCCAGGGGATTGCCGCCGGTAGCGAAAACACCAATTTCTTTATCAGCCTGGAGCAGGGCGAGTTTGTACTGACCCTGGTTGAGCGTGGTCCGGTTCAGGAGATGCCGTTCTTCATCGAACTGCTGGATGTGCTGCATGAAGCCGACCTGCCGGTGCCTTACGCCTTGCGCACCACCGATGGCGTTGCCTTGCGCGAGCTGGCGGGCAAGCCTGCGCTGTTGCAGCCGCGTCTGGCCGGCAAGCACATCAAGATCGCCAACGCACAGCATTGTGCCCAAGTGGGCGAGTTGCTCGCGCACCTGCATCTGGCAACCCAGGCCAACATGATCAAGCGCAAGACCGATCGTGGGCTGGACTGGATGCTGGAAGAGGGCACGCAGCTGTTGTCGCACCTGAATGCAGAGCAGAGCGATTTGCTGCAACGGGCGCTGGATGAAATCACTCAACAGAAAGAAAAAATCCTGGCGTTGCCACGGGCCAACATCCACGCGGACCTGTTTCGCGACAACGCGATGTTCGAAGGCACGCACCTGACGGGATTGATCGACTTTTACAATGCTTGCTCGGGGCCAATGCTCTACGACGTGGCGATTGCCTTGAACGATTGGTGTTCGGACGACGACGGGTTGATTGACGGACCGCGGGCGCGGGCGTTGCTGGGCGCGTATGCAGCGTTGCGGCCATTCACGGCGGCCGAGGCTGAGTTGTGGCCGACCATGTTGCGTGTGGCGTGTGTGCGGTTCTGGTTGTCGCGGTTGATTGCCGCAGAGTCTTTCGCCGGGCAAGACGTGTTGATTCACGACCCGATGGAATTTCAGCAGCGGTTGGTGCAGCGGCAGAAGGTCAGTACACCCCTACCGTTCGCCCTTTAAAGTCAAAAGATCGCAGCCTTCGGCAGCTCCTACACCGATCTACGTAGGCGCTGCCGAAGGCTGCGATCTTTTTTATGGGACTACAACGACTCCAGACACCCCGCCAAATCATTCCCCAACTTCTCCAGCACCTGCTCATACCCCTGAGCAGTCGCCGGCGTGTACCCGCCCAACGCATCCAGTTCCGCCAGTTTCACAGGCAACCCCGCCACCAGCGTTTCCGCCAGCCGCGGACGCAACGGCGGTTCGCTGAACACACAGGTCTTGCCCACTTCCTGCAACCGCGTACGCATTGCCGATACATGCTGGGCACCCGGCTGAACTTCGGCGGCGACGCTGAATACGCCAGCGTGCTTCAGACCATAAGCCTCTTCGAAGTAGTCGAACGCCTCATGGAACACAAAGTACGGTTTGCCCGCGATGCCTGCCAGTCGAGCCTTCAAGCGCAGGTCCAGCGCATCCAGGCGCTCATCGAACGCTTTGAGGTTGCTTTGATAACGCGCCGCATTGGCCGGATCGACGGCACCCAGATCTGCGGCCATTTTTGTCGCGATCACCCGAGCGTTGACCGGTGATAACCACAAATGCGCATCCAGGCTGCCCGGACGGTGATCGTGATCATGTTCGTCGGCTTCTTCGGCGTGGGAGTGACTGTCTTCGGCGAAGCGACGCAATTTCAGCCCCGGCAGATCCTGCACGGCAACGCTCGGCAGCGTGCGACCGTTCAGCACGCGAGGCAGGAAACCTTCCATGTCCGGACCGATCCAGTAAACCAGATCCACCGATTGCACCTTCCGTACGTCGGAAGGGCGCAGGGCATAGTTATGCGGGGAAGCGCCGGGCGGAAGCAGCACTTCCGGGATTGCCACGCCGTCCTGCACCGCAGCGGCAATCAGCTGCAGCGGCTTGATGCTGGTAAGGACTTTGACTTCGGCGTGAGCAGAACCGATCAACAGAAAACTGGCGACAAATGCGACAAAGGTAGAAAAAAGTCGGGACACGATGACCACTCGAAGAGGCGAGAACGGGTAACATAATAACGTCTCTCACAAAACTCGTCGCCGCTCATGCCTAAAACACCGATTGCCAGCCGTCCCCACGACCACTCTCATTGCGTTCACAGCGCACTGTCTGAGGCCGATGCCCTGTGCGCGCGTCAAGGCCTGCGCCTGACTGCCTTGCGCCGGCGGGTGCTGGAACTGGTGTGGCAAAGCCACAAGCCGCTGGGTGCCTATGACATTCTTGCCGTGCTCAGCGAGCAGGATGGTCGCCGTGCTGCGCCGCCGACCGTGTACCGCGCACTGGATTTCCTGCTGGAAAACGGCCTGGTGCACCGCATCTCCTCGCTGAACGCCTTCGTCGGTTGCAATCATCCGGAACATGCTCACCAGGGCCAGTTCCTGATCTGCCGCGAGTGCCACGCCGCCATCGAGCTTGAGCAGAAGTCCATCAGCGACGCGATCATCGGCAGCGCCAGGGACGTCGGATTCGTCGTCGAAAGCCAGACTGTCGAAGTGGTCGGCATCTGTTCGGGTTGCCAGGGGGCTTAATGAGCAACGCGTTGATCCGCCTCGAGCAGGTTGCCGTCACCTTTGCCGGGCAAAACGTGCTGGATAACATCGAGCTGAGCGTCGAACCCGGGCAGATCGTCACGCTGATCGGTCCCAACGGTGCCGGCAAAACCACCCTTGTGCGGGCGGTGCTCGGCCTGTTGAAGCCGGACAGCGGCAGCGTGTGGCGCAAGCCGAAACTGCGGGTCGGTTACATGCCGCAAAAACTTCATGTCGATCCGACGCTCCCGCTGTCGGTGCTGCGCTTCTTGCGGCTGGTGCCCGGTGTGGATCGCACTCGCGCGTTGGCGGCCCTCAAGGAAGTGGGCGCCGAACAGGTGATCGACAGCCCGGTGCAAAGCGTTTCCGGTGGTGAAATGCAGCGCGTGCTGCTGGCCCGGGCGCTGTTGCGCGAGCCAGAATTGCTGGTGCTTGATGAGCCGGTGCAAGGCGTCGACGTAGCGGGGCAGGCCGAGCTGTACAGCCTGATCACTCGCCTGCGTGACCGTCACGGCTGCGGCGTGCTGATGGTTTCCCACGATTTGCATCTGGTCATGAGCACCACCGATCAAGTGGTCTGCCTCAACCGTCACGTCTGCTGTTCCGGTCATCCCGAGCAGGTCAGCGGCGATCCTGCTTTCGTCGAGTTGTTCGGAAAGAACGCACAAAGCCTGGCGATTTATCACCACCATCACGACCACGCCCATGATCTGCATGGTTCGGTGGTCACCACGGCCCCGACGGCCCAACCTCACGTTCATGGAGATAGCTGCAAGCATGGCTGATTTTCTGCTTTACGCCCTGCTTGCAGGCCTGGCCCTGGCGCTGGTGGCGGGGCCGTTGGGATCTTTCGTGGTCTGGCGGCGCATGGCGTATTTCGGCGACACCCTGTCCCACGCGGCCTTGCTCGGCGTGGCGTTGGGCTTTCTGCTGGATGTCAGCCCGACAGTGGCGGTCACCGTAGGCTGTCTGTTATTGGCGGTGTTGCTGGTGACCTTGCAACAGCGTCAGCCGCTCGCATCCGACACGCTTTTGGGAATTCTCGCACCGAGCACGCTCTCTTTAGGCCTTGTCGTACTAAGCTTCATGCACGAAGTGCGGATCGACCTGATGGCCTATCTGTTCGGCGATTTGCTGGCGATCAGTCCGACCGATCTGGCCTGGATTCTCGGCGGCAGCGCAGCTGTCATGGCCTTGCTGGTGACATTGTGGCGGCCATTGCTGGCGATCACGGTGCATGAAGAGCTGGCCAGGGTGGAAGGTTTGCCGGTGCCGGCGCTGCGTCTGACCCTGATGCTGCTGATCGCCGTTGTGATCGCCGTGGCGATGAAAATCGTCGGTGTGTTGTTGATTACGTCGCTGCTGATCATCCCGGCGGCTGCGGCACAACGTCACGCCCGGTCGCCGGAACAGATGGCACTGGGCGCGAGCCTGCTGGGCATGCTCGCGGTGTGTGGCGGGTTGGCATTGTCCTGGTTCAAGGACACCCCGGCAGGCCCGTCGATCGTGGTGGCGGCCGCCGCGCTGTTTCTGCTGAGTTTTGTCCTGCCCCGTCGAGGGGTGTAGACTTGCTCGTTTTTTGCGCAAATAGAGAGTCGCAGGAATGAAGCTGTTAGCCTCCCGTTATCTGCTCCTTGTTGCATTTTCGCTGCTACTGGGCGCATGTCAAAGCACGCCACCGGCGGCCACCGAGGCCACTGATGCACGAGCCTTGGCCATCGCACAGCTCGAGCAAAGCCTCGCCAGCAGCGAGCTGGCCACTGCTGAAGATCAACTGGCTGCCTTGCAGGCCGGGTCTCCAAACGACCCTTCCCTTGTGCAGTACCAACGACAACTCGCCGAAGCCTATCTGCAACGCAGCCAGATCGTGCTGCAAAAAGGCGATGTGAATGCTGCTGCCACTGCCCTGAGCCGTGCGCGGGCACTGATGCCCAAGGCTCCGGCGCTGACCGGTGGGGTCAATAACGCTATCGTCAATGCGCGCAAGGCTGAGCTCGATAGAGCTGAAGCCGCGCTGTTGGCGGCCGAGGCCAAACCACAGGCGAAAGTGATTGATCCGACCGCTGAGAGCACTACCGTCGCATTGAACCTCGCCGATATGAGCAAACTTCGTCGGCAACTGGATGCGATCGCGGCTGATGTGGTGAATTACAAGTGCGACGTGAGCATTCAGGCGCCGCGTACGCAGGATTATCCGTGGTTGGCTACGTTGTTGACCAAACGGGTAAAGAAGCTGGATTCGGGGTTTGATCTGAATCTGCAGAAGCAGATTCTGCGCAATGTTCCGGCGCAGATGGTCTTGAGTCCGCGTAAACCCTAAAAGCATCGCGAGCAAGCTCGCTCCCACAGGTCCAGTGTCGTTCACATAGTTGGCGAACGACACAAATCCTGTGGGAGCGGGCTTGCCCGCGAAGGCGCCCTACCTAGCAATACAGTGCCTTAAGCCGGAATCGCCTTGGCCTTAGGCTCCCGTTCCCACACCCGATGCTGCCCGATCGCCGCAAAAAACGCCTTGATCAACTTCGCGTCCGTCCCCACGATCAACCCCGCATCAGCCTCCAGCTTCAACACATCCAGCAATTGCTTCGCCTCGCCTTGCAACGCGATCGCCTTCAAGTGCTTGAACGCCTCCAGCACGTAATGCAGCGCCACGCCATCACCGCTCAACGCTTTGATGGATGTCGCGCCACCCGGCACAAAGACCGCATCGAAAGCGATGGATGGCATGCCTTCCATGGAGGCATCCACCGGCAGCATCTTGCCATCGGCGGTTGTCACCGGGGCGGACGTCGGGCCGAGCAGTTTGGCGTGGGCGCCCTCTGCTTTCAGCGCTTTTTTCATGGCATCGATTGCAGCGCCATCGACCCCGTTGGCCGCCAGAATCGCGACTTTTCGGGTTTTGATATCGCCCGGCAACAAATTGGCCTGGCTCAGGGCCGGTGAACGTTCCAGGGATATTTTCGGCACATCGACCGTCCCGGCCTTCGGTGCCGGCAAGCCGAGGTTCTGCGCCACACGTTTGGCCAGTTCCAGGTCGATGTTGGCGAGGATCTCATTCACTTCGCGCGCACGGATAAACGCTCGCTCAACCTTGCCCAGCTCAAAGCTGTAGGCCGAGATGATGTGTTCCTGCTCGTGTTTGCTCATGCTGTGAAAGAACAGCCGCGCCTGCGAGAAGTGATCGCTGAACGACTCGCTGCGCTGGCGGATCTTGTTGGCGTCGATGCGCTCTGGATAGGTCTCGAAGCCGCCATCCTGCGCGGCGGGCGGCGTTTCTTTGGGCCAGCCACCGTCGATGGAATTCGGTTCGTAGGACGCGCGCCCCTTGTCGATCGTGGTGCGGTGCATCGCATCCCGCTGGCCATTATGGAAGGGGGCCACCGGACGGTTGATCGGGATCTCGTGAAAATTCGGTCCACCGAGTCGGCTGATTTGCGTATCGGTGTAGGAAAACAACCGACCTTGCAGCAACGGATCGTTGGAAAAATCGATGCCCGGCACGATATGCCCCGGGCAGAAAGCGACCTGCTCGGTTTCGGCGAAGAAGTTGTCCGGGTTGCGGTTGAGCACCATCTTGCCCAGCGGCGTGATGGGCACGATTTCCTCGGGAATGATTTTGGTCGGGTCGAGAATGTCGAAGTCGAAGGAATGTTCGTTTTCCTCTTCGACGACCTGTACGCCCAATTCCCACTCTGGGTAATCGCCCATCTCGATCGATTCCCAGAGATCGCGGCGGTGGTAGTCGGTGTCTTTACCGGCGAGTTTCTGGGCTTCATCCCAGACCAGCGAGCACGTCCCGGCGGCAGGGCGCCAATGGAATTTGACGAAGCGCGATTTGCCCTCGGCGTTGATCAGACGGAATGTATGCACGCCGAAACCCTGCATGCTGCGCAAGCTTTTCGGGATCGCCCGGTCGGACATTGCCCACATCACCATGTGCGCTGATTCCGGAACCAGCGAGACAAAGTCCCAGAAGGTGTCGTGCGCCGAACCGCCCGTAGGTATCTCGTTATGTGGCTCGGGTTTTACCGCGTGAACGAAGTCAGGAAACTTGATCGCATCCTGTATGAAAAACACTGGCATGTTGTTGCCCACCAGGTCGAAGTTGCCTTCGTCGGTGAAGAACTTCACGGCGAAACCGCGTACGTCGCGCACGGTATCGCCCGAACCGCGCGGGCCTTGGACCGTGGAAAATCGTACGAAGACCGGAGTTTTCTTGCCCGGGTCCTGTAAGAAACCGGCCTTGGTCAGCACGGAATGGTTTTCATAGGTCTGGAAAAAACCATGAGCGCCAGTGCCCCGGGCATGGACGATGCGCTCCGGGATGCGCTCATGGTCAAAATGCGTGATCTTTTCACGCATGATGAAATCTTCCAGCAACGACGGGCCGCGGGCGCCGACCTTCAATGTGTTCTGGTTGTCCGAAACCTTCACGCCCTGGTTGGTGCGCAGGGCCTGTTCGGTGGCGTCGGAGCGAAATTTTTCGAGGCTGTCGAGCTTGGCATTGGTATTGCCGCGGTCCAGTGTGTCGGTCCCGGCCAGGGCGCTTTTGGGTGCGGCAGGCTTTTTAGTACTCATCAGTCGTTAACTCCTCGTAGCGATTCCTGCCGTAGTCAGGATTCTTATGCATTCCCCAGGCACGGCACCGGGGGGCGTTTTCGAGTTGCCTTATTAGTGACTGATGGGCTTTTTAGCCGTTCCTTTTTTATGACCTTTGATCGTGTTATTGCCAAATGAAAGGTTGAATGCGGAATAAATGCTAATAACCTCTATACGGACAGGCTAAAATGCGCGCCCGGCTAACCGCTGATCCTTTTCTAACGCGCCCCACAAGGTTCGCTACGTGATCGAGTTTCAAAACGTCCACAAAACCTACCGCGTCGCCGGTAAGGATATTCCCGCCCTGCACCCGACCAGTCTGACGATTGAGAACGGTCAGGTCTTCGGCCTGATCGGTCATTCCGGTGCGGGAAAAAGTACCCTGCTGCGTCTGATCAATCGCCTGGAGAACTCCAGTGGCGGCAAGATCATCGTCGACGGCGAAGAAGTCACGGCGCTCGACGCCAACAGCCTGCGACGCTTCCGGCAGCAGGTCGGGATGATTTTCCAGCACTTCAACCTGCTGGCGTCCAAGACCGTTGCCGACAACGTCGCGTTGCCGCTGACCCTTGCGGGCGAACTGTCGCGCAGTGAGATCGACCAGCGTGTGGCCGAGTTGCTGGCGCGGGTGGGCTTGTCCGACCACGCCAAAAAATACCCGGCGCAGTTGTCCGGCGGCCAAAAGCAGCGTGTCGGCATTGCACGCGCACTGGCGACCAAGCCGAAAATCCTGTTGTGCGATGAAGCCACCAGCGCCCTGGACCCGCAGACCACGGCGTCGGTCCTGCAACTGCTGGCCGAGATCAACCGCGAGCTGAAGCTGACCATCGTCCTGATCACCCACGAGATGGATGTGATCCGTCGCGTCTGTGACCAGGTGGCGGTCATGGACGCGGGTGTGATCGTCGAGCAAGGTTCGGTGGCCGAGGTGTTCCTGCATCCAAAGCACCCGACTACCAAGCGTTTCGTGCAGGAAGACGAGCAGATCGACGAAAGCGAACAGCGCGACGATTTTGCTCATGTGCCGGGCCGTATCGTGCGTCTGACCTTCCAGGGCGAAGCGACCTACGCGCCTTTGCTGGGAACCGTCGCTCGGGAAACGGGCGTGGACTACAGCATCCTGGCCGGTCGTATCGACCGCATCAAAGACATCCCCTACGGGCAATTGACCCTGGCGGTCACCGGCGGCGACATGGAGGCGGCGTTTGCCCGCTTCACCGCGGCTGATGTCCACATGGAGGTGCTGCGCTGATGGAAGTCCTGACTGGTTTCTTCGCCAATATCGACTGGTTCGAAATCTGGCTGGCCACTGGCGATACCCTGCTGATGCTCGGCGGTTCGCTGTTGTTCACCGTGCTGCTGGGCCTTCCGCTCGGCGTGCTGTTGTTCCTTTGCAGTCCGCGTCAGTTGCTGGAAGCCAAGGGCATATACGCGATGTTGTCGCTGGTGGTGAACATTCTGCGTTCGCTCCCCTTCATCATTCTGCTGATCGTGATGATTCCGTTCACCGTGTTGATCACCGGCACTTCGCTGGGTGTTGCCGGTGCAATTCCGCCGCTGGTGGTGGGTGCCACGCCGTTCTTCGCGCGACTGGTGGAAACCGCCCTGCGTGAAGTGGATCGCGGCATCATCGAAGCGACACAGGCCATGGGTGCGACGACGCGTCAGATCATCACCAATGCCTTGCTGCCAGAGGCCCGCCCAGGCATCTTTGCGGCGATTACGGTGACAGCTATTACACTTGTGTCCTACACGGCGATGGCCGGTGTGGTGGGCGCAGGTGGTCTGGGTGACCTGGCGATCCGTTTTGGTTACCAGCGTTTCCAGACCGATGTGATGGTCGTCACCGTGGTATTGCTGCTGGTCCTGGTTCAAGTGTTGCAAACCGTTGGCGACAAGCTGGTCGTACACTTCTCGCGTAAATAAGTCATGAGCCGGCCATTCGCTGGCAGGCGCGATGCGCCTCACAAGGAGTTAGCTGAATGAAAAAACTACTCGTCGCGTTTGCTGCTATTGCAGCTTTTTCCGCCCACGCCGACACCCTGACCGTTGCGGCCTCTCCGGTCCCGCATGCAGAAATTCTCGAATTCGTGAAACCGGCCCTGGCCAAGGAAGGCGTGGACCTGAAGGTCAAAGTCTTCACCGACTACATCCAGCCGAACGTGCAAGTAGCCGAGAAACGCCTGGATGCCAACTTCTTCCAGCACCAGCCGTACCTCGATGAGTTCAACAAGGCCAAGGGCACTAACCTGATTTCCGTGGCCGGTGTGCACCTGGAACCGCTGGGCGCTTACTCCAGCAAATACAAAGCGCTGAACGAACTGCCGGGCGGCGCCAACGTGGTGATCCCGAACGACGCCACCAACGGCGGCCGCGCGCTGTTGCTGCTGGCGAAGGCTGGCCTGATCAAGTTGAAGGATTCGAACAATATCCTGTCGACCGTCAAGGACATCACCGAGAACACCAAGGACCTGAAATTCCGCGAACTGGAAGCCGCGACTCTCCCGCGGGTGCTGACCCAGGTCGACCTGGCGCTGATCAACACCAACTACGCGCTGGAAGCCAAGCTTGATCCGGCCAAGGATGCGCTGGTCATCGAAGGCAGCGATTCGCCGTACGTGAACATCCTCGTTGCCCGTCCGGACGACAAGGACAGTGAAGACATGAAGAAGCTGGTTGCCGCGCTGCACAGCCCGGAAGTGAAAGCCTTCATTCTCGAGAAGTACAAAGGCGCGGTGGTGCCGGCGTTCTGATCTGAAGCTGTAATGAAAAATGGGGCGCATTGAATGCGCCCCATTTTTTATGCCTGAAACACAGACCCTGCTGGGGCCGGCTTGCTGGCGATGGCGTCCGTGAGATTGCCATCGCCAGCAAGCCGGCTCCTACAAGGTTTGTGTGTTATTTGCGGTTAAGCATCACCGGTAACTGCGCCACCAGCTTGGCGTTGTTCAACGGCGCCCGGATAAACCCGCGCTGCGTTCCATCCGGCCCGATCACCGCCAGGTTGCCGCTGTGATCAACCGTGTAGTTTGGCTTGCTGGTGTCCGCCGGAATGAACGGAATGCTCACCGCGTTGGCCAGCTTCTGAATGTCCTCGACCGAGGTCGCCGTCAGTCCCTGAAACTGCGGATCGAAGTAACCCAGGTATTGCTTGAGCTGCTTGGGTGTATCGCGGTTCGGATCGACGCTCACCAGGATGACCTGCAATTTATCCACAGCCTCCGGCGGCAGTTCGCTCTTGATCTGGCGCAGTTGGGCGAGGGTGGTCGGGCAGATGTCCGGGCAGAAGGTGTAACCGAAGAACAGCAGACTCCACTTGTCTTTCAGCGCATTGACCGCCACCGGTTTACCATCCTGATCGGTCATCGTCACGTCTGGCAGGTTACGGCTTTGCGGCAACAGGATGATCCCGGCGTCGATCAACGCAGTCGGGTCGCCCTGGCCTTTGCCGGACAGCACTTTGTTGATGGTCAGGCCCAGGACCAGCGCGATCAGGGCGACAAGGATGAAGACGGTTTTCTGGGTTCGAGTCATAGGTTCAACAGTAAGTAGTGGTCTACGAGCAGCGCGATAAACAGCAGGAACAAGTACCAGATAGAGTACTTGAACGTGTTGATCGCCGCGTGCGGCCGAGTGCCACGGTACAGCACGACGGCCCATTGCAGAAACCTCGCACCCAGTCCGACGGCGCAAATCAGGTAGAGCACGCCGCTCATGTGAATCACGTACGGCATCAGGCTGACGGCCAGCAACGCGAAGGTGTAAAGCAGGATATGGATTTTGGTGTAGTGCTCGCCGTGGGTCACCGGCAGCATCGGAATATCGGCCTTGGCGTATTCCTCTTTGCGATGGATCGCCAGCGCCCAGAAGTGCGGCGGGGTCCAGGCGAAGATGATCAGCACCAGCAGCAGCGGTTCGGCACTGACGTGACCGGTGGCAGCGGTCCAGCCGAGCAGCGGCGGGGCGGCACCGGCCAGGCCGCCGATGACGATGTTCTGCGGCGTCGCGCGTTTGAGGAATCCGGTATAGACCACGGCGTAACCGAGCAGCGAAGCCAGGGTCAGCCACGCTGTCAGTGGATTGGTGAACGCCAGCAATAACGCCTGGCCCAACACCGCCAGCACCAATGCGAACGTCAGCGCAGCCGTCGGTGAAACCCGGCCTTCGGCCAAGGGACGCTTATGGGTGCGCGCCATCACCGCATCGATCCGCCGGTCCACCACATGGTTGACCGCCGCCGCCCCGCCGGCACACAACGCAATCCCCAGATTGCCGAACACCAGCACCGTCCACGGCACCCCTGCGCGGGTTGCGAGGAACATGCCGACCAGCGAGGTGATGAGCATCAGCACCACCACTTTCGGCTTGGTCAGTTCCAGGTAGTCACGCCAGATCGCCTGGCTGTGACGTGCGCCGATCAGAGTCGCCATGGCATCTCTCCTTTTATTGTTATGGGCCCGGCTGAATGTTTGCGCGGGCTGAAGCGCCAGCGTGTTGGTTGTTTGACCCGAACCAGACTGGTTCGCGCGTGATAATTGACCAACACCAGCGTCAGCAGCAGCGCTGCGCCGCCGGCGTTATGCGCGACGGCCACCGGCAGCGGCAGGTGAAACAGCACGTTGCTGATGCCGAGGGTGATCTGTGCGGCGAGAGCAATCAGCACCAGCCCCGCCAGGCGTGTCATGCCGACGATTTTGAGTTGCCACGCCAGACCGAGCAGCACCAGCGTGACCAGCAATGCGCCAATGCGGTGAGTCAGGTGAATCGCCGTGCGAGCATCGCTGTCGAGCTGTCCGCCCAGGTAATTGGGGCCGATGTGTTGGGTCAGGTGAAAGCCGTTGGCGAAGTCCGCCGGGGGCAGCCACTGCCCGTGACAGGTCGGGAAGTCGATACAAGCCACCGCGGCGTAGTTGGAACTGACCCAGCCGCCGAGGGCGATTTGCAGGATCACCAACAGCAATCCGGCCGTCGCCCAGTACTGCAAACGCCGGGGCACAGTCAGCGCCGGTAAGACGCCCGACAGACGCAAGGTCAACAGAAACAACAGGCTCAACGTCGCGAACCCTCCGAGCAAATGCCCGGTCACCACTTGCGGCCAAAGCTTGAGCGTCACCGTCCACATGCCGAATGCCGCTTGGGCGATGACCACCGCCAGCAGGAACAATGGCAGCTTCACCGGTTGCCCCGGATGCCGACGATGTACCCAGGCGCGACCGGCCAGTACTGAAATCAGCAAGCCCAGCGTGCCGGCGAAGTAGCGGTGGACCATTTCGTTCCAGCCCTTGTGGGCTTCGACGGGCGTATCGGGAAAATGCAGTTCGGCATGGGCCAGCTGAGCTTCGCTTTTCGGCACGCTGATAAAGCCGTAGCAACCCGGCCAGTCCGGGCAGCCGAGGCCGGCGTGAGTCAGGCGAGTGTAGGCGCCGAGCAACACCACAATCAGTGCCAGCAAGGTGGCAAACAGCGCGAGGCGAAATCCTGGTTTGGCCATGACGATGCCCTTATCCGATGTTCGACAGTTTCAGCAGATGGCGCAGGTCGTTAAGCAGCTCCTTGCCCTTGATCGACGGGTCGTAGCGCAGCACCAGATTGCCGTGGGGGTCGATGATCCACAGGTGCGGCGTGTCATTGCTCTGAGCGCCTTTGGTGTAGGTCGGCAGGTCCAGTGAGTAACGCTGCAACTGCGGGTACTCGCGTTGAAGTTTAGTCTCGTAATCGCTGTTCAGCGGCTGCGCGGTGGCGATGGCATGACTGGCGCGGGACGCATCGCGACCGAGGCCGATCTGGATTTGTCGCGCCAGGTACACCAGTTGCTGGCAGTCCACCGAACACTCCTTGGGCGCGGTGACCAGCAATTGCCAGCGGTCCTCCTGCGCCTGCACGCCAAGGTCGGCGCGGGTCTGGCCGGTGCCGATCAGCTCGCCGTGATAGCTGCGACCTTCCGGCACCCAGAACTGCAATTTGTACATGCCGGTGGCGAGGATCATCGGACCGATCACCCCAAGCAGGATCAGCAGCAACTGCAAGCGACCCTTGCGCCGGTTCGCCGGCGTTTTTGCCTCAGACATGCTGGGTGGATTCATGGCCGCTCCCATGGTGTTTCTCCTTTGCGTTGTGCCAGCCGAGATAGGCATAGAGGCCGAGCAGGGCGATCGACATGGCGAACCACTGCACGGCATAAGCGATGTGTTTTTCCGGCCCTGTAGCCACCACCGGCCAATCGGCCTGGTAGGACGCGGGGCCGGTTTCTGCGCGTAATTCGTAGGCAAAACCTTCACGGTCCAGCGCCTTCCAGAGCTTTGAAGGCTCGACGGCAGTCACTAACCGAGGCCAGGTTGTAGTGCTCGGATCGGCCTGCAGTTGAAAGGTCGCGCCGGGTGAAACGTAGACCCAGGCATCCAGGCTCAATGCCTGAGTCGGCGTGGTGAATTGCGGCGGTGTGCGCCGGTCCGGCCAAGGCAGCCAGCCGCGATTGACCAGCAGCCACAGTCCGGTCGCCTGATCCTGAAACGGTTGCAGCAGCTCGACCCCAACCTTGCCGTCGCGCTGGCGGTTGTCCAGCAACAGGCTGTGCGCCGCATCGAAGTGGCCGTGCAAGCGAACCCGGCGAAAGGCCGGGTCCTCGGTGTGTCGCAGTTCGGTGCTGGCCATCGATGCAGCGGCGCGGCGCTCGGCGTAGGTGTGCAACAGCGCGCTTTTCTCCGCGCCCCGGCTCAGTTGCCAAAACCCGAGTGACACCAGCATGGGCAGCAATAATGCGACCACCAGCGTCGGCACGATGCCCGGCCGAAAGCGCTTCATGGCGTCGCCAGAAAGTCGGTAGTCGCGATAGCTATACTCAAGTGCATCGCCTTTCCCCCGGAGTTCCACCATGCTCAAAGCAGCCATCGTCCTGATGCTGATTGCCACGGTTGTCAGCCTGTTCAGCGGCCTGTTTTTTCTGGTCAAGGACGACAGCAGCTCGAACCGCCTCGTCATTGCCTTGAGTGTTCGTGTTGCTCTGGCCGCCATCACCGTCGGCTTGATCGCCTGGGGTTTTTTCAGCGGCCAGCTGGTGTCGCATGCGCCTTGGTAAGCCTCAGAGCACGTAGACGAAAACGAACAGCCCGATCCACACCACGTCCACGAAGTGCCAATACCAGCTCGCCGCTTCGAAGCCGAACTGGTGCTCGTTGTCGAAGTGCCCGCGCAGGATCCGCATCAGCATCACGAACAGGATGATCGTGCCGATGGTCACGTGGGCGCCGTGGAAACCGGTGAGCATGAAAAAGGTCGCGCCGTAGATGCCGGAGCCCAGGGTCAGGCCCAGTTCTTGGTAGGCGTGCAGGTACTCTTCGGCCTGGAAGCCGAGGAAGGCACAACCCAGTAAAACGGTGATCGCCAGCCAGATTTTCAGCGCGCCGCGATGGCCTTTTTTCAACGCGTGGTGGGCGATGGTGATGGTGACGCTGGAGCTCACCAGCAGCACGGTATTGAGCAGTGGCAGACCCCAGGGGCTGATGACTTCCTTCGGTGGCGGAAACAGTTTCGAGTCGGGGTTGTTCAGCAAAGGCCAGACGAATTCGAAGTTCGGCCAGAGCATATGCGCGATGCCTTTGGTCCCTTCACCGCCGAGTGCCGGACCAGAAACGTGGCGCACGTAAAACAGCGCACCGAAGAAGGCGATGAAGAACATCACCTCCGAGAAGATGAACCAGCTCATGCCCCAGCGAAACGAGCGATCCATCTGGGCGCTATATAACCCCTGACGACTTTCCTTGATCACCGTACCGAACCAGCCGAACAGCATGTAGGCCAACAGCAGGCCGCCGACGAAAAAGATCAGCGGGCCGTGGGATTCCGGCCGCGCCGCTTTCAGATCGTTGAACCAGGTGGCCAGGCCGAACACGGTGACGAACATGCCGACCGTAGCGATGATCGGCCACTTGCTCTGGGCCGGTACGTAATAATGTTCATGAGTTGCCATTTATTGTTCTCCTTATCGGGCACGCTCAGCCGCCAGTATTTACAGCCACCGGTGGATGTCGGGCGGTGATATCGAACAGCGTGTAGGACAGCGTCAGGTGCTTCACATCCTTGGGCATGTCACGGTCAACGATGAAACGTACCGGCATCTCGATCCGTTGACCGGGCTGCAGCACTTGCTGGGTAAAGCAGAAACATTCGGTCTTGTGGAAATACGCCGCCGCGTTGCTCGGCGCGATGCTCGGCACCGCTTGCGCGCTCATCGGCTTGTCAGTGGGGTTGTGCGCGATGAAGATCATCTCGTTCACTGCGCCAGGGTTGGCCGTCAGCTCGTCGCTCTTGGGGTAGAAATCCCAGGACATGTCAGCCGAGTTGGTCGACAGAAACTGCACGCGTACCTGCCGTGAGGTATCGACGGCCTGCTCGCCTTCATACTGCCCGGCGGTCTTGCCATTGATGCCGAACGCCTTGCACATCACGTCGTAGATCGGCACCAGGGCAAACCCGAAAATAAACATCGCCACCACCACCAGTAACAGGCGGGTGACCAGCTTTTTCATCGAAATCGAGTCAGCCATGGTTTCCTACCTCTACGCCAACCCCTGTAGGAGCCGGCTTGCTGGCGATCCAAACACCGCGGTGCATCAGGCGCACCGCGTTATCGTTCATCGCCAGCAAGCCGGCTCCTGCAAGGGCGGTGTTCATTTCACTTCCGGCGGCGTGGTGAAGGTGTGATACGGCGCCGGTGACGGGATGCTCCACTCCAGGCCTTCGGCCCCATCCCACGGTTTGGCCGGTGCTGGCGGGCCGCCGCGGATGGTCTTGATCACGATGAACAGGAAGAAGATCTGCGTGGCGCCAAACATGAACGCGCCGATCGACGACACCATGTTGAAGTCTGCGAATTGCAGGTTGTAGTCCGGAATCCGCCGCGGCATACCCGCCAGCCCCACGAAGTGCATCGGGAAGAACGCCATGTTCATGCCGATGAACGAGAGCCAGAAGTGCAGCTTGCCGAGGGTTTCGTCGTACATGTGGCCGGTCCATTTCGGCAGCCAGTAGTAAGCCGACGCGAAGATCCCGAAGATTGCCCCTGGCACCAGCACGTAGTGGAAATGCGCGACCACGAAGTAGGTGTCCTGGTACTGGAAGTCTGCCGGGGCGATGGCCAGCATCAACCCTGAGAACCCGCCAATGGAGAACAGGATCACGAACGCCACCGCGAACAGCATCGGCGTCTCGAAGGTCAGCGAGCCTTGCCACATGGTGCTCGCCCAGTTGAACACCTTCACGCCGGTGGGCACCGCGATCAGCAGCGTGGCGTACATGAAGAACAGCTCGCCCACCAGCGGAATGCCGACCACGAACATGTGGTGCGCCCAGACGATGAAGGACAGGAACGCGATACTCGCCGTGGCATAGACCATCGAGGTGTAGCCAAACAGCGGCTTGCGCGAAAAGGCCGGAATGATCGAGCTGACGGCACCGAAGGCCGGCAGGATCATGATGTACACCTCAGGGTGACCGAAGAACCAGAACACATGCTGGAACAACACCGGGTCACCGCCACCGGCGGCACTGAAGAAGCTCGTGCCGAAGTGGAT
>Ga0255334_1000732_pt1 | contig 20928 bp, 22 predicted proteins | sample EtOH5_35cm_T3_12_FD_202080 | JGI IMG/M metagenome (GOLD analysis project Ga0255334, IMG submission 202080) | Sandy soil microbial communities from University of British Columbia, Vancouver, Canada - EtOH5_35cm_T3_129 | ecosystem: Engineered > Artificial ecosystem > Sand microcosm > Unclassified ...
TGCTGACCCTGTCGTACCTGGGCGCCGAGCGCACCATGCCGAACTACAACGTGATGGGCATGGCCAAGGCTTCCCTGGAAGCTGGCGTTCGTTACCTGGCCGGCTCCCTGGGCCCGGACGGCACCCGCGTCAACTGCGTATCGGCTGGCCCGATCCGCACCCTGGCCGCTTCCGGCATCAAGAACTTCCGCAAGATGCTGGCTGCCAACGAAGCGCAAACTCCGCTGCGTCGTAACGTCACCATTGACGAAGTCGGCAACGCCGGCGCCTTCCTGTGTTCGGACCTGGCGTCCGGCATCAGCGGCGAAATCATGTACGTGGACGGTGGTTTCAACACCACGGCCATGGGCAGCCTCGAAGAGTAATCTTCGGTCAGCCAAATAAAAAACCCGCCTCTTCAGGCGGGTTTTTTGTGCCCGTAATTTCAGGACTGATGCAATCCCCTGTGGGAGCGAGCCTGCTCGCGATAGCGGACTAACATTTAAAATTGATGTCGACTGACACTCCGCTATCGCGAGCAGGCTCGCTCCCACAGGGGTTGGTGTTTACTCGGCAATTGGTGTTAAACACTGGGCAAACAGCTGCTGGATCGGCTGTGTGCGCTGGCTGTAGCGCTGCAACAGGACGATCTCGCGGAAGAACGTCCGCTCGCCCAACGGGATGATCCGGACCTTCGCGCCATGCTCAAGCCAGAGCCCCGCCTCGGGTAGCAGCGACACTCCCAACCCGCATTCAACCATCTTCACGATGGCTTCCAGCTCATCCAGCTCCAAAGCCACCTGCACATCAATCTGCTGCTCACGCAAAAAACGAGTCACCAGTCTTCCACCGAACGAATTGCGGTCGTAACGCACATGCGGATGGCTCGCGAGGATCTGCAACGGCTCATCGCCTTCAAGGTCCGCCGGCACGATCAATACAAACGGCTCCTTGCGGATGACCTGCGCTGACAGTTCCTTGGGCAACTCGAACGGCGGTTTGATCAGGATCGCCAGATCCACCTCACCGGTGTCCACCTGGCTCAACAAGTTCAGAGACACGCCGGGCACCAATTTCGGTTCCAACAACGGTGCCTGTTGCCTCAGCCGCAGCAACGCCTGGGGCAGCAGTCCGGTCTGGGTCGTGGCCACCGCGCCTATTTTCAACTCACCGCGATACTCGCTGACATCATCGCTGACCGCCATGCGGCTGAAGGTCTCAAGGATCTCCCGCGCCATCGGCAACGCGCGCTGGCCCGCCGCATTGAGAATCGCCTGACGTCCGGTGCGGTCGAACAAGCGAATACCCAGGGCCTGCTCCAGATTGCGCATCTGCGCGCTGACCGCCGACTGCGTCAGCCCGACGTGCATCCCGGCCGCCGCGAACGTGCCATAGCGCGTGACGGCAATGAAGGTTTTCAATTCGCGCAACATAGACGTTCTCGATTGATCGAAATAATTTGAGCTCGACGCAAAAACTATCGTCTTTCAATCAAAAAGCACAGCGCTAAACTCAGGCTGAATCCAGACAGCCGAGGCACATCCGATGCAACTCTCCCCTTTCCACTTGGCCATCCCGGTCTACGATCTGACTGCCGCACGCAATTTCTATGGCGAGGTGTTCGGCCTGGAAGAAGGTCGCTCAAGCGATCATTGGGTCGATTTCAATTTTTTCGGCCATCAGTTGGTCATTCACCTGGCGCCGAAAAACACCTCTCAAGAAGCCGCTCACACCAATGCCGTCGACGGCCACAACGTGCCAGTGCCGCATTTTGGTGTGGTCTTGGGGATGGACGAATGGGAAGCACTGGCCAAACGCCTGAAAGCCCTCGATACCCGATTTGTCATCGAACCGGGCATTCGCTTTCAGGGATTGGTGGGTGAGCAAGCCACGATGTTTCTCTTCGACCCTTGCGGCAATGCGCTGGAGTTCAAGGCGTTCAAGGACATCACTCAGTTGTTCGCCAAATGATCCGCCCCGTCCCGGATGCCACGGCCCTCAGTCAGTCCGTGATCAAGGGTGAGACGTCCGCCGCCGCCATCGCCGAAACGGTCCTTGAGCGCATTCAGGCGCTGGAGCCGGACATCCAGGCCTTCGTCTCGTTCGAAGCCCGAAAAGTACGCACCGATGCTGCGTTGCACAACAGTCGTGGCTTGCTGGCCGGGGTCCCGGTGGGGGTGAAGGATGTCTTCGACAGTGCCGACCATCCGACCCAATTCAACTCGCCCATCTATGCCGGTCATCAACCGGCCCGGGATGCCCATGTGGTGACCCTGCTGCGCCAGGCTGGCGCGCTGATCATGGGCAAGACCCACACCACTGAATTTGCGTACATGCACACCGGCCCGACCCGCAACCCGCATGACCCGGACCGCACGCCGGGCAGCTCCAGCGCCGGTTCGGCGGCCGGGATGGCAGCGGATTTCTTTGCGGTGGCGCTGGGTACCCAGACGGCCGGTTCACTGCTTAAACCGGCGTCCTATTGCGGTCTGTTCGCGTTCAAACCGTCGTTTGGCCTGGTCTCGCTGGAAGGCGTAAAGCCACTGGCGCCGAGCTTCGACACCGTAGGCTGGTACGGTCGCTCGGTGCGGGATCTGCACTTGGTGGCGCGGGTGTTGATTCCAGGTTTTGCAGTGCCTGAGGTTGAACCACGCCCTCTGCAATTGGGCTTCTATCGCACAGCGCGCTGGGATCAGGTCGACCCCGAGGTGGCCAACGCCCTGGAACAGGCCGTGGACCACTTGCGCAGCGCCGGCCATCAGGTCGACGACGTGCAACTGCCGGATGAGTTTGCCGGGGTATTCGACGATCACCTGTTAATCAACGACTGCGAAGGCGCCCGCTCTCTGGCGAAGGAGTTTCAAGGACACCGCGCATTGTTAAGCCCTTCGACCCTGGCAATGTTCGACAGGGCGGCGGCGACCACCTGGGAACAGGAGTCCGCTGCCAAGGCCCGGTTGGCGGCGCTTGCACCGCGCCTGAATGAACGGTGCCAGCCCTACGACGCGATGCTCGGCCCCTGCTGCGGGATGATCGCGCCGGTGGGCCTGGAAAGCACCGGGCCCTCGGATTTCATCAAGTTCTGGGGCGCGTTCGGCTGGCCGCAGGTGAATATCCCGCTGGTTCGCGCAGAAGGATCGATGCCGATCGGTTTACAGATGATCGGTCGGTTCCGAAATGACGGTTCGTTGCTACGGGTGGCCGAACGGGTCGCTGCCGATTTGCTCACTGACCGCGGCCAGTAAGCCCTCGGCCGTCTCGTGAAGCGCAGGATGAAACTCGATCTGATCGACGCTGTAGTGGATGTCATAACCGCGATGCACCGTGGCATTGCGCTCTTCGAGTATTTCTTCGAGTCGCGCCCTGATCGCGGGTATTTCCACAACGCTTGAGCCGGTCAGCAACGCGACGAATTTGTCGCTGCCCCACCGGCCGATCACATCGCTCTCGCGAAAGGCAATGCGCAGCACATCAGCGAAGGTTTTCAGGGCGTTATCGCCCTCGGCACGACCATAGAGATAGTTGATGTGTTTGAAGTCATCAATATTGAAGAGCAGCAGCGTCGCTGGCTTTTTCAGCTGTTGGCAGACATCCAGCCCTTGTTGGGCCAGCGCTGTAAAACCGTGTCGGTTGGAGAGCAGGGTCAACTCGTCCATGCTCGCCATTTGCACGCCCATCAGCTCCTCCTCGGCCTTGCGGGCCAAGTCACGCAGCAGCTCGCGCTCCTGCAGTGGCGTGCGCAACGGGTCGGCGCACGCGCCTGGTTTTACCGGTTTGCCTGGGATCAGCATTTCTCACTCCATTGGCGGGTATATTTCTTAGAGTCGTCCATACCCGCTTTGACTCCCTGTTAACGGACCGCCGGTCAGCTACCCGCGACCGGACATGGCCCTCCCGCGTCAGCCCAAAGCTTGAACTGGGTGACGAAAATGTCGTGCGGCACCGGCACCGGCGCCCTTCCCTGACCCGGATTCCAGCCCCAGAGCACCAATTTGTCGTCGCTGACATGCTTGATCAGCGCGGCGAAATCGCGGTCACCGTTGCTGGAACGGTCCTTGATCATTGCGCACAATTTATCGGCCGGCAGACCGATCCAGGCCATTTTGTGCGCGGCGGGCGGCAAGCTCCAGTGCGGCGCCCCTGGCGGTGCGTGAGCGCCGTAACTGGCCGGCGGATTACGCTCGGCGTGACAGGTAGCGCAGGGCAAACCCGCCGCGCCCTTGCCGTCCATGCCCCGCACGACGTTCATCGCGTGAGGGATCCCGGCGTCGAACTGCAACGGCGAATCGCCGGGGATATGGCAGTTCTGGCAGCGTGGGCTCTGAAAGACCTTTTGCACGGTATCGAACGCCTTGATCGCGTCCTTATCGTCAGCGAACAGGTCTTCGGCGTAGCCGATCAGGCCGATCAACACCACCGCGCCAAGCATCAGATGTCGTCTCATCTCACACCCCCGACAGTTGCAGCGGCAGTTCCCGCAAGCGTTGGCCGGTCAGGGCGAACACCGCGTTGGCCACTGCCGGCGCCGTGGGCGGCACACCGGCCTCACCGATGCCGCCGGGTTTGTCACTGCTGGGGACGATATGCACCTCTACCACCGGCATCTCGTTGAGCCGCAGCACTTGATAGTCATGGTAATTGGATTGCACCACCTGCCCGTTCTTGAAGGTCAGTTTGCTGTGCAAGGTAAATCCGAGGCCGAAGGTGATGGCCGATTCCATTTGCGCCGCGATGCTCATCGGGTTGACCGCAATGCCGCAATCCACCGCACAAACCACCCGATGCACGCGAATCGCCAGGTTGTCCTGGGACACCTCAGCCACGTGGGCAACATAGCTGCCGAAAGACTCATGCACCGCGATACCCAACGCATGGCCGTCCGGCAGTGGCGCCTTCCAGTTGGCTTTCTCGACGGCCAGGTTCAGCACGCCAAGATGCCGCGGATGGTCCTTGAGCAAGGTTCGTCGGTATTCGACCGGATCCTTGCCGGCCGCCTCTGCCAGTTCGTCGATCAGCGACTCCATCACGAACGCGGTGTGGGTGTGCCCCACCGAACGCAGCCAGAGCACGCGGATGCCGGTTTGCGGCGAATGCAGATCAACCTGATGATTCGCCAACCCTTCAAGGTACGGACTGTCGGCGACCCCTTCGACAGAGGTCTTGTCGATGCCATTCTTGACCATGGTCGCCTCGAATGACGTGCCCGCCATGATCGACTGCCCGACCATCACATGCTTCCAGGCGATCGGCAGGCCGCCGGCATCGAGGCCGATGCGGGCCTGATGGAGGAACGCCGAGCGGTAGTAACCACCGCGAATGTCATCCTCCCGGGACCAGACGGTTTTTACCGGTGCACCCGCGGCCTTGGCGACTTCCACGGCTTCTGCGACAAAGTCCGAGGTCGGATTGGCCCGGCGACCAAAACCGCCGCCGAGAAACTCGGTATGAATCTCCACCTGCTCGGGTTTGAGCCCGGTGATTTTCCCGGCGACCATTTGATCCAGCGTCTGGAACTGGGTGCCGGTCCAGATTTCGCATTTGTCCTGGGTGATTTTCACTGTGCAGTTGAGCGGTTCCATCGGCGCGTGGGCCAGGTACGGCACGCTGTATTCGACATCAATGGTCTTCGCCGCTTTACCCAGACCCGCCGCGACATCACCGGCCTGACTGGCCGAAGCGCCAGGGGTGGCGGCGAGTTTGCGGAAGCTTTCCAGCAGCGCCTGGCTATCGAGCCCGGTGTTCGGCCCCAGGTCCCAATCGACCTTCAACGCATCGCGCCCCAGCTTCGCCGCCCAGTAATGATCGGCAATCACCGCCACCCCGGTGGGCACCTGCACCACTTTGTGCACGCCCGGAATCGCCAGCGCGTCGGCGCCTTCGAAGGATTTGACGCTGCCACCGAATACCGGCGAACGCGCGACCATGGCGGTCATCAGGCCGTCGAACTGCACGTCCATGCCGAACTTGGCACGGCCGGTGATTTTCTCCGGGGTGTCCAGGCGCTTGGTCGGTTTGCCGATGATTTTCCAGTCCTTGGACTCCTTGAGCTTGATCGACGCCGGATCCGGCACCGGCAGTTTGCCGGCGTCATCGGCCAGTTCACCGTAGGTAGCGCGTTGGTCACCGGCAATCACCACACCCGACTCAGTGCGAATCCCGGAGGGCGCGACGTTGAAGCGTTTGGCCGCCGCGTCGATCAACATCAAACGCGCCGCGGCACCGGCCTGACGGTAGCGATCGAACTCCATCCAGGTCGAGGTAGACCCGCCAGTGATTTGCATCCCGCCAAACCCGGCCAGGCCATACTCTGCGGCCGAAGCCGGTGCATGTTCGACGCGGATCTTCGACCAGTCGGCGTCCAGTTCTTCGGCGATCAGCATGGTCAGGCCGGTCCAGATGCCCTGGCCCATTTCCGAATGGCCGAGCAGCATGGTGACGCTGTCGTCATTGCCGATCCGTAAAAACGCATTGGGCGCGAATACATTGCCTTGATTCTCGGCGCCCATGGCAAAGCGATGGCCACCGGGGATGACAAACGCCACCACCAGACCACCGCCCAGCACCGCGCTGCCCTTGAGGAAACCGCGGCGTGACAGAGGATTGAGGCTGTTCATTGTTCGGACTCCTGTCAACGTGGCATCAACCGATCTCGGCGGCGCGTTTGACCGCTGCGCGGATCCGCGGGTAGGTGCCGCAGCGACAGATGTTGCCGGAGAGCGCCTGATCGATGTCGCTGTCGGTGGGCTTGGGAATTTTCGCCAGCAACGCGGCGGCCGACATGATCTGCCCGGACTGGCAATAGCCGCACTGCACCACATCGAGTTCGGCCCAGGCTTGTTGCACCGGGTGCGAACCGTCGCTGGACAGGCCTTCGATGGTGAAGATTTTTTGCCCATTGGCCACGGCTGTGGCGGGGGTGACGCAAGAGCGTAGCGGCGCGCCGTCGACGTGCACGGTACAGGCGCCACACTGGGCCATGCCGCAACCGAATTTGGTGCCGGTCAGGTGCGCGACATCGCGCAGGACCCACAGGAGCGGCATGTCTGCGGGGACATCCAGCACCTGGTCCTTGCCATTGATGTTGAGGGTCAGCATTGCGAATTTCCTCAGATTCACGGTGTTCTGAAAGGGCTCTCGGGAACCTCGGGTTATCCCTACAGCTAAGCGCAAATTGCCGGGCGAGACGGGTTCATCGACCACCGGTCACACAAAGAAGACTGAAGTAACTCGCTCTATGTAGCAGCTGCCGAGCCTGCGAGGCTGTGGCGAGGGGATTTATCCCCGTTGGGCTGCGAAGCGGCCCCGTTTTTCCAGCCACTCCGCGCCCAATGGATTACGACGGCTTCGCCGCCGAACGGGGCGGTGCGACGTTTCGCTAAATCCCCTCACCACAGCCTCGCGGGCTCGGCAGCTGCTACATAGAGCGGTTGGGGGCTTAGAAGTCGGTGGACACCGACAGCTCACGCCACGTCTGCAACTCCTCAGCGACGAAGGTGTTCTTGGCTTCAATCGCTGCAACACAGTCGCTGCCCAGCGGTAAGCGCAGCGGGGCTTTTTGCGCTTGCACCAGGGTGATCATGGCCTGGGCGAGCTTGTCCGGATCGCCAGGCTGATTCAGGGTCACGGCCTTGGCAATTTTGCGCACCTCACCCGCCGTGCTGTCGTAGTCAGCGATCGAAGCCGGGGATTCGACCAGCGAATTGCCTTCGAGGAACTCAGTCCGGAAGTAGCCGGGCTCGACAATGGTCACGTTGATGCCCAACGGTGCCAGCTCGGCGTGCAGCGCCTCGCTCAAGCCTTCGACGGCAAATTTGGTCGAGCAATAGACGCCAAAGCCCGGCCCCGACCTGTAGCCGCCCACCGATGAGAGATTGATCACATGTCCACGGCGAGCGACGCGCATGTGCGGCAGGACGGCGCGCGTGACATTCAGCAAGCCGAAGACGTTGGTTTCGTACACGCGGCGCACTTCATCGGCGCTGGCTTCTTCCACCGCGCCGAGCACGCCGAAACCGGCGTTGTTGACCAGCACGTCAATGCGCCCGAAGTGCTCGATGGCCGCGTTGGCGACCGCAATACCCTGGGCTTCGTTGGTCACATCAAGGGTGGCGGCCAGCAAACCTGGCCGCTCGCCAAAACGCTGGGTGATGCTGTTGGCGTCACGAGCGGTGGCGACCACGGCGTCGCCATTGGCCAGCGCGACGGCAGCAATCTTGGCGCCGATACCGCGAGAAGCACCGGTGATGAGCCAGACACGTTTGAAATGTTGGGAAGTGATCATGATCGCGAATCCTTGTAGTCAGTTGGGGTAAGCGCAAGGTACGCAGGAACATTGGTCGGAAAAATGCCCTCGTGTTACAAGCACTATGAAACGCTCTTTCATAATGGCGCCGATATGAATCACGACCCTTTCGACGGTTTGACCGAGTTTCTCGCGGTCGCCGAGCACAAAAGCTTCACCCTGGCCGCGACTCGGCTAGCCGTTACGCCCACCGCCGTCAGCCATGCGATCAAGCTCTTGGAACGACGCACCGGCGTGCTGCTGTTTCAGCGCACCACACGCCGAGTGGCGCTGACCGAAGCCGGCGCCAGTCTGTTTGCCCGCTTGCGTCCGGCGGCCAGTGAAATCGATGAAGCCCTGGCGGTGCTCAGTGGTTTCCGCGATCAGCCCATGGGCACGCTGCGACTCACGGCCCCACGATTGTCCGGGGCCTTGTTGATGGAGCCGCTGATTCCGCTATTCCGCGAGGCCTACCCGCAAGTCACCCTCGATATTTCCCTGGACGACGCCACGGTCGACCTGATGGCCGGCGGCTTCGATGCCGGGATTCGCCTGGGAGAGTCGATAGAAAAAGACATGGTCGCGGTGCGCCTGACACCTGACCTGCAATGGTCGGTGGTGGGCTCCCCGGCGTACTTCGCCAAGACTGGCAAACCGGCCGTCCCGGAAGACCTGACCCGACACGAATGCATCGGCTTTCGTTTCTCGACCTCCGGCAGCGCACATCGCTGGGAGTTTCGCCGTGAGGGTCGGGACTTCACCGTGGGCGTCGAGGGCGGCGTGATCGTCAATGACCGCAGGCTGTTGGTGGCGGCCGCTCGCAGCGGTTCGGGCCTGGCCTACGCCTGTGATCTGGAGATTGCCGAAGAGTTGGCGGATGGACGCCTGAAGCGGGTGCTGCAACCCTTCGTGCCACTCAGTTCGGCGTTATACCTGTACTTCCCCAGCCGTACCCAGACGCAGCCAAAACTGCGGGCCTTTATTGATTTGGCCACCTGTTGGATCGCTGAAAAAGGAGGCCTGGGCCGCAGCTGAACCGTCACCTTCAGGCCTCACGACGCCGACCAGACCTTTGTCCAGCCGATGTTGCGCCGGAAGACGACACCATCAAGGTTGTTTCACGTAAGCCGCGCTGTACTTCTGATACTCACCAAAACCGGTCACTTCTGCGGCGCCGTTGAGCAACTGCAGGCGAAACAGCGGGTCGCCCTCGGGGTCCAGCGCGATGACGAGGTTGCCGGCGAGCAATGGGTACTGATGATGGACTTCAGCGGGCGGATCCTTGAGCTGAAAAATGCTCAGGTTGATGTCTGCCATCTCGGGGCCATTGTCGATCCCCGGCACTACTTTGAGGGTCAACTCGCCAACACGTCGATCCTGGACATTGCTCACGAGGTAGCGCCCTTCTCGCTGACTGTCTGCTACCCGCTCAAGTTTTTGCGCGGCCACCTTGAACGCGGTCGGCCTGACATTGATGCTCAATTGGCGGGAACCGTTGATCCACGTGCCGGTCTGGCTGCCCTGCTCGTTCGGCGTGCCTTCGACGAACCAGTTGCCGATCATCTGACCGTCGTCGTCCAGTTCACGTAGAACGATTCCGCCCTCTTCATAGGTATTGCCCACCAGCCGGATCGGTTGGCCGCTGCCGGTCTTGCCGTAGCGAACTTCCCCGACGTAGACATCACCCTGACGTTGCCACCACAGCTCAACGGGGATCTTGTTATCAAGGGTGCCGCGCAACATGACCGGCGCTTCACCGACGGGCCCCTCGAGTCGACGACGCTCCGTCCATTGGCCGGACTTCAGTTCACGATTGGTGACGTCCACATAGCCATAGGGCATGAACGGGCTGGCTTGCGAGGGCTTTTGCACCACCTCGGTTTTCTCGGCCACCTTCACAGGACGGTTGTCCTGTATCTGCCAGGTCGCACTCTGGCGCCAGCAGCAGCCGCTTTTGGACTGGGTATGCAGGCTTTTGGTGACCGGATCGATGCCGAACATGCCCAGATTTTCGTCACGGGTCAGAGCGGAGAAGGAGGTGCTCAACACGAGCGTCGGACTCTGGGGATCGAACAGATAGATGTCGTAGGAAGGGCCGCCATAGCCTGCATTATTGCCGTTGCGTACGGCCAGATCTTGCTGCCCGTCGAAATTGAAATCGCCGAACAACAGCAGATTTTGATCGGCATACGCCAGGTTCCGGTCGAACTCCGAAGCTTTTCGGCCTGGCTTGAACAGGGCGAACGCTTCGGCTGACTCGATGCGCTGCACCACCTGCCCACCGGCCCTTTTGCGCAACGTAATCAGCGCAGGAGCGCCGTCGAAAGTCTGGGTCGGCGGCTGTGCAAACTGCACATCGATGACGTATTTCTTCGCGGGGTCTGTGAGGTGATACGTCAACGGCCCAGCGTTTACAGCAGCGGCAGCCAGCAGACAGGTAACAGCCAGTAATCGAGAGGTAACCATGAGGCAGAGCGTCCTTGCGGCAAACCAGGTCGGCAAGTCTAGCGGCTATCGGGTCATGCCGACATGTTTGATTCCATTGCCCAGGGAAACTCTTTCAACTTGTCGATCTACGGTACGGCCAGACGACCCGAGGCTGACTACGCTGAAAGTCCAGCCTGAGTAATCCGTAGAGGAGCTAAACCATGCACCGCGTTCAAAAACTCACGCCCTGCCTGTGGTTCGACGATCAAGCCGAGGAGGCCGCGAAGTTCTACTGTGCGATCTTCGATCATTCGAAAATCAGCGCCACCACCCACTACGGCAAGGCCGGTCAGGAGATTCACCGCAGGCCCGAAGGTTCGGTGATGACGGTCAGTTTCGAGCTGGACGGACAGAGTTTTACCGGCCTCAACGGCGGTCCGATATTCAAGTTCAATGAAGCGGTTTCATTTCAGGTCAATTGCCATACCCAGGAAGAAGTCGACCACTTCTGGGGGCGCCTGTCCGCGGGTGGTCCCGTTGAGGCCCAGCAATGCGGCTGGCTCAAGGACAAATTCGGCGTGTCGTGGCAGATCGTACCGGTGGCCCTGATGGACATGATGAAAGACCCTGACACGGCAAAATCCCAACGCGCCATGGCAGCGATGTTGCAGATGAAAAAACTCGATATCGCAGCGCTGCAACGAGCCTTTGACGGCGAGAGCTAATACACTTCGACGCTGACCTGCCGAGGACGCTGACCATGAAGCCCGCCGTTGCCAAAGACGCTGACAAAGCCCCGCGCTTCTGGCGCGACGACGCCCTGCCCTTCATCGAAGCCCGTTCCATCGCCGACGGCCGCGAGGTCTGTTACACCCGGCATTCTCACGAGCACTTTTCCATTGGTGCGATCACGGCCGGGCGCAGTACCTACCTCCACGAGCAATCGCAATTCCAGGTCAGTGCCGGCACCGTGGTGCTGATGAATCCCGGTGATGTCCACGCCTGCAATCCCATCGATGACCAACCGTGGTCGTACCTGATGCTGTACGTCGAGACGCCGTGGCTGACCGACTTGCAGCATCAGCTCGGCTTCAGCCAGGACTTGGCGTTCCGCCGTTTTTCCATCACCCACACTCACGACAGTGATCTGTATGCCGGTCTGAAAAGTGTGTACGACGTGTTGGTCGATGCGCAGCAAGACGTGTTGCACAAGCAAAGCGCGGCGGTGGAGTTTTTCACCGATGTGCAACAGCGCCTCAACCCTGGTGACCAACCGCTGCGCGAGCCCAATTTCAAACTGGAACGGGCCGCCGAGTACATCCGCGACAACTGCACGCAACTGCTCAAGCTCGAAGACATTTGCGAGGCGGCTCAACTATCGCCGTCCTACCTGATCCGTGCGTTCAAGCAGCATTACGGCATGACGCCCCACGCCTTTCTGGTCAACCGGCGTATCCAGTTCGCCCGCGATCAACTGCGCAGCGGCAAGTTGATCGCCGATGTCGCGCTCGAAGCCGGGTTTGCTGATCAGGCGCATTTTCAGCGTGCGTTCAAACAACATCTGGCGGCGACACCGGGACAGTATCGCGGCTGACTCCAACGACGCGATCCCTGTGCTTAAGGTATCAACAGGTACACCGCACTCACCGCCAGCAACAACGCCATACTCCGATTGAACAGACGCATGCCCGCCGGGTTACTCAGATAGCAGCGTAAAAACGTCCCGGCATAGGCCCAGCAGCCGACGGACAGGTAGCAAATCACCAGATACACCGCCGCAAACTGCCAGACCAGCCGCGCCTCGCCATCCGCCACAAAAGCGCCCATCCCGGCCACGCAGGCCAGCCAGGCTTTCGGGTTGAGCCATTGCATGACCGCGCCGTACAACATAGACGGCGCACGGCCTGACTCCTTCGCCTGCAGATCTCCCTTGTCGGCGGCTAACTTGAAGGCCATGTACAACAGGAATGCCACCCCCGCCCATTGCACCCCCAGCGTCAGCGCTGGCCAGCGCTGCAACACCTCATGCAGCCCTAATCCCATCAACACCAACAACACGACGAAACCCAGCGTCGCCCCGGCCACATGCCGTTGACTGGCGCGGAAACCAAACTGCGCGCCGGAACTCAACGCCACGATGTTCACCGGCCCTGGCGTTATCGAGGCCACCAGTGCAAACGCCGCCATCGAGATAATCAGCCTCATCACAGACCTTCTTCAATTCAGTTGAACGAGGCCTCAAGGTAAAGAGCGACCTGAGGGCTGTATTGAACAAAACACCCCTCAGCTGTACCGCGACCGCCGTCCACCACTGTATGAGTCAAGCCACCCCGGGCCTGTGATAAAAATACCGTTCCCGCTTTTGGAGCCCCGCCATGGACCTCGCGACCCTCACCCTGTTTCTTCCCGCCTGCTTCGCCCTGAACATGGCGCCCGGGCCGAACAACCTGTTGTCGGTCAGCAACTCGACCCGCTACGGCTATCGCATCGCCTGTGTCGCCGGGATCGGTCGGCTGTTCGCCTTCGCCGGCATGATCGCCCTCGCGTCGGCGGGGCTGGCGGTGGTGCTGCAAACGTCGGAATTGTTGTTCTACGGGATCAAGATTCTGGGGGCGGCGTACCTGCTCTACCTCGCCTGGCAATTGTGGCGCGCCGATCCCGGGACGGAAAACGTGGTGGCAGGCGCGCCGGTGGGGATGTTGGCGTTGGCGCGCCAGGAATTCCTGGTGGCGGCCGGCAATCCGAAAGCGATCCTGATCTTTACCGCGTTCCTGCCGCAGTTCGTCGACTCGACCCAAGCCGTATCGCCGCAATTCGCCGTGTTGGGCGCGTTGTTCCTGGTGCTGGAATGGATCGCCATCGGTGCCTACGCCTACATGGGCCTGCACATGCGCCGCTGGTTCGCCGAACCCCGGGGCAAGCGGATGTTCAATCGTTGCTGCGCGGGATTGTTGTCAGCGGCGGCTTCGGTGTTGCTAATGGCGCGCCGTGCCTGAACTCTATCTATAAACTGTGGGAGCGAGCCTGCTCGCGATAGCGGTCTGTCAGTCAACATCATTATTGAATGTAAAGCCGCTATCGCGAGCAGGCTCGCTCCCACAGTAGAATGTTGTTGGCCACGAAATTTGTGCAGTACTTGGCCACTCCCCAACTCACCACAGGCCCTCAATGAACCTGAACATCGTCTACGCCCTTGGCGCTGCCGCGCTTTTTGGCGCGAGTACGCCATTGGCCAAGTTGCTGGGCCTGAACCTTTCGCCGATCCTGCTGGCCGGCTTGTTGTACCTGGGCAGCGGCCTGGGCCTGACCCTCGTCAGACTGTTGCGTGACCGAGGCTGGCAGCCCAGCGGGCTGAAGTCGTCGGAGTGGCCATGGCTGATCGGTGCCATCGCTTTTGGCGGCGTGCTCGGGCCGGTGGCGCTGATGTTCGGTTTGACCCTGACCTCCGGCGCCACGGCCTCGCTGATGCTCAACCTCGAATCGGTATTGACCGCCGTGCTGGCCTGGGTGGTATTCAAGGAGAACGCTGACCGGCGCATCGTCGCCGGGATGCTGGCAATCGTCGCCGGTGGCTTGCTGCTGGCCTGGCCCCAGAACCCGGCGCAATCACAGGGCTGGATCGGACCGTTGGCGGTAGCGCTGGCCTGCGTGTGCTGGGCGATCGATAACAACCTGACGCGCAAGGTATCGGCTTCGGATGCGCTGTTTATTGCCGGCATCAAGGGGTTGGTCGCCGGGGTGGTGAACTGTTCTCTGGCGCTGCTGCTCGGCGCAACACTGCCGCACATGACGGTGCTGGGGCCTACGTTGATCGTGGGTTTCCTGGGGTATGGCATCAGCCTGGTGTTGTTCGTTCTGGCACTCCGGGGCCTGGGCACTGCTCGTACCGGCGCCTACTTTTCCACGGCACCTTTCCTCGGCGCGGCAATCGCCATCCTGCTGCTGAACGAACCCGTCACGCTGACATTTTGGGCCGCTTCGCTGTTGATGGGCCTTGGGGTATGGATTCACCTCAAGGAAAGTCATGCCCATGAGCATCAACATGAGGCGCTCAAGCATGCTCATCGCCACGTGCATGACGAGCATCATCAACATGAACATTCATTCCAGTGGGACGGGACCGAACCCCACAGTCACGAACATCAACACACGCCGCTGCGCCACAGTCATCCACATTTTCCGGACATCCATCACCGACATAAGCATTAGGCAGCCCTCATGACGAATGGCTGGAATTCTCTGTCGATTTTCCGGTGGAGGCGCTGGGCGACGCGGCTTATGCTCGGCCCATGAACCTACAAAACGCTTTGCTTCCGCCCCACGCCGAGATGGTTCGCGCCATGCTCGAACGAGACACCGCCTACGAGGGGGTGTTCTTTACCGCGGTCAAAACCACCGGCATCTTCTGTCGCCCCAGTTGCACGGCGCGCAAGCCGAAACCGGAGAACGTCGAGTTCTTCGCCCATGCCGATGAGTGCATGTCCGCGGGCTATCGCGCCTGTCTGCGCTGCAAACCGCTGGACGCGGCGGCCATCGCGCCGGACTGGGTGCAGAAGCTGCTCAAATCGGTGGATGCCGACCCCGAGCAGCGCTGGACCGATGCGCAGCTGCTGGCCGAAGGCATCGAACCGCTGAAACTGCGCCGCTGGTTCAAGCAGCATTTCGGCATGACCTTTCACGCCTGGCTGCGCACCCGACGCCTCGGCATGGCGTTGGGCGGGATCAAACAGGGCGATTCCATCGACAACGCGGCGTTCGATTCGGGCTACGAGTCCCTGAGCGGGTTTCGCGATGCGTTTCAAAAGTCCTTCAACATCACGCCCGGCCGCGCCGCCAACAGCGAGCCGCTGCTGTTCACTCGCCTGACCACACCGCTGGGGCCGATGATCGCCATGGCCGAACGACGCGGGCTGGTGCTGCTGGAGTTTCTTGATCGGCCAGCGCTGACCAAGGAAGTGGAAGAATTGCAGAATCGATACGGCTATGCCGTCGCGCCAGGACATAACGCGCATTTGCAGCAGATTGAAGCCGAACTGACGCAGTATTTCGCCGGCAAACTCACTGACTTCAAGGTTCCACTACACTTGCCTGGCAGCGATTTCGCCCGACAGGTCTGGGCCGAACTGGCGAAGATCCCGTACGGCCAGACCAGCACCTACGGCGCCATTGCGGCGCTATTGGGCAAACCCGGCGCCAGTCGCGCCGTGGGCCTGGCCAACGGACATAACCGTCTCTCGATTGTCGTGCCCTGTCACCGGGTGATCGGCACCGACGGCTCGTTGACCGGCTATGGTGGAGGACAACCGCGCAAGGCCTTCTTGCTCAGGCTGGAAAAAGCGGCGGTGCAGATCACGCAACCACTCGCATTCTGATCATTTGCAGGTTTCTCAAAAAGTCATAAGGAAGGACATTCGATGGACACGCCATTTCACCAACTGCACCACGACGGCTTGCTGATCCTCACCAATGTCGCCGATGCCGCCGGGGCGCGCATCGTGGAACAGTTGGGCTGTAAAGCTGTCGCCACCAGCAGCGCGGCAGTCGCCTGGGCTCACGGTTATCCGGACGGCAACGCCCTGCCCCTTGAGCGCCTGGTATCGACGGTCGAGTCCATCGCCCGGGTGATTTCGGTGCCGTTGACCGTGGATATCGAGGCCGGCTATTCCGATGACCTGACGCGGGTGGCCCAAGTGATTGATGCCGTCATCGCGGCCGGCGCGGTGGGGATCAACATCGAGGACGGTGCTTCCCCGCCCGAGCTGTTGGTGCGCAAGATCGAAGTCGCTCGTCAGGTGGCCGAACGTCGCGGCGTGAAGCTGTTCATCAATGCCCGCACCGATGTGTACCTCAAGAGTCTGGTGCCCGCCGAAGATCGCGTGGCCGAGACGCTCAAGCGCGCCGCGTTGTATCAGGCGGCCGGTGCCGATGGTTTGTTCGCGGCTGGCGTCACGGCTGAGTACGAGATCGCTGCGCTGTGCCAAGGCACTCCGTTGCCGTTGAACGTCCTCGGGCTCCCCGGCTTGCCATCGCCTGAAGAGCTGAAAGCCCTCGGCGTACGCCGTTTGAGTGCAGGCTCGCGCATCGCTGAGTTTCTGTATGGCGCCATGGGCGCACTGGCCAAGAGCTTTCTGGAAACAGGGACACTCGACAGCCGTGACCTGAAGGCCCTCACCTATGGTGAAGTGAACGCCCTGTTGGCGCCGTCCGGGAAAGCTTGAGCCCATGCCCGACGCCTATCTGCCCGCCACTGAGTTTCTATCGTCCATCGATGAGGACTGGCGTCGCCACATCGCCGCCGTCGGCCCTTGCCTGCATCAGCCCCATGCGGCTCGCGATCCTTATGAGTCGCTGGTGCGGGCGATTGCCTACCAGCAACTGCATGCGAAGGCCGGGGATGCGATTGTCGGTCGATTGATCGCGTTGTTTGGGACGGGTACGTTCCCGAGGCCTGAACAAGTTGTCGCGACCGGGTTCGATCAACTACGCAGTTGCGGGTTTTCCGCCAGCAAGATCGCGACCATTCAGGGCATTGCCCAAGCGGCGCTGGACGGTGTGGTGCCGGATTACGCCACGGCACTGGCCATGGAGGATGAGGCGCTGATCGAGCGGTTGATTACCTTGCGTGGGGTTGGGCGCTGGACGGTTGAGATGTTGCTGATCTACAGCCTGGAACGGCCGGATATTTTGCCGGCCGATAATTTCGGGGTGCGTGAGGGGTATCGGCGGCTCAAGGGGCTGGAGGTGCAGCCGACGCGCAAGCAGATGATTGAGATCGGGTTGGCGTGGGGTCCTTATCGGACGGTGGCTGCCTGGTATTTGTGGCGGATGACCGGCAAGTAGACCGCGTTATCGTTCTTCGCGAGCAAGCCCGCTCCCACAGGGGAATGCATTTCAAATGTGGGAGCGAGCCTGCTCGCGATGGGGCCTGCACAGCCACCGCATATCCGACGCCATCACACTCACTTATGGGCAATGACTTCCCCCCAAACCCGACGCAGGTTACCCGGCGATGCGATTCTCGTACCGGTGGAGGGGCGCTGAAGGTCTAGGCTGTCTTGGGTAAGTTCCAGACCTGTCGGAGGTTCCCATGCAGCTCGAAGGTTCCTGCCATTGCGGCGCGGTGTCGTTCAGCTTGACCAGCGCCCACCCCTACCCGTATCAGCGTTGTTATTGTTCGATCTGTCGCAAGACTCAGGGCGGTGGCGGCTACGCGATCAACTTGGGTGGCGATGCCGACAGCCTTAAGGTACGCGGTCGCAAGCACATCGCGATTTATCACGCACGACTCAAGGACGAAGGTGATAAACGCGCCCACAGCAGCACCGCCGAGCGGCATTTCTGTTCGCTGTGCGGTTCAGGCTTGTGGCTGTTCAGCCCCGAATGGCCGGAGCTGATTCACCCGTTTGCCTCTGCCATCGACACCCCACTGCCGGTGCCACCGGAGCACACGCACTTGATGCTCGGTTCCAAGGCACCGTGGGTGGAAGTCGAAGCGCATCCTGGGGATCAGCAGTTCGACGTCTATCCCGAAGAATCCATCGCCGAGTGGCATGAGCGCCTGGGTTTGAGCCGCTAAGCCGGTTCACAGTCTTTGACATTTCGACGGTGCTGGCCGTGCAGTATCTGGCCAACAATGCGGCGGACAGCGGCGGATGCAGGCTTCACTGGCTGGGCAGGTGGTGTACACCTTTTGACGTTGCGGTATTGCTGATGGCCTCTTCGCGGGCAAGCCCACTCCCACAGGGGTTTGTGCCGGTCGCATAATTTGAGTACGACTCGAAAGCGTCAGGCGGCCGCTGGCACACCGCTGTGGAAACGAAACTCCACATCCGGTGACTCGATCAGCTCTTGCTCGGCGGCGCGGACCTTGTCGATCACCTGGGCGATGTCCTTGGCGTCACCGTACTGGTAGGCCAGTTTCAGGTAACCCTGGAAATGCCGGGCCTCGCTCTTCAGCAGGCCGAAATAGAACTTGCCCAGCTCTTCGTCCAGATGCGGCACCAGCGCTTCAAAACGCTCGCAGCTACGGGCTTCGATAAAGGCGCCGACCACCAGGGTGTCCACCAGTTTGACCGGCTCGTGGCTGCGCACCACTTTGCGCAGTCCCGAGGCGTAGCGCCCGGCGGACAGCTGACGCAGTTCGATCTTGCGCTTTTTCATCAGGCGCATGACCTGTTCGTGGTGCACCAGCTCTTCCCGGGCCAGACGCGACATCAGGTTGATCAGATCGACGTGAGAGTGGTACTTGGCGATCAGGCTCAACGCGGTACTGGCGGCCTTGAATTCACAGTTTTTGTGATCGATCAGCAGGGTTTCCTGATCAGCCAGCGCGGCCTGAACCCAGCCATCGGGGGTGCGGCAGCCGAGGAACTCGTGAATTTCGGGAAGGATCATGGGGCTCACGGATAAGAGGTTCAAAATCGAAGGGCGCCGATTATACCGGCCTGCCGGCAGACCACCAGTCGCGACCGTTGATATACATCAAGTCCCGAATGGCCAGCCAGCAACTATAGTTGTCCAACGCAGTATTTTTTACTTCATGGAGATCCCGATCATGCAAGCCATTCGCAGCATTCTGGTGGTCCTCGAACCCGAACACTCGGAAAGCCTGGCGCTCAAACGGGCCAAGCTGATTGCCGGCGTGACCCAGGCTCATCTGCATCTGCTGGTCTGCGACCGCAAGCATGACCACAGCGGCATGTTGGGCGTGCTCAAGGCCGCACTGATCGAGGACGGCTACAGCGTCACCACCGAGCAGGCCTGGAACGAAAGCCTGCACGAAACCATTGTCGATGTGCAGCAAGCTGAAGGCTGTGGACTGGTGATCAAGCAGCATTACCCCGACAGTCCGCTGAAAAAAGCCCTGCTGACCCCGGCGGACTGGAAACTGCTGCGTTACTGCCCGACGCCGGTGCTGCTGGTCAAAACCTCGAAACCGTGGACTGGCGGGGTCATTCTGGCGGCAATCGATGTCGGTAATACCGATGCCGAACACCGCACCTTGCACGCTTGCATCGTCGATCACGGTTACGACATCGCCAGCCTGGCCAAGGCCCATTTGCACGTGGTCAGCGCCCATCCGTCGCCGATGCTGTCGGCGGCCGACCCGACGTTGCAACTCAGCGAAACCATCGAGGCGCGCTATCGCGAACAGTGCAAATCGTTTCAGGCCGAGTTCGACATTGATGACGAGCACCTGCATATCGAGGAAGGTCCGGCGGATGTGTTGATTCCGTTCATGGCCCACAAGCTGCAGGCGGCGGTGACGGTAATCGGTACCGTGGCTCGGTCCGGGTTGTCAGGGGCGTTGATCGGGAACACGGCGGAGGTGGTGCTGGATGCGGTGGAAAGCGATGTGCTGGTGCTGAAGCCGGATACGATCATGGATCATCTGGAGGAGATCGTTACGCAGCATTAAGAATTATAGCGCCCTTGTGGCGAGGGGATTTATCCCCGTTGGGTTGCGAAGCGACCCCAAAACCAGGCGACCCAGATGAATCAGACATACCGTGTGCGCCGGTTTTGCGACGACTGTGTCGCCGAACGGGGATAAATCCCCTCGCCACAGGTTATTGTGTTCAGCCGCCGAAGGCGTCTTTGAGGAAACCGGGGGCAATGTAGCGCTGGTAATGCGCCTCGGAGAGCAAAAAGAACTCCCGATCAATGGCATCCCGCAGTTCCGGCAGGTTCCAGTCGCGAAACTCCGGCATCAGCACCATCCCGTAGGCTTCCAGGTTATTGATGACCCGCGCGCCCCGGGCGATCAACTGGTACGCCCAGCAATATTCCGACTGATGCGGCACAAAGCGGATCTTGCGCTGCTCCAGCTGCAGGCGCAGGCGCTGGGGATCGAAAACTTCAAGCTTGCTGGCCATCACCTGGGACAGCAGCAGCTCAAGACGCAGCCACACCGCGCGTTTTTCCTCCTCGTTGTAACCATTCCAGTTGATCACTTCATGGTGGAAACGCTTGCAGCCACGACACACCAAATCACCGTAAACAGTGGAGCAGAGGCCGACGCAGGGGGTCTTGATGGTCTGATTGGGCATAGGTTGGGAGAGCACGGGAAAGCAGAACAGGTCGGCATGTTAGCCCTTTGTCTAACATTGATCACCCCTCAAAGTTAAAGGCCTAACTTACCTTTAAATTTTTTTTGCCGTAGAATCAGCCAGCCTTTTAAGGCGCCAATGTCCGTTAGAAGCTGTTTTCAAAGCGTCACGAGCACAGTCGTTCCTTCAGAG
>Ga0255334_1000733_pt1 | contig 20897 bp, 15 predicted proteins | sample EtOH5_35cm_T3_12_FD_202080 | JGI IMG/M metagenome (GOLD analysis project Ga0255334, IMG submission 202080) | Sandy soil microbial communities from University of British Columbia, Vancouver, Canada - EtOH5_35cm_T3_129 | ecosystem: Engineered > Artificial ecosystem > Sand microcosm > Unclassified ...
TCAGCGCCGCCGTCAACGTCGTCTTCCCATGGTCCACATGCCCTATCGTGCCCACGTTTACATGCGGCTTGGTACGCTCAAATTTTGCCTTGGCCATCTAATCAACTCTCCCAATTAAACTTAAAAACGCCGTCTTTAAGTTTCAGCTAAAAATTCGGGCGCTTAGCGCCACATCAGAAATTGGAGCCCATAACCGGATTTGAACCGGTGACCTCTTCCTTACCAAGGAAGTGCTCTACCGACTGAGCTATATGGGCAAATCCTGCTCACCCCATCCGGGTGAACAAATAAAATTTGGAGCGGGTGGCGGGAATCGAACCCGCGCCATCAGCTTGGAAGGCTGAGGTTCTACCATTGAACCACACCCGCCACGCTCAGCCTCACCAAACTGGTGGAGGGGGTAGGATTCGAACCTACGAAGGCGAAGCCGGCAGATTTACAGTCTGCTCCCTTTGGCCACTCGGGTACCCCTCCATACTCACCGCGCCGGCATAGCTTAATATCAAAATAACGGCGTCGCTTCGATGGAAGCGACGGATTGTGCGAGACGCCAAGAATTATGTCAACACCCAGTCATCGATAAAAACAATATCTTCACAATTCTTCAGCGCACTAAAACCCCGGGCTCGACAGTTTCCGTAAGCATGCCGCTGACAGATTTAACATCATTAATTGTCAGCGCGCCTACAGCCGCCTGGAGTTGCAGCCTGGCCAACAGATAGTTGTACCGCGCACCATCCAGGTCACGCTCCGCACGATACAGATTTTGCAACGCAGTCAGTACGTCAACCTGGGTTCTTACTCCAACGTCGCGACCCACCTGAGTCGACTGCATAGCGGTCTGTGACGACTTTAACGTCTGCATCAGCGCAATGACACGGGCGATGTTGTTGGTAAGCTGCAAATAAGCCTGACTGGCCTGAAACTCGGCCTGCCGGGTCGCTCCGACCAATTGATTTTTAGCCTGATCATGGCGATAAGCCGCCTCTTCGACTTGCGCGCTCAACAAGCCGCCCGAATACAAGGGGACGCTAAGCTGTAACCCAATGGTATCTATCGCTGCCTCAACCTCAGTCGTGTTACCACTAAAACTAATCTGGGTTTTTTGATCGTAAGTGTGCGCACCCACCATGTTTAGCGTTGGCCAGTGGCGGGCTTTGCGCGAGTCCACTTCTTCCTTGGCGATCAGCACACCTTGCTCCTGCGCCAATCGCATCAAGTTACCTTCCCTGGCTTTACTCATCCAGGCATCAATGGACTCTGGCGACGGCCCTTCAAGCGGCAAAGTTGTCCCCAAACCGGTCAACTGCTTCATGGGCCTGCCGACGATAGCGGCCAACTGACTTTGCGCAATGGCGACCTGATTACGCAGCGCCAGCTCTTGAGCCGTCGTGGCGTCGTAGGCGGCCTGGGCTTCGTCCACATCGGTAATCGCCGCCGTCCCCACCTGGAAGCCGCGCTTAGCACGATTCAATTGCTGTTCGATGGCGTTTTTTTCTGCCATCGCCGACTGCCACTGACGCTGCGCCAATAATACTCCAAAATAGGCCTGCGACACTCGCAACGCTAATTCCTGGCCGGCCAGCAGATAGCGCAGCTCTGCCCCTGCTATGGCTGCGTTGGCTTGCTGATAGCGGCTGAACGCCTCTAAATTGAATAGCGGTTGCCGTAATTGCACGCCATAAGACCAGGCCGGATCATCGGTTTTGCCGCTGTTGTCTATCGTGGAAAACCCAAACGGAATGGGCGTGGTCTGGATATCCTGCCAGACATAGTTATATCCACCCGTCGCACCTATGGTTGGCAACAACACGCCCCGAGCCTGTTTGGCCAGCGTTCGCTGAGCTTTCAGCTCGTTAAGCGCCGCCGCATACTGAGGATCTTCTTGAGTAGCTATCTCGAAAACATCAATCAATCGCTCGGCCTGACCCACCCCCGCAAACAACATCAGGCCGACCGCCACGCCAATTCGTTTTTTCATACTCACGCCTTCATTAAATCTTAAAATCAATAGTTACCGCTCCGCCCAACTAGATAAAAGCCGCGCCCTTCAGACGAAGCCACGCCACCATTCGCTCTGTCAGCGAGTAAACAACAGGCACCACGACCAATGTCAGCAACGTGGAGGTGATCATGCCGCCAATAACTGCCGCCGACAGCGGCCCATTGGTATCTGCGCCCGCACCGTAACCAAGCGCCGTGGGCATCAAGGCAAAAATCACCGTCAACGAGGTCATTAACACTGGACGAAGCCGCGTAGGGCAGGCATCCTGCAAGGCTTCTTCAACCCCCATGCCTTGTTCTCGGCGCTGGTTGGTGAGATCCACCAAAAGAATAGAGTTTTTGGCCACCAGCCCAATAAGCAATATTAAGCCTATCATTGAGAATATGTTGATGGTGTAATCCAGCAGCCATAACGCAGCTACGCCACCCACCATAGCCAACGGCAAGGCCGACATAATGATCAATGGCTGTAAAAATGAATTGAACTGGCTGGCTAAAACCATATACAACATGATGATAGAAATCATGAAGGCAAAGCCCGCATAACCCGCCGACCGGGTAAACTCCTTAGCCTGACCGATAAGCTCAATGTTTTGGCCTACAGGCAGCACTTCTGCGGCAACTTTATTAAGCTTGCCTATGGCTTCTGCCAGAGGCACTGAGGGATTGACAAAGAAAAATGCGGAATAGCGCAAGTTGTAGCGATCAATACGTGACGGACCCGATTCTTCGATAAACTTCGCCACCGTATCAAAGCGAATCAAATCCCCACTGGCGCCACGAACATAGATTTTTTGCAGATCTTGCGGCGCAGTAAATACGCCATCTTTGGCTTTGAGTCGTATGTCATAACGCTCGCCATTACCCGGAAAATCGTTATAACGCGCAATATCCATACCGCTCACCAGTACATTCGCCGCCGTACCTAACATGCGAGTATTAAGCCCAAGACTGGCGGCACGCATACGATCAACTTCAAGACGAAGCTGGGGCATATCGATCTCTAATGCCACATCGATGGTTCCTATACCCTCAATGTTACGCATTTGGCGCTCAAGATCGCTGGCATACTGAACCACTTCCTCCAGGCTCTGCCCGCGCAGAGCGAACTGCAAAGGTTCGCTGCGCTCACCACCGATGGGTGAAGTACGTACCGCAAAAACACGCGCCCCGCTGACCTGACTCATGCGCTGGTTCATGAGTTCAATCAACTCGTCTTGTGAGATACCGCGCTCACTGCGTGGTGCTAGGTTGGCAATCGCGGACCCCATGTAGACCGGCCCAGGCGCCAAACCCTGCCCCAGACCAATCGAGGTGAAATAACCAGTAATTCGTTTATCTTCGGATAGAATGCGCTCCACTTCGCGCAGCTTCTCATCGGTGTAGGCCAAAGAAGAACCCAATGGCGTTTTCATTGTCACCAAAAAACGACCTTCATCTTCCGATGGCACAAACGTGCCGCCGATATGGGTCACAAAATAATAGCTGGAGGCAACAATCGCCATAGTCATCAGCAGGGTTTTACCCCAGTGGCGCAATGACACTTTGAGCAGGGCAGCGTAGCCATGCTCCATCGCTTTAAACACCTTTTCAAAGGCGTTGAATACCGGGCCGTGCTCCTTGCTGACCTTGAGATAGCGAGACGCCATCATTGGCGTTAAGGTCAAAGCCACAAACCAGGACGCCATCACGCCGACCACCACAACCACGGCGAACGATTTGAAGAATCGGCCAAGGATGCCGCCCATAAAGATCACAGGCAGAAAAATCGAAACCAGTGACAACGTCGCCGCCAATACCGCAAACATAACCTCGTTAGTACCGTTAATAGCGGCTGAGACAGGATCCGGATCCAGATCCTCACGATGGCGATAGATGTTTTCGAGCACCACAATGGCGTCGTCCACCACCACACCGATCAGCAGCAGCAGGCCAAGCAAGGTAATGTTGTTAAACGTGTACCCCAGAAAATACATCGCCGCAACCGCGCCAAGCAACGAAACTGGGATGGCGACAGCAATCATCACGGTGGAGCGGAAATTGCGCAAAAACAGCAACACCACAAATGCCGCCAGAACCGTACCAAGGATCAAATGCTCCTGCAGCGCATGCACCATTTCCAGCACGATAGCCGAATCATCCGAAGCGATTCGCACATCAAGCCCGGGGGGAAGCTGCGGGATAATCTCGTTCGCCAGTTTTTTCTTAACGGCATCGACAATAGCTACCGTATTGGAACCCGAAACTTTAACGATACCCAAACCCACGGTGGGCTCGCCGTTAAAACGAGCCAGCTGGCGAAAATCCGAAAGGTCGTCAATGACATCGGCGACGTCGCCCAGCTGCACCGCCGCACCATCTCGATACGCAACGACCATCTCTTTTAGGGCAATAGGATCGTGGTATTCTAGATCCAGCTTAAGCTGATTTTCTGTACGATCACCGGTTAAAAATCCACCCGGCAACAACAAATGATCGCCCTGGAAAGCACCTATCAGCTCTTGAATGGTGAGGTTGCGCGCAGCCAAGTGCAGCGGGTTGAGTTCAACCCGTATCGTCCGGCTCCGCTTGCCGCCAATACGCACTTCGCCGACACCCGAAATATTCTCTAACTGCTTGCGTAATACGCTATCGGCGTAGACATTGAGCTGTTGCAGTGTGCGATTACCGGTGACGGCTAACCACATGACCGGCGTAGCGTCGGCCTGAACCTTGGCAACTACGGGCGCTCGAGCATCCTGGGGCAACTGACTGAGTATCTGATTGATCTTGGCTTGGACTTCGTTAAAAGCCGCATCGATATTCTTTTCTAAATCAAACTGGAGAATGATGATAGACGCGCCAGGCACTGAACTGGAGCGGATAGCATCCAAACCAGGCACGCTATTAAGCTGCCGCTCGACCACGTTAGTGATACTGGCATCCACCACGGCTGGATTCGCACCTGGCTGCACCGTGGTTACCGAGATAACCGGAAAATCAATATTAGGAAACCGGTCAACGCCGAGGCGCTGGTACCCAATCAACCCGAACAAGATGAGCATCGCACTCATCATGTAGGCCATGACATGCCGCTGAATTGAGAACTCAGGCAAACTCATTCTGCGGCCTCCTGCTTCACGCGAATGGCGGCGCCATCCGTGAGGTAGGATGCGCCGTCAGCGACGATTTTTTCGTTCAGCGCCAGACCGGACGTCAGCTCTACAAAACCAGCGCGCCGCACACCCACCTCCACAAGCCTTTCTTCCACCGTGCCATCGTCACGCGCCACATAAACCACGGTGCCTTTGGGACGCAGCACTACCGAGACCGAGGGAACGGTGATGGCGTTGTCACGACTGGCCAAAACCACTTCGCCATTAGCGCTGGCGCCGGGACGCCAACTACCCGGATTAGATAATTCGACGATCACCTCGATTGCTCGACTGGCCGCACTAACCACCGGCCGCAACTCCGAGATTTTTGCCTCCACGAGCTGGTCCGGTGCTGTGGGTGTGGTTAAGCGGACGATCATTCCTTGCGCCAGCTGATCAGCGATTGCCTCGGGGAAGGGCAGCACGACACGCAAATAATCGGAGGTACTCAACCGAAATAAGGGCATTCCCATGCCGACAAAATCGCCGCGACTAACTAAACGCCGCTCGACACGACCGGCTACCGGAGCGCGAACCTCTGTGCGTTGTAGATTATTGCTGGCGCGGCTGGCTTGAGCCTGTGCTGCGCCAAGCTGCTCCTTTGAGGCCTGCAACTGAGTCTTTACTTCGTCAAGCGCGTTCTGCGAAAAATAATTTTCTTTGACCAATTGCTCGTAGCGTTCAACCACCCGCTCTTGCTGCTCGATAACAGCGCTAAGCCGCCCCATGTCCGCCTGCGCGCCCTTCACAGCCAAGCGATAATCTTCAGGGTTTATCACGGCCAATACTTGCCCCGCTTTAACCAGATTACCCTGTTCCACTCTGACTTCTTTTACCAGGCCAGCCACCTCTGCCGACACCAGCGGGTCGGAGCGACTCTCAATGCGGCCAACAGCGATCTGCACGTCCTCTACTGGTTTGGACGTAGCGGCTGTCAGCTTAACGAGCACGCTTCGCTTGGCCATATCTTGCTTATGCTTGGCCTCTGCTGCGGAATCATCCTTGCCACCGCAACCCGACACCAGCGCCCCAACCAAAAGAATTACAACATATTTACGTTTTTTCATGATCTTACCAGCCGATGCCAAATTTAAATTTATTACACACTGAAGCCACACTCAGCCTCTTAACTGAGTAGGCTACAATCGTGTCAAAGCGCCTCGCAATATCAGATCGCTTAACATATCTGCATAAACATGGTTATCCACCGCAAAACCACCACCGGGCATCCGCGCCAACGCCTCTCGATGACAATAAAACGACATGTTCAACGCTGAAATGACAAACGCGATCAACGCAGGCTCCACGCCTTCACGCAACTTCTTTTTTTGCTTGGCCTCATCAAACAACTCCACCCAACGGTCGAAGTGTTTGGCAAAGACTTTTTCTGCAAACCCGGGGCCGCGACCATCCCCTAGCGCCAACCACTCACGCATCACCAGATGGGTGCGCACTTTGTCTTCATACAGCAGGGCCAAATGTTGCCGGATCAAATAAACCAAGGATTCTTCCAGGCTCGACTGTTGCTCCAGCACGGAATCAAGCAATTCCACGACCCCCGAACAGGCTTGCTCCAGCACCGCCAGATAAAGCAGTTCCTTCGACTCAAAATGATGGTAAACATTGGCTTTACTGACCCCGGCTCGGCTGGCAATATCCTGCACAGAGACGGCATCGTAGCCGGAATTTGCAAACAACTCAGCGGCGCCACTCAATATGCATTGGGCACCTAGAGATAAACAGTTTTCACTGCCGTCGTCGCTTTCGCTCATTCGCTCGCTTCAGACACTGACCGGCCGGTCAGTCGCAGATGTTACGCTATGACCAACGATGCATACAAGAAGTTTCAGGCAAGCGAATAAACAAAGGCACTGTGGAAGCGGTGATTTATACGCAGATACCCCACCGGCCGGCTTGCTCGCTGGGGGCCGACCAAACTCGCTGATGCAGCTCTGCCAGGGCGCGAGGGCTGCTCAACAAAACACTGCGTTCACGGCGATTAAGCTTGGCTGGCCCGTCAGTTAAGGCCGTGGAGATTAGCGCCATCCTTGAGTTCCAACGCGCCTCGCTCATCTGCCGGCCCCTACTCAATCCCAATAAAGCCAGGTGCAAGGCATTGATTTGGGGATCGACCACTGCCCGCACAAAACCTTCTTTGCAGGCGGCCGGCAATTTATGCCGAGTGTTTTCGTAGATCTCGTAATAGCGAGAAAAATCAGTTAGCTCACGACTGGGCTGGATTTCTTCCGGGGTCAGAAACAAGCCACGCCGCGCCGCCCACAATCCAACCGACGAACGGGCCGCCAAAACTGACGATGGCACCGCAAACACCAAAGCGCCAACAATAGGCGTTAGCCACCAGAAATAACCGGGATTAAGGTAAAATACAGCAAGGCCCCAAAACGAAGCGAACACTGTTCCACCACCGTGATACCGCAGCGCATCTCCCCAGGAAATCTCATCCTCACCTCGATTTTGGCCGCCCCACGCAACGTTTTGACCCAACAGGGTGTAGATAACAAACTTGCTATGGAAAAGTGCCCGGATCGGCGCGAATAGCGTGGAAACCACTATCTCACTGAGCACACTTAAAATCAGCCGGAAAATACCGCCAAAGGCTTGAGTTCGACCGCGCCAGATAACCAGCACTATGCAGAGTATTTTGGGCAGAAAGAGAATGGCCGCTGTCACCCCGGTCAACATCAGCGCCCAGGCAGGATGCCATACCGGCCAGCGCGGAAACAAGCTTTGCCCGCTCGGAAAATAATCCGGCGGCGTCATGACAATTTGAATCGCCTCAACCGTACTTAGCCCCAAAAAAACAAACCAGATCAAAGCCGAGGCATAGGACATGATGCCATTCATGAATAATGCGCGATGCGCAGGAAACAGGCCGTCAGCAAATAACAATCGCATGTGCTGCAAATTGCCCTGACACCAGCGGCGATCACGCTTTAGCTCATCCAACAGACTGGGTGGAGTTTCTTCATAACTGCCCGCCAGATCGTAGGCCAGCCACACGCCCCAGCCCGCCCGCCGCAACAAGGCTGATTCAACAAAGTCGTGGCTTAAAATATCGCCGCCCAAGGGCGGATTACCAGGCAATCTAGGCAGTGCGCAATGTTTGACGAAGGGGTCAATTCGGATGATGGCGTTGTGCCCCCAATACTGGCCGTCGCCAAGCTGCCACCAATGCAGGCCAGCGGCAAACATGGGGCCGTAGAAATGACTGGCAAATTGTTGAATTCGGGCAAATAAGGTGCGCTGGTTGACCGCTTTAGGCAGCGTTTGAATCATGCCCACATGGGGGTGTTTCTGCATGAGGGTGGTCAACTTAACCAGCGCCTCGCCACTCATGATGCTGTCGGCATCAAATACCACCATACAATCGTAGTGCTTGCCCCAACGCCGACAAAAATCAGCAACATTGCCGCTTTTGCGCTTGATATTTATGCGGCGGCGACGATAGAAAATTCGCCCAAATCCGTTAACGTCCTGGCAGAGCTGAGCCCACGCCGCTTCCTCATGCACCCACAGACCCGGGTCGGTAGTGTCGCTGAGAATGTGGAAATCGAAATGTTCAAGATAGCTGGTTCGAGCAAGCGACTCATAAGTCACCCTCAACCCAGCACTGACTCGCGCCACATTTTCGCCATAAATCGGCATGATAACGGCGGTTCTTGTCTGCCTGACCAAACTTAGATCAGATTCGCTCAAATCTCGGGTGATCGCGTACCGATCAACGCCCCTTAGCAAACTGAAAAAACCGAAGACAGAAACCCATAACCCAATGGATATCCAGCCAAATAGCGTGCTAAAAGCAACCAGGATGATCAATTCGAGGTAGGTACTGCCGCCCTTGGGTAACACCTCAATCATGAACTGACTAGCCACAAAACTAGGCACCAGGATAAGCACTAAAAGCAACAAGCGGCGGCGGAAGGCGACACGGGTCAGCGCAGGATCGGAAGGTGAGTACGTGGACATATCAGTTCGCCGCGCTGCGGCCACTGAGGACCTGTAAACGTCGCAGAATTATCCCCAGCGGATGATAAACACAACGGTGCAATACCCAGCGTATCAAGCTTCGCTCGACCAGTACCGGCAACATAACCTGCCGCCTGATGGGCAGCAACTGGGTCATTAGAGCTTGGCCGGGGTCGGCTACGGGGAATTCTGAACGACCTATACAAACGGCTAACCCGGCCTTGACTCGCCCGGCGTAAGACGGCGCGGCAGCATCAACATGCGCACCGTAATGCTGCGCCAGCCGGGCCTGCAAACCAGCTAACGCTTGCTCCGGCACAGATTCTGTCGCCAGAACCTGGCTTACCAGGCCCTCTCGCTGCTCTTTCGGAACATCGAAAGCTGCCGCATAACATTCTAAGCGAGCACGAAGATCGGAAGAATTAATGGCAGGCTGCGTCATACAAAACTCCGCTTGTATTTATGTATCCTGAACACGGTACCCTTAGGAGCTACCTTTTCCAACTAACCGGGTGAGCTCGGCTGCCAGAGATAACGCCAGGTCTCTGCAATGGGTTTTTCGCCACGCTGCAAAATAACTTCCAGCTCGACCTGCTCGTCACCCTCCGGCTTAACCATGAAGCGCAAACGCTTGCCTCCGGTTTCTGGATTATCCCTAACATGCGGATCAATTACCCGACCTTTACCAGTCAGGCGAACAATAGGGGTGATTTCTTGCGTTAAGGCAGTCAGCGCCTTACCTTCGTAATCGACCTCAAAAACGACTCGCTTCTGCTCATTTGTCGCCACCCGCGTCGCCACTACCCGACCTAATTCGGCCAGCCTAGGTTCATCGCGCGTCCAAAGCAAACGATAAGAAAAATCCATAGGGTTGGTAAATTTGGGCATATTTTTAGGAACCCAAAAGGCAATTACATTGCGATTAAGATCATTTTTGACGGGGATCTCGATCAACTCTACATGACCTTTCCAGGGTTTATCGGGCACCAGCCAAACACTGGGATTAACCTCAAAAGCAGAGCTCATATCTTGATAGTGATCGAAGCGCTGGTCACGCTGCATTAGGCCAAAACCAACCAGCCCGTCAACATCAAAACGCTGACTAACTAAATTCAATCGGTTCTGAGCTGGCCGCCAAAGCTGTGCTTTTGACGCACTGGCGATTAATAAGCCATCCACATTGTGGACTTCCGGGCGCAGATCGCTGGCCGGCTTCGGTGAATTCTCGCCGTAGTAGTACATTCCCGACATCGGGCCAATACCGAGCTTCTTGACTGGCTTGCGGAAAAACAATCGCGCCCGCACGTCCATGGTCGTATTCTTGCCGGCCTTGACCGTAAACTGGTAAGCCGCGCTTAAGCTCGGCGAATCCAGTAATGCATAAATCACCAAATCATCTTTTGGTTGTGCAGGCTTACGTATCCAAAACTCGCGGAAGAATGGAAACTCTTCTCCCTCAGGCAGACCGACATTGATCGCCAAACCCCGCGCATTGACGCCAAACGCCCCACCCTCACCAACGGCTCGAAAAAAGCTCGCGCCGAGAAACTCGACAAATCGTTGCCCGCCGGACTCTTTGTCGAAATCGTGATGCAGCGAAAGTCCGGCATATCCCATGTTATTAGGCATGGCCTGACGATTAACCAGCGTGCCATAGTAAAACTGATCCGGCGAGAAAGGCACTTGATTAAGCTGGCCACCTGATTCGATGAGCGAAACTTTAACTGGCGAGTTGTAAATCGACCCGAGGTGATGCAGCCAGATCTCGTAACCCAGGCCTTCGCCGCGCCAAATAGCCGATTTGGAGTGAAACCGAATGTCGGACCATTGCTCAAAAGTCAGCTGTCTTAACCAGTCAGGCACCACTTCTGCGGATTCTCGATAGGGCTCTGCCGCCAGCAGGCGCGCCTGCTCAGAAGCCTGATTCCAGGCAAATTCGGCGGCCATTGATGCGCCACTAATCAGGCAAAGCCATCCCGCAACTATCCATTTATTCAGATAGGCGGGTATGACTTGGGCGGGCTTACTCATTAGATTCACTAACACCCTATCCATCTTTAATTTGTTGGTAATGACACGTAATCCCATGTTTCCGTCATGGGTTGATCACGATGCTGTAAATAAGCGCGTAACTGTACCGTGGCGCCGGGATCAGAGCGTAGCGTAAAGTCTAAGCGCCAGCCACGAGCATTAGGGTTACGTTGCATTTTTTGACCTAACAAATTGGCCCCGGCACCGACATCGACAACAGCCACAATCTCAGCTTCGGGCAAAGCCTCCAGGTTACCGCCGGCAAAATCGATGACAAAACGCCGAGAATCGGTCCCGTGCTGTTCAGCGAGCGTCGTGATCGCCTGACCCTGTTCTTTGGCCGCCGCGTCTTCATCCTGCCACAATAGGCTATAGCTGAACTTGAATGGCTTGCCTGGCATAGGCAGATCGTAAGGCACCCAGTACGTCACGATATTATCCTGGGTTTCGGCGCTTGCTGGCAGCTCAATGAGCTCGACATGGCCACGCCCCCAATCCTCGCCGGGGACAACCCAAACGCTAGGCCGGCGCTGGTAATGCAAATCCAAGGATTGATAATGATCGAATGCTCTATCCCGCTGTATCAACCCAAATCCCTTAGGGGTATCCACAGAAAATGCGTATGTTTTTATTTCTTTTGGATTTTGCAGGGGACGCCAGATTTTCTCGTCGTTTTTAGCGCGGATCAATAAGCCGTCCGCATCGTGCTCTTCCGGGCGTAATGAGTTGATTTGTCTTAAGGAGTTTTCGCCCTGCAAAAACATGCTAGTGAGCGGGGCAATGCCCAGCTTTTGCACAGGACGGCGCATAAACAAGACGGCCTGAACTTCCACCGTGGTGGTTTTTCCCGGCAAGATACGAAACTGATAAGCCCCTGTTAGTGAAGGACTATCAAGCAAAGCGTAGACCATCATGATTTTGCTGGAGACTGGCGGGCGAACCAGCCAGAATTCCCGAAAGCTGGGGAATTCTTCTGCATTACCGCCATTAACCCCCGTATTCACGGCGATACCTCTTGCGGAGCTGCCGAACCACTGACCTGCGCCAATCGCACGAAAATAACTGGCCCCCTGGAAAGAGATCACCTCGTCACGCCGACTGCCGTCATTCAGTGGATAAACCAGCTTAAATCCAGAGTAACCGGTACTTTTGGGCAAGCGCAGCAGTTGGTTCTGCCCTGCCAGATCAAACAAGGCCGGATCAAACGCAAAGTCTTTGACCACATTGCCCTGTACCAGATGGAGTTTGACCGGCTCTTTGAATAAATAGCCGGGGAAACTTGGGTAAACTATAAATCGGCGCGGGGGCAGCCAAGGGGCTTTAACTTCGCGAAAATGAATTTTTGACCATTGTTCGTAGTTGAGTTGCGTCAATTCTGACTGCGCACTCGCCGGGCGATACGGCGTATCGGCCAATTTTTTGGCCTGTTGTTCGATCGCGGAGAAACTAAATCCAGCCTGTACGTTCGCTGCAAAAATAAACGCCAACAGAGCTGTCGCCCGGGAGAACAGCAGCACCAACGGCCGTTTTTTGACTGTAAAGCGCAAAATCGCCGAGTCCTCTGAATTTACTGTCAGTATCATTTTGCCCAAACCATGGATTATCCCGTGAAGAGCCATGGGCTGCGGGTGAGCCCTGCGGCGCGCTGGCTAGTGGCAAGTTTACGCTAGCCGCCGCCTTGCGGCGAGCCCCCACGCGCCATTTACTGCGAAATTAAACCGATTTTGGCTGCCAAAGGATGTCTGGCCGCCCAGCTTGCTGGTTAAGTGCTCGCGCCATGACGAAAAGAAAGTCGGAGAGTCGATTAATGTATCGCATACTCACTGGATTGACCGCTTCTTCTCGGGCAAGACCCACCATGAGTCGCTCTGCACGGCGACACACGGTTCGGCCCAGATGGCAAACTGCCGCCATCGGCGTTCCGCCCGGCAGGATAAACTCTTTGAGCGGCGCAAGATTGTCGTTTAGTGCATCCAACCACTGCTCCAATTGCTGCACCTCGGCGGCCTCTATGGCAACACGGCCAGGAATGCACAATTCCCCGCCCAGATCGAATAAACTGTGCTGAATTTTTTGCAACTGCGCGTCAAATGGCTCGCCTGGTGCGTAGGCCGCGATCATACCGATGATGCAATTCAGCTCGTCTACCGTCCCAAAAGCCTCCACCCGCAGGTGATCCTTGGCGACACGAGACCCATCCCCTAAGCCCGTGGTACCGTTATCACCGGTGCGGGTGTAAATTTTCGATAAGCGATGCCCCATGACAACTCCTGATCAGTAACCCCACAAGTAATCGTCGGAAAGCTACGCAGCTCACCACAAAATGTCAAACGACTGCTATTTAATCCGGTCTTGCCATGCTGAGGCGTATCTTTAAAATCAACCCATTTTAAACCATCCCCAACCGGACCGAGCATCCCCATGAGCCTGAGCATAGAATTACAAACCGCCATTGCCGCCGCACGCGCCGCCGAAACCGTCATCAAGCGGTATTATCAAAGCAATCTCGAGATCACCATCAAAAGTGATCGGACGCCGGTAACTATCGCTGATGTAGAAGCCGAACGCGCCATCAAATCTGTGTTGCAAGCCCAGTTTCCGAACCACGGCTATTTCGGCGAGGAAACCGGCAAAAGCAACACCGACTCTGATTATCTGTGGCTGATTGACCCCATAGACGGCACCAAAAGCTTTGTGCGCCAATACCCCTTTTTCTCCACGCAGATTGCCTTGATGCATCGCGGCGAACTGGTGCTCGGGGTTTCTAACGCGCCGGAATTTGGCGAGATGGCCTATGCTCAGAATGGCCAAGGTGCCTGGTTAAATGGCACCCGCATCCACGCCAGCAACATCGATAACCTGGCTGATGCCACCTTGTCGATAGGTAATATCAAGACGCTGGCCGGCTCTCCCGGATGGGCCAATTTAGCTCAACTGATACAGTCGGTTAGTCGTACTCGCGGTTACGGCGATTTTTATCATTATCATCTGCTTGCCGCAGGCAAAATCGACATTGTTCTCGAATCCGATCTCAACATTCTGGATATTGCGGCTTTGACCGTGATTGTCAGAGAGGCTGGCGGCATTGTCACCGCCATGGATGGAGGGACGGTCGACCTTGAAACGACCCACCTGCTGGTGACCAACAAAGCGTTGCGCGACAAGGTGACAAAGATTCTTGAGTAAGCCTAACGCGAAGACGACGAACCTGAATTAACCCGAACTTCCTTAGTGACCACGCTTGATGTGGGCTCTTTCTGTGCCCTCACGACCGCTCTCTGTGCCCACCACCGCTTTAGTTGCTTGTCTATTGATCGAGTGCTCGACATCTGGGGAGATGAGTATTTTTCTGTGCCCGCCTCGCCCGCGCTCTCGTCTTTGAAATCCTTATCCTCCCATTCCTTTATCAGGCGTGTGGCGTTGCGAAAAGCATCCTGAAAAGAATCACTCTGCGCAAGAGATTCCTTGAAGAAGGCGCGACCGAAATAGGTAAAGTCATTTTCATCGGCACAGCCAAAGGAGCGTCGATCATGGCGGGAGGCCGTGATCACCAGCGTGTATTCATCTTTGATCACATCGATAAAACCACCTGAGTAACAGGCCGAGATCACAACAACCTTCCAACGGATACCGCTGTCTTTGAGTAACTTACCTAGCTCTTTGGCAGACAGCTCTGGCAAATCCATGTGCGGTTGTTCAAGACTAATTTCGTGGTCTTTGGAGCCGTGGCTGGTCAAGTAGAAAAAGAGGATGTCCTTTTCCTTGTCCATAATCTTTGCCATGCTTTGCATGGGATTCGCGGATGCTGGTGACGGTTGCCATGGGCGTGGTGTCAACCGTATTGCGACTGTTGATAAGCGCTAGCGAATGACCTTTTGTGCCGAAGCCGAGATCGAATTGCTGACGCACAAAATCGACTTCTCGACGAAAAACCTCCTGCTCACCGTCACCCGCAACGGCCAGAAGATAGAGACTGATACTGTGTGCATCTGTGGGCGAAAGCGCGACCAGTGCTTTGTTTAGTAAGGCGCGCTGGTTATACAGAGCGGTTTCGACGTTGGCTTTGGCTTTTCGCCGCTCGTCGTCGTTTACCCGCTGCCCGTAGCTCCAGGGGCCACTATCTTGGACGCGACCATCCGCGAGAGGTTGCGCATAAGTAAGCGTACCTTCCCCCTCATAATGACCGTAGGCAAAACCACCTTTATAGCTGTCGCCATTGGCAAGTTTTAATACGCCCTGGCCATGGGGCAGCCAGTCTTTGATTTCACCTTCGAACTGCACTCCCTGCTTATTTTTCATGCGCCCGAAGCCGGTTAACGCACCGTTAACAAACTTTCCTTCGTAGACCGTACCGTCGGCATCGGTGAAGACGCCCTGTCCATGCGAACGCCATTTTAGAAAGCGGCCCTCGTGGCGTACGCCGCTAGCGCTCGTGTAAATGCCCTCGCCGCTAAACGTGTCGTTCTCGAAATCACCCTCATAAACGACCCCATCAAGATCCTCGTAGCGGCCTTTACCGTGAAACTGGTCGCGCACAAAGTCTCCACGGTATTTACGTCCATCCAGATAGGTTTGTTCGCCCTGCCCCCAGCGTTGGCCTTGCTGATAATCACCCTGATAAGTGCCGCTTGGCCCCGTCATGCGACCTTTACCGGAAAACAGGCCGCTGGCAAAGCTGCCTTCATAGCGGACGCCGTTATCCCAGACCAGCTGACCCTGGCCATGAAGTTTTCCTTCAACGAGGGGCCCATAGTAGCGGCCACCATCCGCCGTTATCGCATCCGGATCGGGCGCTGCTGCGGGTGCCCAGCCTATGACCAGAAACAAAAAAACGCCGCCGACTGTACGAGCAATTTCTTTACAACCGCACATGTACACTCCTGGCCTTGTTCGCGCCTTACCCCATGTGCTTGCGCGGCTGGCTTTTAGAAAATCAAGTGGTACGAACCTATAGAGAGATTACTTTGAACTCGCCGATCTGAGCGTGTGCGATACATCGTTGTCGCAATACACGACCCGGTTTCTACCTAAGTGTTTTGCCTCGTAGAGCGCACGATCAGCACGGCCAATCAACCCTGTTGGGCCGTTGGTATCTACTTTGGTATCAATGCCTGCCACCCCGACACTAACCGTGACCACAGAGGCTGTCGGTGAACTGGCGTGTGGAATGGCTAAGGCCTCGACGGCCCGGCAGACGCGCTCGGCAACGTTAACGGCTCCATCGGGGAAAGTGGCCGGAAGCAGAACTACGAATTCTTCGCCGCCGTAACGGGCAACGGTGTCGCTGCCTCGATTCAGGCATTCGGCAATCGCCTGTGCTATCTGGCTTAGGCAGGCGTCGCCCGCTAAATGCCCATAGGTATCGTTGTATAGTTTGAAATGATCCACATCGAAGAGCAGCAACGACAAAACGTCGGGCTCAACGACAGCAAGGCTGGCATCTTCTGGAACGCTATGCCGAAAAGCGCGGCGCCACTCATCCTGCAAGACTTGATTGAAATGCCGACGATTGGCGACCTGGGTGAGTGCGTCCATGGTCGACAAATACGTTAGCATTTCATTAACACGGTGCAGCTCTTTAGCTTGCTCATCCAGGGTCGCATTTTGCTCTGCAATGACTTCAGTAGCCTCTTTTTGCTCTCTAAATAAAGTGAGTATCATGTATTTTTTGCGGATATTCATCTCATTCACAACCGCACCGATACACCATGAAATAAACCAGGCAAACAGAAACAACCAGGTCATTTCCCCAGAAACGGTAAGCGGTGTCTTCGGCATCGTAAAATAAAGGGCCATGCCAATGCCCATAGCTACAAAGGCCATGAGCACGGTCTGCCGAAGTCCGTAATTCAACCCCATGGCAGCGGGGGCGGCCGCCAATCCCATGGTTATCACCAACACCGTGAAATAGCTAAAACTGTCAGCGTAAATGTAAAGCGTCGCCAGCATGATATGAAAAGATACGCTGATAATGCCGATCCATCGGAATGGGATATTAAAATACAGGCAAAGACGGGTGCGAAAATACGAGTGGTGCGCTAGGGTGACCGCCAGCACTCCGCAGTAAACCAGCCCCGCCGTAGAAAACGATATCTGAGCGATGCCCAGCAGATAACACTGAGCGTGAAGCACCGCCGCCAACAGCCAGACCAGGAGGCTGTATAAGGGCGCACGGCTGGCAAACAAACGTTTTCTATCCAGATTATTGCTCGACAACGCGTGCCTCTATCAACCAGTCATTGATCCAATTAAATGGGTACTTTTTAACTCTTACGGGGATTATCGGCAGAGTTATAGTTTTTTTGAGCCGGGGAAGAGATGCCAGGCTCAGCGCCCCATTTTGGCCAGGATTTTTTGCGCGGTTACTTCGCCCTCGGCGGCACCGCCCTCCATATAACCCTGGTAATCGGTAGAGGTGTGCTCACCACAAAAATACACATTGCCCTGAGGCACAGCTTCGTAGCCACTAAACGCCGCATATTGGCCGACCTGGTAATAGGCATACGAGGCCCCGAAATAGCGGGATTTTTGTGGCAGTGATTGAGTAGCCAGGCCATTCCAGTGCGGCGATAGCCCCGGAAAAACCCGCTCAATCTGGCGCAACCCAGTCACGGCATCGGCTTTTGCCGCGGCCACGCTTGCCGTTGCAAACGCTTTGGACAAACGCATGCTGCGCGCTACACTACCGCCGGAGAAAAGATTGAGAATGGCGGTTGCGCCCGGCTGACCACGCGTTACTTCCCACGAGGACTGATACCCCGTATCGGCAAATGTAGAGCCGTTTCCCGTGCCCGACCAGGGTCCGGGACCATGCCAAAAACGCGTATCAAACTGCAATTGCAGCTTACTGCTTGCCCCGCAGCCCAGCTCTTGTATGGCGCGTTTTTTTCGTGCATCAAAGCCGGCTTTTTGGTAATCAACGTGTCTGAGTGCGGCGAAAGGCAGCGCCAGCACCACCACGTCGGCGGTTTCTTCACGGACTCTGCCGTGGGTATCGAAGGACAATCGATAGCGCTGCCCCGGCGTCTTAACAACCTTGATCAACGCGGACTGAAAACGAATCATCTTGTCGCCACCTAGATGGGCAGCCATGGCGCGAGTCAGGCGCTCGTTACCACCGCGAATGTGATAACGCTCGTCGGATTCGCCAAAAATAGAGAAGCTGCTTTCAACGGGCTGTACGCCGATAAATCCAATCAAATTCAGCGCTGATTGATCCTCAAGATCGGCGCCAAACTCCGATATATAGGCCACACGCAGCAACTGACCCATCAGCGACTCGGCGCCACCCGGCACTTTCTGGGCTATCCACTCAGCAATACTCATGTTGTCGAACACACGGCCAGCGGCGGAAATACTATCGTAGCTCGTGCTCTCGCCTATCGCTTCCAGATCAGCGGTTAAAATGTCGAAGAGCGCCTCGAAATCTTGATCGGCCTGGGCTTTTGGATAGTAGTTGCCGTTCAAAAAATAAGTATCTTCGGAATCCGATGGCTGCGCTGCCAGCAAATCATCCAGCGCCAGGCCAAACCGAGTCGCCAGCGCCTGCATGGTGACGTGATCGGTATCGATCAGCTCGCCACACCATTCGCTAACCTGCTGATTCTGCCAGTATCCAGAATCATTGCTGAAAATGCGGCCACCCACTCTGGACGAGGCTTCGTAAAGGGTCGATGGCACTCCGGCATCGGCCAATTTAAGCGCGCAAGCCAGGCCCGCAATGCCCGCACCGACAATGGCGATGCGAGGCTGCCCGCCGCCGGCTCGCGCCACGTTGGGCAAAGCAGCCACCGCAGACAGCGCCGCCATGCCGGTCAAGAATTTTCGTCGATTCAGCGAGATGACGTTATTTTCTGCGACTGCGGCGGCAGTTTTCTCGCGCTGCGCTGCCTGCACTTCCCGAAACTCAGCCAGCGTCAAATTTAGCGCTCGCGCCTTGCTTATTTGCTTAAATACGCGGCGTAAATCTGCCATCAACGGAGTTCGGGCCATGACTGTCTAACCTCGCGTTTTTATTAAACCAGTAAGATGCCGCCAGTCTATTAATTTGAGCGGTTGAAAGAAAGCTGCCAGCCACTCAATTTGGTCGCGTAAATATTACCTATGACGGCGACTGCTCCGTCTTTTCTATCCAACGATGCAAAATCAGCGAGCCCACCATATCCGAGCTGGTATTTAGGAAGGAGCGTACCCGGGCAATAATCCAATCAACAGACAACAGCAAGGCTAAAGCTTCCGTGGGTAAGCCCAAGCCACCCAGCACTAAAGTTAAGGCGACAATGCCCGCTTCTGGAACGCCCGCTACGCCCATAGCGGCTAAGACGCAGTACAGCGCGGCAAAAATCTGCGCGGCCAGGCTCATTTCTATGCCCCCGGCTTGCGCCAGCGCCAACAAGGTAAAGCCTTCGTACAAAATAATGCCGTCATTATTCAAGTTGGTACCGACACAAGCAGCCAACGTCGAGGCGCGGCGCGAAACACCCAATTTATCTAAAGCCCGCAACGTAAGTGGCAAGGCCACCAGACTGCTGTTAACGCTAAACGCATAGAACACCGGCTCCATCGCGTGACGCCAGAAATTTCGCAAGCCGATACGGACAAATAACACCAGCCAGGCACTGTAGGTAAATAGCACATGGACCGCCATGCCCAGCAAACACAAGGCAACGTACTGACCCAGACCTTTAAACGGATGCAAGCCGTGCTCTGCGGTTACCTTGGCACTGGCAGCAAATACGGCGAAGGGGATTAATTTGACGATCCAGATCAACAGGGTTTCACAGATCTCGCGAGCGATAGTTACCCACATCTCGCCTTTATCCATTAAAGCCAACGTGTCGGCGGTTTGTTTTAAGCGCACTTGGCGCCAGGCAAATCCAAACGCCAACGCCATCAACACCAAAGGCATGATGCTGTTATCCGCCAGTGGCTGAACAACGCTAACCGGCAACTGTTTGGCGAGCATGTCGAAAAAATCGACCTGCTGGCTAGCCGCCGTCACATCACTCGCCAAAAACTGCAAATATTGACCCGGTTTAAAGACATTGGCGACCAACAGGCCGATAGAGATGGCCATGGTGGCATTGATCAATGTGACGACCAATAATTTAAAAAAATCACTTCCAGCCACACGATAGCGCAGAATTGCCTCCATCACCGCAAACAACACCAGCGGCGTCGCCGCTGCTTTGATAAGCTGCAAGACAAACTTTGTGATTGGAGTGAACGTTAGCGCAGCCGCAGGGAAACTTAGACCCAAAACTGCCCCGGCAATCAGCGCGATGATTATCCATCCGAGGCTACCGGTGATTTTTTTCATTCGTTATTAATCAACCCACTGATAATCCTGTGCGGACACACTGCGCATCCGCCACCAATAGGTCAACGTGCTGTAGGGCCAGTTATTAGTAATGCGGCCTTCACTGTTTTTGTACCAGCTGTTGCAACCCTGCGCCCAAATGGTCCGTCGCAATTGAGTTTCTGCCTGCTGCTGCCAGCTTTGCATCGGCTCATCCCGCAACACCATGTAGCGCAGCCGGCGGCGCTGCAATATGTCGATGCATTCCAAAATATAGCGCACCTGCTGCTCGATCATAAAAATGATGGAGTTGTGGCCTAAATTGGTGTTTGGGCCGTACAGCATGAAAAAATTGGGGAAGCCCGGCATCGTCACACCCATGTAGGCCTCCGCCCCGTTGCGCCAGCTTTCGTTGAGGGATTTTCCCTGCAAACCGTAGACTT
>Ga0255334_1000734_pt1 | contig 20894 bp, 23 predicted proteins | sample EtOH5_35cm_T3_12_FD_202080 | JGI IMG/M metagenome (GOLD analysis project Ga0255334, IMG submission 202080) | Sandy soil microbial communities from University of British Columbia, Vancouver, Canada - EtOH5_35cm_T3_129 | ecosystem: Engineered > Artificial ecosystem > Sand microcosm > Unclassified ...
CCCCCACAAACCAAATATGCCACGCGCGCGCGTATGTGAACGATTGCAAAAGGGTCGACAAAGGATGGTGAGAATGGGAGAAAGTGAGCAATCACGGCGTGCGGTACCTACCTCTTTCGCTCAGAGATGATCTGGCGTCGTGCTGTTGCTCTTTGCGGGCACCGCAATGTGCGCCTTGCAGGATGTCCCGGCGCGCGTAGGGCGCCCCGTTTCCCGATAGGCGTGCACGCTCATACGACATACATGCCTATGTCTACACACCCACACATACGCAGATGGATATAGGGCGAGGAGACGCGGGGGGGGGGAGGCAAAACAGGTGTCGGGACAGGGCAGCTTGGCGCACGGGGCCAAAGCAGCGGCGGCGATCGCCGCCGCCAGATATCCGTCCTCTGTGCGGATAGTGGAAAAACGAAATGGGGCACAAAGGGAGGCTCTGCTTTTTTCGTCGCCTGCGCGTGCGCACACATCACACAAAAGGAGCAGCGCGCCATCGCCGACGGCGGATATCGCCCCTGCCACTGTTGCACTCTAGTCTTTCCCACCCTCTCTCTCTGCGGCGTGCGTACGCGCCCCTTCTCCTGCCTCGGTCGCACAAGCGAGAGACACGCACATAGCAAGAGTTTTCCCCCCGTTGACCGATACAAGCAGATACACGCAGACGCCTCGCCAGACCGACCATGGCATCGAACCGAACCGCCATTCAGCAGAGAAGGCGCCGCTGGATAGCGAGGCTGACCGGCGCCAACAACGACGACGACAGCGCGCGTAACGAGAACGACGCCCTCGGCCATGTGTCCCGCGCGCATCCCGGGAGAGTGCACCGTGCTCCCACGGCGCAGTGGCCCACCGCGGTAAGGCGCGAGGCTATATGGAGACGCCGCGCGCGCCAGCGCAACCGCGGGAACGGCGGCGGGCCTGCGGCGCTGGCCGATATCTGCGAGCCCATGGAGCAAGAGGACCGTCTCAAACGCAAGGGAGGTCCAGGAGATAGGAGCGGCAGTGACACAGACGGGGCGCACGCAAAGCGCTGCGCGACCGTGTCCGACTCGGACGGCGACACACGGGAAACAGATCCCATAAGTGAAAAGGGCGCCCAACACGACATGCAACGCGCGGCACGACCAAACGGTCGCCGACGCCGATCGAGGCGTCGCGCGCGCACACCACATCCAGGCAGAGAGGAGGGAGAGGGTGAGCGAGACGAAAAAGGTGCAGAAAGACGGCAGCCCAAGCAGACGTTGGACTTTGACGAGGGGTTCACGGTGGAGGACCTGTCCATGAGCAAGGACGAGTTTGCCAACGCGGTGCCCGTGGGCCGTCGCATGGTGGCCACCGTGTCGGCAAGCGGGAAGAGGGTCGCGTTCGACGTTGTCGACGTGTACAAGTGGCTGCGCACCAACCCGCAGGCGGGCCTGTGTGGACCTTTTGGTCACATTGCGCTGGACGCAGATCAACGCGCCTCGGTCATCAAGCGCGCCGAGGCCATCCTGCCCAGGGATCAGCACATGAGCCAAGAGTCGTTCTTTGACTATGCTTGGTACGATGATGCGCAGGATATGGACATTCACTATCACGACACGGCGTCTGGCGAGTACCTCAAGGAGCGCCTCTATGCCGGCGATCACGAGGGCGTGTTTTACTGCCTCGATGATCTCTTACCCGGCGATGTGGCCACGGCCGACAAGGCCTACAAGCGTTTGGCGCGCGCCGCCAACCTACGCATGATCACAGCATTTGAGCGTATGGCAGAGCACCCCTCTGTGGGAGGCCTGCTCGATACCATGCACTGGGCACAACTCGTCGACACCCTCATGCGCGCGCGCATGCCGCGCATCGATCTGCTTCCCGCGGCATTGCGCGCCCTCGTGCAGGCCGCTCACAGGCACAGGGCCCCCGAAGAGGGAACGTGTTCCGCGACTGCGGCGGCAGCCACCACCACCACGGTGTCTGGTGGCGTAGATGTGCACGCTGTGGCGCGCGGTGATCCGTTTGTGTGTCGGACCGTGCGCCGTATCTATAGGCTCGCGTGTACGCGCTCGCTTCCACACGACGCGCTCGACCCATGGGATAGCGGAAACAATGGCACAGAACACGGTGATGGTGATGATGACGATGATGGCGGCAATCGGGACGACGACAACTGGACGATGCCCGAACGCATGGCACCCAACGGAGACGCGCATTCGCGCCACGCTTTGGACGGTTCCCCGACGCGCGCGCGATCCATGAGCAGCGGAAGCACGCACGACCACTGCAGCGACAGTGACGATGACGACGGCGCAGACGATGAATCGCAACCGACCGGGTCGCCCGATCCCGACAGCGAGAGCGAAGAGAAAGAGTCGGATGGGGGACTGCAAGAACGTGATCTGAGAGATCGTGTCGCACACAGCATAACCACACTCGGTCGCATCGGCGACCTCTTGGAATCGATGCTGGCGGTCACGACACCCGGCAGAGCGCGCGAAAGCGCCACCGGCATGCGTGCACCAAATCGCACACTACGGTCGTCGGGATCGACTGCCGCGTGCGACGATTCCGAGGACTCGGGGTCGGAAGACGACGATACAGATACTACCGAAAGCAGCGACGACGACGACGAGCCATCTGTGTCATCATCCTCGTCGTCCCCTTTTCTGTCGCCCTCAATGACGTCAAGGTCAAAAGACAGCAAAGGGACAAGTGGCAGTGGCAGCGACAGCAGTAGCAGTAGCAGCAGCAGTAGCAGCAGCAGTAGCACAGACGACGACAGCGATGATGGCGACGCCGGGGAGGAAAACGCTGCAAGACGCGCGATGGAAGAGAACGAGTACGAAGAGGGCGACGCAAACGACCGCGCCATGATCTGGATGCGCCTGGACCCCGACGAGTGTGGCTGCGTGTCGACGCCGCATCACGCGCTGGCAGCGCGCATAGCGTACCAAGAGACTGGCGTGGTTCCCGACGTCTCTTGCATGCTATGCGCCATGGACGAGATCTCGTACGACATGCTCTCGTTTATGCTGTCGCTGGCCACTCCATCACCATCGTCAACTTGCTGGGCGCCCGCGCCAATGGCGTCTGGCTTGAACGACGGGAACAAGGGGACACAAGGTCGGCCGGATATGCTCGACGCTGGCGGTGCCCTCACGCTGTGCAAGCGCGCCATTGCGATCGGGTCCATGCCCGCGCTGCGTCTCATGTTGCGACACTGTGCGGGCTCCTTGCTCGGCATTGAGGACATGGAAGCGGTCAAGAGTGCGGCGCTGGCCTACCAGAACGCGACCCTGCGCGAGTCGCTCACGGGCATCGTGCAGGTGTGGCTGAACCATGTTAGACGGGAGGAGGAGCGTCAGGTGGCCACGCGCACGGCCCGTTCCCACGGTCCGCGGCGCATGCTCTTTTACGATTAGTTTACGCGCTCTCTACCATATTTGTTTCCCAGACACACACACACACACACACACACACACACACAAACACACACACACACACACACACACACACACACACACACACACACACACACACACACACACATGTATGCATGTATATAGTACTAGACGTTGTGCATTTGCAAAACATTATACATCCTCGGGCAAGGGTACCCTTCCTCTCTCTCTCTCTTTGTGGGACCCTGGTGCCAAACAGGACCGAACCCGTTTCGCAAAAGTGGGAATATATCCGGGCATAACAGAAAGATCAATCGTGCGTCTGGTGGACGCTGATCTAGCGATCGGTCACCGGCTAATAACGGCCAAAGGCGACCGTAACGTGTTGTCGTGGGCCGTGAACAACGAGGTGCTCGAGCACGCGCACTGTGAGTCTGGATTTTGGCACCACCAATCCTGTGACCAACGCTGTCTCTCCCTCTCTTGTTGGCCCCTTTTGCGACATGTTCCGTGGTTGGCTTCTCTCTCTCTCTCGCACCATCTGGTACCCATACAAATCGGCGTTTGCTCGCGCAAGAGAGTGATACGTGTCCACCGCCTGGGCGCATACCGAGTGCTCGCGAGTCAATGTCACGGCCCTTCCCGATTGAGAAACCGTTCCTGGGAGACACGCCCGCATGGCGTAATATCGTCGTTGCGCGCGCCAAGAGTGCGCGTGTACTTATAGGGACCCAACGCAGAGTGTCCCCGTTGTTCCCACCAAATTCTCTTTGTGGGGTACCATCGATGGCCAAGCATCTTGCTGTCGCCATCGCTGCGTCTGTGACAGCAGACACAATTGGGGCATAAAGGACAGCAAAGGGGGCAAGGGGGCAAAGAGGCAAGGCGAAAGGGAGAGCGGCTTGGTCCCCGGTGCGCCGGCGACAGCCTCTTTCCCCCGATAGCCTATTCCAAAAGAGCCACTCTCTATATCTTTCCCTGCTGTCACTGCCGCTGTCGCGTCCTCTTTGCACAACGGCCGCAAGAGACAGAGACGTACGCATACGCGCGCGCAAGAGGAAGAAGAGAGAGTGTTTGTCTTTTCCCCCCCGCACACCTGCAAACGACGCTGCGAACGAAAAAGCAGTCGCACCAACAACAATAACAGCAAGTGCCCGTCTCGTTGCACTCTCTTTACCCCCCAGCCGCTTAATCCTACAGCACCCGCCAGCCTATTCCCTGTCACCCTCTCTCTCTCCCCAGAGATACGCAAACAAATGGGTCGCGATGATTACCGCCTAAAGAAGAAGCACGACTTCAAGTCCGAACGCTCCTGCTCTGAGGACCGCAAGGATTGCAAGGACAAGGTCAAGCGTCGCTGTAAGGACGATAAGAAGGACCGCAAGTGCGACAACTTTGACAAGTGCTCGGACTCGTCCCACGCCGAGAGCGAGTCCAAGCGCAACAGGAAACGCGCTCTGTGCAAGGACCGCAAGGAGCGCGACCGCAAGCATTGCGAGGACGAGTACCGCAAGGATGACGACTATCGCAAGAAGGCCGAGTGCGATCGCAAGCACGACAAGGACAAGTGCGAGCGCCTGAAGAAGGACGAGAAGGATTGCAAGAAGCGCGAAAAGAACCACCACAAGCGCAAGAAGTTCTACGTGCGCAAGTTCTACGAGAAGAAGTGGTGCGAGGATGACCACAACTCGGAGGACGAACGTTGCTACCGCAAGGACAGGCGCAACCACGACAAGAAGGATCGCAAGCACGAGAAGGACAGGCGCGACCTGTGCCTCAAGAAGCACGATCGCAAGAAGCACGACCGGGAGGCCTGCCGCAAGCGCGAGCACAAGGACGACAAGCGCGCCCTGTGCAAGGACAAGAAGCACCACTACTCTGAGTCGGACGCCTCGCACGCCAAGAAGCGGTGCCGCCGTGAGCGCGACAGGCACCACGACAAGGAGGATGACAAGTGCAAGGACAAGCGCCACAAGAAGGACGATCGCAAGGATCGCAAGAAGGTGCACCGCAAGGATCGCAAGAAGATCAAGAAGAGGCACGGCTCTTCCTGCTCATCCTCTTCATCGGACTCGTGTTCTTCTTCATCGTCCTTTGATTCGTGCTCTTCTTCTTCTTCATCGTCGTCGTCGTCGGATTCGTGCTCTTCGAGTTCCTCGTCCGACTCGTGCTCTTCGTCTTCTTCCTCTTCTTCGAGTTGCTCGTCTTCCTCTTCCTCCTCGTCGTGCTCGTCGTCCTCCTCGAGTTCCTCCTCGTGCACGTCTTCCCAGTGGTCGTCGTGGTCGTCGTCCTCGTGCCCCTCGTCGTCGAGTTCGTCGTGCTCATCAAACTCCTCATCGTCATTCTGCCCGTCGTCGTCGTCGAGTTCTTCGAGTTCCTCCTCGTGCCCGTCGTCCTCCTCGAGTTCCTCTTCTTCATGCCCGTCGAGTTCCTCCTCATCCTCGGGGTGCGGTGGATTCTCGTGCCCGTGGTCTTCCTCCTCCGGTTCAGGGTGCTCCTCCTCATCCTCTTCTTCTTACTGTCCGTCCTCGTCGTCCTCATCTTCTTCCTCTTCTTCATGCCCGTCATCGTCCTCGTCCTCGTCTTCTTGTCCATCGTCCTCGTTTGGGTGTTCGTCCTCGAGCAGCGGAAGCAGCAGCAGCCGGTGGTGCTAGGCGGATGTAGCCGCCGCCACCGTCGGCAGATCAACGGTGGAATGTGGTCCAAAGGTGCGTCCCTCTTGTTGATGCCCTCTGCTGACTTGCTGCTACTGTCCGGCAAGGTCGCCCAGGCCGCCTAGGCTCTATGTGAGAACGCACGCGCAGGTGCCTCGACAGCTGTCCTTGTTGGGAAGGCAGGGCTCGGCCATATGCAAGCAGTCGAATAAAGTGGGACACAACTCTTTACCATCCCTCGATTTGCATTCCAAAGGGGAGAGATATTGGGGTAGATAGAGGGGCCTATCGACGGTTGGCAAGAGCGGAGGGGAATCGCTGTGCATGTGGGAGAGAGAGAATGGTGCGATGCGAGACGGTGCCTCGTGTAGCAAAAAGCGAGCCAGTCTAAAGACAAAGAATCGATCATGGCGTACATTGTCAACTCACAGATGATCCATGTGACCAACAACATGGACACATCCATTACCGCGCACGCAACCACATCGTCGGGCGGGTTCTCCAACAGGACGATCTTTCCGCACACGACCGTGAGGATTGGCACCCATGACTTTATCGTCAAGTGTGTAGGCATCAGTGGCGCCTATCGGGACTCGCCACAGTCGGTATGCGTGAGCCCTCATGCCAACATCAACGTCACGGTCAACTCTAGCGGCGCGTCCATATGCGGGAGCATGTAGGACAATGGTGCTCGCTCCTTGGCGCCAAAAAGGTGGGGGCCGGGAGGGAGGCAAAAGCATAAAAGCGCATAGTTGTCATGCACGTTTTCGATTGGTGCGCGTTCAGCAAGGAACGGGTTTGCACATTGCCAGATGGTCCTGGCCACGCAAGGGTCCACCAAAACAATCGCTCTGGTAGGAAGGGTGACGCGGTAACGTCGGCCGGCGGTCGGCGGGTATCTAGAGTTGGCCAAAGATGGGTCATCAAGTTGCGCCCACTCGAAAACGCGCTTGTGACAAGCCGGAAATCTGGCCATGCCCAAACAGGGGCACAGCAGTGCAGGCACGCGTATTGCGACCGGGCCACTTTCTAGACGGCCGCCCTTTATGCAGGGACATTTCCGATCAAAAACAGGACCACGGGTGGGTCGCACGCATAGGTTCACAGTCCGAGCCCCAACGGTTTCCATCTTGTACAAAGGGTACGATGGACCGGTGCAAACAGGTGTATCTAGGAGGATAACGGGGGCCGAAACTCGGCAGAGTCGATCGAGATAAACTGTTTCGACCCTTTTTATTGCACAAATTCCGCTCTGTTTGCAGCGCAAGACACGGTGCTAGGCAAACAATCTAGCATAGGGTACGCCATGTATGCAACGAAATCAATCAACCCTATCGAGCCGCCGCCGCTCCAAGCCGTCCTCTAGGGTGAGGTGGCGCTGGCCAGGGCCGAGCGGAGGACGGCGTCTGTGGGAAGCGCGCTCACGATGGGCCTTATGTCGACGCCCACCGAACACGTTGCGGCATGGAAGGGCGACACAGACAGAGGAAGCGGCCAGCCGACGGTCGCCAACAGGATCTCGGGTTGCGCGCAGGACGCCCCCGTGGCATTGGGCACGCGTATGCCCAAACGCGTCCACGGCTGACCGAGCAGGGCGCGCAACGGAATGCGCACGCGCTCGCCCGCTACGGTCGGGTTGGCAGGCGCATAGGAGTAGTAGGCGTCGCCTTCGCCCACGCCAGCGGTCGCCTGCGCCACCGTGAGTACCGGTTCGTAGCGCACATCGCAAAACGTGATCTGGCGCACCGCGTTGGGCCCCTGACTGGCGAGGCTGCACGCGCCTCCCGCGCCCAACAAGAGGCCGTCGCCGCTCCTGCCGATCTCGCCTATGAGCGGACCATAGGTCACGGTGATGTCGGCCCCCGCGCCTGCCTGGGTGGCGATCCAGCGGCCGATGAGCGCCGTGAGGGCCTCGCGCACGCGCCCCGCCGTGGCGTCTGTCTTGTCGCCATAGAAGCGGTCCACGCGTTCCTTGATGGCTGCCTCAATGCGCCGGGGCGCGCTCAGACCCGCGCACCCTTGGCCGTCGTTGCCGCCTTCTTCCTCTTCTTCTTCGTCGTCATCCTCATCGTATCCGTTAGAGAGCGCTGCCGTGCGCAAGGTGACCACGGCGGGCTCGGCGATGAGTGCCATATGGCTGCCCGTAAGCGATACCGGCAACGCACCGAGCGGGTTCGTATGGAGACGATCGAGGGCGTAGGCCTCGCCAAAGGCCGTCGTGAGCATGTTGTTCCACACATAGGGAGGGTCCGCGGGTCCACGCGCTCCCGCGAGCACCAACAGAATGGCGGCCAGCGACGCCGGTGCATCCCCCGAGGGCGACCGCAAGAGGGCGCCCAATGCGGTCCTCGCGAGCGCGCGCGCAACGCTAAACTGCGACACGCCCGGCGCCAGCGCCATCAGTCGGTCTAGGGAGGCGCCCACGCTGTCTACCAGGTGGCACAGTCCGGCAATGTTGCACACCCTTCCCGGAAGGCCATCGGGCGCGGGAGCCGACAGCGCCGTCAGCCAGTCGCCAAAGGCCAGCGGTAGGCCGTAAGCCAGGACAATGTCCAGCAGGCACAGCTGCTCGTTCAGATCAAGGCACGCCGTCGATGTGATCCCGTAGGCCATCAGTAGAAATACGGCGTCGCGCACTCGCGCGCTCGGCGTCATCCCACCGGCTCCGCACGACAGCTGGATCGACAGTGGGCTCGCCTGCTGGCATGCCGGTTGCTGTTGCTCAATGGCGTATCCACCATTGTTGTTGCCGTTGTTGTTGCCACTGTTATTACCATTATTGGGGAACGCGAGATAGCCCCCGGGCGCATTCGGCTGCTGGCCAAAGAGGGGAAAGGACGACCGCGGTTGTCGACTGCCGAGCGCGGGCAGAGGGCCACCGCCGCCTGTAGAGGCTGCGCGGTCGGCCAGGGCGTTGCGCAGGTAGGCCGACTCGGTAAAGCCCTCGAGGGCGATGACAGAGTAGGGCGCGCCGTCGATGACGAGGTCGTAGGCGCGCGGGGGCATGGCTTGCACGATACCGATCCCGGATGAACTACCTACGGGCAGGTTGATGAGGTCAAACACGGTGGTCGCATGGTGCGTGGCGCCGATTGCGCCCGAGCGGCGCCGATAGACGGCTGGCGCTCTGTTTTGCTGTGCGAATGACAGGCCTCCCCATTGATTTGCTGCGCCATTGATGTTGCTGTTGTTGTTGTTGGCAATGGTTTGGAGCGCAGACAGGGCCGCCGCATTGAGCACAGACGCCGCCGGCAATTGGTACGACGGAGGCGATGCTGCTGCTGTTCCGGGCGCCGTTCCTGCATAGTAGATGGCGGGAGCCTGCTGCTGCTGCTGCTGCTGTACGACGGCGCCAGCGTTTGGGACGAGGGCGCCGATGGCGGGCGAGGCGGCTCTCGCTGCGGTGGAAGCGACAGACATGCTTTGCCTTTAGGCAGGCGCCCCTTGCGCGTTCTCGGGCCGTGGACGGCAAAGGCGCGGTACGCACCCGCGTATTGGCGAGAATGCTCCTCTCTCTATTTTCCGGGCGACGGCCGTGCCCGCCCTTGAGGGATTATCGTAGGGAGAGGGCCTGTGCGTGCGCACACTCGACGATCGCGTTACTTTTTGAGAGGCACCACACATTATCGTTGTAGACACTCTCGGGTTTCCTCAGCCAGCAAAGATGCTCGCAGCAACCTCGCTCATCCCGCCCCTCCCCTCCACCTTCTTTCACATTGATTCAGACCCACACACATAATCAACGGCGGCGACAAGAGGGTCCCCCTTTTATACCTATCACATGCACAAACACACGCGTTCGCACGGTGGGACGTCCATCCCGAACAAAAGACATGCACACGCGCGCGCGTACGGTAGGAAAACCTAAATAGGCCGACGCCATGGTTGTCAACTCGCAAATGAGCCAAACGCGGACCCGGCAGGCGACGAGGCACCACCAGGATCGCAGTCAATGATGCCGAATCGGCGCAACGCGTCCAAGCATTCAGTGTCATGCGGATGGTCAAACTTACTGCGCACGATGAGGTGCGGTTGAATGGGTTTGATCTTGCACACTGGTTCCCACCTTGGCTGCTTCTCGCGGCGTGTGCACCTGTAAACACGTACCCCAACAAGGTCGGGCGCCCATCTGCGGAGCACCTCGGCATCTATGGTCTTTCTCGTCACTCTTTTCGGTGGTCCGGCTCCATCATTATCACCATCTTCAATGACGTCATCTAGGGGAGGTGCGCAGCCCGACAAAGAGCCACACGGCACGCATCGTGTGCACGCACAGAGGCACTGCCTGGCCAACGCCGCTAGCGAGCAAACGCACCGGCGGTAGGCTTGTGCACGGTCCCGCGAATCGCCCCTCGAAGTGCGGAGTCCATTGTCGAGCGGAGCCATTTGGGTTCGCGCTTTGACTACGCGCCCAATGGCGTGCTCCCATAGATCCACATCCTCGTTGTGCATGTCGCCAGTGTCGCAGAGCGGCCGATGCTGTTTGATGGCCAGCAAGAGGCAGCGCGCATCGTCCCATATCATCGTGTCTGCGCACCAGTCTATGAGTTTGAGTATACCGCGCGCTCTGATGGCATCCAAAGTGAGCGCCGGCCAGCGTTCCATAAAGGCCATGATCACGCGAATGACCAAGGTCTCTGTTCCAGCCATGGTACTTGTAGTCCTGCCAATGCACGATTCGATCGTCCGCACGACGCACGCTTTGGGAGGCTCAAACCACGGCTTGCTCACGAGCCACATGATGGACCGATCGGGAAGGCGGCTCATAGAGTCGCCCTTTTTCGCCGTGATCGCACATAGGCGACTCGTTGGATCGTGCGCGCTCTGCATAACACGCACGGCAAATTCATCGTCGCTCTCAAACAGTGCATCGCACAGCCGTACGTTTTGGCCATCGAGCGCGTCAAAGAACAGAGTGTCAATGCGTATGGATAGCCCGCGTGATCTAGCATATCCAAGAGAGTGATATCGCCTCTGGATGCTGCGTACTTTAGCCAGCGCGATTGGACGCGCACGTGCCGCCATGCGGATGCGCGGTTTGCGATCCACTGTTGCTCTCCTTGATGCTTTGGAGGAGCAGCCGCGTTCTCTGCTGGCTGTCTGACGATGGAGACGGATGTTGCGACAGTCGCGTTCCTTGGTGATACACTGCGCCTGCCTGTAAGAGCGCCAGGCCGATGCAGTGGGGGGCCTCTCTTGAGAACATCAACATGGGACGGTTTTGGCAAGGGCGGCGCCAATGCACCAGCACAGCGATCGATGGAGCGACTCTTGCATGCCGACGCAGAGGCACCGCGGGCACGCGGTTCATCAGGAAGCCACTCTATGCGATCCGGCTTTTCTAATTCAATGAGGACAGATGCAATGCGCGTGGAGCACGCGCGTCCCACAGACACCCACAGTCTATTTTTTAGGAACCATGGCAGGCGCGGGCAGACATTGAGCAGGACGCGGACGCACGCTATCGCGTTCTCCGCATCATCGCCATCATTCAGAACCGACCTGGGCGTACCGATCAGCGTCGAATGACGACATATGCGTCTTGCACCTTTGGCTAGCGCCTCCAGAGCAATGTGTGCGTGCGCGTCCTGCGCAATACGGAGCAGGACACAGCACTTGTCCTCATAGGTGCGTCCCCCATGGCTGCTAAAACACGGCGTCCGCTCGTGCGCGTTTAGAGAGGACACCAGGCCGTACGAGTGACGATCCCGAGCGTCGACCCACGCGTCCCACAGTTTGGTCTCGTGAGAGCGCGTGTCTTGGAACTGCGCGTCCCACTCTTTAAAGAACAGAGACAGTTGGGAGCCGTCGTTCCAGGAGGGAGGAGGTTTCTCCTTTAGAGGAGGAAGGGTCGAGGGATCTACCTTTTGGCGCAGACAGGCCAGCGCCCACCGGGTGGTCTCGAGTGTGTTGTAGGCGACCAGAATGGCCAGCTTGTTGCAGCGCACTTGGTAGGAATCGATGGTGCACAAGCGCGCCATGCACAGGAGAGCGGCGCGGACGCGCTTGGCAACGGGTGCATCTCTATGATGACGCACCAGCCCGAGCACGGCCGATAGGCACACGGTGCGCCCCTGCATAAAGCGCACAAGGCGCGGCTCCAGCTTTGGGTCGAGCGGCTTCATACTAGGCGCCGAGCGTGCCGCCCCCATGGCCGACAGGGCGCAGACATTGCGCTTGCCCTGTTGGATGACGATGGAGCGCCAGCGGCGGTTTACCGCAGCGAGCATGCAACGCCACATGGGCGGTACGTAAAAGGCACGATCCAACCATCTGGCGACGGCGTTGCTGCTATCGTCATCGTCACCGTCCGAGCGGGTCGCGTCGGGGCGCCGGCCGCACAAGATGATGCTCAGGATCTCTGCGGGCAGGGCGTCCAATTGCGAAAAGGCGTATACGCCGCCACCTGTCTTTGGTTCCATCGGCGCGCTCGTTTGCCGGTTCATGCTCGTTCGCTCACTTGTCTCGGTCCTGGTGGCGACGGTGGTGGATGACAGGTCTGTGTTTCCTCCCTCGTTTCTCCTTGCTATAGTTCGTTGGGCCAAAGGTGGCATCATGTAATTCCCCGACCGACGACAACCAATCACCTCTCCTTCCCTACCCTCCCAATGCGGTGCGTTGATTGAAAGAAATAGTTTGCGAAAAATAGTTTCTCTTTTGCGAGCACAAGAAGATGTGGCGTAAACGGTTCCTATGGCAGGGCGAACGAGACGCGCGCACGCGTAACGAGAGTGCCTACCAACGGCGCCGACCCTGTATTGAGGAGCACCACGAGCCATATATCGGGACGGTCATCGGCCGCGGGCCCATTGGCGAGCACCGTAAAGGTCGCCATCGAGCCCTCTCGCGGTTCGAATGTGTACCCGCCTTCCACAAGGACACCGCCCAGCGGCGACGCTACCAGAAGTTCGCTCAGCGAGCGCGCGCCCGGTTCCAGCGTCGCTTTGTCCCGGCGTACCATCATGCGCCCTCGCGAGATCCCGCCAAAATGTTGTTGTTGCCTGTGCTCGCTTCCAGCGCAAAGTCCAGGGTGGCGTCCCTGATGGTTATGGTGCTCGTGACACTCGGGCAGGTACCAAAGCAAAAGGTCGCATCGGACCATACCGTCCCGTCGGTCGGTGGCGTCGATGACGACGACGTATAGTTGTCGGCCGCATTTACGACGGTGACGTGCGCACCCGAACCCACGATCTCGACCAAATTTGGCAAGGCATCCAAAGAGTGTGTTCCCGGGCGCAACATCACACGCCACCATTGCGTGCCCATGCCACGCACAGTGTTGATCGCGCCGATTGCCGCCGCGATCGTGCCAAAGGGCCTGGACTTGTCTTTGATAATCGACAACGTTGCAGATGAGAGGGCGACATTGTCGACAAGCGCTGTTAGCGCCGCCGGCAGGGGAGATGCGCCTGGTGGGCCCGCTGCGCTCCGCGAGGTCCTTGGGTGCCATGTTGTCCTTGCGCTCCGATTATACCTTCAGGACCTTGAAATCCATGAGGACCTTGAGTTCCCTGACCTTGTACTCCTTGAAAACCACATGCACTCTGTGGTCCGATCGATTCATGTGAACCTTGTGGCCCTTGAACACCCAAAGTTAGTGGTGGTGGTGTCAACCGTGGGCGTACAGGGCGATGCTGATTGGCAGCGACACTGATCGTATCCGCAGCGCCTGCATCGACGGTCGCTCGAACGCGAGGACAATGCCCTGCACGTGGTGTCTGATATGGGCGCATAGGATGATGGCGACACAGTTTGGTAAGTCGGCGATTCTTTTGACGACCCTTTATGATGTTTGTAGCCCGGTGATGTGCACGCCTTTGTGCAGCTGGCGGACGATTGGGTCGTGCTGGGGCATGACATGTGTGCGGCATGCCCGCTCGCGAGCGACGACAGCATTGTCGACGTGGTCCTGCACACGTTTGTCGATGCCGCTCCCGTGACCGGCGATGATGGTGATGGCACGTTTCGCTCGAGCAGCAGCGGCAACCGCGATGGTGCTGATAATAACCGCCTCCGCCAGGACGGTAACATTACGATTGCGGTGGTCTATGGGCAAAGGACATTGTGCCCGAATAGATTATGCTGGCGGGCTCCTTGTTGTTGTCGCAGGAAAAGGGTACAAAAGGGGATGCTGGTGCAATCTCTTTATGGTGTGGCGGCAGGGAATTCAAGGATCGTCTTGACTTTGGCCAGCTACTCCCGCCATGCCATCTCTGCTCCTTCGCTCTCGCTCCGTGACTGTCATCGCTGCCCGGATGCGTGTGCCGCCACGACAACGAGAGGACCTGAATCATACGAGCGAGTAGGTCCTCATGCCCGCAAAAGATGTCCAACATTTAAACTCACCATATCAGACTCACCGGGGGCCATACGCCGACGCACTGACACAGAGCAACGCAACATTTCAAACATCTGCCGTATGCAGCGGTAGACAAGAGCGTACTGTTCCTCTACAAACAAGAGTATTTCCAAACGCATCCTGTCAACGCAAACGGGCAAATACATTTGTGCATCTATCGAGGTGTGCTCGATGGTGACTACCCGTACCCTGATCGGTCTGGAACCGCGCCATCGGTTCAGTCGGTGTGTTGCATAGGATATTGTCACCGGGTGTGTGTTATGTGTGGCATGTTTAGAATGGATGAAATCCCCCATAATAGAATCGTAGAAACGGCAGCATCTTGTTACCATCGGGTCGCTCCTTTCCCCTACCCACAGTGTCTGCGTAAAAGTATAGTCGGGGGGGGGCCATTGCCACTGCCACGCATTTGGGCTCAACGTTTCGGGCAATGAGGGATCAAATTGTTGCGTGCTCTCTGTTGCCTTTCAAACATGTACACCCGATGGCAGCCTTAGAGTCTAGTCGATCTCCTCAATGTGCACGTTACCACCTGCTTGCATCCTGGGTTCCGCCCATGGCGAGGGTTGTTGCTGTTGTTGTTGCTGTCCCATGGGCACCATGCGCACGCGCACAAACGACGGCATGCCCGGGTGCGCTGCGTTGACCGCAATGTGCGGACCGCCGCCTCTCATAAACGCGATATGGGCGGGCATACCGTTCACGGCAGCGTGTGGACCGCTCCCTCCCATGAACGCAAAGTTGCCTGGAGTGGCCCTTACGATGTTTGGCTGCGCGCCCACCATGTCTCCGAGCAGAGAGTGCATGAGCAGCGACATGAGCGGGTTGCCCCCCGATGGAGGATAGACGCGCCCCTCTCGTTCACCGTGAGCCGGTATTTCCGGATGCATGACGCCGTCTTGCACACTCTCTTCTTCTCCTTTTTCGAACCCTTGGCGACCTTGGGCATCGTTTCGACGCTTGTACCGAGACTCGACACCGTGCTCGGTCTCGTGGCCATTGTGTTCCGCTTGACCCGTGATGCTGTGCATGAACCGATCGAACGCGTGCTTGATGCTGTCCTTGCGCGTGCGCCGTGCCTCGGCGGTCAAACCCGCATGAGCGTCAATCTCCATACACATGCGCTCGTACTGGCGCGACACGGACGATAGCGCGGCGCTCCTCTCTTGTTCGGCTCGCTCTACGGCCTCTCGCAGTGGAGCCATCTGCAAACGAAATCGGGCGTCTGCCTGACGTATGCGTTCGTCGCGTTCGGCAACCAGAATGCGCTCACCGTCTCTGAGCGCATCCAGCGCTGATATGTGTGCATGATGCGCTTTCGCAGCCCTGTCCACGAGCGATTCAAGGGCGACCTTTGCGCTCGGTGCCTCAGATTCAGGCACTTGCGGGTCAGGGCCGGTGGGGCCAGTCCCCTCCCCTTTGCGGGCGTTCTCTTGTTCCTTGGGTTCTTTCGCGGTCGCAGGCACGCTCTCCTTCTCGCCCTCCTCTGGCGTCATCTGGACAGCCTTTGACGGAGCGGCCTCGATGGGCCTATCTCGACAGGCATCAGGCGGAACCGGCGCGTCCATTATGCTCGCGTTTCCATCGTGGTCACATTGCGCACGCTCTGTCATCGTGTCACCCGGAAACGCGGTAGCATTGACCTCTGTCGAGCCATCGCTTCCAGAGGACCCCCCATATTTGGGGTGCACGCGATAGTCATCACCGGCTCCATAGACGTGAGCAGTGCCACGATGATGGTGGGCCGCTGTATGAAGTGTGTCTGTCGCATGACCGTCATCACCATCATCATCATCATCATCAGCGTCACCCGAGGGGTCATACTCGGGACCATAAATGTCGTCGCGGCCACGTTGCCACGTCGTATGCGATCGCTCGGACGTAGCATGCATCGCCGCAGAATGGGGTACGCCGTAGAGGTCAGCGTGATGTACGAAAGGAGACGGCACCTGGCGTTCATCCCGCACATCATGGTGGGACCGCACGTTGGGCCCATACTGTGGTGCCTCCGTGCCCCTACCACGAGGCCATTCGAACGCGTTCAAGTGCTCGGTGTGTGCCCTCTGATGCGACATTAGATCAAACGCGTACGGCAGTCGCGCACCCATTTCCGCATACGATGTGGTGCGTTCGTCTTGGGAGTGATGGACCCGCGAGTGCTGCGCGTGCGCCGGGGACGGGCTATCTAACGCGACGTTGTCTTTTGTCAGCTGCTCACCGCCGTGCGCGGGGAAACCTCGCCGGCCAAAGGGCGATGCCATCGATCCCGGTGCGTTTGCGGCCCATCCATACATTGCTCCTGATCTTGTGCCCGTTAGGCCCCCTTTTCTCCTTTTTGGCAAACGGCTACAGCGACGAGCGCAAGATAGAGGTTGCGTCCTTTACCCTTTGCTTTCATAGGAAAAAAAAAAGAGAGAGTGATAGCTACTGCAGGTGCATCCATGACGCCATCGCACGGCTGCGCTCTCTGCCCGCGAGAGCGCCGGGTGCAAATGTATACCTGTCTGCGCACCCTCTTTTCGGTCGTCTGCAGCGTTTGTTCCCCGCACCCTCGACAGCTTTCCCATCCCCCCCCCCACTGCATCCTTAACGTGGCGCACATGCCGGTGGCATGCGACACTGGCGATTGCACGAAAAAAGGAAAATGCGTTCATTGGCGCGTGCAGCTGGACGCGTACCGTTCAAAACCAGGTCGGAGAACCAACGACGTATACATTGTTGTGCTTCCTTTTCGATCGAGACACCGTCCCCGCAAAGGCACGCGCACGGGAACCACCACACACGCACCCAGGGAGGCGCAGGCATTGAACCAGAGATGATTGCCACCGACTTTGGCCTGGGAGCATTGGACAAGAACACAAACGTACCAGCGGCGATGGAAAGGCTGCTTGCGCAAACGCGCAGTGCGGTCTTTGATGTAAGCATCTCCCACATGAACCTGACGGCGCTGCGCGAGTGCGCAGAGGTGAGCCCTGCGCTCCATCGCGCCGCCCTCGACGAGTTTGAGGAGCGCGCCAAGACCGCCACTCCCGGCAGCGAGAATGCATCGCGCCTGTGGGCTGACCTGCGCTCCTATGCGAGCGCACACACCGACGTCGGCAACGAAGCCTCCACGGCGCTCGAAGGTGTAATCAATCTCATCAAGGACCGCAGGGGTCAGGTGATTGCCGTCGGGACAGACACGGTGCGATGTATAGACATGGTCCCCGTGCGCAACACATGGTTCGACAGAGCGGCACTGTTTGGTAGGTGCGACGATGTGGACGGCCCTACGGAACGTTCAGGCCGGCTCTTTGACGACTACTATGGAAGGGTGTGCGTCGTACGCCGCGCGCTGCCTTACCAGGTCCACTATAATCAGCACTACCAGCAGTATGGATGGGCGCAAAGCGCGCCAGGCGGTTGGCCGTCGGGGACCTCCAATGCAAAGGCGCTCGTGCTGCACGACCCCAACCGTCAGACGGACAGGCTCGCCGCTTGATGCCCACCTGTTGGTGGGGGACCTGTTGTTGTTGTTGTTTCCGCTCGATCTTCCTTTTCGTGCCCACAATAAAAATGGGGCTACATCTATGCGCGCAAGAGTATGTGTCTGGTGCGTGGGGAAAACCATGGACGAGCGACTCGCCTGTGGCCGGATAGACTTGCAGGCAGAGATTGAGGTAGACCGCGACTGTCTTATCCAAAAGAGATGGGAGAGAAAGAAACGACACACGTTTATTGTGACTTGCAACGCGCGACTCGCCCTTCCACGTGCCTGCTTTTGCCTGCCTCGGGGGAGGGGGGGGGAGGAATCACCAGCGGCATGACTTGTGGAATCGATCGAGATAAACTATTTCAATCGACTGGACAACGCGCTGCTGCGCGAACCCTGTTTTGTTACCAACGCAAGACACAATGCCAGACAGGCAATTCCCTGCATGATGTGCCATTACGCGATGCACGCAATGGAATCCATGAGGTCGCGCCGCCGGTCACCCTCCTGGGCCGATGTGTTTCCAAATACGTGTTTTCTATTGGTCGCCTTTTCAATTGCGTAGGCACAACTCGGCGTCGATTATCATTGCTGTTGTCGGGATCACAAAGGCCGCCAGGTTTCGAAAAGAGAGACTCGTTGTCTGCACCTCGGGGCCCATACGGTTTCCTTGTTGACGCGCATACACACTCATAATAGAGCGCCATTCTGATTGGCCTCTGACCGAGCCTTTTCGGATACGGAGCCAAAACGACGCGTAATGGCGAAATCATTTTCGTAAAGGATGGATGGGGGTGGGGGATTTCATTGAGGGGCCAAAGCGTCCAAGCGTATCCAACAGATGGAACAGGGGGGAGGTATGGATGTTGGCAGTGTACCCAATGTGGCTGCCATTCTGGCGAGACCGCGCAGGGCGCCGGCCACGCGGCCCGCGTACCGACGCGCATCGTCTTCCGTGAGGACCACGCGTAGACGTACCCACTCGCCATCCGGCGTGACGCGCCACCGCGTGCCCCTGTGAGTCGCGATGAGATCCTGAGCGCGGCCCGCACGTGTCCCCTCGGACTTGGGCACCACATCGACAACGCGCGTATTATACATCTTGGTTGGGTGGACGCTGGGTTCGTCCGGGCGGCGCGGTGTGCGCGCGCTGCCGTACCGCGCGGCACCGACTACCGTAATATCGGCCATGTTTGGCAGCGTACGCACAATGTCAAACATGCGATCGAACCCAGGCTTTTTGTACACCCCATAGTCCTCCATGCTCTGGCAAAGTGTCCCTGATCGGGCCATGGATGCGGCTCCGCCGACGATGTTGTTGACCATGTGCATGGCGAGTTGCATGATCGATGCCATGGATGTGCCGGCGCACAGTTCGATGGTCAATCGTGCCGCATCTGGTGGTTCCCCCTGTGAGCACTCTTTGGCAACTATGCTGCCCACGTCTTGGGCGTTTTGCAGTTGGCGATCTAGTTCTGTCGGGTCTTGCCCATCGGCGTCGTCTCCCACATGCCCGACAAAGGGCCGACGTCTGGTGCAACATGGACCAAACGCCATCATCGCCACCATAGGGTTGGTGCTTGTGTCCTCGCGGGCACCATCGCTCGCGTCCATGCGAGTGGCTCGTGCATGTGGGGCGGCCTCGACACCGACCGTGTCGCCAGAGCGCGCTCGGGCAGGCGTCCCATTGTCCGTGTCGCCCATATCGGAAAGCGTGGCGGCCAAGAGAGGGGAGCGTGGAGGCGAGTCGGTTGGGGCGGGCAGGGCGCGCTTGCGCCGCAGGGCTACCGAGGGCCAAAGAGGCTCGGGAACGACAAGATACAGGGCGGTGCTCATCATACCGGTCGACGGCCGCATCATGTCCACCAGGGTGGCGACAAGACCGTGCAGTCCGGGGCAGTGCATGGCGACAAAGGCCACCTCGACATTCTCGAGCGGGTAGAAACATCCACCGTTACGTACCCTACAGGCAGAAGGCGTTGGCACCGCCCCAACGGTGTGCTCCCTTGTGTTTGGGCGCACGTGTTTGGTGCCATCGTCCCTGTCTGCGCGGTCCTTGTGGGCGTGCTTGTCGGGCAGCGGGCCCGCCACCTTTGCCGAGGACCTGGTACGGCGCTTCATGGCCGGCACGCACACACCCTTGTCAAAGGAAGAGGAGGAGAGGCGGACGACAACGCAACAATGTCCTATGGGGCCGACCGACGAATCACAAAACTACTGCTGCCGCTGCTGCTACGGTGGCACCTATCGTGGCTTTCTGCTCTTTGGCCACACCCCTCCCCTTTTCCCGCCAAAGAGAGCAACGGACCTCTTGCGTGGGCTACAAAAGCCCGTTTCGACATTGGGAATAAGACGCAAAGTAGGGGCTCTTTATGATGACGCGCGTCTCGTGCCGCGGGCGTTTTGGCGTGGCCCCCCTAGGAGCCGGATGAGAAACATCGGGCTCCACGGGAAGCAGGCGCTTTCCCCGCCGATCGTTGGTCGGTGATGTGCGATCGTGCCGAGTCGCCGTGGCGTCGGTGTCGTATATCAGTTGCGTTTGCTGCGGCGTGATCCCCGAAAGGAGCGACTCTTGTCGGCACCACTCTTGTCGCTCCTGCTCTTGCACATAGATGGACATGAGCGTTGCATCAGACACATCATGCCGCCTCTCGCCCAGTGTCCTCCACTGCTGGCGCGCACGCTCGCAGCCGTTAAACTGAATGTAGCGGTGCGCCAAGATTTCCGACCTGACCTTGCGGTCTTCGTATTTGGCCCATCCCTGAGCGCGACCCATGCGAAAGTAGGCGTGGATCGTGCGCGGGGGCAGAAACGCCACGCGCGCGCCGCCGCCGAGGCCCGCGTACAACAACTGCTCGATGTCGCGCATCCCCGCGGGCGGCTGTCGCTCCAGATAGATGCGCTCGCAGGCGTCAAACGTGTGCGACCATTTGGTGACAAAGGCAGCCACGAGGTCGGCCGTTTCTGGCGCTGGCGTGCTCCTCGTTCTCCTCCCCGTCCTCGTTGCTGCCACCACAGACAGTGATGATGATGGT
>Ga0255334_1000735_pt1 | contig 20859 bp, 14 predicted proteins | sample EtOH5_35cm_T3_12_FD_202080 | JGI IMG/M metagenome (GOLD analysis project Ga0255334, IMG submission 202080) | Sandy soil microbial communities from University of British Columbia, Vancouver, Canada - EtOH5_35cm_T3_129 | ecosystem: Engineered > Artificial ecosystem > Sand microcosm > Unclassified ...
ATCTGCGGCCGGGTGCACATGGCCCGGGCGATTTCCAGACGGCGTTGCTGACCGTAGGACAGCTCACCGGCCAGACGGTTGGCGCAGTCCACCAGGTCCACCACTTCCAGCCAGTAGAACGCGTGGTCCAGCGCATCGCTTTCAGCCTTGCGATAGCCTTTGGTGTTGAGGATGCCGGCCAGCATGTTGCGGTTGACCCACATGTGTTGGGCCACCAGCAGGTTTTCCAGCACCGACATTTCCTTGAACAGGCGAATGTTCTGGAAAGTCCGCGCCAGGCCGGCACGGTTCACCAGGTGGGTGCCGCCGAACATTTTGTAGTGGAGCCGGCTGATGAAGTTTTTCGGCGATACAAAATCAGTCGCCTTGAACGGTTCACCCAGCATTTTGATGACATCGGTCCGCTCGCCACGCACGTTGAGTTCGATCTTGCCGCCCGAGGCCTTGTAGAACCCGGTCAGGCAGTTGAACACGGTGGTCTTGCCGGCGCCGTTGGGGCCGATCAGGGCGAAGATCGAGTTGCGCTTGACCTTCAGGCTGACATCGTTCAACGCCTTGATGCCGCCGAAGTGCATCATCAGCTTCTCGACCGAGAGTACGACTTCGCTCATGGCGCTACTCCTTTACGCGGGGTCACACCGGTACGGCTGATCCGAATCAGGCCGCGCGGTCGCCAGATCATCATCAACACCATCAGGACGCCGAACAGCAGCACGCGGTATTCCGCAAACCCCCGCAGCAGTTCCGGGGCGACGGTCAGCACGAACGCCGCAATCACCACGCCGATGGTCGAGCCCATGCCGCCGAGTACCACGATGGCGAGGATCAATGCCGATTCGAAGAAGGTGAACGAGGTCGGGTTGACGAAACCTTGATAGGTGGCGAAGAACACACCCGCCAGACCGGCCGTCGATGCACCGATGGTGAACGCCGAGAGCTTCACCAAAACATGGTTCAGGCCCATGGAACGGCAAGCGATTTCATCTTCACGCAAGGCTTCCCAGGCGCGACCGACCGGCATGCGAGTCAGGCGGTGCTTGATGTACAGCACGGCCAATACCACCAGGAACAACACCGCATAGATGAAGTAGTACTTCACATCCGGGTTGTAGGCGATGCCAAAGAACTCATGGAAAGGTACGCCGCCGTCCTTTGCTCTTTTGCCGAACTCGAGGCCGAAGAACGTCGGCAACGGGGCCGGCATACCATTTGGGCCGCCAGTCAGGGACAGCCAGTTGTTGAGAATCAGACGGATGATTTCACCGAAGCCCAGGGTCACGATCGCCAGGTAGTCACCGTGCAGGCGCAGCACCGGGAAACCGAGAATGCAACCGGCAAGGCCCGCAGTGATCGCCGCCAGCGGCAGCACCGTCCAGAAGCCCAGCCCCAGGTATTGATATCCGAGCGCCAAACCGTAGGCACCGATGGCGTAGAACGCCACGTAACCCAGGTCGAGCAGACCAGCCAGACCGACCACAATGTTCAACCCCAGGCCCAGCAACACGTAGATCAGTCCGAGGATGACCACGCCCAGCAAGTAGGAGTTGGAGAAAAACGGGAACACCACGGCGATGACAATCACCAGCGGCACGATCCAGCGCAGGCGGGTTTTGTAATCGGGTGGCAGTACATGAACCCCGGAGCCAGTGCTTTCAAAGCCTTCGAGGATTTTCAGGCCCTTGGGGGATTGCAGGAACAGGCTCAGGGCAAAGCGGCCAGCCATGACAATGGCAACGATCCAGGCCACGCGCGTCGGCTGCAGGTTGAAGCCGTAGCCGTCAAGGACAATGCCGACAATCGGGCCGAACACAATCAGGGCGACAAGGCCGGCAAGAATCGCGTCAACCAGGCTTCTTTTGACATCAATGGTTTTTTTAGTGGTTGAAGACATCGCTTACACCTTCGACACAAGAGGACGGCCGAGCAGGCCTTGGGGCCGAAAGACCAGAACGAGAACGAGCAGCGAGAAGCTGAAAACGTCTTTGTAGTCCGAGTTCACCAGACCTGAGAACAGCGACTCGGAGATCCCGAGAATGATCCCGCCGAGCATGGCGCCAGGCAGCGAACCAATCCCGCCGAGTACCGCAGCGGTGAACGCCTTGATGCCGATGACGAAGCCTGCGTAGAAGTCGAACGTGCCGTAGTTCATGGTGATCAACACGCCGGCCAGGGCCGCCATTGCTGCACCGATGATGAACACATAGGAAATCACTCGATCGGTGTTGATCCCTAAAATCGAGGCCATCTTGCGGTCTTGCTGGGTCGCGCGGCACATGCGGCCGAGCTTGGTGTACTTGATGACGTAGGTCAGCAGGCCCATCCCGACAAACGCGGCGACCAGAATGAAGATCTTGGTGTAGGTGAGTTGTACGAAGCCGCTCCCGACTTCAACTCGCCATGCACCGGTCAGCAGTGTAGGTACGCCTTGTTGACGGGCGCCCTGGGCGATCTGTGCATAGTTTTGCAGGATCAGCGAAATACCGATGGCGCTGATCAGCGGTGCCAGTCGTGTGGAGTTGCGCAACGGTTTGTAGGCGACGCGCTCGATGACCCAGCCATACACCGCCGTGACGATGATGGTGAAGACCAGGGTGCCGAGCATCAGCAGAGGGAAGGATTCAATACCGAAGTAAGCCAGCAGAGCCAGACTGATCGCCGCGAGGTAAGCGGAGATCATGTAAACCTCACCATGGGCGAAGTTGATCATGCCGATGATGCCATAGACCATTGTGTAGCCGATGGCGATCAGGCCATAGACCGACCCGAGGGTCAGGCCGTTGACCAGTTGCTGCAGGAAAATACCATCCATAACGCAATCTCACGCATTTGAGAGACTGCACAGAAGCGGGTTGCAACGGACCGGGGTTCAGCCGCCGGCGCAACACGGTTGTGTGCAGCTCTACGAGAAAAGACAGGTACTGCACGGACATGTTGATTGATCTGCCCGGTGCACCAGGCCCCGGGCAGATCAGCAGTTCATATCACTTCTGTTTTTCCAGCTGGTGGTATTTGCCGTCCTTGTCCCACTGGTAAACCACGTAGTCGGAGACTTTCAGGTCGCCTTTGCTGTCCCAGGTCTTCTCGCCCATGACGGTTTTGACTGGGTTCTTCTTAAGCCACGCGGCAGCGTCTTCGCCCTTGTTGGACTTGGCGCCGTTGAAAGCTGCAGCCAGGGTTTGAACCGAAGCGTAGGCGTACAAGGTGTAGCCTTCAGGCTCGGTGCCTTTTTTGCGGAACTCGTCCACTACCGTCTTGCTGTCCGGCAGCAGGCGCGGGTCGGCGCCGAAGGTCATGTACACGCCGTCAACGTTTTGCGGGCCACCGGCGGTGGTCACCAGCTCGTCGGTCACGATGCCGTCATCGGACATGAACTTGACGTCTTTGAGGCCTTGTTCACGCAGTTGGCGAACCAGTGGACCGGCTTCCGGGTGCAAGCCGCCGAAGTAGACCACGTCGGCACCGGCCGCACGGATCTTGGTCACCACGGCGCTGAAGTCTTTCTCGCCGCGGGTCAGGCCTTCGTACAACACTGGCGTTACGCCGCGCTTGACCAGTTGTGCCTTGGTGGCGTCCGCCAGACCTTGGCCGTAGGTGTCTTTGTCGTGCAGCACCACGACTTTCTTGCCTTTGAGCACGTCGACGATGTAGTCGCCGGCCACGATGCCTTGCTGGTCGTCACGGCCGCACATACGGAACATGGCGCTCAGGCCGCGTTCGGTAACTTGTGGGTTGGTGGAGCCTGGAGTGATCGCGATGATGCCCGCTTCGTCGTAGATCTCCGAAGCCGGGATGGTCGAGGAGGAGCAGAAGTGACCGACTACGCCAGCGACTTTCTGGTTGGTCAGGTCCTTGGCGACCGTCACAGCCTGTTTCGGTTCGCAGGCGTCATCGCCTTTGACCAGTACGATTTTTTCCCCGTTTACGCCGCCCGCTGCGTTGACCGCATCGGCCGCAGCCTGTGCACCCTTCATGTACTGCTCGCCAAATGCCGCGTTGGCGCCTGTCATAGGTCCCGCCACACCGATTTTCACATCAGCCTGTGCAAACGCAGAAACACCCAACGCAGTTGCCACTGCGAGGGCCAAAAAGCCTTTTTTGTAAAACGTCTGGGACATGAGGTGGTGCTCCAAGGTTTTTTTTTAGTTGGCACTGCGACTTCCTGAATGCTCAGAGCAAGGGCCGTGCCATCGGTTTTTTATTCTGAAAAAAGTCGCTGCTTTATTGTTATTTCGACTGTTTCGATCCCATTTTCATTGGGCGTGCAACCGTCTAAACCGCGGAAGGTGAAACCATTTATTTTTAAAGGCGCAACCCTAGCGCGCCATCATTGCAACCGCGGCGCCAAACGACGTGCAACCAGCCTGTAACAACGTGCGTCACCGAAGTGCACACTGCTGGTGCGCAACTGCTACAACCCGCACCTTTTACAGGCTAGCCGCTGCGCGAAAAAGCGCCGCTTTCAGCAACAAATTTCAACAATCAAATAACGATCCGCAGGCACTGGCCTGCGTGATACAGCGAGAATCCGGCCTCGTACAGACAGCTGCGCAATCCCACACCCGCCAATGGCTGCATGGGCGCAAAGGGAATCGGCAGCGCTTGAGGATTACCGTTACACAGATAATCGGCAAAGGCTTTACCGACCACCGTGCCAGTCGTGACGCCCCGGCCGTTGTAACCGGTGACTGCCACTAAACCGGGCGCTGGCTCGAACAAACGCATCAAATGATCGGGGGTGAAGGCGATGCAACCGGTCCAGGTGCACTCCCATTCCACCGGTTTGAGATAAGGAAAATAGTGCTGCTGAACCCGGTCGGCCCAGGCTTTGAGAAACCAGGTCGGTTTCTGATTGCCATTACCGAGACTGCCGAGCAGCAGACGGCCGTCCTTATCGCGACGAATACTGCTGAGGACCTGGCGGGTGTCCCAGGAACCCTGGCCACCGGGGAGAATTTGCTGCGCAGCCTCTTCGGTCAGCGGGACCGACGCCACTTGATAGTAATAACCGGGGAAGAAGTTACGCCGCAATTGCGTCCAGTCACCTTCGGTGTAGGCGTTGGAGGCAATCACCACTTGCTCGGCAAGCACCGAACCCTGAGCGGTTTGTACCGACCAGCGCTGGCCCTGACGTTCGAGTCGGGTCACCGGGGAATGATCGAACAACTGACCGCCCAGACCGATGGCCGCTTTGGCCAGCCCCGTCGTGTAAGCCATTGGATTGATCGTGCCGGCACGTCGATCGAGCAGCGCAGCGGCGATCTTTTTGGTGCCTGTTGCTTGTTCGCAGGCTTGACCGGTCAGCAGTTCCACCGGCGCGCCACGACGTTTCCATTGTTCTTCACGACTGCGCAAATCCGCTTCGCCACGGGCGTTGTGCGCCATGTGCAGCGTGCCTTCGCGACGCAGCTGGCAGTCGATGTTGTACTTATCCACAAGGCTGAACACCAGGGACGGTGCCGCACCGAGCATGCGATTGAGCTGACTGCCGACCGCCTCGCCGAAACCGGCTTCGATCTCGTCCGGTGGAATCCACATCCCGGCATTGACCAGCCCGACGTTGCGCCCCGATCCGCCATGACCAGCGCGATGGGCCTCCAGCACACAGACGCTTTTGCCTTTTTCCAGCAGATGCACCGCCGCCGACAGACCGGTAAAACCGGCGCCGATGACGCAGACATCCACCCTGACTTCGCCCTTGAGCGCCGTGTTGTCAGGCCTTTGCGGCGTCAGTTTTTCCCACAGACACTCTTCGCGTAACGGCATTGCCAGACTCCAACAGAAACCTAACAAAAACATTCATTGAATGTGGATGATCTATGTGGCGAGGGGATTTAGCGAATCGTCGCACCGCCCCGTTGGGCTGCGAAGCGGCCTCAAATAATGGGACTGCTGCGCAGTCCAACGGGGATAAATCCCCTCGCCACAAAAGCTCGCTCCCACAGGGGATCACTGCTTGGCTCAACCTCAGTCGAAGGTAATGCCTTGAGCCAACGGCAATTCCAGCGAATAGTTCACGGTGTTGGTCTGACGGCGCATGTAGCCGCGCCATGCATCGGAACCGGATTCACGACCGCCGCCCGTTTCTTTCTCGCCGCCAAACGCCCCGCCGATTTCCGCGCCGCTCGGGCCGATGTTGACGTTGGCGATGCCGCAGTCGCTGCCCACCGCCGACATGAACTGCTCGGCTTCACGTACGTCGGTGGTGAAGATGCACGACGACAGGCCTTGTGGCACGGCGTTGTTCAGGCGCAGCGCTTCATCGAAGTCCTTGTAACCGACCACGTACAGAATCGGCGCGAAGGTTTCGTGGCAAACCACATCGCTCTGCTCCGGCATTTCAACGATGGCCGGCGAGACGTAATAAGCGTTAGGGAATTTGTCTTCCAGCTGGCGCTCGCCACCGAACACCCGACCGCCTTCGCTCAAGGCCTGCTCAAGCGCATCCTGCATGTTTTCGAAGCTGTGTTTGTCGATCAGTGGACCGATCAGATTGCCTTCCAGAGGGTTGCCGATACGCACTTTGGAGTACGCGGCTTTCAGGCGGGTGACGATTTCTTCTTTCACCGATTCATGGGCAATCAGGCGACGCAACGTGGTGCAACGCTGACCGGCAGTGCCGACGGCGCTGAACAGGATGGCTCGTACGGCCATGTCCAGGTCGGCGCTTGGGCCGAGGATCATTGCGTTGTTACCGCCCAACTCCAGAATGCTGCGAGCGAAACGCGCGGCGATTTTCGGCGCCACTTCACGGCCCATACGGGTGCTGCCGGTGGCGCTGATCAGCGCGACACGCGGGTCATCGACCAGGGCTTCGCCGGCATCGCGACCGCCGATAATCACCTGACTCAGGTGCGGCGGCGCGTCGCTGAAGTTCTTCAGTACGCGGTCGAACAGTGCCTGGCAGGCCAGTGCGGTCAGTGGAGTTTTCTCCGACGGTTTCCAGATCACCGGGTTGCCGCAGACCAGCGCCAGCGCGGTGTTCCAGGCCCAGACTGCGACCGGGAAGTTGAATGCGCTGATGACGCCAACGACGCCCAGCGGGTGCCAGGTTTCGCGCATGTGGTGGCCAGGACGCTCGGAAGCGATGGTCAAACCGTACAGCTGACGGGACAGGCCGACGGCGAAATCGCAGATGTCGATCATTTCCTGAACTTCACCCAGACCTTCCTGAGTGATCTTGCCGGCTTCCCAGGACACCAACTCGCCGAGGTCGGCCTTGTACTCGCGCAGGATATCGCCCAGTTGGCGGACCAGTTCGCCACGGCGCGGGGCCGGGACCTTGCGCCACAATTCGAACGCATGATCTGCACGACTGATGTGCTGCTCGACTTCAGCGGCGCCTTCCCAGTTCACGGCGGCGATCTGGCTGCCATCGATCGGCGAATGCACCGGCACTTTGCCGTTCTGGTACAGGGCCGGGTTCACACCAAGACGATCAAGCAATGCGGCAACCATGGGTCACTCCTCAAGCGAAAAACAGAAAACGTGCAGCCGGATTGATTCGGCTGGTGAGGCCTGTAGTTTTAGCGCTCCCGACGTTACCCAACAAACGACCTTTAAGAGAGATATCATTCCGTTTATTCATGCTGCGAATTGCTGGTAAGAAAGAAACAAGAAAAAGGACAACCCATGCTGAATAAACGCTACTTGCCATCGATCACCGCGCTGCAGTGTTTTGAGGCCGTCACCCGGCATTTGAGCTTCACCCGGGCGGCTGAAGAGCTGAACCTGACCCAGAGCGCTGTGAGCAAACAGGTCGCGCAACTCGAAGAATTGCTGCAGCACCTGTTGTTCCGCCGGGTGCGCCGACGCCTGCAAATGACCCCGGCCGGTGACTTGTACCTGGTGGAGGTAAGAAAAATCCTCACACAGGTTGAGATGTCGACCCACTACCTGCGCTCCTACGGCGGTGAAACCGAAGTCCTGCGCGTCTCGACGCCTCCGACCTTCGGCGCGCGCTGGCTGGTGCCACGTCTGAAAGGCTGGCGTCTGCGCCATCCCTCGATCCACCTGGACCTGTGCAGCGAACAGGAAGCCGACGATCTGTTGCAAGGTCGCAGCGACCTGGCGTTTTATTTCGGCCAGGGCTCACGACCCGGCACTGAATGCCTGAAGCTGTTCGGCGAAGAACTGGTGCCGGTCTGCGCACCGGGCAGCCTGCCGGACACGCCGTTCACCGATCCAACGCAACTCACCGACCTGGTCCTGCTGCAAAACGCCTCCCGGCCCCAGGCCTGGCACGACTGGTTCGACAGTCAGGGCTACCACACCGAACACAGCTACCACGGCCCGCGTTTCGAAACCTTTTATATGTGCATCCGCGCAGCCCAGGTCGGCTGCGGTGTGGCGCTGTTGCCGCGTTTTTTGGTGGAAGAGGAATTGGCCGACGGCAAACTGGTCATACCCTGGCAGCACGCGATGCCCAGCACCGACGCCTATTACCTGGCGTATCCGGAGCACTCGGCGGAAGTGCCGAAGGTGCGCGATTTTGTGAAGTGGATGCTGGAGCAGATTGATAGCCCGGAGACAGCACAAATTTAGGGTTACACCACAATACCTGTGGGAGCGAGCCTGCTCGCGAAGACGGCGGCACATTCAACATAGATGTGACTGAAAGACCGCTTTCGCGAGCAGGCTCGCTCCCACAGTAAACCGTGGCGGTTTAAAAAATCACTGGCAATCCTTACTGCTGATATGCGCCACTAGCCCCATTCATTGAAACAGCTGCAACGTCGCTGCCACGGGCCGCGGCCAGCCTGGAGAACCCCCGTTATGAGCGAGAGCGTGTTTGGCGATCGCATCGTGCAGAACCTGCTCGACACCGACTTCTACAAACTGACGATGATGCAGGCGGTGCTGCACAACTACCCGAACGTGGAAGTCGAATGGGAGTTTCGTTGCCGTAACAGTGAAGATTTGCGCCCGTACCTGGCGGAAATCCGCTTCCAGATCGAGCGCCTTGCCGAGTTGAGCCTGAGCGCCGACCAGTTGAGCTTCATGGAGCGCATCAGCTTCATGAAGCCGGATTTCCTGCGTTTTCTCGGGTTGTTCCGCTTCAATCTGCGCTACATCCACACCGGTATCGAAAACGGCGAGCTGTTCATCCGCCTGCGCGGGCCATGGCTGCACGTGATCCTGTTCGAAGTGCCGCTGCTGTCCATCGTCAGCGAGGTGCGCAACCGCTATCGCTACCGTGAAGTCGTCCTGGAACAGGCGCGTGAGCAGCTCTACCGCAAGTTCGACTGGCTCACCGCCAACGCCAGCGCGCAGGAACTGTCCGAATTGCAGGTCGCCGATTTCGGCACTCGTCGTCGCTTCTCGTACCGCGTGCAGGAAGAAGTGGTGAACGTGCTCAAGCACGATTTCCCCGGTCGTTTTGTCGGCACCAGCAACGTGCACCTTTCACGGGAACTGGACATGAAACCGTTGGGCACCATGGCCCACGAATGGATCATGGCCCATCAGCAACTCGGCCCGCGGCTGATCGACAGTCAGATTGCCGCCCTCGATTGCTGGGTCCGCGAGTACCGTGGCCTTTTGGGGATCGCCCTCACCGACTGCATCACCACCGATGCCTTTCTCAGCGATTTCGACCTGTACTTCGCCAAACTGTTTGACGGCCTGCGCCATGATTCCGGGGATCCGGTGCTCTGGGCGGAAAAGGCCATCGCGCATTATCACAAGCTGGGCATCGACCCGATGAGCAAGACGCTGGTGTTCTCCGACAGCCTGACACTGCCCAGGTCCCTGGAGATTTTTCGGGCGTTGCGCGGTCGGATCAATGTCAGCTTTGGTATTGGCACCAACCTGACGTGCGATATTCCGGGTGTCGAACCGATGAATATCGTGCTTAAAATGGCCGCCTGCAACGGCCAGCCCGTGGCAAAGATTTCCGATGAGCCTGGCAAGACTCACTGCAAAGACCCGAATTTCGTCGCCTATTTGCGACACGTTTTCAAAGTACCTGCTGCCATTTCCAGCACATCAAGCAAGGAGTGAATTCATGCAAGCCGAACAGCGTGAGATTGCTGAACAGCTCAAGGTCCAACCGCCGTTCGCCGACCAGGCCGCCCTCGAGGCTGAAGTCACCCGGCGGATTACCTTCATCCAGGATTGCCTGGTCAATTCCGGGCTCAAGACCCTGGTGCTCGGCATCAGCGGCGGCGTCGATTCCCTGACCGCCGGTCTGCTGGCCCAGCGTGCCATGCGCGAACTGCGCACACGCACCGGCGACAACAGCTACAAGTTCATCGCCGTGCGCCTGCCGTACGAAACCCAGTTCGACGAACACGACGCCCAGGCCTCGGTGGATTTCATCGCCCCGGACGAGCGCCACACCGTGAACATTGGCCCGGCGGTCAAATCCCTGGCCAGTGAAGTCGCAGCGTTTGAAGGCAAGCACGCAGTCTCGGTGGATTTCGTGCTCGGCAACACCAAGGCGCGGATGCGCATGGTCGCCCAATACACCATCGCCGGCGCAGCCCACGGCCTGGTGATCGGCACTGACCACGCAGCGGAAGCGGTGATGGGCTTCTTCACCAAGTTCGGTGATGGCGCGTGCGACCTGGCTCCACTGAGCGGTCTGGTGAAAAACCAGGTCCGGGACATCGCCCGCAGCTTCGGCGCGCCGGAGTCGCTGGTGGAAAAAATCCCCACGGCCGACCTGGAAGACTTGTCGCCCGGCAAGCCGGATGAAGCGTCCCACGGCGTGACCTATGCCGAGATCGACGCGTTCCTGCACGGCGAACCGGTGCGCGAGGAAGCGTTCAAGATCATCTGCGACACCTATAAAAAGACTCATCACAAGCGAGTGATGCCGTTTGCACCTTGATTGGGCGAACAGACAGGCACAAAAAAAGCGTCCACTTGGGACGCTTTTTTTATGCGTTCGATTCGATCACTTCAGGACAACAGTGCCTTTCATCATCGAGATGTGGCCCGGGAACGAGCAGAAGAAACCGTAGCTTTCGCCAGCAGCCAGTTTCGAGATGTCGAAGGTCACCGAATCCGTTTCGCCAGCACCAATGATTTTGGTATGCGCGATGATGCGAGCATCACCTTCTTTCAGGTAGTTCTTCTCGATACCTGCACTTAGACCATCGGTGGCAATTGGCTGCATATCAGCTGTTTTACTCAGCACCCAGTTATGCCCCATGACGTTTTTCGGCAGGCTGCCGGAGTGTTTCAGCTCCACGGTGAACGTCTTGCAGCTCTTGTCGATGCTGATTTCCTTGGTATCGAAGGACATCTGGTCAGTCGAGTCGACAGTGACCTTGCACTCGGCAGCCATCAATTGGCTGCTGGCCAGTGTCAGCAGGGATACTGCAACAAGTTTGGCAAACATGGTGAATCTCCAAGGCAGGGTTAATAAAAGTGCGAATGGACAGAAGACTGCCTGAAAACTTCGCAAGTTCCTATGACCTGAATCAAAAATTGTATACAACTTTCGGGCTATGACACCTATCGAAACAATCTACCAGCCAGACGTCTGGGCCGGCCCTATCATCAGCTCGTCCTCACCCATCTGGAGCGTCAGTCATGTCCCTTAACAGCCTGTTGCGCAGTTTGCTCGCCGCCTATGCCTGTGGCGCCAGCGGAACCTTTGAAACACCTGAACGCGAAGTGTAGACCTTGGAACGCCGCGTGCCTGCCTTTACTCTGTGACCATCCTGACCATGGAGTAAGGCATGTCTTTAGCGTCCGTTTGTGTATTTTGCGGTGCCAGCACTGGCACCAACCCGGCTTATCGTGAAGCGGCTGTCGCCTTGGGGCGAGCATTGGCCGAGCGTAAGCTGACTCTGGTCTATGGCGGTGGCGCCGTCGGGCTGATGGGCATCGTCGCCGATGCTGCGCTGGCGGCCGGCGGTAAAGTGATCGGGATCATCCCGCAAAGCCTCAAAGACAAGGAAATCGGTCACAGCGGCCTGACTCGCCTGGAAGTGGTCGACGGCATGCATGCGCGCAAGGCGCGGATGGCCGAGCTCAGCGACGCCTTTATCGCCCTGCCCGGCGGCCTGGGCACGCTGGAAGAACTGTTCGAAGTCTGGACCTGGGGCCAGCTCGGCTACCATGGAAAACCGCTGGGGCTGCTGGAAGTGAACGGTTTCTACAGCAAGTTGACGTCTTTTCTCGATCATATCGTCGGTGAAGGCTTCGTTCGCGAACCGCACCGTGACATGCTGCAAGTGAGCGAATCGCCGCAAACCCTGCTTGATGAACTGGATGCCTGGCAGCCGACAGTGGTGCCAAAATGGATCGAGCAAAAACCCAGCTAACGGCTGGGCATCGATACAGGGCAGAATACGCGCCGCTCAACCTCACCTTCGACCCCAGAGGATCGCCCATGGCTAAACCCAATTATTCCTTCGCCAAACGTCAGAGAGACTTGGCCAAGGAGCAGAAGAAAGAGGAAAAACTTCAGCGCAAGAAAGCTACAGCTGAAGAAGAAGCCGCCGCACTGAACCCGGATGCAGAAGGTGAAGTGGCCGCAGAAGACGCTGTTGAAGCACCGAAAGATCAGGCGCCCGACGCCTGAGACCCTCAGGGCCCGATGATCTGATCAGGCCCACCGGATCTGTGTCCAGGGTCAGCAGTTCTTTTGCTGACCCTCACAGTCCCATCTGAAATGTCCCCTCCAGAACTGACTTGCACATTCCCATGTGGGAGCGAGCCTGCTCGCGATGACGGCGGCACATTTAGCAATTATTTGACTGATACTCCGCTATCGCGAGCAGGCTCGCTCCCACAGTGGATCGTGGTCACTCCAGCGGCATCACTGTGACGCGGACTTCCGGGTCATGGTTGCCGCCACCCAGAATCACCCCGCGCAACGGCGATACATCGGAAAAATCCCGGCCCCAGGCCAAGGTGATGTGTTCCAGCGCCGGCTGCACGTTGTTGGTCGGGTCGAAATCCACCCAACCGAGCACCGGGCAAAACACTGAAACCCAGGCATGTGACGCATCGGCGCCGATCAGGCGCGGCTGGCCCGATGGTGGCTGGGTCAGCAGGTAGCCGCTGATGTACCGCGCCGCCAACCCACGGGAGCGTACGCAGGCGAGCATCAGGTGAGCGAAGTCCTGACAAACACCGCGCCGGCGCTCCAGCACTTCCACCAGCGGCGTCGCCACTTGGGTCGCCTCGGCATCGAAGGTGAACTCGCTGAAGATCTTCTCCATCAGCGCCTGAACACCCAACAGTAGCGGCCGACCCGATGGAAAGCAGCTTTCGGAAAACTCGACGAAGTTGCGCTTCAAATGCACGTAGGGCGATTCGAACCGGTAACGACACGCTTCCAGCAATTCGGGGGAAAGCGGCTGACTGCTGTAGGTCAGCGCGTTGCGGGTTTCTTCCCACGCGGGGGATTGATTGAAATCCAGCGCAGGCCGGGCCAGCACTTCGACGGTGAGCCGGGCATTGACCAGCAATTCATCATGCGGCCGCTCGAACGCCAACCGGGTCAGCGGATTACCGAACACATCCAGTTCATCGCGGCGGGTCGTCGGGTCGGGGCTGATCTGCAATTGTTGCTCGGTGCAGCGCTGCCAGGCACATGCACGCGGCCACAGGTGCGCGAGCTGCTGAGCCAGGGACACCGGGCTGTCGTAGTGATAATGGGTGTCATGGAGAATCTGGTAATGGGCGCTCATCAGACGGACACCGTGCGCTGGCTGACGTCATCGACGTGGGCGAAGTGGCGCAGGGCCAGACGATCCGACACTTGCCCGCTGGCGTCGGCGATCTCTTGCAACAGATCGGCCAGCCCCTCAATGGCGGCCCGAACGCTGGCTGCGCCAAACAGCGAGTTCTCCAGACATCCCAGATCGAACTGTGCCAGGCGTTCCACCAACTGCGGCAACCCCGCTTCGCGAGGCACGCCGAAGTCGTCATTCAAGCGTTTCAAGGTACGAGTCACCAGTTTCAACTGAAACAGCACGGCGTGGGGGTTCTGCTCGTCGAGCAGCAACAGGTCAAGCACCGGGATCAATTGCGCCACCGCCAGATAGCGCGATCGGTAGGTGATGCTGCTGTTGCCCAGTTCCAGCAGCCACTCCAGCCCGGCCTGATCAAAAGCACCGGCGCCGCGCAGAAATGCCGCCAGGCTGGCGCTGAGAAATTGCAGACGTTCGATCCGGCGCCCGATCATCAGGAAGCGCCAACCTTCGTCCCGGGTCATGTCGTCGAGGGCGAAACCGGATAACGCCGCCAGGGACATCACCAGACGGTTGAGGAAATCCAGCAACTCGCCGAAATCCGGTTCTACGGCTTCCAGTTCCATGGCTTCGCGCTGCAGCTCCACCAGCGCTTGCCAGTTTTCCCGCGAGAGCTTGCCGCGCACCTGCGAGGCCGCCCACTGCAAACGCTGCAGGTTGGAGCGCAGGCTGAACGACCAGTCATCGCCGAGCAATGCCGCCAGCAAGCGCTCCGGCAACTCACCTTCATCGGGCAACAACATCAACCGTTCGCCCAGGTCGACCGCCGCCTCCAGGGCTTGCGGGTCATCGCCATCGACATACCGCGCCAGCATGATTCGCAGCAGCCGCGCGCTGTCATCACAGCGTTCGCAATAACGGCCGAACCAGAACAGGTTTTCCACCACCCGTGACGGCAGGTATGGATCACGCCTTACCAGGTCGTGCACACCGATCGTGCGTTGGGTTTTCCATTGCTCACCGCTCGGCGGGCGATCGCCCAACACCCAGGTGTCTTTGCTCGCGCCACCGCGCTGCATCGACACCACTTCGGCGTCAGCCTCGGCGGCAACCCGGGTAAGGCCGCCGGGCAACACCCGATAGCCCTCACGGCTGGCCACTGCGTACACGCGCATGCCAATGGCCCGAGGTTGCAGATAACCGTCTTCAGCCTGCCAGATCGGCGCTTGAGAAAGCTGAGCCAATTCTTGCGCGACATAGGCATAAGGCCGGGCCTGCATGCGCTCAGCCAGTTCCTGACGCTGTTTTTCACTCAAATCACGGCCAAATACCGGAGCAAAGCTCTGTGACGGGAAAGCCGGTTTGATCAACAACTCCGGCAATTTTTCCAGTGCCTGGGCCAGCACCGGCGCTTCACCGCACCACCAGGTCGCGATGGAAGGCAGGATCAATTCTTCACCGAACAGGAATTGATTGATCTTCGGCAGGAAGCCCAATAACCCCGGCGACTCCAGCACGCCGCTGCCGAGGGCGTTGGCCACCAGCACCCGACCTCGGCGTACCGCTTCCAGCAACCCCGGCACACCAAGGGCCGAGTCAGTGCGCAGCTCCAGCGGATCGCAGAAGTCATCGTCGAGCCGCCGCATGATCGCGTGGACCCGGCGCAGTCCGCTCAAGGTTTTCAGGTAAACCGTGGCATCACGAACGGTCAGGTCGCCGCCCTCTACCAGTGGGTAACCGAGTTGGCGCGCCAAATAGAGGTGTTCGAAATAGCTTTCGTTGAAACGTCCCGGCGTCAGCAGCACGATCAGCGGCGCGTCGTCATCACTCGGCGCCTGACGGGCCAGGGTTTCCTGAAGCGTGCGGAAAAATCCAGCCAAATGCTGCACTTTCAGGTCGCGGTACAGCTCGGGAAAGGCCCGGGACACGATGGTGCGGTTTTCCAGCGCATAACCGGCGCCGGACGGTGCTTGCGTCCGATCCGCCGTGACCCACCAGCGACCGTCGGGCGTACGCGCCAGATCCACGGCGTACAGATGCAGAAAAGCCCCGTCGGGTGGCGTAATGCCCTGACAGGGCCAGAGGAAATTGTTGTGACCGAAAACCAGCTCGGCAGGCAGCAGACCCTCAGCGATTAACCGTTGCGGGCCGTACAAATCTGCCAGCACAGCATTGAGCAAGCGTGCCCGCTGAGCGATTCCGGCCGATAACTGCTGCCATTCATCAGCTGCAATCACGTGCGGCAGCAGATCAAGCTCCCAAGGTCGATCCGCCCCCTTGGGATCGGCGTAGACGTTATAGGTCACGCCGTTTTCCTGGATCTGCCGGGTCAGCAGCGCCTGACGCTGCACCAATTGTGTTGGTGTGCTGCGTTGCAATTGGTCGAACAACCGACGCCAATGCGGGCGCACCGCGCCGCTGTCGTCGAGCAGTTCATGATAAGTGCCCGCCGTCAGCGGGTAGCGGTCAAGCAGGTCAGGCATGGAAAGCTCGGCAGACAGCAAAGAACGGTCAGACTAACGCAGGCTCATGACGCCCGGATATACGAAAAGTCCGAGCGTCGCGTACGGTTTAGAAACGTCGTAAATCGAGAGTCATCGGCAGCTCGTCGTTAATTTCCATATTGGGTATAGGAAGTTTCCCCGGCGTATGTCCGATGCGGAAAAAACGCGCCATTCGACGGCTCTCCGCCTCATTGGCGTTCACCGGCAAGCTGTCGTAGTTGCGCCCGCCCGGATGGGCAACATGGTACTGACAGCCACCCAGCGAGCGCTGCATCCAGGTGTCGAGCAAATCAAACACCAACGGCGCATGGACCGGAATGGTCGGCTGCAGGCAGTTGGCCGGTTGCCAGGCGCGAAAGCGCACGCCAGCGACAAACTCGCCGACTCGCCCGGTGGGTTGCAATGGCACTGGAATACCATTGCAGGTCAGAAGATAACGCTGCGGCGGCAGACCCGTGAGTTTGACCTGCAAGCGTTCCAGCGACGAATCCACGTAACGCACCGTGCCGCCGACTGCGCCCTCCTCACCCAGCACATGCCAGGGCTCCAGCGCCTGGCGCAATTGCAGCTCGATCCCGCTGACCGCGTAATCGCCGACCTTGGGGAAACGAAACTCCAGATGCGCCGCAAACCACTCGGCGCGCACGGGATAACCGGCGGCATTAAGGTCGACGATGACGTCGGCGAAATCCTGTTCGATAAAGTGGGGCAACAGGAAACGATCGTGCAGTTCCGTGCCCCAACGCGCCAGTTTCGGCGGCGCATAAGGTTCGCGCCAGAACCGCGCCACCAGCGCCCGCAGCAACAACTGTTGCGCCAGGCTCATGCGCGCATGGGGCGGCATTTCAAAGGCGCGCAATTCGAGCAACCCCAGACGCCCCGTCGCGCCATCCGGTGAATAAAGCTTGTCGATGCAGAACTCGGCACGGTGGGTGTTGCCGGTCACGTCGATCAGCAGGTTGCGCAGCAACCGATCCACCAGCCACGGCGCGCACTCCTCCCCCGGTTCAGGCATCTGGGCAAAGGCGATTTCCAGTTCATACAACGCATCATTGCGCGCTTCATCAACCCGTGGCGCCTGAGACGTCGGGCCGATGAACAATCCGGAAAACAGGTAGGACAAGGACGGATGGTTATGCCAGTAGCTGATCAGGCTGCGCAGCAAATCCGGGCGGCGTAGAAACGGTGAGTCAGCCGGTGTCGCGCCGCCCAGTACGAAATGGTTACCGCCGCCGGTGCCGGTGTGCCGGCCATCGATCATGAATTTCTCGGTGGTCAGTCGGGTCTGGCGCGCTTGTTCGTAAAGAAATTCGGTGCGTTCGACCAGTTCATCCCATGTGGCGGACGGCTGCACGTTGACCTCGATCACACCTGGGTCGGGCGTGATCCGGAAGTTGCTCAGGCGCGGATCGCTCGGCGGTTCATAGCCTTCCAGCAACACCGGGCAATGCAATTCTTCGGCGGTGGCTTCGATGGCGCTGACCAGTTCCAGATAATCCTCGACCCGCTCCAGCGGCGGCATGAACAGGTACAACCGCCCTTCTCGTGCTTCCGCACAGAACGCCGTGCGGGTCAGCCAGTCGGCGGATTCGTCGATCTTTGGCATGCGTTCATCAGCAACCGCAGGCTCGCCTTGGCTCTGAAGTTGCGCAGTGTCGGGCAGTGCAGGGAAATCCTGATTCGGGTCCACAGGATGAATGAACGGGTACTCCGCCGCTTTCACCCAAGGCTGCGAGCCGAGCGGCAAGCGATAACCCAGCGGCGAATCACCCGGCACCAGTCGGCAATGCTCATCGCGCAGATACCAGCGGCCGCTTTGCCATTGATCACCCTTGGCGGTGCGCGCCAGCGGCAGGACCTGGCCGATGACTTTGTCCAGCCCCTGGCTGAAGACTTTGCGCAGGCGTGCACGTTCCAGAGGCTCTTCAAGACGTGAGTCTTCGGCGCTGACGTTCTGCGGCAAAGTGCCTTCGCGCCAGAGGTAATAGAAATTGTCTTCGTAGGCCGGAAACACAAAACGTGTCGGAATTTTCAGGCGTTCGGCGACACTCGCCAGAAAGCGTCCGGCCAACTCACCATTGGCACCGTAGTCTTGCTGCTCATCGGCAATCAACGCGCTGTTGTGCCAGATCGGTACATCGTCGCGGCGCCAGTAGCAGTTCAGCGACCAGCGCGGCAATTGCTCGCCGGGGTACCACTTGCCCTGACCGAAATGCACCAGACCTTTGGGCGCGTAGTGCTTGCGCATGCGCTGGAACAGTTCGGCGGACAGACGCCGCTTGTCTGGCCCCAGTGCCGCCGTGTTCCACTCGGCGCCGTCTGGATCGTCGATGGAAACAAACGTCGGTTCGCCGCCCATGGTCAGGCGTACGTCACCTTCCAACAGGTCGGCATCGATCTGCCGACCCAAGGCCTGGATCGCCAGCCACTGGTCTTCGCTGTAGGGTTTTGTTACCCGTGGCGCTTCCCAAATCCGCTCCACGGACATTTCGTGGGTGAATTCGCACTCGCACGGTTCAACCAAGCCACTGATCGGTGCCGCAGAGCCCGGATCGGGACTACAGGCCAACGGAATGTGTCCTTCACCGGCAAACAGCCCAGAGGTCGCGTCCAGGCCGATCCAGCCAGCACCAGGCAAGTAGACCTCACACCAGGCGTGCAGGTCGGTGAAGTCCACGTCAGTGCCCGACGGGCCGTCGAGGCTTTTGACGTCTGCGGTGAGCTGGATCAGGTAACCGGAGACGAAGCGCGCCGCCAGACCGAGGTTGCGCAACAGCTGCACCAGCAACCACGCGGAGTCGCGGCAGGAACCGGAGGCATGTTCCAGGGTGTGTTCGGGCGTTTGCACACCTGGTTCCATGCGGATCAGGTAGCCAATGTCTTCGCTCAGGCGCTGGTTGAGTGCGACGAGGAAATCGACGCTGGGCAGCGGCGTGCGGTCGATGCCATCCAGATACGCTTTGAACTTTGGCGTCAGGGGCAAGGTTTCCAGGTACGGCGCCAGCTCTTTGCGCTCATCTGCGGCGTAGACGAAAGGGATCTTTTCCGCGTAGGGCTCAAGGAAGAAGTCGAACGGATTGAAGACCGCCATCTCCGCCAGTAGATCGACTTCGATCCGCAGCTCATCGGTTTTCTCCGGGAACACCAACCGCGCCAGGTAATTGCCCTGGGGGTCCTGCTGCCAGTTGATGAAGTGCTGCTCGGGCGAGACTTTCAGCGCGTAGGACAGTATCCGCGTGCGACTGTGGGCGGCCGGGCGCAGACGAACGATCTGCGGACCGAGCTCGACGGCGCGGTCGTAGCGGTAATGCGTGACGTGGTGCAATGCGACATGGATCGACACGGCGTGCCTCCTGCGAGCCTTAAGCGTATTGGAAAGCGCGCAAGACTTATGCCATCCAGCAGCGCTGGCGCTTTCTCCGTTTACTTGAGGCAGTACAGCACCAAAATCGGGCGATGCGGGAATTTGGTTTGGGGCAGTTGCACGGAAATGTTGCGAAGGGAGGGTTGGGGCTTGATCGTTCCCACGCTCCCGCGTGGGAATGCAGCCCGTGACGCTCCGCGTCACTGGACGCGGAGCGTCCCTAGAGGCATTCCCACGCAGAGCGTGGGAACGATCACGCCAACCCGAAGGTTGGCGTTTTGTTCAGCTCAAGCGAGGTTTAGCGCGGTACAACCGGCTTGCGCGCAGGCTTCGGACCCTTGCCTTTGGCCGCGTCCTTGCGATCCTTGGCCGCCTGCTGGTTGCGGGCGAATGCCGCTGCCTTGGCCTGTTCACGCTTGTCCCACGGATTGCCGCCATCGCTGGCGCGCGGTGGCAAGCCCGTGTGCTGGGTCAGGATCTTGGTGGTCTTCTCACCCGCAACTTTGTGACTGCCAGCCGGCGTCGAGTTCTTGCGACGGGCGCTCTGGTAGCTGTCGGTCGCCGGTTGGTGCAGCGGGATCAACTGGTTCTTGCCCGGCCCGATCAGGTCGGCGCGGCCCATGCGGGTCAGCGCCTCACGCAGCATCGGCCAGCCTTTCGGGTCGTGATAACGCAAGAAGGCCTTGTGAAGACGACGCTGCTCTTCGCTCTTGACGATGGTTACGGCGTCACTTTTATAAGTGACTTTGCGCAGCGGGTTCTTGCCCGAGTGGTACATCGCAGTGGCGGTGGCCATCGGCGACGGGTAGAACGCTTGCACCTGGTCGGCACGGAAGCCATTACCCTTGAGCCACAGGGCCAGGTTCATCATGTCTTCGTCGGTGGTGCCCGGGTGAGCGGCGATGAAGTACGGAATCAGGTACTGCTCTTTCCCGGCTTCCTTGGAGTACTTCTCGAACATGCGCTTGAACTTGTCATAGCTGCCAATGCCCGGTTTTATCATCTGGTTGAGCGGACCTTCCTCGGTGTGTTCCGGGGCGATCTTCAGGTAACCACCGACGTGGTGGGTCACCAGCTCTTTGACGTATTCCGGCGACTCGACCGCGAGGTCGTAGCGCAGACCGGAAGCGATCAGGATCTTCTTCACACCCGGCAAGGCACGGGCGCTGCGGTACAGCTGAATCAGCGACGAGTGATCGGTGTTCAGGTTCGGGCAGATGCCGGGGAACACGCACGAAGGCTTGCGGCACGCGGATTCGATTTCCGGGGTCTTGCAGGCGATGCGGTACATGTTCGCGGTCGGGCCGCCGAGGTCGGAAATGACGCCGGTGAAGCCGGG
>Ga0255334_1000738_pt1 | contig 20747 bp, 18 predicted proteins | sample EtOH5_35cm_T3_12_FD_202080 | JGI IMG/M metagenome (GOLD analysis project Ga0255334, IMG submission 202080) | Sandy soil microbial communities from University of British Columbia, Vancouver, Canada - EtOH5_35cm_T3_129 | ecosystem: Engineered > Artificial ecosystem > Sand microcosm > Unclassified ...
CATCACCGAGCACTCGATGTGCCAGCCCGGACGCCCGCGACCGAGCGGCGTCTCCCACGAGGCCTCGCCGGGCTTGGCCGCCTTCCACAGGGCGAAGTCGCGGACCTCCTCCTTGTCGAAGCGGTCGGAGTCCACGCGCGCGCCGTCCTGCACCTGCGCCAGGTCTTTCTTGGAGAGCTTGCCGTAGCCGGGAAAGCGCGCGATGCGGAAGTAGTAGGAGCCGTCCTCGGCGCGGTAGGCGAAGCCACGCTCCACCAGCTTGCCGATGAACTCCGCCATCTCCGCCACGTGTTCGGTGGCGCGCACCAGCTTCGCCGGCCGCGCGATGCCCAGCAGGGCCGCGTCCTCCAGGAACGCAGCCTCGTACTTCGCCGTGTACTGCTTGACGCTCACCCCCAGCTTGGCCGAGTTCTCGATGATGCGGTCGTCCACGTCCGTGATGTTCATCACGTCCTGGAGCTCGAAGCCGCTCTGGCGCAGGAAGCGCGCCAGGAGGTCCACGAAGATGAAGGTGCGGAAGTTGCCGATGTGGCCGTAGTCGTAGACCGTGGGCCCGCAGGCGTACATGCGGACCCGGCCCGGCTCGAGCGGCTGGAAGCCCTCGAGCTTCCCGGAGAGCGTGTTGAAGAGGCGCAGCGCCATGCGGTGGGTTAGTGATTGTAAATGATGCCCACAGGACGCCTGAGGGCGCAGAGAATCCGGCGAAGCGCGGAGCTCACGCGGCGGCGGCCGGCGGCGGGCCCTGGGCCCGCAGCCGGCGTCCCAGGCGAAAGATGTAGTGCACGCCGGAGAGCACGGTCAGCACCATGGTGGCCCACAGCGCCACCTCCTTGCCCAGCATCACCGCCTGACTGGGCACCACCTCATCCAGCAGCACGAAGAACACGGCGAGGATCTGCGCCGTGGTGTTGGCCTTGCCGTAAAAGCTGGGCGGGAAGTCGCGGATGGAGGTCGTGGCCCACACCACGGCAGCGGTAGCGATGATGCACAGGTCGCGGCTGAACACCAGTACCGTCACCTTCCAGGGGATCCTGTGGGCCAGCGACAGCACCAGGAACAGCGTGCTGAGCAGCAGCTTGTCGGCGATGGGATCGAGCAGCATGCCCAAGGCGGTCTTCTGTTTCAGCGCGCGGGCCAGCATGCCGTCGAGGAAATCCGAGAGTCCGGCCAGCACGAACAGGCCCAGCGCCCAGCGGTAGTGCTCGTCCAGGATGGCGATGACGATGAAAGGGATGAAGAGCAGGCGCAGCAGCGTGAGCTGGTTGGGCGCGGTGCCGAGCTGGCCGATCACCGCCGCAGCCGGCTCCGCAGTTCGTCTTCCGGAAGGTCGAGCAGGGCGGCGGCGCGCGCCAGGTCCCGCCCCACCGATTCGACGGTGGCTGCGATCAGCCGCTGCTGAGCCTCGGCCAGGGTGCAGCCCACCTCGATCCCGGTGGCCGGCGCCGCTCCCACCAGCTCCGCGAACTCGTGCTCGGTCTTGGCGTGGAAGCGCTCCTGCAGCGAGGGGATGTCGCCGTTGCGTGCGTCGATCTCCACCCGCTCCACCCGGTGCATGGGAAAGAAGACCGCGCCCAGGGAGGCGGGCTCGCCGGCGCGCACCAGGCCCACGAAATCGTCGAACGAATTCAGATCCAGCCCGCGCACGCTCAGGCCGGCGGGCGAGATGTCCAGGATGGCGCCCCAGAATTTCTCTCGCGGGCTGTTGAGCGTCACCAGCACCACCACGCCCGCGGCAAAACGCGCGGCTTCCGCCCGCGGCTCCGCGCTGGTCACGCCGGTTGGGGCCCCTGCCTTCCTGCGGCTCTCCATGGCATGGATTCTCCGCGCCTCGGCCGGGGAATGCAATAGAGGTTCCCCTTCCCTCCCTTGACTTGCCGCAGAGGAGTGCTTACCATCACAGGCCGCGCCGCGCGTAGTACCCGTCTTCTGACAAATCGCCGGACTCGAACTTTTTTCCCCGCGCTGGGGGCGCAAAGGAGAAAGACTGTGGATAGGAAGCTCAACACGAACCAACGGCGACGGGTCTCGCCCCTGTTGGCCGGATGTATTGTGGCTCTCCTGGCCGTGGGCCTGGTTGCCTCCGGCCGCAGCTTCGCCCAGGACAAGAACGACAAGGGCAAGGACGCAGCGCCCAAGGGGCCGAGTTTGTACCAGCGCATGGGCGGCTATGATGTGATCTCCGCCGTGGTCGATGACTTCATTGACCAGTTGCGGAAGGACACGGCGTTCGACCGCTTCGGACACGGGCGCGCCCAGGACTCTTCCCAGCGCACCAAGCAGTTGGTCAAGGAGTTCATCTGCTGGAAGACTGACGGCCCCTGCGCCTACATCGGCCGCGACATGGCGCCGGCTCATCAGGGACTCGAGATCACCGTAAAAGAATGGGAGACCAGCACCAAGATGCTCCAGGCCTCGCTCGAGAAATTCAAGGTTCCGGAGAAGGAGCAGAAGGAATTCATGGCCCTGGTGGACAAGCTCCGGGACGATATTGTCGAGAAGCCGAAGAAGGAAGAGAAGCCCGCTAGCCAGAACTGAGAAGGAAGCCGACGAATCCGAGCCGTATGCGCGAACCAGCAGGGCAGGCAGTGGCGGCGCCAGCGGCCCCCGGAACCGGGGAGGCTTGGCTGGAGCCGGTTCGCTGGTTCGCGCTCATCGTATTCCTGGCCGCGCCCGTCTTTGCCTACCTGGCGCCCCACCTCGCCGGGCGCGTCTTCTGGACGGTGGCGGTCGCCTCCCTGCCCCTGCTCATCGTCCTCGCCGGCTACCACCGCTGGCGGCGCATCTGCCCTCTCGCCTGGTTTTCCCAGCTTCCCGCCCGTCTCGGCCACGCCGGGGAACGGCGCGCCTCTCCCTGGCTCCAGAAAAACTACTACGGCCTGGTATTCGTGGCCTTCTTTGTCAGCCTGTGGCTGCGGCTGGTGGCCACGAATGGGGACGGCAAAGCCCTCGCTGGTTTTCTGCTGCTGCTCTCGTTCGCGGCCTTCGCCTGCGGCGCCATGTTCACCGGCAAAACCTGGTGCAACTACGTTTGCCCGGTGTCGTTTGTCGAGAAGATCTACACCGAGCCGCACGGGCTCCGGCCCACACCCAATTCCCAGTGCCCGAAGTGCACCGCCTGCAAGCCCGCTTGCCCCGACATTAACCAGGAGAACGGCTACTGGAAGGAGATCTCGTCGCCGGCGAAACAGTTTGTCTACTTCGCCTTTCCCGGGCTGGTCTTTGCCTTCTACTTCTACTTCTACCTGCAATCCGGGACCTGGGAGTATTACTTTGGCGGGGCGTGGACCAACGAGCCGGGGCTGGCGCGTTTCTCGTTCCTGCCCGGGCACAGCGTCCAGACCGCCGGCTTCTACTTCCTGGCATCCTGGCCGCGCGCGCTCGCCGCGCTGGTGACTCTGGCCGCGGGCGCGCTGCTGAGTTTCGCCCTGTTCTCCCTGCTGGAGCGGCTGGCCGGCACGCGCCTGGGCCGCCGCGACGATGGACTGGATCAGGCCGGGCTCCGCCACCTCCTGTTCACGGCGGCCGCGTTCACCGCTTTCGTCACCTTTTACAGTTTCGCCGGCGTTCCCACTCTCCGTCTGATTCCCGGGGCGCCTCACCTGGTGCAGATCCTGGTGGTGGTCACGGCCACGCTCTTCTTCATCCGCCGCTTCCAGCGCCGCCAGCAGGCCTACGCCGAGGAGACCCTGGCGCGCCAGATCCTCCGGCGCTGGGAGTGGGCCGACATGGAGCCTCCCAAGGACTTGCACGAAGCCTTCCTCATCCACACCATCCGCTCCCGCACCCACGCCAACGGATACGCGCGCCTGCTGGAGATCTACAAGGAAGCGGTGCGGGAAGCAGTGGCCAGTGGCTTCGTCAGCCGCGCCGAGGTGCAGCGCCTGGAGTCCCTGCGCAACCAGTTGCAGATCAGCCCGGCGGACCACGAGGGCATCATGGCCGATCTGGACGAGGAAGAACGAGCGCGCATCAGTGATTCCGCCCTGCAAGTCTCAGCGGAAAAGCGCCTGCAGCTCGACGCCTATACGCGCGCCCTCGAAAGCTACTGGGAACGGGTCTCGCGGGCGGCCGCCGAGCCGGATGACGCTTTCATCCGCGCCCTGCGCCAGGACTACGGCGTCACCCCGGAAGAGCATAGCGCCGTGCTCGACGCCTTCCTGCGCAAGGAGCAGACCGTGGCTCCCCACGTCGCCAAGGCCTTCGCCGTCATCGAGGGCGCGTTGCGCACTATCGGGCTGCTGCGGGATGCGCCTTCGGCGGCGGCCGGCTTTCTGGAGGACGTGTTGTCGCGGCGCTGCGCCCACACCGCGGACGCCCTGTTGCTGGCGATGGGCTGGAGCGCGAACGGGAAGAAGAACGATTCACTCCGGGACCAGTTGCTCTCCCACAGCGAGACCCTGCGAGAGCAGGCGGTCGAGGCCTTGGGCGGCCGGGTCGCCCCGCTAGTCGCCGCCAAGCTCACCGCCGCCCGGCGCGAGGCGGCGTGGCAGGCGGCGACGGCCGCCACCCTCGCCGACTCGGTGCGTCCGCACCTGGCCAGCGCCGACCCTTATGTGCGCGTCGCCGCCCTCTACCTGTTGCACGAGATTGCCGGCACGGACGAGGACACGCTCAAATCCATGGTCCAGGACGAGCACGACGTGGTTTGCGAGACCGCGGTCTGCCTCCTGATGCGCGCCCACCAGCTGGAGAGCCGCGAAGACACCGGGCGGGTCACCGTGGAGCGCATGATGGCGCTGCGCACCGTCCCTCTGTTCGCCTCGCTGGCTCCCCAGGACCTGGCCAGCCTGGCCCGCGCCAGCATCGAGCGGGCGTTTCCTTCGCAGCAAGCCCTGTGCCGCGAGGGTGAGCCCGGCGACGAGGTCTTCATCCTGCTGGCGGGCGAAGTGCGGGTCCTGGAGAGCGATGGAGCCGAGCAAAGAGTGCTCGGCAGCGAGAAAGAAGGCGGCTTCATCGAGGAGCTGGCCGTGCTCGATTCCGCCCCGCGCGCCGCCACCGTGCTGGCCGGGGACGCGGGCGCCCGGGTCTTGTGCTTGAAGGGAAAAGCCTTCCGCGAGGTCCTGCGGACGAATCCCTCCGTCGTCAGCGAAGTGATCCGTGCGCTCTCGGCTCGCATCCGCGGAGCGCGGGAGCAGGCTCGGGCTACGGGGACCATCGCCGCCCGCGCGGCGCCCGCTCCCGTTGTCCCATCGCATCCCCCCAAGTAGAATGGACTCCTCGGCGTAGGCCCGTAGCTCAGTTGGTTAGAGCGCTTCCTTGACACGGAAGAGGTCGATGGTTCGAGTCCATTCGGGCCTACCATATTCTTTTTATGCCTTCCCGAGCGTCCCGACTGGTCGGGAAGGTCGATGGTTCGAGTCCATTCGGGCCTACCAGTTCTTTCCCTACCTCCACCCTCAGTCAGGCAGGCTTGGGGTTCCCCCCCCACCCTGCATGTTCGTGCCTTTTGGAGCCGCAAAAAACAAGAACCAGGCCCGCAAAGGGGTTGTACAATACGAGCCTACAACTCGCGCGGTAGATGTCCGGGGTTCGGGACCCGGTTGCCTACCATTTCCTGAATGCTGCCGGGACATGCCTCGCTCGGCAGGCGACCCTAAAGCGACTGACGGTTGCGACCGCTCGCCCGCAGGAGCGGCGCAAGAAGGGCAGGTTCCAGGTGAAAGTTCATCTGGTCAATCCCAGCGACGTAGCGTTCGGCACGGCGGTCATCACGCCGCGCTGGATGTACGTCCTGGCCGGCGCCACTCCCCGCAGCTACGGGGACCCCATCCTGGTGGATGAGACGCTCAGCCCTCTCGACCCCGCCCGCATCGAGCCGGGAGACGTGGTGGGCATCGGCATCCACACCGCCAACGCGCTCCGCGGCTACGCCATCGGAAAACTGGCGCGCGAGCGCGGAGCCTACGTGGTGTTCGGCGGCATCCACGCCACTCTTTATCCCGAGGAAGCCCACCAACTGGGCGCCGCCCATGCGGTGGTGAAGGGCGACGGGGACGTGGTGTGGTCCACCGCGGTGGCCGATTGCTGCAAAGGCAGCCCACAGCGCATCTACCACGGCGGCCAGATCGACGCCTCCGATTTCGCGCGCGCGCGCTGGGACCTGGTGCCCCGCAGCCAATACATGTGGGCCTCGGTGCAGACGGTGCGCGGCTGCCCCAAGCACTGCTCCTTCTGCTCGGTGTGGCGCACCGACGGCCAAAAGCCCCGGCAGCGCTCCTGGGACGCGGTCGTAGGGGAGATCGTCGAGCTGCGGCGCCTGGGGTTCCGCTTTGTCGCGCTGGCCGACGACAACTTCTACCCCGTCACGCTCACCGACCTCAAGCTGGCCAAGCAGCAGAACAACCCGGCTCGGCTCAGCGAACTCGAAGCCACCCGCGCCGATCGCTTTGAGCTCATGGCCCGCCTGGCCCAGCTGCCCAATGACATGGTGTTCTTCACCCAGATCACCATGGAAGCCGCCGAAGACCCCGACTTCCTCGATGCCATGCGCAAGGCGCACATCAAGGGAGCGCTGGTGGGAGTGGAATCGGTGACTCCCGAAGGCCTGAAGGACGTCTACAAGGAGTTCAACGCCGCCGGCGACGACCTGGTCGAGCGCCTGCAGACCTTCCGCCGCCACGGCGTGTTCGTGCTCGGCTCTTTCATCTTCGGCCTGCCCAGCGACCGTCCCGCGACCTTCGACGCCACCGCCGCCGTCGCCCAGCGCGCCGGCGTCGCTTTCGCGCAGTTCGTGATGCTGACTCCCTTCCCCGGGACCGTGGATTTCGCCAAGTGGGAGAAGACCATGGAGGCCAATCCCATCAAGATCGGCGACATCCCCCTCACCCGCCGCTGGCTCATCCCGCCCGCCCTGCGGCCCAAGCTCTACTGGCCCCACCCGGTCATGAGCGGGGACGAGATTCGCGACCGGACGCAGTCCGTCTGGGACACTTTTTACGGCCTGGGATACATCTGGAGACGCTCGTCGTTCATCCACTCCTGGCGCGGACGCCTGGCCTTTGTCCTCATCTCCAAGGTGTACCGCCAGATGTATGCCGATACCGGCGTGGCCACGGACAGCGCCCGCGTTGCCCGCTCGGCGCGCTGGGCGCGCTGGCTGGCCCGGCCCTGCCATCGCCTGTTTTCCGGCCGCCCCATGCCCGATCTCCAGGTCCCCGGAGTCGCCGCCTGATGTTGCGGTGTGTCGTTTCCCTGCTTCTGGCTCTGGCCGCATTGGCCGGCACGCCCGCCGCCGCACAACTCCCCTCCGCCTCTGTGATCCATGTTTCCCTGGTGGCCGAGCCGGAGTCCATCGCTCCCGGCCAGGAGTTCTGGGTGGCCGTGCGCTTCCAGATGGAAAAGGGCTGGCACATCTACTGGATCAATCCCGGAGACTCGGGCTCGCCGCCGAGCGTCCAGTGGCGACTGCCCGCGGGCTTCCAGGCCGGCGAGCTGCGGTGGCCTCATCCCGAGCGCCTGGTGACCAAGTACTCCACCGACTACGGCTACGCCGGCCAGATGCTGCTGCTGGCGCCGCTCCGTCCTCCCCCAGGCCTCGCGCCCGGCGGCCAGGCCGAACTCGCCGGGACGGTGAAGTGGGTGGTGTGCCGCGAGGTGTGCATCCCAGGAAAGACGGACGTCGCGCTTTCCCTGCCGGTGCGGCGCACCGCGCCGCTGCGGTCCAGCGCGCTGTTCGACGAGGCCCGCAAGCGCATTCCGCAGCCGGCGCCGGACGGATGGCGCGTTCGCGCGCGAACGGAGAAGGACGTATTCGTGCTTTCGATCGAGACCGGCCAGCCCATCGCGCGGGCGGAGTTCTTCCCGCTGGAGGAGCAGCAGATCGAGAATGCCGCGCCCCAGCCAGCCGCCGCGCTGCCCCGAGGCGTGCGCCTGCGTTTGAAAAAGTCCGGGCAACTCCTGAAGCCCCTCCCCAATCTCAGAGGTGTTATCGTATTTCCCCCGGGGAAGGCCTACGTGATCGACGCGCCGGTGACCGGCGCCGCAACAAAGAAATCAGGTTGAGGAGGACCAACATGAAACGAACAAAGTGGACACTCGCCGTGCTCGCTCTAATGCTGGCGCTGCCCTTGCTGGGCGCCCGGGTGGGAGGGGCGGCCCCGAATTTCGTCGGCACCGACAGCCACGGCAAGACCCACAAGCTCACCGACTATCAGGGCAAGGTGGTGGTGCTGGAGTGGCACAACCAGGGCTGCCCGTACACCAAGAAACACTACGAGAGCGGCAACATGCAGAAACTGCAGAAGGAGTGGACCGCCAAGGGCGTCATCTGGCTCACCGTCATCTCCTCCGCCCCCGGCGAGCAGGGCTACGTCACCGCGGAGCAGGAGAACGAGTACCTGAAGAAGATGAACTCCACCCCGACCGCGGTGTTGCTCGATCCCACCGGGGTGATCGGGCACCAATATGAGGCCAAGACCACGCCGCACATGTACATCATCGACCCCAAGGGCGCGCTGGTGTACGAGGGCGCCATCGACGACAAGCCCACCGCCGACGCGGCGGATATCGCCGGCGCCACCAACTTTGTCCAGACCGCCTTGCAGCAGACCACCGCCGGCAGGCCGGTGAGCATGCAGGTTACGCGTCCCTACGGCTGCTCGGTGAAGTACGCCAAGTAGGCGGGCGCGGCGTTACGGGCAGGGCTGAGAGCAGGACGGCGTCTCCGCATCCAGGGGCGGAGTGCCCTCGGGCTTCGCTGCCGGTCGCGGAGCGGGCGGGCGCGGAGTGCCCGCGCCGGCGGCCACGCCGTCGCGTGTGTCGCGGTGCCACGGCGCCTTGCCTCGCATCAGGTTGGCGAAGCTGCGGCTGGGATTCAGCACCGAGCGCGTGAACGCCCTCAATCCGCGGTTCTCGCTCTTCCCCTCCAGGCTGCGGATGACGTACTTGTCCAGTGCGTCTTCCGTCACCGTCCAACCCAGCCCGGCCACCGGCGTCACCACCAGGTCCACCGCGCCGGCAGTTCCCTTCTTCTGCCCTACGTTGCCGATGGAAGCCTCGCTCAGCGGCCCCAGTTCGAACTGCACGCTGTAAGCGGCCGCCCACGCCATCGCCCGCATCCGGCTCTTCCAGTATTCCGGGTCGCGCCCAAACTCCTGCTGGATCCCGCCGGGGTCGTTCTGGATGTGGATATAGCTGGAGACCGCTCCCTGCATGGGATGGCCGATGTAGTTGGCGGAAAAAGCGTCGTGGTCGCCCCATCCCGAGACACCGGTCGCGGAATCGAACCAGTCCTGAAAGAACGGCCCGGCCAGCCGCCGTCTGGTGTAGAGCTGCGTCATGCGGAAGCCGTGCTCCACCCCCAGGAAGAGCAGCGACTGGCGCAGCGCCGGCGCCCAGTGGAACTTCCGCGAGGGAAGCGGAGGCTCCTGTGTCTTCACCACCGGGGGGTCTCCGCCCCCGGAGCCGGGAGGGAAAGCAGGGGAGCGAGCCGACGAGGACTCGCCCTCCGGGAGTTCAGCCTCCTCGCGCAGCGAGGAGGGCGCGTCGGGAGGGGATGGCTCCGAAACCTCCGGCGGTTCCGCCGCAAGCCTTCTCAGGGCGGCCTGGTATTTCGCCCGCAGCGGCGGGTCGGACCCATCCTGCTCCGCAAGCTCCGCCGGCAGCCGGCACCACAGCGTGGAACTGCCCGCCAGCAACACCACCGCCATGCCGAGCATCCGCTTCAATCGAGAACTCCCACCCGTGGATTCGCCTCTTGCCAAGACTGGCTGCCGTTGGATCCCCGACGACGGCTTCCCTGCGGGACCCGCGGTCCCGGAGAGATCAGCCCTCATTCTAGGCGGAGACCTTTCGCGCGGCGCAAGAAAGCGCCTTTGCCATTCCCGCCCGCAAGGCGTAAAGTTTCCGGCACTTCCGGAGGAGAACTGTGAAGACTTTATTTTTGATGCTGGCCCTGCTGATCGCGTTGCCGCTCCTGGCCCAGAGCGGAACCCAGGCAACCGCGCCCGCTGCCGCAGCCGCCACCGAGGCGCCGAAGTCCGGCTTCCGCGCCGATTTCCTGAAAGAGTGGGATTCCCTGGAGAAGAAGTTCGTGGGATTGGCCGAAGCCATCCCGCAGGAGAAGTACACCTGGCGCCCCACGCCCGAGACGCGCTCGGTCAGTGAGGTCTTCCTGCACGTGGCCGGGGGGAACTTCTTCTACCTGGAGGGCATGGGAGTCCCGCCGCCGGCCGCCATCGACCGCAAGAACTATGACAGGTCCACCACCGACCGGGCCAAGATTGTGGAGCAACTGAAGCAGTCGTTCGACCTGGCGCGGCAGACGGTGCTCAAGACCTCCGACGCCGACCTGGAAAAGCCGGCCAAGCTCTACGGGCAGCCCAGCACGGTGCGTGAGGTGCTGTTCACCCTGGTCACCCACACGCCGGAGCACCTGGGACAGATGATCGTCTATGCGCGCGAGTGCGGCGTGGTGCCGCCCTGGACCGCGGAGCGCCAGGCGCGCCAGAAGCAGCAGGCACCGCCGCCGCAGCCAAAGTAGAGGGGTCTGAGCCGCGAAAGCGCCGGCGGTCCTACGCCGGCGCGGAGACCGCCTGGGGCGCAGGCGGCGCCGCCGGTGGCGACAGGATCGCTCCCAGCCGCCCATAACGCGAGCCAAAGAAGTGCAGCGTGTAGAACTGGAAGAAGACCACCGGGGGCACTGAGACCAGCGCCATCATCCAGAAAAGGCCGAACAGGACCACGGCTCCCGCCAGCACCGCCAGCACAATGGTCAGCGGGTTCCAGGTGAGCCCCAGCGTCGCCACCAGCACCCCGACCACGATGCCCACGATCACCACCGGGATTGCGACCACCAGCAGCGCGATCAGGCTCAGGATCCCGAACAGGATGCCGCTGGCGATGGCCAGCAGGATCTTCATGCCGAGGTAGCCGGCGTAGGGACCTTTCTCCGACTTCAGCATGGGAAGCAGCCGGCGCCAAGCTTCCATGGCGCTCAGGTCCTCCAGCGCCATCAGCGGGACCACGAAGTCCTTGGCGAAGACGCCGGCCAGCGCGCCCGCGATCAGCAGCGCGCCCCCCACCAGCAACACCAGCAGTCCAACCGCGACCAACGCCCCCACGTGTTCGGCGGCTGCGTGGAACATCCCTCTCCGCCAGGCGTAGAGCAGGGGCAGGCCGATCCCCAGCCCCAACAGGGTGAGCATCACCGCGGTAAACCCGATCTGCCAGAGGAAGAAGCGTCCGCCGCAGTCCTGCCAGCGCCGCCAGCCTTCGCGGATGTGCACCCGCTCTCGCAGCACGGAATCCAGCAGGATGAAGCGGAAGACGCTGGAGATGTAGATGAAGATCACCAGCAGCACCAGCCCGAAGAGCACCAGGGTCACGATCAGCGGCAGGAAGTCGTGCCAGTCCGCCCAGGGTGGCGCCGCCTGCAGGAAGAAGTCCTTGTCCTGGCCGGAGCGTTCCGGAACGTTCCAATTCCCCCAGTTGCCGCCGCTGCCTATCTCGCCCGCCAGCAGCGCGGTCAGCGCCAGCCGCCACCAGTGGGAGAAGCGGAAGGGCTGGAACAGTTGCGCCTTGGTCCGGTGGATCGCTGGCGTGACGGCGTCAACGGCGGAGAGCGGCGCGAGGGTTGGGGCGCTGGCCATGCACACCCACGGACTGGGAAGCGGCCCCACGGTAGCTCCGCCTGCGGGCATCGTCAATTGAATTCTTTTCCACACGGGCGGCTGTATAATCCCCTATTTCTGTGTGGCCATGGCGGCGGAGCAGCCGCACCCAAAAAAATGCAGGACTAGCCGGACGCGCGCGTCGCGTCTGTTTCGTGCAAAGGCTCGATGGCGCAGATTTTCCACCGCAGCACCAACACCATCTCCCGGCTCAGCATCTACGGGCTGGTGTTCGTGCTGGCGGGACTGGCCTGGACCGCCGCCGAGGTGCAGCGCTCTCCCTACGTCACCACCCAGGGCGTGGCCCCGGAGCAGCCCGTCCCCTTCAGCCATCAGCATCACGTCGCCGGCATCGGCATCGACTGCCGCTACTGCCACACTTCGGTCGAGACCTCCAGCTTCGCCGGCCTGCCTCCCACCAAGACCTGCATGAACTGCCATTCGCAGATCTGGAATGACAGTCCCATGCTGGAGCCGGTGCGCGCCAGCTTCCGCGATGACCGCTCGCTGGTCTGGACCCGCGTGCACGACCTTCCTGACTTCGTCTATTTCAACCACAGCATCCACGTGGCCAAGGGAGTAGGCTGCGCCACCTGTCATGGGCCCGTCGACCAGATGCCGCTCATGTACCAGGCCCAGTCCCTGCAGATGGAGTGGTGCCTGGCCTGCCATCGCGCGCCGGAGCAGTTCCTGCGGCCGCGCCAGCAGGTCTTCAACATGACCTATCAGCCTCCCAGCCCGGAGCACCCGCTCACCCTCGAAGGCCACCTGATGGTGCCGGGACAGCCCGCCGCCGAGGGATTCACCAGTCAACTCGAATTGGGACGCGCGCTGGCCAAAAAGTATCGACTGCGCCGGGTCGAGGGGCTCACCAGCTGCTCGACTTGCCATCGCTGAGGTGTGGACTGAGCGAGAAGAGCCAACACGGGAAGGGGAAGGCGGAGAAAAAGTGCCGGCCCACGCCGGCGCCGCCGCCCGAGCCGCGGCTCGACCTGGAAGCGGTCCGCCGCAAGCTGGCTTCCTCCACCGGCCCGCGCTACTGGCGCAGCCTGGAGGAGCTCGCCCGCACCCCCGGCTTTGAAGACATGCTGGAGCGCGAGTTCCCGCGCCAGGCCAGCGAGTGGCGCGACCCGGTCTCGCGCCGCAACTTCCTGCAACTGATGGGAGCCTCGCTGGCGCTCGCCGGCCTCTCCGCCTGCACCAAGCAGCCGGCGGAGAGCATCGTGCCCTACGTGCGCGCGCCCGAGGAGATCGTCCCCGGCAATCCCCTGCTCTACGCCACCGCCATGACTTTGGGCAGCGCGGCCACACCGCTGTTGGTGGAAAGCAACATGGGGCGCCCCACCAAGGTCGAGGGCAATCCCGAGCATCCCGCCAGCCTGGGCTCGACCGACATCTACGCCCAGGCCTCGGTGCTCACCCTCTACGATCCCGACCGCTCGCAGACGCTGCTTTACCTGGGCGAGGTGCGGCCCTGGGGCGCATTCCTGGGCGGAGTGCGCGGCGCCATCGTCGCCCAGCGCTCCCTGCTGGGCGCGGGGCTTCGCTTTTTGACGGAGACCGTCGTCTCTCCCGCCCTGGCCGACCAGTTGCGCCGCATCCTGCGCCAGTATCCCCAGGCCAAGTGGCACCAGTACGATCCGGTCAACCGCGACCACGCCCATCTCGGCTCCAAGCTCGCCTTCGGTGAAGTGGTGGACGCGCACTACCGCTTCGACCAGGCCGACGTCATCGTCTCGCTCGACGCCGACTTCCTCTCCAGCGGCTATCCCGGATTCGTGCGCTACGCCCGCGACTTCGCCTCGCGCCGCCGGCTGGAAGGCGGCAAGAGTGAGATGAGCCGCCTCTACGTGGTCGAAAGTACGCCCTCGAACACCGGGGCCAAAGCCGACCACCGCATGGCGCTGCGCGCCTCCGAGATCGAGGACTTCACCCACTGGCTGGCCGGCACGGTGGGTATCGGCGACTTCGGCATCGCCGGTTCCCTTAAGGGCCCTTACTACAAGTGGATTGCGGCGGTGGCGCGCGACCTCGAGGCCCACCGCGGCTCGAGCCTGGTCCTGGCCGGCGACGGGCAGCCGCCCGCCGTCCACGCCCTGGCTCACGCCATGAACCAGGCGCTGGGCAACGTAGGCAAGACGGTGGTCTACACCGAGCCCATTGAAGCCGAGCCCGTGGACCAGACCGATTCCCTCCGCGGCCTGGTCGGAGATCTCGCCGCCGGCAAGGTGGACCTGTTGGTCATCCTGGGCGGCAACCCGGTGTACAACGCGCCCGCCGACCTGGACTTCGCGGGCATCATCTCGAAGGCCGCGCTCCGCGTCCGCCTGGGACTGTACGAGGACGAGACCTCCGCCCTCTGCCAGTGGCACGTGCCGCAGGCCCACTATCTCGAAGCCTGGGGCGACGCCCGCGCCTACGACGGCACGGTCTCCATCCAGCAGCCGCTCATCGCTCCGCTCTACGGCGGCAAGAGCGAGCATGAGATCCTGGGCGCCTTCACCGACGAACCCGAGCGCACCGCTTACAGCACCGTCCGCGAATATTGGGCGGCTCAACGGGGCGGCCCCAGCTTCGAGCAGGACTGGCGGCGCTGGGTACACGACGGCTTCATCCCCGGCACCGCCTTCGAGCCCAAGTCCGTCTCCGTGGGCGCGCTCAACCTGCCGGAGCCCACCCCGCCCAAGGCGGCGGGGGAGGTCGAAGCCGTCTTCCGCGCCGATCCCACAGTCTATGACGGCCGCTTCGCCAACAACGGCTGGCTGCAAGAGCTGCCCAAGCCCCACTCCACCATCACCTGGGACAACGCCGCCCTCATCAGCCCCCGGACCGCGCAGCGGCTGGGACCGCAGGTCACCAGCCAGGACGTGGTGGAGATCGCCTATCGCGGCCGCCGCGTGAAGGCTCCGCTGTGGATCACGCCCGGCCACGCCGACGATTCCATCACCGTCTATCTCGGCTACGGGCGCACCCGCGCCGGACGCGCCGGCACCGGCGCCGGCTTCAGCGCCTACGCTCTGCGCACCTCCACCGCTCCCTGGATCGCGCGCGGCGTCCGCCTGAATCCCACCGGCGACCACTACCGGCTGGCCGTCACCCAGGGACACAACAACATGGAAGGGCGCGAGCTGGTGCGCTCCGCCCAGCTGGAGGAGTACCGCAAAGACCCGCATTTCGCTCAGCACGACGAGCCCGACCCGGGCCTCACCCTCTACCAGCCCTTCGAGTACAAGGACCACGCCTGGGGCATGGCCATCGACCTGAACGCCTGCGTGGGCTGCAACGCCTGTGTGGTGGCCTGCCAGGCGGAGAACAACATCCCGGTGGTGGGCAAGTTCGAGGTGCAGCGCGGCCGCGAGATGCAGTGGATCCGCATCGACCGCTATTACGAGGGCGACTGGGCCAATCCCCGCATCCACTTCCAGCCCGTCCCCTGTATGCAGTGCGAGAACGCTCCCTGCGAGCCGGTGTGCCCGGTGGGCGCCACCGTGCACAGCGCCGAGGGCCTGAATGACATGGTGTACAACCGCTGCGTCGGCACCCGCTACTGCTCCAACAACTGCCCTTACAAGGTGCGGCGCTTCAACTTCCTGCTCTACTCGGACTACACCACGGAAAGCCTCAAGCTGCTGCGCAATCCCGAGGTCACGGTGCGCAGCCGCGGCGTGATGGAGAAGTGCACCTACTGCGTGCAGCGCATCAACCGCGGGCGCATCGAAGCGGAAAAACAGGATCGCAAGGTGGCGGACGGCGAGGTGCTGACCGCCTGCCAGCAGGCCTGCCCCGCCGGCGCCATCGTCTTCGGCGACATCAACGATGCCGGGAGCCGCGTGGCCAAGCTCAAGCGCGAGCCGCGCAACTACAGCCTGCTGGCCGAACTCAACACCCGCCCGCGCACCACCTATCTGGCCGAGGTCCGCAATCCCAACCCGGAGCTGGAAGCTCCGGCGGCCACCCAGAAGAGAGAGAAGAAGGAGAAGCAGCACTAAGTTCAGGATGGCAAGCCCAGACTCCATGGACGCGCAGCGGCGGGGCGAGAAGCCCCGGCCTCCGGTGATCGCGCCGGGCCACACCTTCGGCTCGGTGACCGATCACATCAGCGCCATCGTGCTGCAGCGCCCGGTCACCCGCGGGTGGCTGGCGGCCACCGCCCTGGCCTTCGCCGTGGCCATGATGCTGCTCTACGCCCTGGGATACCTGGTGGTCACCGGCATCGGCATCTGGGGCGAGAATGAGCCCATCGGCTGGGCCTTCGACATCACCAACTTCGTCTGGTGGATCGGCATCGGGCACGCCGGCACGCTGATCTCCGCCATCCTGTTGCTCTTGCGGCAGAAGTGGCGCACTTCCATCAACCGCTTCGCCGAGGCCATGACCCTGTTCGCCGTGGCCTGCGCCGGAGTCTTTCCCGCCATCCACGTCGGCCGGCCCTGGCTCGCCTACTGGCTCTTTCCTCTGCCCAACGCCATGGGGGTATGGCCGCAGTTCCGCAGTCCGCTGATGTGGGACGTCTTCGCCGTCTCCACCTACGCCACCGTCTCGGCCATGTTCTGGTTCGTCGGCCTCATCCCTGACCTGGCCACCCTGCGGGACCGCGCCACCAACCGCTACGCCCGCATCCTTTACGGCATGCTGGCCATGGGATGGCGGGGCTCGGCGCGCCACTGGCACCGCTATGAGACCGCCTACCTGCTGCTGGCCGGACTGGCCACGCCGCTCGTGGTCTCCGTCCACACCGTGGTCAGCTACGACTTCGCCGTCTCCATCATCCCCGGCTGGCACACCACCGTCTTTCCGCCCTACTTCGTCGCCGGCGCCATCTACTCCGGCTTCGCCATGGTCATGACCCTGGCCATCCCCATCCGCTACTTCTATGGCCTGGAGGACTTCATCACCCTCCGCCACCTGCAGAACATGGCCAAGGTGATGCTGGCCACCGGACTCATTGTCGCTTACGGCTACATGATGGAAACCTTCATGGCCTGGTACAGCGGCAATCCCTACGAGCAGTTCTCCATCCTCAATCGCATGACCGGGCCCTACTGGCCGGCCTACTGGGCGCTCATCGCCTGCAACGTGGTGATCCCGCAGCTGCTGTGGTCCTCGCGCGTGCGCTCCAGTGTCCCTGTGCTGTTCGTGCTGGCGCTTGTCGTGAACGTGGGCATGTGGCTGGAGCGCTTCATCATCGTGGTCACCAGCCTGCACCGCGACTACCTGCCCTCCTCCTGGGGGATGTTCACCCCCACGCGCTGGGATTGGGCCACCTACGTGGGCACGCTGGGACTGTTCCTGGCGCTGCTTTTCCTGTTCATTCGCTTCCTGCCCGTCATCTCCATCTTCGAGATGCGCACCATCCTGCCCGAGGCGGAGGTGAAGGAATGAAGCGCCCTCCCATCCACGGCCTGATGGCGGAGTTCGATTCGCCCACCCAGCTGGTACACGCCACGCGCCGCGCCCACGAGGAGGGCTATCGCCGCATGGACGCCTACACTCCCTTCCCTATCGAGGAGTTGAGCGACGCCATCGGCTTCCGTCATACGCGCCTGCCGCTGATCGTGCTCATCGGCGGCCTTCTGGGCTGCCTGGGGGGATACGCCCTGCAGTACTGGGTGGCGGCCATCGAGTATCCCATGAACGTGGGCGGGCGTCCCTACAACTCCTGGCCCTCGTTCATCCCCATCACCTTCGAGACCACGGTGCTGGTGGCGGCGGTCAGCGCGGTGCTCGGCATGCTGGCGCTCAACGGCCTGCCCATGCCCTACCATCCGGTGTTCAACGTCAAGAGCTTCGCCCTGGCGAGCAAGGACAAGTTCTTCCTGTGCATCGAGGCCACGGACCCCATGTACGACCGCGCCGCCACCCAGAAGTTCCTGGAGAGCCTCGAGCCGCGCGAGATCGCGGAGGTGCCCCATTAGCCTCCCCACACAGGTCGCACGCTTCCGCGCGAAGTCGGCCGTGCTCGCCCTGACCCTGGTGTCGTTGCTGGCCGGATGCCGCCAGGACATGCACGACCAGCCCAAGTACATCCCGCTGCGCTCCAGCGACTTCTTCGCCGACGGCCGCTCCGCCCGCACCCCGGTCTCCGGCACCGTGGCCCGCGGCCAGTTGCGCGAGAACACCGTCTTCTATACCGGCAAGGTGGGCGGCCAGTTCGCCACCCAGTTCCCCATGCCGGTCACGCTCGAGATGCTCGAGCGCGGCCAGCAGCGCTACGACGTCTATTGCGCCCCCTGCCACGCCCGCACCGGCAACGGCTTCGGAGTGGTGGTGCAGCGCGGCTTCCGCCGCCCAGTCACGTTCCACGACCCGCGGCTGCGGGCGGCCGCGCCCGGCTACCTCTTCGACGTCATGACCCGCGGCTTCGGCGCCATGTCCGACTACGCGGCGCAGATCTCGCCCGAGGACCGCTGGGCCATCGCCGCCTACGTCCGCGCCCTGCAGCTCAGCCAGCACGCCTCGCTCCAGGACCTGCCGCCGGTGCAGCGCGAGCAACTGATGAAAGAACCGCCGCCCGGAGCCAAACCCGCCGATGCGGAGAAGGAAGGAGGGCCGCGATGAGCGCTGACCGCGCCAATCCGGCGATGGACTACGCCGCGCCCCCGGCGGTGGAGCTCATCCAGCGCCGCTCGCTCATCATCGGCCTGGTGGCAGCCGTCGCCTGCGCGCTCGGCGCTTTCCTCGACCCGGCACAGTTCTTCCGCTCTTACCTCACCGGGTATCTGCTCTGGATGAGTATCTCGCTGGGCTGCCTGGCCATCCTCATGCTCCAGCACCTCTCCGGCGGCGTCTGGGGATTCGTCATCCGCCGCCTGCTGGAGGCGGCCACCCGCGTCTTCCCGCTGCTGGCGCTGCTGTTCGTTCCTGTGCTTCTCGGCATGCACTACCTCTATCCCTGGGCCGACCCGGCTCGGGTGGCTGGCGACTCGCTGCTCCAGCACAAGGCCGCCTATCTGAACGTGCCCGGCTTCGTGGCCCGCGCCGTCTTCTACTTCGCGCTATGGTGCGGCGCCGCCTACTTCCTCAGCCGCTGGTCGCTCGAGCAGGACCAGGTTCCTCGCGCCGCCTTGCGCGACCGCATGCAGGGCTTCAGCGCCATCGGACTGCTGCTCTACGGCCTGACCGCGACCTTTTCCGCCATCGACTGGGTCATGTCGCTCGACCCGCACTGGTACTCCACCATCTACGGCATGTTGTTCATGGCGGGAGGAGCCGTGGCCGGCATGGCGCTCGTGATCGCCATGGGGTCGCTGCTGGCCAAGCACCGGCCCATGGCCGACATCCTCGCGCCCGGGCACTTCCACGACCTGGGAAAGCTGCTGCTGGCCTTCGTCATGGTCTGGGCTTACTTCAGCTTCTCCCAGTTCCTCATCATCTGGTCCGGCAACCTGCCCGAGGAGATCACCTGGTACAAGGTGCGGCTGGCGGGAGGATGGCGCACGGTGGGCCTGCTGCTGCTGCTCTTCCACTTCGTGCTTCCCTTCCTGCTGCTGCTCTCGCGCGACCTCAAGCGCCAGGGCCGCACTCTCGCCCTGGTGGCCGTGGCGGTGCTGGCCATGCGCTATGTGGACCTCTACTGGATGGTCGCCCCCAGCTTCCCCCAGGCCGCCAGCGGCCTGCGCTTTCACTGGCTCGACCTGGCCGTGCCCGTGGCCGTGGGCGGACTGTGGATGGCGGAGTTCCTGCGCCAGCTCAAAGGCCGGCCGCTGGTTCCGCTGAACGATCCTTTACTGCCGCAAGTTCTGGAGCATGCCCATGGATCCGAGTGAGCTGAACATCCCGGGCATGCGTCCGCCGCCGCCCCGCGACGACGAGAACATGCGCGCCATCCTGCGCTTCGCCGTCTGGATGGTGGTGGCCGCGGTCATCATCTACGCGGCCCTGTTCGGGCTGTTCCGGTATTTCGACTGGCAAGCGGCCACCGCCGACCCGGCGCAGAACCCGCTGCTCGCCGGCCAGAAGCCGCCCGCCTCCCCGGCGGCGCGCTTCCCGCAGCCCCGATTGCAGGCCAACGCCGCCGCCGACCTGGTGAAGGGTCGGGCCCAGGAGGAAGAACTGCTGAGCACCTACGGCTGGGTGGACCGCCAGGCCGGCATCGTCCACCTGCCCGTGGACCGCGCCATGCAGATGATTGCGCAGCGCGGCGTGCCGTCGTGGCCGGCTCCGCCCCCGCCACCGCAACCGACCCTGGAGAAAAAGAAGTGAGGCCCAGAATCGCATTGCCGAATATCGCTCGACTGCTGCTGGTTTTCCTGGCCGGGGCCGCCGTAGCGGCCGCCCAGGTTGGCAGTGGCGCCAGTTCGCCCGCGGATACCCGCCCGCCCATGATCCAGAAGGCGGGCATCGACCAGCGCCTCAACCAGCCGCTTCCGCTCGAGGCCGCCTTCCGCGACGAAGCCGGCAACAGCGTCACCCTGGGCCACTACTTCGGCAAGCGCCCGGTGCTGCTGGCGCTGGTGTACTACGACTGCCCCATGCTCTGCACCCAGGTGCTCGAAGGCATGGCCCGCGACCTCAAGCCTCTCAGCTTCGATCCCGGCAAGGAATTTGACGTGGTGGCGGTGAGCTTTGACGCGCGCGAAGGCCCGGCCCAGGCCGCGGCCAAGAAGAAGGACATCGTGGCGCGCTACGGGCGCCCCGGCACCGAGGCCGGCTGGCACTTCCTCACCGGCCCGCAGGCCTCCATCGACGCCCTCACCCGGGCCGCCGGCTTCCGCTACGCCTGGGACGCCGGGAGCAACCAGTTCGCGCACGGCGCCGCCATCATGATCGTCACGCCCGAGGGCAAGATCGCCCAGTACTACTACGGCATCGAGTATCCCCCCAAGGACCTGCGCCTCGGCCTGGTGGAGGCTTCGAAGAATCGGATCGGGAACCTGACCGACCAGATCCTGCTCTACTGCTACCACTATGACCCGGCGACCGGACGCTACGGCAACGTGGTGATCGGCTCCATGCGGGCGCTGGCCGTGGCCACCCTGCTCAGCCTGGTCGGGTTCATCGTGCTCATGCTGCGGCGCGACGTGATGCGCGCGCGCCAGGGAGGGTCGCGCCTCCCATGAACTTCTCCCTGCCCCTCTTCCCCGACGCAGCTTCCACCATGGCCGGCCGGGTGGACGCGCTGCACTTCCACCTGGTCAC
>Ga0255334_1000740_pt1 | contig 20696 bp, 35 predicted proteins | sample EtOH5_35cm_T3_12_FD_202080 | JGI IMG/M metagenome (GOLD analysis project Ga0255334, IMG submission 202080) | Sandy soil microbial communities from University of British Columbia, Vancouver, Canada - EtOH5_35cm_T3_129 | ecosystem: Engineered > Artificial ecosystem > Sand microcosm > Unclassified ...
TCCGCAATCCGCACAGCGCCAGAAACGTTTTTGTCGCGGGATGCAGTCTCTGCCTTCCCCTTGCTGTTCATCGTCCTGGTCCTCCATTTCGTTTGCGCGCGGCGGGCAGATCCCATTGGCCCAGGTCGTAGACCTGAATCAGGTCCACCAATTTTTTCGGATAGTTCGGATCGGTGGCATAGCCGCACTGCCACAGCCGCGTGGCGAATACGATGGGGTCGTCCGCATCGGCCATCGCCCGCGCGTAGGTCTTGGAGGTGGAAAGCCAGCGGCCGCGCCAGTCGAAACATTCCGCGGGCGAAGCGAACACGCGGAAGCGCGCGGTCACCTGGACGCGCTTGCCGTTCAGCACTTCCCACGTTGGAAGCTCGACGGCCGCATTGCCGGAGCGTGCAGCCTTGATGCCGAAAAAATTGTTGTGCTTCGCGGCGAGCGAGGATTTGCCCCAGCCGGATTCGAGGATGGCCTGCGCGATCGTCACGGATGCGGGGACACCGTGCTTTTCGGCGGCGGCCTGCGCCCAGGGCGCGATGCGCCGGATGAATTCGAGTTGTTGCGCGCGAGTCATTTGGAAAAAGAGACCCGCGCACCGCGGAGTACTGCGCCTCGCTTCTCGGGGTAGAAGGCGTGCGCCCCGTGCGGCGTCACGCTTTTCGCTGGCATTGGCAGCTCATCTACCCTGTAGGTCAACGGCTCTCCCCGGCGAGCGGGCCCCTTTGCTTTTGTCATTAAGGTATGGGTGGATCGAATGATCACGGCCGTGGCGAGGGGTGTGGTCTCGTGGTGGGGACCGAAGTGCGCCGCGGCTGGAACGAGGCAGTCCATGCGAACACTCATTCAGTTACCACGAAGGAAAGAGAGGGCGGTTTACGTTTGTGACGTTTTCTTTAGGCGGGTTGCCGGGCCTGCAGATAGTCCTGAACCGAGTCGTAGTCCACCAGCCAATGGCCGGAGTGGGAATCCTGCACAGCGCGCAGCGTGCCGTCTTCGCACATACGGATCACCGTCATGCGCGAGATGCCCAGCAGGCGAGCCACGGCGCCGGTCTTGAGCCACGAAGTGCGCCCCTTCATGCCGGCACCTCCTCGTGCTGTAAATTTTTATTTGCAGTTGTCGACGCGGAATTTTCAGCGCGGCGCAGCATGCCTTTGAGCATCCAGATCACACGGTTCACATCGGCCTGGGTCATCAGGCGCGTGCGGCCGCGCGTGGGCGAGCTGCGCGAGCGCAGAAGCGCCTCGAACCTAGCCTGGTCCGTGAGGCCGGCCTTCTGGCGAAGAAGGCCGAGCAGCTCCAAGGAGGGGCCATCGGCTGGCCCAGTCAGGCCTTTGCCATTCGACCTGCGACCTTCGACGCCGTATCTTTTCGCCTGCTCGCGCGATGGGCGCTTCCTCTTTACAAGGTCCGCGGGGAGCTCCTTCTGAAGGGCGTCGATGGCTTTATCGAGCTGCTCCCAGTTCAGGTCGTTGAAGCTGGCCAGCTCCTCGAGGCCGAGCTTGCCAGCCACCCAGCCCAGGCGAAGCTGCCGCCGGTATTCCGCCGAAGGCTTGGCCGCCTTCTCGAACGGCAGGATGCGGTGCGTGAAGAAGTGGCCCCACAGCGTCTGCAGCCGGGTGACCTTCTTCGCCTTGGAACTAGTCGGCATTGGCCTCCCCGGCTCGCATATAAAGGTAGGCTGGGTCCGGGCGCCCGGGGCGGGCTGCCCCTACAATGGCCAACCCGGCCAGGGCCAGCGCCTGGCGGATTGCGCCGGGGTTGATGGCCCGCCTGCAGTAGACCCTCATAGGAATGCGTTTCAGAGCATTGTGGGCGACCTGGGCGCGAGACAGGGGCCTTCTACGCAGCCTCCGAAGGTAGTAATCCCGGGCCGTGCACTGCCGGCAGCAGTAGACCTGCCATGGGCGGTTGGGGGTGAACGGCTCCTGGCACTCCGGGTTGGCACAGGTTCGCATCAGGGTTTCTTGGCCTCTGCGTCCTTCGCGGCCTCTGCGGTGGGCTTGGCGGGCGGGACGAACTTGCCATCGGCCACGGTCCAGCCCTGCTTCTGCCAGTCTTCGGGGATGCCGCGGGCTTTGAACCAGGCGGCGATGCGCGCGGCCTTGGCCTCGTCCATCTTGCGCAGCTCGGCGATGGAGAAGCGCAGGGTCACCGGGCCGCGGGCGGCTTCGGTGAGCTCGACGAGCGCGGCGATCACGTTGCGGTCGGTGAGCAGGCCGGTGAGCTCGCCATCGATGGGCACAGGTTTCACCGCCGAGGACGCAGAGGACGCGGAGGATTTTTCGTTGACTTCCTTCACCTCCTGGGCAAAAGAATCACCGCAGAGGACGCAGAGAGCGCACAGCAGAAACAGTGGAACGATGAACCGATGGAGCGATGATCCGATTTTCATTTGTGTTCCTCCAAAAAGATTGTTGGTGCAACACGAGCCACCGGCAGATCCTCCCGCCCTGCATCCTGGCGGGCCGCGCGTGGCGCGCCGGACCACGGCACGACCGGTTTCCCCGTGCAGCCGGGGCCGATGCCGTTCACACAGAATGGGTAGGCCAGCTTGGTGTAGCCAGCCTTGGTTTCGTTGATCCAGTCGCGCCCGGAGACGATGTGCTTGGAACTTGAACCAAAAGCCGTACTGGGACTTCCATTGAGAGTGTTGCCCCACACATACACCGGGTCGGAAGCCTGGTTCACGGCGGCGGCGGGCACGGGCACGGTGCCGGAGAGCGTCGCGCCGGCGCCGCGGCCCACCTGGTCGAGGCAGGGATACGCCTTGAGGATCTGGTAGGTGTCGCCGGTATTCCACACGCGGCCCTGGCCGAACACGCTGCCCGTGTTCGTGACCGTTGTGGTGGTGGCGGAGGCAACCTGCGACCCCCATTGCTTCGTGGTGTTGCGGACGCTGTAGCCGCCCGTGCCGCAATTCCCGCCGGCGCAGGCGGTGGTGAAGTCCTTCGTTGAATCCGTCAGGACGTTGGAAACGCCATCCGTGCCGTCAAAGCTCCCGGTGACATAGATCGTGCCATCGTTGGTATCGTAGGGCGATGCCCCGTCGCACGCGCCAGGGATTCCCGCGACGAGGATGGTACCAGTGGCAGGAGTTGCAGGCGTGCCGCTCACCGTGTAGGTGAACGAATCGTTGTCAATCTTGGTGATGGTTTTGTTGGTGACGTTATATTCCGCCTGGTCGGCCCCGCTGACGTTCACCACGTCGGAGGTATTCAGGCCGTGAGCCACCAAAGTAACAGTGGCCACTGAGCCGGAGCGCGTGATGGAAGTGGGCGCGCGACCGCCCCACGGACGGAAGCGGTCTTTCGAGCGGTCGTTATCGAAGCGCCCCAGATTGCTGAAGGAGCCGCTGCCCGAGGTTTTGAAAGCGTTGTTATAGATGACGCCGGTGCCGGAGCGGATGTAGAAGCCCTCGGAGTTGTTGCCGTTCAAAACGCAGTTCACCACTACGTTGTCGTAGAACTCGAACTGGCGCAGGCCGCGACGTCGGTTGCCGGATTCCGTGCCGTGCGACGCGGCGTAGCAGAACGTGCTGTTGCGCACAACTGTTCGCGCACCTTGAAAGGCGTCAATAATCCCCAGACCTTGTCCTTGGCCGAGAGCCACAGAATCCTCGACAACAATTGCAGTCGAATTCCCGAGCGCCGTAGCCGTAGCCCACGGGCCGTCACCGCTACCGCCACCGTTGCAACTAGAGTGCGCTTCCCACAGAACGCCCTGCCTACCTTGCGCACCGAACTCGATGTGGTCTATGTCCCCGTTCAGGCACCCGCCCGACCCTTTGATGCCAGAGGTCTGCATGGTGGTGAACTTGATGTGGTGGGTACGGAAGGTTGTGCTGGTGCCGCTGAAAGTGAGGTGGCCCTTGTTCCAATTATCGGTATCTGCCGCCACGCCGACGACTTCCAGCGTGTTCAGGCCCCACTCGTTCACTGACAAGGAACAAGCCATCGAGATGAGCGAAGACGAGCTGCCGCCATTCTTGGTTACGTTGTCCCCGATGATGGTGTGGGACGCAGACCACGCGGCGGCTTGAGGTCGGTTGTTACCGTCGAGCGTCTGCGTTGGTGCCCAAGGCGTGCCGCCCTCGTCGGTACCCTTGATGATGATGCATTTCGTCGTGGTGAGTTGCGTCGTCCAGTTTTCCTGCGGACACGCGGGGATCACTACGGTGTCGCCATCTACCGCAGCGGCCTCCGCCGTGCCTACGTCAGTCCGTGAGCAGGAGGCCGCGTTGATGGTGGTCGGGGGCGGGTCGGGAATGATGGCGGTGGTCAGAAAATCGACTCGCAGGCCGTGCGGCCCGGCCCACACCAAACGGCCATCCTCGGTGATGCCCAAGACGTAGGGATCGAGCGAGGCCGCGGGCGCGGCAGCCTGTGTAGGCAGCGCGAACAGTCCAAGAATCCCGGCGATGATCAGAAGGCGTTTCATCAGTAAACGTCGGCCTCGAGTGTGAACCGCTGGGCGGCAATCTTTTTGGCAACGCCGCCGGCGGCAATGTTCAAGATAGACATCAGCTTCAGGCTCGCCGCCGTGGATGTGGGACGATTGGTCTGAGACATGGCCTCACAAACCGGATTGCCCTCGATCTTGAAGGTGAAGCTGCTGGCCCTTTCGATTACCTCGAACCGCTTCGTGGTTCCGGTGAAGGTTGCGGCCACGCCAGAATCGGCCACGGTGGAAGCCGAGCCGTTCGAGAGGTAGCATTGCCAGTTGGTGTCTGTGCCGATAGCCAGACGAAAGGCGGCTGTGTTCGTTGTCGAGGGATCGGCGTTGTTGAACGAAGCGCCGGAAATGGTTGCGGTGGTCATGCCCACCCAGTAGAAAACCGTTCCTGCGCTGTCCACGGGCCGGACGTATCCAACGAAGTGCGGCAACTTGCCGTAGCGCGTGTTGCCCGCGCTCGACCATCCGGCGATGGCATCCGCACCGGTTCCCGAAGTGCAGTCCGTTTGCACCATCGTGGTGGTGGAATTGTTCGTGAGGCCGGTGCAGGTTCCCGTGGACGTTACTGCGTCCGCAGACAAATTTCGGACGATGCCTGCTGTATCGTACAGGTAGGAAATCAGGTTCACGCGCCCGCTGACGCCGGTTTGAAAGGTGACCGCGGTCCCTACCGCCCAAGTGCCCGCGTTGAGATAGGGGATGCCAGTGGAAGCGGAGGTGTCGATGCCCGTGCCGCCGCGCGCGGCTTCGATTTGCCCCGCGGCGAAAAACGCGTTGGCCGTGTCCCCGGTCTTCGCGGCGCCGGCGGAATCGCCGTAGGCGGAGTACTGCAGCACCGGGGTGGCGGCGTTGTCGCAGTATTGCAGGGGCGTGGTGTGCACCTGCATCTTGCCCTGCGTGGCCGCTCCGCAGGTGAGTGCGCCGGACTTCACGAAGTCGGCTTCATCGCTGGCGGTGGAAAGAGTGAAGGCGCCATTCGCGCCGCCATCGGAGGAAGCCAGGCCCACGCCCGCGGCCAGGGTGCGCTCGGCGGTGAGCGTGCCATCGAGCGCGACGACGATGTAAGAAGCTCCTACGGGTGCGCCAGCCGCGCCGCCCGCGTCCATGCAGGTTTCCACGCCCGCGTCGTCTTTGCCGCAGAACATCTTCGCCGTGGTTTTGAAATACAAGCGGCCGATGCCCGCGCCGGGCGTGGCGGGCGCGGCGATGGCCGTGTAGTCGTGGTAGCTGGTCCAGGCGTAGTTGGCGGTCTCGTCGATTTGCGTGGGGCCGATGGAATTGGCCACCACGGCGGCGGAAGGGTTGCCGGCCACGCCGGCAGGATTCGTCCAGGAGATCGTGCCGGTATCGGCGAAGCTGCGCAGCGCCCAAGTATCCGCGGCGGTGCGCGCCGGGAAGCCGGTGGTGGAGAGCGCGGCAATGGCCGTGAGGTCCGCGTCGGAAACGCAGAGGCCGAGCGTTTCTGAGCCTGGGGTAACGCTGGTGACGCAGGGCAGGTCGTTCACCGCGGCGCCGGCGAAGTTGACGCGCGGGAAAACGCCGGTCGTGCCGTACTCGTCGGAGAGCTGTGTGGCCAGATTGGCGCTGGAGAACGCGGCGAGATCCGTGAGCGCGAGCTGCACGGAGACGAAATTCGTGCCGTTCCCGCGGAGCACATTGCCGCTGGCCGCGCCGCCGGAGATGCGGAAGCCGAGGGCATCGAGCACGCCATAGCCCGTCGAGCCATCGGTGACCTTGAGCACAGCGGCGGCGGAGCGCTCGATGCCGGCATCGATGGAGATCGTGCAGTTCACGTCGGAACACCACAGCAGGTCGTTGCCCGAGGGCAAGCTGACGCCGCTGGAAGCGAAGCGCGCGGAAAGAGCGTTGCCGGCGGAAATACCCACGATGGATGTGCCGAATTTGTAGATGCCGGTTTGCGTGTCGAGCTGCAACGCGGGCGAGGCAATCGAGCCCGCCGGCAGGATGATGGCGCCGGTCATGGTGCCGCCGGCCAGTGCGAGTTTCGCGGCGAGGTCTGTCACCAGATTGGTGACCTCGGATTCCGCGTGGGTGTGCGCGCTGGGCGTGAATGTGCCGCTGGTGTAGGCGCTGGTGATGGTGGTGCACGTCGGCGCGGCATTGTCGTTGAGCGCGGTGACCACCTGGTTGGTGCACGCGCCGATGCCGGAGTAGTTGGAGGCCAGCATGGCGTCGGTGATCGAGCCGGACTTGACCGCAGCCTGTACGTTGCCCGCGGAAGGGTTGGTGAAGTCGATGGTCGCGGTGTCCTGAAAATTGAGCGGGCTCTGCGTCGTCAGGTTCACGGCATCGATGGAGATCACCGTGCCGCCGCCGAGTTCGCGGACCGCGCCGGCGGAGTCCTTGGCCTTCAATTTATTGTCGGCGGAATCGACGAAGATGTTGTCGTAGGTGCTGGCGGCATTGGGCACGCTGGCCGCGGCGAAGCGTTTCCATTGCTCGAAGTCGTTGATGGTGCCCTGCGACTCGGATTGTTTGCCGCCGGCCTGCGTGGGCACTATGGCGTCGGAGAGCGCATACCAAACCACACTCGGCTGGTCGGGGATGACCTTGCGCTCCTTCAGCATGCTGCGTGGCAGGCGTACGGGCTCGGCCACCGATTCCGTGAGCATGATCTCGGCTTCGGTGGCCAGGCCGGCGGGCGTGCAGCCGGAGTTGGGCACCTGCTTGATGCCCGCGGCCGCGGCTTCGTCGATCCACGTCCCGTCGCCCTTGATGTAGCCCAGGCGCGGGCCGAGAAAGCCCTGGCCGGTTCCGCAACTGACCTGGGGGTAGCTGGTGCAGCGTCCCGTAGAATCAATGGCGCAGGCCTGCATCTTCACCGTGCCGTACACGGCGGTGCCGCCGGTGCAGGTGGGCGGCGTGCCGGTGCCGCCGATGCACTTCAGCACCTTGAGCCCGGCGGTGGCGGGCGTCTGCTGGCCCTGCGTCTTGGTGACGCCGGTGACGGTGGTGCCGGTCTGCGCCTGAGCCACAGAGGCACAGAGGCACAGAGCCAATGTAGCGGCGGCCTTCAGGCCGGCACGAATTGTCGATTGCCGATTGAGCGATTGAATCATTTCACCTCCACGGCAGGAAAGCGGCGCTGCCAGTGTTTGTGGGATCTCAGGTGCTCCTTCAGGTCCGGGAACTTCGCCTTGCAGCCGATGACCGGGCAGCGGCCGCGGGCAACGCGTCTTTTCGCGCGGCAGATCTTCCTGCGGAGCTCTTCGCGCACCCCGCGCGTGCGGTCATGAGACCTCTTCTCTTCGGCGAGCCTCCACTCCGCGTCCTTCAGTTTGTCTCGCAGGATTTCCTCATCGCTCTTTCCGGGGTAGCTCTGCGAATGGCCTTTGGGGCAGAAGAACGACTCGTGGTTCTTGCGCAGCTCCTCGTTGAACGTCTCGGGCATGGCGAAGCAGATGCCACACTTGGCATGGCAGCAGGTGACCGTCACCATGCGCTGGGTTAGAAAAATCGGATTTGTCGCCATCACTTGCTCCTCTCTGCATCCCCTGCGGTAAAAAGGTCTTTCTGCACACCCTTGAGCCGCGAGGTGTGAATACGCAGGAAGTCTTTCGCTTCGTCGTAGGCTTCGGCGTAGCCTTCGCTGAAGGTTTTGAACATCGCGCGGCGCAGCTCCATGGGCAGCTCGAAATAGCAGCGCACGCAGAAGGATTTCTTGCGCTCCTTCGGGCCGCCACACAGGCAGACGGTCGAGCCCAGCTCGTCAATGGCGATCTGCGTGAGCGAGCGCTCCATCAGATCCTCACCTTGGCGTCGAGTGAGTTGCGGTACGTCTCGAAATCGAAGTAGCGCCAGCCGCGGAAGCCTTCGTAGAAGACCCGCTCACGGATGAAATGGAATGGCCGCGCGCAGATGAACAGGAACTTCGCGGCCTTGAAGTAGGGCGGCGAGTACTGCCGCGCGTATTCGAGCGAGAGTTCGGCGGTTCTCTTTTCGATGCCGGCCACCGCGAACCAGCCGAGGATCCTCCCGTGGAAGACAAAGAAGAGCCGGGCGACTTTCCGCTGCGGGCAGCCGTTGCCGACGTTGAACAGGAAGCGACCGGAGTGGTCCGGGCCTTCGCGCAGGTACTCACGCACGCGCCGGGGGTCGCGCCAGCCCTCGATGGTCTTGATGGCGTCGCGTTCCTCTCGCATCACGCGGCCCTCCCGAGAGCGAGCAGTTCCTCGAGCCGCGCCACCACACTTTGCGGCGGGAGGTTCTCGCCGAGCTTCGACCAGGCGTAGAACGCGGCGGCGTACGGCTTGAACCATTCGGAGTGCTCGAACATCCAGCCCTGGTCCATGCGCACGGTGCCCTGGACGTGCAGGTGACACCGCTGGCAAAGTGCCGGCAAATTCCACCAGCAGCAATTCGCCTTGTCGCCATCGAGATGGTGCACGGTGAGGACGTGGCCGCTCTCGACGTCGTGCGGATGCCGGCAACGCGCGCAGGTCCACTCGGCCGTTTCGCGGATCTGAAAGGAAAGTTCCGGCCACGGCAGCGGGTAGCCGTCCGCGCCCAGCTCGTCGGGAAGGTAGAAGCGCAGCTCCGGCTTCATGCGGCCCTCCGGAGAGTTCGCTGGTTGTGTCCGTTCCTCGGTGGTAAACTCCGCGGCACTTGGAGGAAATCATCATGGCCAAAGAAGCGAGTCACACTAAGGGCGAGTTGGACCTTCAGCAGGCCCTGCAGGAAATAAAAGCCCGACTGGACGCGATCTTGGCAGTCGTCCAGGCAATCGAAAAGAAGATGGATAAGTGAGGCGCCCATGACCCCGGAAGAACGCGACCGCCTGAAAGCACTTTGCGAAGAAAATGCCCGGACGGCCGAAGCATTTAGGGCCTCTCTTAAGGATTTCTTCGCCGGGCCAGGAACGCCCGGGTATGCAGAGTACCTGAGGCTTTGCGGGACGCTCGACCGATTGAGGGCGGAGATTGACGAGCTGGCGAAGAAAGGGGCCTGAGGTAACAGCGATGAGCACACAATGGTGGACGGCTGCAGATCTTCATGTTGTCGAAGATCACGCGCGTGTGTTGATTGAGAAAAACCATTCGGAGAGACTCCAGATGAAGGCGGTGGCGCCAGCCAAAAACTCCAGGAATTACGAGGTGGGGGTGGTGAAAATGAACAACCCTGCCGCAGAGGACTGGTCAACCCGCATCTCGAAGACGCAACTTGACGATTGGCTGAAAGCTGGCAACGTCGCCGCGATCCAGGAACACTTGGACAGGCAGCTACAAATGTGCTTTGCAGTAGAGTAGCTCTAGCGCTCACGCGGCACCTCGTTTCACCACAGGGGTCGCGGAGGGCGCAGAGGAAGAAGTAGCCGCAGATGGACGCGGATCGACGCGGATGTTCACAGGATGCCCTCCTCAAATTCTTCGAGGGCTTCCGGCAGGTCGTTGGCACCGCACTCGCAGCACATTTCGCACTCCTGGCATTCGTGGCAGCAAAGGACGTGCTCGTTACCGCACGCCGGGCAATCGCCGAAGTCGCCTACGAAGATGCTCATGCAGCACCCCTCTGCGGGCTCTGCGTCCTCTGCGGTGAATGGTCGCGGTCCAGCTCCAGCGGGAGCTGGCGGAAGAGGCGCGCCACAAATTCCGGCGAGGTGAGCGCGCGGACGCGGCGGGCAATCGAGCGCAGCTCGTTCTTGAGCGGCCGGAGCGCTTCGCCCAGGTCCTCCGGCGTCACCACCAGGAAGTAGCCGTAGGGCGGGACGCGCAGCGCGCCCACCGGCACGGCATGCAGCTCGATTAGCTCCTTCACCATTTTCTTGAGATCGCGCTCGGTGACCAGGGCGCCCTCGCGGCCGCGCGGCAGGAGTTGCTGCACCTGGCGGAGCAGGATGGCGTGCTCGCTTCCCTTGCGCGCCGCCAGGATGCGCAGCAGCTCCTTGGAGCACTCGTCCAGGTCAGCGGAGCGCAGTAGCGTGACAATCTTCCGGTCCAGCGCCCTATGCAGCGCTTCGCGGTCGAGCGCAAGGCCGAGCTGTTCTCCGGCTGTGGGCCCGCCGGAGGAACGCTTCGCGTGTTGGAGCTGAGAAGTCATCGGGTCATTTCACGTCTGCAGAGAAATCCCGCTCACTTGGCACCTCGCGTGCGGCCGAGGAGGTTCAGCACGCTGGTGTGGTGCACGCCGAGCCAGCGGCCGATCTCCACGCTCGAGAAGCCCGCCCGCGAGGCCTGCTCGCAGAAGCGGCGGCGCGCGCGGACGAAAGACGGGCCGCGGTACTTCTCCTTCAGGTCCGCGGCGCGGTAGCCCGTGTCGTTGCAGAACTCGACCGCGAAGTCTTCGAGCTTCCAGTAACGGCTTTCCGCAGGCGGCACGCCGCGCTGGCTGGCGGCCATCTGTGGCGGCGGATTGAACAGCGCGGCCAGGTTCAGCGGCGCGTTGCACATCGGGCAGTGGAAGTGTTCCTTGGAAAACACGCGCAGGCGCAGGTCGAAGGATTGCGTGCCGTTCCCGTTGGCGTTGGCGCGCACCGTTTCGGCTGCCTTTGGCGCGGGCATCAGCGGCCCTCCGAAGAGTTCACCGCGGAGGACGCGGGGGACGCAGAGATTTTGGGCTTCAAACCCCTCACCGACGCGGGGCGGCCAAGGCTCGGTGTGCCGGCCGTTTGTTCCTGAATGCCTTCAACCTCTGCGACCTCCGAGACCTCTGTGGTGGAATATTTGTGGTCGCAATCCACGCAGCGCGTGCGGCCGTCGCGGTGGACCAGCAAAGCGTGCAGCTCACCGCAGAGGTCGCAGGGGATCGCCGGGTCAACCACGCAGCACATCCCCCCGCCCAGAGCGGGCCAGGAGAGCAGCAATTCGGATTGAAGTGTTTCGTTCATGGATTCCTCTTCGCGCTCTGCGTCCTCTGCGGTGAAATATCTGGCTGTTCCAGGATCGCGTTCACGCCGGAGAGGGTGAGCGGCGCCGGAGCCTTCTCGATGGCGGCGAGGACCTCGAGCCAGGTGTGGCGCTTCAGCCAGAAGACGATGGCTTCGCGCTCCGGGCGCGTGAGATATTCGCGGCCCTTCGCGTTGAGCCACGCGGCGGAGACCTGGCCGAAGGCGCGGGCCTCGATTCCGGGCGGCGGCAGTTTGGTGTGGCGCTTCACGCAGCCTCCGGACCGAAGAGCGCGGGCTGCGTCTCTTTCGGTTTGTGTAGCGGACAGAAATCGCGGTTTGCCCCGAGGTGCGCAGCGTGTTCGTCGCACATCGGGGCATCGCAAGTGCGGCCGTCCGAGTTATGGTGGTCGCAGAGGCGCGTGGCGAAGGTGCCGCAGACCACGCAGTGCTTCTCCCCGGGGAACGAGCCGCACAGGATGGCCGCGTTCCCGTCCGGCAGCGTCATGTGGAAACACTTCACGCGGCTTTCCTCCGGGCGGAAGATTTCACCGCAGAGGACGCGGAGGACGCCGAGCGGACAGAGACACGAGCGACGCGCCAGTGACGGCGGGTTTGAACCGCTTTCTTCAGGAACGTGCGGAAGGTGCCGACAGCATGCTCCGGACGGATGGCTTTGTTCCCCGGGCGATATAGGTTCTTCAGAGTCAGAGCGGGCTTGTAGACCGCAACCAACCAATGCGCGATCTGCTTTTTGGTCAGACGCGAGACGAACGCCTGGTCGGTGATGAAGACGTCGAGGACGCGCTCGATGAGCGCGGAATTCTCGAAGCCCTGGAGCAGCCAGGCGTCGCCCTTCTTGTAGCCTTCGCGGCGCGCGAGGGGGATCAGGGCTTTGCGCCGGAATTCGTCCCACTGGCGGATGGAGCGCTCCATCGTGTTCTTGAGGATCTCGGCGTTCCGAATCACGCAATCGATCTGCTGCTTCGTGAAACGCGGGCGTTTTGCGGAGGAACGGATGACAACTTTTGTAGGCATCAGCTTTTCTCCTGTCTGGTAGAGGCGGGAGAGGGCGAAGGAATCGGTTCATCGGGTGATTGAGCCATCGGTTCATTTGCCGGACGCGCGATGGGGCGGGCGCTGGGCGGATCGAAGCTGCCAGTGGTCATGTACCGTTCGGCCAGCTTCAGTGCGCATTCCATCCCGCAGGCATGCACGACGCAGAGATCCACCAGCGGTTCATGCCAGCGCACAACCATCAGACCCTTTAGGTGGAGGACCGCCGCATCCCCGTTGCGGGGATGATCCTCGGGCAGCATCCAGCGGTCGAAGAGCAGCCACCAGTGGTTGGTATCGCGCTCACGCAGCTTCTCGCAGAGGTTGCACTTATAGGGCTCGCGCAGCTTCACGCGGCACCGCCTTTCACCGCAGAGGACGCGGAGGGACGCGAGCGATGCGTGATGGTTTGCTCTTCGCAAAACGTGGCGATGCCGCGCAAGCATTTCCTCTCAAAGACTGTCTGGGCCTGAGCGAAAAAGGCGTAGCACCGCCAGGGGCCGTACCATTTCACTTCACCGAGCATTCCTCCGCCCCCATCCTTCCCGCCTTCGTCTTGTGGTCTCGACCACACTTCCCAGGTGCGAGTCTTCGGCTTTGCCTCGCCCTCGATAAAAGAGATGAAGCTCCGCGACCCCTGCGCTCTCTGTGGTGAGTTCTTCATAGGGTGCAAATCAGCCAGACGGCGCCGGCGGCGGTGGCCGCCACGATCAGCCAGAACACGAGCTCGTTCAGGCGCACACGCGAAACCCGAAAAGCGAAAATCGCAACTCGGGAATTCTTCTTGGCCACCAGGCGGCGCCGCCCATCGGCGGCAAAGTCTTCGGCGAAACCGGAATCGATCCCCAGGCAGCCCTTTGCAGCCGTTCGTTCGGAGACGCGGATCTCAGAATTGGAGATTTGAGATTTCAGAGTCATGCGACCTCCTTGATTTCAGGGGCGGTGATTTTGTCAGCGCGGTGGCGGCGCTTCTGGCGGACGAACTCGAGCAGGCGGCGCGGCGAGTAGTAGCGCATGGGCACGGGCTTGGCCTGGCCGCAGGAGCATTTCTGCGCGCCGCGCTTCCACAGCGCGCGGCACTTCTCGCAGACGAGCGTGAACTCGTCGAGGGCGGTGCAATCGGCGAGCAGCGTCTGCTTCTGGACGTCGGAGAGCTTCGCGGGGCGGCCATTGCCGAACGCGCGGGCGGCCAGCGTGAGCGCCTCTTCGGCGGTCATGCCGGTGAGCCGCAGGCGGATGGGGATGCGCGAGCTGAGCTGCTCCAGCTTGGAGCGCGTGCGCGGATGCTCGAACTGCGCGGCCAGGTCGTGACTGCCGGCCAGCAGAAACGCGCAGCCGTGGTGCTGCGCGGCCCGGCGGCGGGTATGCGTGTGGATGCCGCGGATGGCCTCGAGCGCGCGCACGGGCAGGTGCTGCGCTTCATCGAGCACCAGCACGGGCAGGCGCTCGCGCCGGCGAAGGTGCTCGACGATGCCCATCAGGTAGTCGTCGCTGATCACCGTGCGGCTGACGATCACGCCGAGTTCGCGGCAGATGCGGCGCAGGAGCGCCAGCGGCGAGGTGAGTGTGACGTCGCACTGGATATAGATCGCGTCGTCGCGGCCCGCGGCCTGGCGCTGCGCCACCAGGTAGGTGAGGACTTCGGATTTTTCCGAAGCGGGCGGCCCGGAGATCACCGCGTTGACGCCGGACTCGAGCGCCTGCAGGAAGACCTCGCGGATCTGATGATAGCCGCGCGTGAGCAGGACGTCGGCGGGCGCGTCGAGACGCCGGCGCTGTGGCCAGTGGCGCTGGATGTAGTCCCACACGCGCGCGTCGAGCCAGCGATTGTCGATGTGTTCCCCGTTCTTCCGGTGCGGGCCGTAGACGTCGCGGAACCAGAACAGCAACGTGACGCGGGCGCAGCGGCCGTATTCGCGGTTGACCGCCTCGGCCAGATCGGTGACGGAGAGGCCGGAGAAGGCCAGGAACTTATCGGCGGCGGCGCGGACCTCGGCGTGGCCCGGGGCGGCGATGGATTCGAGGAAGCGGCGCTCATCCACGGGGAGCGGCATCGTCCTCCTCCAACTCGATGTGGTCGAAGATCTCGCCGTGCTGCTCGACGGCCTCGGAAACGAATGCCGGAGAAGTAAGTGCCGGAGCGCGACGCGCGAGGGGCGCGGGGGCTTCCGTGCCGGTGGCTTCCAATTCCTTCACCGCAGAGGGCGCAGAGAAACCAGGCAAAAAGGCGAACGGCGCGGCGCTAGTGACCGGGGCCTGGAAGTGCGCGAGGATGCGGTCCACGGCGCGGCCGTAGCGGTAGGCTTCGCGCTTCTTGGCGCGGATGGTGTCCTGCGATTCGCCCCAGGCGAGCAACTGCTTGGAGACGAGTGCGCCCAGGCGTTCGCCGGTCGAGGGATCGTAGGCCACGGCATCGCCGAGTGCGTGCGGGTCGCAGGCCACCAGCACGTCTTTCTTGTCCCACACGCGCAGCACAGCGGCATCTTCCGGCGTGGCCGGCTCGAACTCGGAGTTGTAGAGCTTGATGCAGCCGCCGTTGAACACCTTGCGCGGCTGGCGGTCGCGCAGAAACTCCTCGAGGGAGCGCGGGTCGATCTTGGCGCGGGCTTCCTTCTCCTGCTGCTCGCTCCAGGCCGCGCGGAAAACTTCGAGCGGCGTGCTGCGGTTCATGCCGTGGCCGGAGTGGCGGTGCTGCGCGTGGTAGACGTTTTCAATCCACCACATCGTGGCGGCGATGGCCTGCGAGGCGGGAACGAGCGGCGTGGCCGGCGCTTCCTTTCGCAACCAGCGGCGGTGCGCATCGAGCATGGGCTGAACGCGGTCCAGGCGTTTGCGCGGGTCGTTATCGCACCAGGTGGGAAGTTTGGAGTCGAAGCGCAGGCGCTTCAGCTTGAACCACGGCTCGACGGGCTTGGCCTTGGGGTTTTCGCCGATGGCCTTGACGATGGCGCCCTGACTGCCCCACTGCGCGCGGATCAGGCGGAAGAGCGCGCCGGAAGCCTGCTCGTCGAAGTGCGGCTTCTGGATCTGCTCCTCGAACCATTCAACGCGTCCGTTGCGTTCGGCGGCCCGAGCGACCTTCAGGAAGTCCTTGCCGCGATCAATCAGGCCGAAGCGCGGCGCGCGCCCCGTGCGCAGCACAGCCATGCGCAGCGCGGAGCAGATCGAGGTGGAGGACGGCGTGGCGCAGAAGGCGTAGCCCACGATCATCCGCGAGCGCACGTCCTCGATGGCGGTGATCCACATGCGCAGCCAGGCGTTCTGCGGGAAGCCGGGGAAAGCGCAGCGATCGAGCTGCGGGAGGAAATCGTTATAGCTGAAGTAGTCGTCCTGGGCGTGATCGAACACCCACCACTCGAGGACCTTCGCGGTGGTGTAGTCGCGCACCATGTAGGGGCCGTGCTGCGCGTCCCATTGCTTGAGCGGGACGCGCGCGCGGTCGCGCAGCGCGGAAGGAACGGCGGCGAGGAACGTCCGCACCGTGTGGTAGTTCGGCGGACGCTTCAGGCCGTAATCGCGCGGGCGCGCGGCCAGGCGCTCGTGGCATTCGCGCGCGTTGAAATTGCCGCGCAGCGCGAGCGCCAGCAAGTGGCGCCCGGCAGGCGTCAGCTTTTCGAGTTCTGCGGCGAGCGCGGCTTCGTCGTCGGGGATGCGCTCGGGGACGCGGCCAAAGAGTTTCGAGAGCCCGCGGTCGCTGCGCACGCGGTCGGCGAGCGCGGCGAAGCCGGCCTGGTCGTAGCGGCCGAGCCAGCGGTAGAGCGTGCGGGAGTTGATGCGAAACTGCTTGGCGGACCACTGGGCAGCCGCTTCCACGGTGTCGAAGGCGTTGGCGCGCGCGCGAGCCTGCAGGATGGGCGTGATGGCATCGAGGCGCTGCTGCGCCTGGGCGAACTCCTCGCGCGTCAGCTCGTGATCGAGGTGGCGAGAATCGAAGAGCGAAGGCTGCTCGGGAGCAGGTTTCTTTTCCAGAATGGCGTGCGGGGTGACGACGAGCTGCTTCTCTTCCGGTATATGAGCTGCGGTATCTGAGCCGCGGGTATATGGCCCGGGAAGAAGGCCGTCGCGCTCGAGGGCGGTGATGCAGAACTCCAGGCGCACGCCGCCGCGGCCGCCGCCGCGCGGCGCAGCCACTTCGCGGACGTAGAGAGGGCGCGTGCCGTTCAGATTCGAGGTGAGGCCGAGGTACTTGCGTCGCGCGCTGCGCTCGGTGATGCCCAGCGACTCGCCAAGCTGCTTCGGTGTGAGCCAGCGCTCCTGCGCGATTTCAGGCACTTTGCCTCCGGGCGGATCGGTTCATCGAACCATCGGAAGATCGAGCCATCGAGGTGATGAGCCGATGCCCCGATGAAGAGATGGCCAGATTGCTTTCGTTGACCAGCGCGTCGGGCGTGGGCGCGAGGTCCAGGGCGAGCAGCAGCCAGATCCCGGTGAGCAACGCGGAGATGAGCGGGAGCAGCCAAGCGGCGCCGGCGGCGACGAGCTCGAGGCCGATGCCGGCAATCAGGAACTGTGCGCCCATCCAGCGCCAGAGCGTGCGGTCCGGGGCTTCGGCATGGCGCGAGGCGGCGACGAACAGCGTCCCGGTGAAGATGGCCAGGCCGCAGTGCGCGTTGAAGGCCAGGATGGCGAAGTCCGAGCCGTGGCGGCCAAAAGTGAACCAGGCGAGTGCAGCGGCGACGACTAGCGCAGCGGACAGTCCGCCCAGCCAAATGGCGGACTGTCCCACCTGGCGCGCGGCGCGCATCAGGGCGGGCACGGCGAAGATCCAGACCACCAGGTGGAGCGCGGGCGAGCTGATGGAGGTGAGACTGAGCAGGGCCCACAGCAGCCAGGCGTAGAGGAAAACAAATTCGGCGCGGCGCTCTTCGTGCAGGCCGACGAAAATCATGCGCAGCAGCACGGCGAAGAGCGCCAGGTCGGCCAGCAGGTAAGAGGCGGTCATCGCACGCCTCCAGGATTCACCGCAGAGGACGCAGAGAGCGCAGAGTGCTGGGGCACCAAGCTTTCCGCTACTGGCGGTGCCCATTTCCCGGAGCCCTTACAGGTGCGGTCGAACCGTTCCACCCTACTCAGGCTCCATTCGCGGTAGCCGCAGCCAAATCCAAGGTCGAACCTCTGCGCCCTTTGTGTCCTCTGCGGTGAACTTTTCATCGGGGGAGCTCCTTCACGCGGGGATCGTCGAGCGGGAGCAGCGCGACGTGGTCGGAAAAGAGGTTGCGGTTCGCTTCCAGGAAGAGCTGCGGCTTCTGCTTCCGCACGCGGGGCCGAGTTTCCATTTTCCCTTTTCCATTTTCAGGCTTAGCATGGAGAGTGGAGGTGCCCGATGGGCAAACTCTGTCCGCCGATCTGCGGCGTGGCGGAGCAGGCCGCTTCGGCAGATGCCGCGACGATTGCGCTGGCCGTTTTGACGGTGGCGCTGATCGTAGCTGCGGTACTGCTGGCGCGGAAGCTGCTCGGCCGTTAGCAGGTTGAGGCGGGCGGGCGCGACGAGCCGATGATCTCACCGCGCCCTGGTTGGCCTCGGAGGGAGCTCCCGCCACCTCGGGCAGTTGTCCATCCCGGCCATGCTTCCGGGAAGAGGCAAGGGGTTGCCGCGAGGAACTCGAAGTCGCCTGGCGTTTCACCGCGTTCCGTTTTGTCCCACCGTGTTTCATCGGCATTCAGCGAGCTACGGAATGTCTCGAATTGTTTTGTGGACGCGCCCACCCGCCCAGGACTAGCTTCCCTTGCGTGACGAGCTGGCGAATTTCGGTGACGCAGCGGTTGAGCGCGTCGAAGATCGTGAAGGGGCGGCCAAGCTGCATGGCCAGGTCGCGGACGAAGTCGCGGTTCTCCACGTCGAGGAAATCGAATTCCAGGACCTGGGTGAGCGCCCAGTCGATGAACGCCTGGAGCGACCACTGCCGGCGGCGCGCCTCGTCCTCGAGCCGCGCGTACTTGGCCAGGTCGGCGCGGTAGCCGGTGGAGCGGCGCATGTCCATGCCGAGGGCCAGGGGATCGCGCACCTGGAAAACAAAATCGAAGGCCACGCCCTGCCCCTCAAAGCGCGTGAGGATGGTCTTCATGCCGCCTGCCTTTCCAGGCGGGCGACCGCTTCGGCAAGCGCGGCTTCAACCCGGGCTGAACGTCGAATGCCCCTGGCAACGAAAGAGACGTGGCCTTCAGAGACTCCAAGCTCGCGGGCGACGGCTACCTGGACGCGGCGATAGAGACGGGCACGGTGGAAGCGGGCGAGTGGTTGCGGGGCGCCGGATTTGTTCCCTGCGAGCGTGCTGAAGAAGGCGGCCAGAAATGCGAACGCGGGTTTCACGCGGCCCTCCGGAACTGGCCAGCTTCGGCTTTGGCGAGCTCGCGAAGAACGATGCGCATCAGCGGAGCTGAGCCCCGCTTCCCTGCCACCACTTGGCTGACGTGGGGCCGGGAAACGCTGGCCTCGCGAGCGATATGGGCCATCAGGCCGAAGAAGCCGCGCAGGCGCGCGGCCAACTCTGCACTGCCCGTGGTAATCTGTTTCCGTACAGGGTTACGCATACCGGAACAACGTACCGGAACGCTGTTCCGGTTGTCAAGAGAAATCTTATGGCACCTTTCCTGCGGGACTTAATCGGGGCCGTGCGTAAGGCCTTGGACCTGACTCAGGAGGAACTCGCCCGGCAGCTCGGGGTCACGGTTAAGAGCGTAAGTAATTACGAAAACGGTGCGCGGCGGCCAGAAGACGCCGTGATCCACCGGCTGGTCGCCATTGCTCCAGAAAAATATAAGCTGCCGCTGGCCGACTACCTGCACGACGACAGCGCGAGCTATTTCGCGATTCCGGTTCAGACGCGTGAGACTATTCAGCGGATGGCGCAGGCGGCGTCGATTCCGTTGGCGAAGTTGTACGCGGAAGTCATCGAGGCTGGACTGGAGGCTCACGCCAAGAGGATCTTCAATCCGATGAAATATGGGCCGATCCCCGCGACCGTCAGTCAGAAGCTGCTGGCGCGGGTGCAGACTTTAGCCAAAAAGAAAAATGTTGACCCGGGTATGCTTTTGAGTGAAGCTATTGAAGTGGGGTTGGAATTCCTCTCGTCCCCCGCATCCTCCTCTACCAGGCCGGAGCGGCTGGCACATCTGGACCGCGTGCTCGCACGGCTGCAACACGCCAAGGAGGAAGTCCGTGAACAGTCCCAACGTGGTTTGCATCGCGAATCCACCCGCCGGGGAAAAAAGGGCGCGGCTTAGGAAGCGCAACCCGGGCACGTTTGTCCACACGATCACCCAGGAGGATCTGGAGAAGGCCTTGCAGTTGATGGCGGCGATCGGCGAGGCGAAGCGGGCCTACAGCGAGCACATGCAGTTTCTCGAACAGGCGCGGCGCAGCGGGGCGCAGATCGAGCCCGGGCTGTACGAGCTGCTGGAGGTGATCCGGCGCGGCGGCGGCGTGGAAGTGCCGGCCTGGGAAAAGCCCGGCGTGCGCATCGTGAAGAAGAAAGCGAGCTGAACGTCATGAAGCCCTTGATTACCATTTTGATTTTCATCCTGGCCGCTGCCGGCTGGTACTGGCAACATCAGAGCCAGCGGCAAATGGCGTTGGATGAAGCTCACCGCGCGGCAGCGGTTGCGATGCAGGCCCTCGAAAGAGTTGAGTTTGATTGGACCCGTCGCGGGTGCCCGGCAACCCCGCCGGAAGCGGCGATGGAATGGCAGCGTCGAAGGTCCGATGCTGAATTGGCTATGCGAAGGGCGGAGGAATTGTTTCCTTGGGGCACCGACGAGCGTGCCCTCCTGAGTGAGGGAGGTCTGAATCTCAGCCTGGTCGAGAAGGGAAAACTACTTGAGTGCCTGAAGATCCAGGGTGAATCCCTCGATGAACTCGCACGCCGGCGGTAGGAGAAAATGTCCGATGTGTGCGGAGATGATTTCCGCGGAGGCGCTGATCTGCCCGCATTGCCGAACGGCTTTCATCGACCCGGAGGCGGAGCGGCAAGAGAAGTTGCGCTGGCTGGCGATCGGCGCGGTGGGCGCGGCGGCCCTGGCCGGCTTCGGCTGGCTCTACTGGTACGTGGCCTACCATCCCTGAACCGCCTCGGCTTTTTGAAGTGCGGACAAGTGAGGACATGTCCGCACCAGGTGTCCGCACCGCCTGGTCCGCACCGCCGGAAAACAAAGGACTTGCTGCCGTCTGCCGCGCGCCACTGACAAACACAGCACGCCCGCCGAAAATCAAAAACAGCGGCTACACCTATCTTGGCTAAGCCTCGCCCCACCATAAGTTTCCGCCGCGACCCGCCGCCACTCGCCGCCATCCACCGCCACTGACACTTACGCCCCGCCAACCCCAAGACCTAGCCTTTCCGCAGGCTAGGCG
>Ga0255334_1000741_pt1 | contig 20667 bp, 12 predicted proteins | sample EtOH5_35cm_T3_12_FD_202080 | JGI IMG/M metagenome (GOLD analysis project Ga0255334, IMG submission 202080) | Sandy soil microbial communities from University of British Columbia, Vancouver, Canada - EtOH5_35cm_T3_129 | ecosystem: Engineered > Artificial ecosystem > Sand microcosm > Unclassified ...
GAATCATCCACACCCCATTGTTGCAGCATCCACCCCCAGAGCAGGGAACCCGGGCGGCGGTTCGGCTACCCGCCACCCCGCGCCGCGACGGGCATCGGGCACCGGCTACTGACCCATGCACCTAGCCCTCATGGAGTTCGACGAGACGACTGCGCAACTTGGGGCCGATGTCGCCGCGGGCGACCACACGTGGGCTGCGAGCACTGGACGAGTCCTGGACGACGCGGTGCGTGGGGCGCTACGGGCCGCACTCGACAGAGCACAGGTCGAGCTCGATGTGCCGGTGGACCGTGGTGCCATGGCATCCCTGCTGCGACGCACTGCGGCGCGCCGAGACGCCAGCATGCTGGTCACCACATGGCTGAACGTCGTGGCCGCAGCGGAGCGCGACTGGCTCGAGGCTGCGCCGGCCACGCATCCCCGAACACCGTCCGGGGACGACTCTGCGAGTCAACCTGACAACAGCCGGTCGTCACCCACCGCCCCAGCGGCCGACCAACCGCCTGCTCCGAGTGGGGAGCCTCCTCCGGAAACGTCGATCGCGCCAGTGCCTTCGGACCCGGGTCCTGCTGAGGTTCCCACAGGCGGACCGAGCGAAGACCCAGGCGAGCCGACGGACCTGCCGAGCGGGTAGCGGCGTACCCCAGGAACCGTAGGGGCCCATTGCAGCGTCCGATACCGTGTATACCGTGCTCGGCCGCATCCAGGCGGAACGCCTCGATGCAGGACGACGTAGACCGCGACTACGTGCGACGACCCTATCGGGCGTGCGTCATCCGTGACAGTGAGGTGGGACGGTGCACATCGCGCTCGTCACGCATCACTACCCACCCGAGGTCGGTGCGCCGCAACGTCGCTGGAGTGCGTTCGTCGAGCGCTTCGTCGCGGCAGGGCACCGGGTGAGCGTCCTGACGCCACCACCCCACTACCCCAGCGGGCACGCCGAGGAGCTGGGGCCTGAGCTCCGCGCTGGAGCGATCGCGACGGGCCAGTTCGGAGAGACGGTCTACCGGGTGCGTTTTCGCGAGCACGAGTCCGATCTCGTCAGCCGCACCGTCGACCACGCGATCAGCGCCGGCAGCTCGTTGGGCCGTGGCATACGTCACCTCGTGCGCGATCGTCCTGACGTGATCGTGGCCACCGCGCCCGGCATCCCGACGATCCCTGCGGCGATGCTGCTCGGAAGTCTGCTCCGCCGACCGACCGTCGTAGAGATGCGGGACGCGTGGCCCGACCTGGTCGTGCCGAGCGGGATCCTCTGGCCGGACGCCCCCTCCGGGCCTCGCGCACGGACCACCGCCGTCGCACACCGGGTCCTCACCGATCTGCAGCGGCACGCGACGGCCGTCGTGACTACGACCGTCAGCTTCGCCGCCGTTCTGCGCCAGCGAGGCATCCGCGAGGTCATGGTGATCCGGAACGGTGCCCACGTTGCCGACCTGCCGACGCTCACGGGGCCGACGCTGGATCGAGTCGGCCTACGGGTGCTGTACCTCGGAAACCTGGGGCGCAGTCAGGGTCTCGCTTCGGCCATCGCCGCCGCAGACCTCGCGCGTCGACAGGGGACGTCGGTCACACTCCGCTTTGTCGGCAGCGGTTCCGACGAAGTCAACCTCCGAGCGGAGGCCGAACGCCTCAACGCACCGGCGCTGTTCCTCGGTCGCGTGCGCCCCGACGAGGTCGCAGCGCAGTACGCCTGGGCCGACACGGCGCTTGTCTCGTTGCGCGGCTGGGAGCCCTTCGCCTGGACGGTCCCTTCCAAGCTGTACGAGATTCTCGCAGTCAACCGCCATGTCAGCGCGGCCGTGACCGGCGAGGCAGCCGCCATCGTCGGCGAGGCCGGCGCAGGAGACACTGTTGCGCCGCAATGCGCCCAGGAGCTCGCCGACCTGTGGGTGTCGCTGGCCCGCGATCGGCGTCGCCTCGACGTCCGTGGCCGAGGACGGGCCTGGGTCGTCGAGAACGCCGAGCACGACGCCCTGGCCGCGCGCTACCTCCGGCTGCTGGAGTCCGTCGCCCCATGAGGTCCGTCGTCACAGGCGTCGACTCGCTTGCCGTTCGCGCCGCTGAGCAGCTGCGGCACCTCGGGCTCGCGGTCACCACGGCGCTGTCCATGGCGCGGGAGGATCCGGCCCTCCTCGTCGTGCATGCCAGCCGCCGGCTGCCGCGCCGTTGGTCCGAGCAGTTTGCCCGCGCACTTCGGCGGATCGGCCGGCACCCTGGCTCGGCGGCCACCGCGATCGGACTCTGGCTGGAGGGGCGGCGGGCCGAGGCACGAGTCGCGGTGCGTGGCGCGCTGGCACATCGACCGAGCCCGATCGTGTCCGAGGTCGCGATGGAGCTCGACGCGCTCGACGGCACAACTACGAGCGCACCGGCCGCGACCGCAGCCCGTGCGGCGTGGCGGCGCGGAGATGTCTCCGGTGCGATCGCCGCGACGCCGCTCGGCTCGGCACTTCGCACTCGGCTGGTGGCCGAGCGATCGCTGATGGCGACGGGGACCTCGCTCGGCGAGAGCCGGACAACGCGGTCCCCTCGCGCGGCCGGAACTCCGTCGAGTCTTCATCTGCTGACGAACTCGCTCCCACACACGACCAGCGGATACGCCTTGCGGAGTCACGCCGTCCTCCAGGCTCAGCAGGCTTCAGGAGTGCGGGCGGCGGCGGTGACCCGCCTCGGGTATCCGGTGTCGGTCGGGCTGGTGCGCTCGCGGGACGTCGAGGTCGTGGAGGGCGTCGCATACCACCGGCTGCTGCCGTGGCGTGCCGCGCCGACACCCGACGCACGGCTGCGGCAGCAGGTGTCGATGACCAGCCGGCTGGTCGATGAGTACCACCCGAACGTGCTGCACACGACGACGCCGTTCGGCAACGCCCTTGTCGCCGAGGCTGTGGCCAGCCAGGCGGGCCTGCCGTGGGTCTACGAGGTCCGAGGCCTGCTCGAAGAGACGTGGGCCGCCAGTTTCCCGACGCCCGAGGCGCGCGCGAAGGCACGCACCAGCGAACGGCATCGACTGCTACGCGCTCGGGAGGCAGAGCTCGCTGGCCGCGCGGATCGTGTGATCGTCCTCGGCGAGACCGTGCGCGACGACCTGGTCGCCCGGGGTGTCCCGGCCGGCGCGATCGTCGTGGTTCCCAATGCAGTGGACGCCTCGCTGCTGACCGTGGAGCGTGCGCCGGCCCATGCCCGCCAAGCCCTCGGCCTGCCGAGCGAAGGTTTCTGGGTCGGTACCATCGGTAGCCTCGTCGACTACGAAGGTGCCGCCACGCTGCTCGACGCTGTCGCCATACTGCGGGCGCGAGGCGTCGACGTGCGCGTCGCAGTCGTCGGTGACGGGGTCTGCCGGCCCGCGTTGCAGCGCCAGATCGCGGACCGCGGTCTTTCCGGCCACGCCGTGCTTCCGGGCAGGGTCGACGGACACCGCGTGATCGACTGGTATCTCGCACTGGACGCGTTCGCCGTACCGCGTCAGGACACCACGGTGACGCGGATGGTCACCCCTCTGAAGCCGATGCAGGCGATGGCGCTAGGGCGACCGGTGATCGCCAGCGATCTGCCAGCCCTGGACGAGATCGTCGGGCGGCCTGGCGCCGGCATCCTGGTGCCGCCTGACGATCCCTCAGCTCTCGCGGACGGGATCGCGGGTCTCATGGACGACGGCGCCCTGGCCGGGCAGCTCGGCAGCGCCGGACGCGACTTCGCGGCGACGCGCACCTGGTCGAAGGTCGGGGCTCTGTACCGCGCGCTCTACGACGGGTTGGCTGGATGAGCGCCCCCGCCCCCGGCAACCAGCCGATCGAGGTGTTCCAGCCTCCCCTGCTCGCTCGCGAGAGGGCACGCCCGGTCCGCGTCGAGTCGGTGGACCGCACGCTGCTTCAGCCAGTTTCCGGCCGCCCACCGCTGTCCGACTACCTGGGACACGTGTGGCAACGGCGCCACTTCATCTGGGCGGACGCGCGGGCGCACGTACTGGGCGGGACCAGCGGCAATCTGCTTGGCACCGCATGGCTGGTCATCAACCCGGTGCTCGACGGCGCCGTCTACTACGTGATCTTCGCCCTCCTGCTGCGCGCGAACCGCGGGATCGACAACTTCCTCGGCTACCTGATCATCGGCGTCTTCCTCTTCCAGTTCACCACGCAGTGCCTCACCCAGGGCGCGAGGTCCGTTGTCGCCGGGCGCCAGCTCATACGTTCTTTCGCCTTCCCACGCGCCGCACTGCCGGTCGCCGCCGTCGTGCGTCAGACGATCAGCTTTGTCCCGGTGCTCCTCGTCATGGTCACGCTCATCGCGGCCATCCCGCCGGTTGAGCCGGTCACCTGGCGCTGGGTGCTCGTCCCAGGAGCCCTTGCGCTCCAGATGATGCTCAACCTCGGTCTGGCGCTGCTCGCCGCGCGCGCGGTATCCGCGTTCCCGGACCTCACCCATCTGATATCGGTATTCACCCGGTTCTGGCTGTACGGGTCGGCGGTGTTCTTCTCCTACGAGCGGTTCATCGACCACCCCGTGCTCCTCGAGGTGGTTCAGCTGAACCCGATGTTCATCGTCCTGGACATCACCCGCGACAGCCTGCTGTACGGAGTGACGCCGAGTGCGCAGTCCTGGCGGGTCCTCGCGGCGTGGTCCGTCGCATTGCTTGTCGCGGGGACCGTCTACTTCTGGCGTGGGGAGGAGTCGTATGGCTCCGCCTAACGCGCCGAGGAGCGGGATCCAAGTGGCGGTGGATGACATCCACGTCCGCTACCGCACGCCGTCGTCCGACTCAGAGGTGCGACGCACCGCATCCCGGCCGGCGCGTGTGCTCAACCGGCTGCTCGGGCGCGAGCCGACCGTCGTCGTCCGGGCGCTGGCGGGGATCTCGCTCGTCGCCCGCGCCGGTGAGGCGATCGGAATCGTCGGCCTCAACGGCTCCGGCAAGAGCACGCTGCTGCGGATCATCGCCGGCCTGGAGAAGCCGCTCCGCGGTCAGGTCCTGGCGGCCACGAGGCCCGTGCTGCTCGGTGTGAACGCTGCGCTCCTGCCTGAGCTGACGGGCCAGCAGAACGTCCGGCTCGGGTGTCTGGCCATGGGCATGAACCCGACACAGGCGGCGGACGCCTACCGCGACATCGTCGAGTTAGCCGGCATCGGCACGGCGATCCACCACCCGATGAAGACCTACTCGTCGGGCATGTCGGCTCGCCTGAAGTTCGCCATCGCCGCCGCGGCAAACCCCCGGATCCTGCTGATCGACGAGGCCCTTGCCACGGGCGATGCGGCCTTCCGGGAACGCAGTGAGGAACGGATGACCGCGCTGCGGGCGGACGCCGGCTGCGTGTTCTTGGTCTCTCACGCCGCGAAGAGCGTCGAGGAGACCTGCACCCGAGCTGTCTGGCTCCACAAGGGAAGGCTCGTCATGGACGGCGACGCCTACACTGTCGCCCAGAAGTACCGGTGGTGGGCGTGGAACCTCGCGAAGGGCGAAGAGCAGAAGGCGAGCGGCCTGCTCGACGACGCGTTCCGACAGGGCTTCGACACCGCCGTCCGGGTGTTCCCAACACCCGACGCGATCGTGGTGCCACGCCACGCCCGATGAACGATCGAAGGAGAGTGCTCGTGCGCCCCCGAGTCATGACCGTCTACGGCACTCGCCCGGAGGCGATCAAATGTGCGCCGCTCGTCAAGGCGATCGAGGCGTCCGACGACCTCGACGGCCTCTTGGTTGTCACCGGTCAGCACCGCGAGATGCTCGATCAGGTGAACGAGCTGTTCGAGATCACGCCGGACTACGACCTGAACATCATGACTCACGGGCAGACGCTGTCGCAGATCTTCAGCCGCGTGCTGGACGGGCTCGACCCGGTGCTGGAAAAGGAACAGCCCGCGGCTGTCGTCGTCCAAGGGGACACGACGACGTCGACGGCCGCCGCGCTGGCCGCCTTCTACCGGCAGATCCCCGTGGTGCACCTCGAGGCAGGCTTGCGATCCGGCGACCTCGCCTCTCCGTTCCCCGAAGAGGCGAATCGCAGGCTGACCTCACAGATCGCCGCACTGCATCTGGCACCGACGGCGACCAGTCGGGAGAACCTGCTACGCGAGGGCGTGCCCGACGAGCGGATCGTCGTCACCGGGAACACGGTCATCGACGCGCTGCTGACGACGGTGGGCAAGCAGGTGCCATTCACCGAGGCGGCTCTGGAGCAGCTTGTTGCGTCCGGCCGCCGGATCGTCCTTGTCACCACCCATCGGCGGGAGAGCTGGGGCGAGCCGATGGCCGGTGTCGGGCGCGCGCTGGCCACGATCGCGCGCCGGCACCCCGAGGTGGCGGTCGTCTTGCCGCTCCACCGCAACCCGGTGGTGCGCGACGCGGTGCTGCCGGCCGTCGTCGGCGTCGAGAACGTCCTGGTCACCGAACCGTTGGCCTACGGCGAGTTCGCCCGGCTCATGGCCGCCTCGACGCTGCTGCTGTCCGACTCAGGAGGCGTTCAGGAGGAGGCTCCGGCGCTGGGCAAACCCGTCCTGGTGATGCGGGACTCCACGGAACGGCCGGAAGCGGTCGAGGCGGGCACCGTCGCCCTCGTCGGTACCGACGAGGACCGAGTGGTCACGGCGGTGTCACGGCTGCTGGACGACGAGACCGCCTACCGGGCGATGGCCAACGCCGTCAGCCCCTACGGCGACGGGACGGCCGCGAGGCGAGCGCTAACCGCAATCCGGAGAACCGTCGCCACAGACGGTCGACTTGGCGGAGGCGAGCGGTGATCCCGGCACACCCTTCTCCAACCACCTCCGATCGTTTTCCGGAGAGAGATCTAGCCGACCACATCGCCCTTACGCCAAGGAGGTCCGACATCCTTGCCCGCCCGAATGGACGCGTCAGATGGGATGAAGGTCACGCCCGAACAATATTCACAGGAACTGGCGCCGTGCACGAGGTGCGTGTCCAGATGCCGCGCACGGTCAGCAACGGAAGTGGCATATGGGCCATCTTCCGACTGTCGAACTGGGCAGATCTCAAATACGTCGCTCTCGGGTTCACGGCCGAGGACGGGTTTCGTCGGATACTAATTCCTCACCCACTCCAGAACGAGTGGACAACCGTAGCATTCGATCAAGAGGACCTGGCCTTTCGCATCCAACAACAGCGGGAGATGCCCGGTCCGACCGAGATCAAGGATGTCCGCGTCTACGTCAAGGGACGCCCCTCGCCGGCGGGGGCAGCGATCGACGTCGAGGCCGCGGGCGCGTGGCGGCTGAACACATCATGTCTGACACCGTCCGCCGGCTTGGAGCACGAACGCAGGACTGACGCCTTGGCCGCGCTTTGCGACTATCTGGTCCGTACGAACGAACACCTGGAGCTCCAGGCGACGACTTTCCTGGACCAAGGGTCATATCCCGTCGCTGGGACGATATTCCTGGACTGGCCGACCAACTCGGAACGTCCGATCGGCATAGATCAGAGTCCGACATTCCGATACATCTGGCACTCCCTCTATCCGGCGGCATATCTTCTGATCCACGCACGGCATACAGGTTCCATCGCCGCGGCAGCCGCGGCGCACCGCATGGTCGACCACTGGCTCAGCCGGAGCTTCTTTGGTGTCGACGACGACCAACGCTATGTCTGGTACGACCATGGCACCGCGGAGCGACTCGTCACTCTGTTGATCGCACGGAACGACGTCTCCAACACGAACTCAGACGCGCGCTATCTCGGTCGGCTGCAGACCGCAATCGATCAACATGCGATGTTGCTCGAGTCTGAGGCCTTCTATGCCGCGAACCAGAGGTCACGCTTCCACAATCACGCATGGTTCCAGGACATCGCCCTGCTCGCCGCCGGAACAGTCTCCGACACAGCCGCCGCACCTCGCTGGATATCGACCGCGCGCAGGAGACTCAAGCGTCAGATGACCGAGTTGCTGTGTCACGATAATGGCCATACCATCTTTATCGAGAATTCGATTGGCTACCATCACGGTATCCAGTCGATCGTCGAGCTAGCGGACCGTCTGCTTCGGGTCGCGGCCCAAGACTCGTCACTCGGATCTGCGGTCGTAGGACTGCGCATGTTCTCCGAGGCGCTACAGTATCGAGATGGGCGCGCACCGTCCCAGGGGGACACCTTTAGGATCGCCAACGGCACCACAGTACGCTCTTTTCGCCGCGCGCCTCGTCCCGGGCTCAGAACGTGGCCTGATGCAGGATACACAGCCGTCGAAGGTCTAGACGGTCACGAGCTCTTCTTCTTCTCCACGGCGCTCTCCCAGACCCACAAACATGCCGATCATCTTTCGATGACGCTCTTCTTTGAGGGGGTAGAATGGCTCATCGATCCAAGTTTCTACTCGCATGAATACGACGCGCCGATTCCAAAGTATCTCCGCGGGCCCTGGGCGCATAATGCCCTTGCGGTTAAGGGAGTACCGTATTCCATCGAACCCGGAACCGCGGCACATGCGGCCCGCATAGAGGACGGGCATTACATTATCCAAGGCTGGCACACAAGTTACGCCGGACTGCGCGTCACGCGTCAGGTTCATGGTGAAGTCGACAGGCTAGCGCTCACCGTCCGCGATTGCGTCTATGGCGAAATCCCCCAAGACGCGCCGCGTGCTGTAGTTCTTCACCTCGGCGAGCACGTAACAGCGAGCCGAATCGATGACTTCTCGATCCAGCTTCGGCATGCGTCCCAATTAGGCACACTGGTAGTAGAGCACGGTGGCACGCTGTGTGACATCGTCACGGGTTGGAACTCCGGGCAGGAGTGGCGATCGAGTGTCAGCGGCACGAGCTTTGGCACGGTTGTATCGACCACGAGTCTACATCTCGCTGTCCCCAACGATGGGATCGTCGTCTGGCGTATCAGGTCGACGTAGCGTCCTCGCCGCGCGGCGCCACCGACGTAAGTTCGCGGCGTACCAACGTGATAAACGGGGCAACGACCTCGGAATGTGCGCGGAAGGTATGCTGCTGCAATTCGAGGGCGTCGACACGGCCCGCACTTTGGAGCGCCCGGACCAACGGCTCTATATGCCGTTCGAGATATCCCGTGTTCCCAGCAATTACGGTTATCGAACCTCGAAAGCGCGAGGCGTAGCGACGGACGATCTGCGGCACAACTTCATTGAGTACTTCCCGATCTGCACGATCGACCCGACCCAACATCGCGTACGCGATGCTTCGCGCCCACTCCGGCGGGGGATCTTTGCCGAACACAAAGTCGCCTATCGCCACCTGCGGTTCGCCAGCGATAACACGCCCACCGCCGGTCATCAAGCCATAGGCGATTGCTGACGTGGCACCCTTCGACGTACCGATAAACCAAGTGCGCGCTTGTCCGCAATCGAACTCTTCTTGAAGCGTGCGAATGAGCGCAATCACGCCGTTACGGATTTGCTCGTCGCCGGCCACAGAAAGCAAGTAGGATCCGTGAGCGCCGTAACCATCCTTGATATGAACTACTGTCGCGTTGAGAACCTTGCCCAATCCGAAGTAGGACATCCGAGTCGACCCTGGCGTGTTGTCAATGCCAGGAAATATCAGGACCAGGCGTCTTGAACGTGGCCGGGCATGCACCGTGTATACGATGTGCCGACCACGGAACATGAACACGCTATCGGTCGCGAGCGTGCCATCTGCTCCGGCAACCAAGTCTACTTCCGCCCCTGGCGCGGCGCCTACTGGATGAACCCGAGGAGCCGGATTGCTGGAGTTCGGAGGACTCTCGCGATCAATGAATGTGATGGTTTCCTGGTAAAGGCTCGGCACAAAATGAAACGGGCTCGGACCCCAACGATGCGCTCTATCGGCAACGAAGTGCTCATCGGGATACTCATAGAATTGATGCCCGTCCAGGTCGCGCGACATCCGAGAATAGAGTCTGCCCAGATATGTGTTGGCTCGTCGCGCGCGACCGAGCTGCGCGCTGTCCAGACTACCGCCAGCGTCATCCACCAGGGACCAGCGCACCCGATTGACACGCAGCCTGTCGAGTTTTCCGCCCGACACGAGCACGTTCACCAGACGTTCCCAGCCCCGTTCCCAGTAGTCGAAGTGTTCCTCCGACCCAGAACGGACCTGCCGGAACCCGACAGCCTCCCACCCGGTTGCCACGAGTTCATTCGAACGGGTGGCAACCTCGCCGTCCGGCCCGACCAGTAGGTCGAACCGCTCGTCGATCGGGTCGTGCAGAACCAGATCGTAGGACTCCGAGCGAAGCAACAATGACGCTAGGCGTTTGCCGAGATCACGCTCGACCATCCGCCGCTGGAAGGCCGATGAAAGAGCACCGGTGTCGACATCAGCCACTGCGCGGTCGGTGAGCGCGCTTCCCACAGAACTTCGGGCAACGTAGTCGGTAATTGTGAGATGATCATCTCTCACCGTTTCGAGCGCGTCGCGAGTGACACAACTTCCATAGATGAAGACCCGTGTCACGATTCGTTCTTCTTTTCGGGCACGACAAGACGAAGTTCGGTCGCAATGACCCGATCTGCGCCGGATTGGGCGCGCACGCGCGCTGCCGCGGCTTCGGACATCCGCAAGAAGCGATCCACATCCCGCACCAATGCCAGGATGCCCGTCGCGAGCCCCTCCGCGTCCTCTTCCCCGGCTAGGATTCCACTCTGATCGTCGACGAACTCAGGCACGGCGGCAACAGCGCTCGTTACGGGAACGAGGCCCGACGCCATCGCTTCATCCCTTGAGACGCCCTGTGCGTCCATCCTCGTTGGAACGAGAAAGATGCCGTACTCGCGATGCAGTGCGGCGATATCGCGCTGCGCGAGGAATCGGCGCTCTGCGTGAACATTGGGCATGTCACGAATCGGTGCAAGCGTTTCGTGGAAATGCGGGCCATCGCCGACGAATCGGAAATCCATCGTTGGAAACTCGGGCTCGCCTGCTAGTAGAAGAACGGCCTTGACCGCTAGGTCATTGGCGTACTTGGCGGATGTGTAGGGTCGGACTGAGAGGACATTAAGTCGATGCTCCCCGCGCTTCTTATGGTACGCGAAAAGGTCCACGTCGATCGGGTTGTGTACGATCGAGTACCGCTCGGCATCGAGGGTGACGCCCACGTCCTCCATTACCTCCTCGGCGAAGTAGCGCGATACGAAGACGAAGTGGATCTGCTTCCCTCGCGACCCCTCGCCGAAAACCCTGCGCCAGAATGCCAGGCGTCTTTCTGTCAGCAGCTTCTCACGTTCGAGTTCCGTCTCTGATGTGATGTTGTATGCCCGACGCCACCACGGCTGGACCTCCGACCCGTGGATCCACACGACACACCGCACCTCATCGAGGAAGGGCTCGAGGGCGTCCCACATCGCCTCATCGAGGAAGTGGATCATCAGCGTTGCGTACCGACCGGTACGCAACGCATGAGCAAGGTCGTTGCCTGCGCCAACCGTCACGTCGACGCCCTCGAACTCGCGGTACGTGATCGAGCGTCCTTCCTGGACGCAGAACACGTCGGCGTGCACACCCTCACGGCGATACGCCCGCAGACGCGAGTGTACAAAGGCGTTGCGATACAGGTTGTCGTAGGACGGGTACACGTTGGTGACTGCGAGGTGGCGGTGCGTAGCGACGACGACGGCGGGCCCAGTGGAGAGGTGACCCCAAGCAAGCGACGACACCACTGCCGACCCCGGTCCCCGTACACGCAAGCCGAGCTTGACGTCCGTGGCCTCCTCCGGGACGGGGACCGTTGCGTTGACATTCGCGTAGACAACGGTCGCTCCGAGCCGTTCGTCCCCGCGATAGAACACCACGGCGAGCTGCAGGTCGAGGCCGGGCAAGGACGTGAGGTGGATGCGGCCTTGAGGTGCCCACCGCTCGTCACGGGGGATCGTTCGGGCGGCGTAGACGTAGTCGTGCGTACCGTCCGCGAGCTCGCTGGCAATCTCGAGGCCCTGTTCGCTCTCGGAGAGCAGGATGCCCGGTCGCCGCACACCTCTGAACAGCTCACCGAGCTGTCCGGCATCGAGACCGCTCACCGCACGACCCTCACGGGCAGGGATCGACTCGGCGGTCTGGTAGAGGTCATCGAGGTGGATTCCCACGTCGGCGATCTGCGCGGCGTCGACTCCGACTGCAGTCCAGTCCACACCGTCCGCCGGTGCGTCTTGGCAGTAGTGGAACCGGTCGACCGCTAGCTGGGAGGCGGATCCGTAGTAGGCGGTGTCAATACCGTCCGCCCACGCGGCCAGCAGATCGCCGCCGACGACCGGCTGCCGTGCGAGGGCACGGCGGACGGCCAGTCCACGTGCGGGCCGGTACTCGACACCCGCGTCGGCGAGGTCCACACCGCCCGAAAGCCATCGCGCATGAGACGCCTTGCCGATAACGTCCGCATCGGAGTAGCGCGTCGCGAGCACGAGGTCCACGAGATAGTGCGGGCCGTAGTGGTCGCGTGGCGCCATGCCGGCCACCAGGTCTACCGGCCCCGCCCATCGTGCGATTGGCTCCGCGGCTTGCGCGCGACGCACAAGGGTGATGGCGTCGTCAGTGGATGTTAGTGCGACGTCGTCGGGGACGACGACGATGGCCCGGGTGCGGATGCCGCCCTCCTGGACCGTCACCGACCTGGCGACGCGCTCGAGTTGTTCGAGGTCGTCGGCTCGCGCGACGACGAGGACGGCTGGAAGCTCTCGACGCGGCGGTAAGCCGAGGGTCACGGACTCCACGTAGGCGGCGCGGTCGGCGTACGTGTGCTGGGCCATGACGTTCCGCAGCGCGGCAAGCCGAACACTGTCCTGCCCGCCGTCCGTCGCGAGTTCCCGCAGCCGACGGACGGCCTGCTCACCCGAGTCGGTGATGACGAGAGTGTCGCCGAAGAAGATCCGCGCACCCCTTGAGTAGTTCGAGACAACGAGCGTGTTCGACGCTGCCAGTTCGAAGATCCGTCGCGCGAACATCGTCTGCGACTGCTTGATGGAGTTGAGGTTGAGCGCGAAGCGGTAGCCCTTGTAGGCGCGGTGAATCTCCTCCGGCGATAGCGAGCCGACAATCAGCGGTTGGTAGTTTTCCGGGAAGGCGTAGGCCGGGTCGTCCTTGCCCTGGTTGCGGTCGAAGATCTCGACGGGGTGCAACGACGGGAGGTGCTCGACGAACGATTCGAGATCTCGCGTCCGGTCCGGATAGCGGGCGTAGTACGCACCCGCGAAAACGAACGCGTCCCGGCGAGGCTCGGACTCGACTGGGTTGTGCAGTGCCGGCTGGACAGCGAAGGGCAGCAGCCACACCCGATCGTGGCCGAGCGCCGCCTTGTAGTGCTCGATCCGGTCGATGTCGGTGGTGAAGACATGGTCCACCAGAGACGCGACGTTGAGGAACGTCGCGTAGTGAACGGGGTCCTCCTTGTTCCAGAACACGGTCGGCACGCCGTGCTCCCGGCACCACTGGAGAATGCCGCGGACCTCCTCGCCCGCGCGCGAGACCGTGTTGTGCCACGCGCCGTCACGGCCGCGCCACGCCGACTCGAGGAACAACAACTGCGGTTGTGTCCGCTCAAGCTCGTCCCGCCACCCCTCTGGGGTGATGTCTGTGATCGCCCACTCCGCGTCGAACGCGAGCCGCGTGAACTCGTCCATGATCGCAGCAACCCGCAGGCGTCCCGTCTTCTCGGACGCGCGTGAGTGCTTCAGCGCCGCGACCGCGCCACCGGACTTCTCGTCCTGTGTCGACGCCCAATCCGCTGCCGCGTCGACCGGTGAGGCATGTCGCGGCTCAAGGCTTGCCGCCTTCCTCTCGCTGACGTCTGCTGACTCGGTCGCCCGGACCTCTCGACGCGCCCGGTCCTCGCGTGCGAGGCGCGCGAGCGTCGACGGAAGCGAGACCAGCGCCTTGGGCGAGGAGCGTGCGAGGCGGACTGCCCGCCCGGTCCGGAACGTCACTGAGTGCCGCAGGTCTCGAACGAGGGTCTCGGCCGCGACCATCCGCCCTTGAGCTTCGTCGAGGTCGTCGCGTAGCCGGTCACGCTCGCGACGAAGCAACTCGGCCCTGGTCGTCGCCTCGAGCAGGTCACGCTCGAGTTCCCGGATACGGCCCCAGGAGGCACTGGCGTCCGCTGCCGCCGCTTTCGCTGCCGCGTGTTCCTCGCTCAGCGCCTTCTCGGTCGCGCTCAACTGCGAGCGCAGGGTCTCGCGCTCCTCGGCGGCGCGGTGGGTCTGCTCTTCCAACTGCACGCGTAGTGCCCAGATCGTCTCTGCAGCTACCGCCTCTTGGCGCTCGGTGACGCGGCGGGCGGCGATGACGTCCTGATGGGACCTGTCTACGGCTCGTTCGAGACCGCGGACCTCGGCAGACGACTCCCGCAGAGCCGACTCCAGCGCCGCCAGTCGTTGTGCCGAGGCACGCGTGCGCTGGGCGAGGTCGTTCCGCTCGTCGCGGATGCGACGAGCGATCTCTTGTGACCTGGCCAGCCGACTCGCAGACTCGTCACGCTCCGCTGCGAGAGCTTCTCGCGCCCGTGTCGCTGCGGCAAGGTCGGCCTGCAGCACTCGCAGTTCGGCGACACCCTGTTCTGCCGCGGAGCGTGCGGCCAACAGCTCGGCCCGAAGCTCCCGCGCCGCCGCGTCGGTCTCCTGTGCCCTCCTCTCGAAGTCCTGGGCACGCTGCTCGCTCAGATCGCGTTCTCGCTGAGCGCTGTCGCGCTCCGCGACGGCTTCCGGGCCGCTCGAACGAAGCGTGACGGCCTCCTGCTCGAGTTCCTCGATGCGTGCGCGCGCAGCGGCCACCTGGGGGCGCAACTCGGCGACGAGGCCGTGCTGAGTCCGGGCGTCCTGGGTGGAAGCACGGTACTTGAGGTTCGCTTCATGCAGCTCGGCACGCAGGTCCTGCACCCTGCGCTGCATTTCGTACTGCTCACGTACGGAGCGCGCGATCGTCCGATCGAGCCGCTCCGCCTCGCTCAGGCTCTCGACCGGGCGGAACAGGAACGTCGGGGTCGCGTTAAACTGGTCGCACACCAGGTACGAGCGCGACGACAGCCAGCGCTCGATCGTCGCGTAGTCGTCGGCCGTCCGGCACTCGACGTACAGAACCGGGCGGTCGTCGGCGATACGACGGCTCGCACCCTCGAGAACGTCGATCTCCATCCCCTCGACGTCCACCTTGATCGCGGCGACTCGGCCAGGGAAGTCCTCGTCGTCCAGGCGAACGATCGTGAGGGGCCCGTCGTCATCCCAGCGCACTTCCTGTGCACCAAGGTTGTCCAGGCGCTCGGCGTCGAACCGGCCGTGTCCGGCCGTCGCACCGAGGGCGACGGCCCGAACCGTCACCCGCTCGGCGAGCCCATTCAGTTCGGCAGAGCGCTCGATCGCTTGAGCGAGGTGTGCGTTCGGCTCGTACGCCTGCACGACGAGCCCATGTGCCGCCGCGAAGATCGAGTGGTTGCCGACGTTCGCGCCGACATCGACGAACAGGTCCCCTGCGTGGCTATGGACGAGGAGGTCCGCCAACATGCTCGCCTCGTAGGGCACGAGCGTTTCGGCAATCGTGCCCTGGATGTAGTCGAGGGCGTGGTCGGGCAACGCCAGGACGTACGGCACGCCTTCGCCAATGACCGTGAACTCGTCCGGTCGGCGAATACCCTTCGACGATCTCGATCCGCGATGCGGCACCATCAGCGCCAGATGCCTTTGGTATCGATGACCACCCGCTCGCGCAGCTTGAGCCGCTGGCGATCGGCCGCTTTGAACTGCGAGTGATCCACAAGCAGAACCACGATGTCGGCCGCGCGTACTGCCGGTTCGAGGTCGGCGAGTGCGACGTTGGCGCGGCCTGCGAGCCTGTCGGGGAGTTTCCCGATGTTCGGCTCGATGACGTCGAACTTCGCGCCGGGCAGCCGATCCGCCAGTTCGGCGACGATCCGGAGCGCCGGCGACTCGCGCAGGTCGTCGATGTCCGGCTTGAACGCCAGCCCCAACGCGGCGATGCGGGGTTCCTTGAACCGTTCGGCCTTCTCGATGACGCGCCGGACTATGACGTCCGGCTTGGCATCATTCACCTCCCGCGCGGTGCGGATCAGGCGCGCCTCCTCCGGCGCCGCCGAGACGATGAACCACGGATCAACGGCGACGCAGTGCCCGCCGACGCCCGGCCCCGGCTGGAGGATGTTCACCCGCGGGTGATGGTTGGCCAGCTCAATGAGCTCCCACACGTCGATGCCGAGCTTGGCGGAGATCGCCGACAGCTCGTTGGCGAAGGCGATGTTGACGTCGCGGTAGGAGTTCTCGACGAGCTTGGCAAGCTCGGCCGTCACCGCGTCGGTGACCATGATCTCTCCCTGGCAGAAGCGGGCGTACAGGCTCTTGGCGCGTTCGGCGGCCTCTCGCGTGAGGCCGCCGACGATGCGATCGTTGGCAACGAGCTCGACCATAACGCGGCCGGGCAGCACGCGCTCCGGGCAGTGCGCGAAGTGAACGATTGCCCGGTCCTGACTGCCGTCGAGACTGAGGTCCGGCCGCGTGGACAGGATCCACTGGGCCAAGTGCGAAGTTGCGCCCGGAGGGGATGTCGACTCGAGAATGACGAGTTCGTCACCCCGGAGTTGCTCGGCGATGCCGTCGGCCGCAGCCTCGATGTACGTCAGATCCGCGGCATGGTCATCTCGGAACGGCGTGGGCACTGCGACGATGTACACGTCAGCCGCCGGTGTCTTCTCGTCGGCGCGCAGCCGCCCCTGCGAGACGGCGCCCGCGACGGCGATCTCAAGGTCCGGCTCGACGAACGGCACCTCACCGCGGTTGACTGCCTCCACCGTCGCCGGGTTAACGTCGACGCCGATCACATCCGCCCCATGGGTCGCTAGCATTGCGGCGGTCGGCAACCCGATGTACCCGAGCCCGATCACAGCGACGGTCGGAGCAGGCTCGCTGGTCGTCGGTGTCATGCACAGTCCCCTCACGCGATCGCGTGGTCGAGCGCGCGCCCGACCACCTGAACGTCCGACCCGGCCAGGAGCTCCGCATCGGACACCGACCAGGTGTGACCGGCTGCGGCGCCGGCGCGCATCTGGACGAAGTTGAACCTGTCCGCCGAGTACGTCGTGACCCCGGCCTTGGCGGCCGCAGCAAGGAATCCTGTGTCCTCGCCCCGCTTCACCGCCGGGAACGGCGTCTCCCGCGCGACATTGCGGCGCGCCACGATGGTGGGGCCCATGACGAAGTCCGTATAGATGTGCTCCCGCTCGGCGAACCGCAGTGCGAGGACGTCGGCGTCGGCGAGGTAGACGTAGTGCGCCTGCTTGCCGACGATGCCGGCGCCGCTGTACTCCAAGGCGTACAGCTGATCGGACAGGTAGTTCGGTCCGTACACGTCGTCGTCGTCGACCTTCGCGACCGTGTCCGCGTCGGCGACTGCGACGAGCCGGTTCAGGCACTCTCCGAGCGGCATCGACGACTCCCGGGTCAGCAGCACAGTGTCCTCGAGGCCCGCCTCCTTGGCAGCGAGGCGGAACGCGGCCTCGTCCGGCTCCCAGCCGTGTGCGAGTAACGCCAGCTGCACGTCGACGTCCACCTGGGTGCCGAGCATGGTCAGCACGTGGTCGAGCTGTCCCGGCCGGTTCGACGAGACGAGGGCCGTCACCTGTCGACGCTGGCGGGTCACGCGGTGCTCGCGCAGGCCGACCGCGGCGAGCACGCCGTCCACGCGATGGGCGTAGGTGTGCCCCGCCCAGATCCGCCGCTGTGCCCGGTGCACCATGCGGTCGCGCAGCTCACCGTTGCGGACCAGCGCACGCAGGACGTGCTCGGCCTCGTCGGGGTCGCTCACCTGGACCACCTCGTCGGCCGGGAAGAGCGCCTCGAGCGCCGCGCTGGGCGTGCTGACGACTGGTGTGCCGGACGCCGTGATCTCGAAGACCCTCCGAGCGCACATCGATGGGGAACCGACCACCGTGTTGACGTTGAGGAACACCTTGTAGGCGCGGTAGGCCGACAGCATGCGCGGGTAGTCGAGACGGCCGACCACCCGTTCGTCGTACGGTGCGGGGAACTGGTAGCGCCGGTCGCCGCCGAGCTGTCGGGAGAAGATCTCCAGCCCGGTGTCCATCCGCGGCGAGGCCCGAAGAGCCGCTCCGAGCAACAGATCCAGCTGGGCGCGACGCTCCGGGTGGCGGTGGAAGAAGTACATGCCGGCGAAGGCGACGTCACGCTCAGCTCTGCCAGCGCCCGGCCGCACCGGATTGTGAATCGCCGGCTGGGCGGCGAACGGGAGGACGCCGACCCGGTCGTGGCCGAGCTCCCCCCGATAGCGGTCCACCAGGTCGCCATCCGTGGTGACCACGTGGTCGAACAACCGAGCCGCGGCCAGGAAGTCCTCGTGGTGTACCGGATCTTCCTTGTTCCAGAACACCGTCGGCACGCCACGCGCACGGCACCACGCGACAAGCGCGACGAATTCGGCCTTGGGGCCGTGCTCCCCGGTTAGCTGGTAACGCCAAGCGCCGCCGTTGCCCGCCCATGCGGACTCGACGAACAGGAGCTGCACCGGCTCGTCGGTCAGGACTCGCCGCCAGTCGCGAGGAGTGATCGCGACCTGTCGCCACTCGTAGCAGAAGGCGAGCCGGGAGAAGTCGTCGAGGATGACGGCCACCCGCAAGTCGCGTCTGCGCTGCGGAGCGGCGGGCAGAGGCCACGGCGGAAATGACAGCCCGCCACGGTCGTCCCGATGCGCCTGGACGCCAGGCCCCTGCCGGGTCGCCACAGCGCGGAGGCGATGCCGACGCAGGGCTGGCAGGCCGCCATGCCGCAGGTGCCACAGAGCCCTGCGCACCTCATCGATCGTCACCCAACCATCACCGCGAGCACCACCGACCGAAGTTCCGGCGGCCCCGACCGTCGGCCGACCGACCGGTGCCTCGACTGACGCGACGTGCCGTGAGCCGGACGACCGCTCCCGTATCGTAGCCGTGTATACACGGCACCCGTACGGCGCGTGCATCTCAAGGATGCTCGCCGCGACGAGGCGAGAACCTCGCGTGCGCGCCACATTCGTTTCGGATCCCGGACCCATCTGCAAGCTTGGCGCGCTGGCGCCGAGCAGGTGCTCGCGACGCTGCGGCGGCTGGGCCTGCTCGAGCGCACGCTCCTCCTCGCGCCACGCTGGGCCGCGAGGAGCCTCCAGGGGGATCGTCAGCTGCGCAGCGTCGGGATGGCGCCCTGGGCCTTTGCGCTGCGGGCGCTGCCGTACTATCGCCTGCTCGCCGCCGAGCTAGACGGCGATCGCCTGCTCGGCCGCGGCATTCCGGTGGCTGCGGACGCCCGTCACCAGTGGGGGCTGGCCCCGTTCCACTACACGGAGGCGGTCTACCAGGCCCTCGCGAGCCAGATCGACCAGGCGACGCACGATCTGCACGCGATGGAACCGCACGCCACCTGACGTTGGGCGCCCAAGCGGGCCTTCAGTCGACGACCGGCGGCAGCATGTCCAGGGAGTCGGCGTGCGCGGTGACGTATTCACCCATCGTGTCGGCGGCGACGGCCGCCATGAGGGACGTCAATGCCTCGTCGTCCAGCACGACGATGCTCTGACCGTCCGGGCTGCGTCCGGTGCCCTCGAACGGGACTGTGAAGAACGTGATGTCGGTGGACCCGAGGTCGCGGACCCTGTCCAGGAGGTCCTCCTGGACACCCTTGTCCAGCCCGTCGTCCGTGGCCACGGACCTGCTCACCGTGTCGAGGAACCCGGCCGACTTGACCGGGTCGTGAAGCGTGCCCTCGTTCCGCAGGCGAGCCGCTATGGCACGGATCCAGGCCTGTTGCCGCTGCACGCGGTCGAAGTCACCGCGGGTGAGGGACTTGCGCTCTCGGACGTAGCGGAGCGCCTGCTCACCGGTCAACAGCTGCTGCTTGCCCGCCGGAACGACCACGTCGCCGACCTTCAGGTCCTGCGCCAACGTCATGCGCACGCCGCCGAGTGCGTCGGTGAGGTTGACGAACGACTCGAAGTCGGTCACCACGAAGTGGTCGATGCGCACCTGCGTCAGCTGCTCGACCGTCTGGATCAGGAGACTGGGCCCCCCATTGGAGAACGCGGCATTGATCTTGGCGTCGCCGTGGCCGGGAACCGGTACCCATGAATCGCGGGGGATCGACATGACGTAGGCAGCCGAACGGTCCGCAGGCAGATGAACCAGCATGATCGTGTCGGTTCGCTGAGCCCCACGCTGCCACTGACTCGGGTCCCCTGCAGAGATCCTGCTGTCCGATCCCAGGATCAGGATGTTCATCGGAGTAGCCGGCTCAGCCGGCGTCTCGCCTGACTTCGTCGGCGACGGCAACGGCGCCGACGGCCGGCTCGGAAGACCCTCGAACGGATCCCCGAGCGACTCGATGTTGCGGTCGAGCCAGTTGCGAACGCCCCACGTCGCGGCGACCGCACCGACGGCGAGCATCGCGACGACGACGACAACGGCGACGAGTGCACGACGGGTGCGAGCGTCGCTCGCCGCCGTGGAACGAGCATGGCTGGGCACGGGGGCAGGCTATCGGCCGCCGTCGTCGGCCTGAGTTGATTCAGTCGATCCGAGGAGACCTACCCACAATCGCCACAGTCAGGGCCGCCCGAGCGCCCGGTACGTCCAGCCCGCGGCCCGCCACTGCGCCGGGTCCAGCACGTTGCGGCCGTCCAGCATCGCCCGCTGCGCGACGACCGCGCCGAGCTCGTCGGGGTCGAGCG